>Ga0080064_1000604_pt1 | contig 89802 bp, 79 predicted proteins | sample Subgrocontami54m_FD_69260 | JGI IMG/M metagenome (GOLD analysis project Ga0080064, IMG submission 69260) | Subsurface groundwater microbial communities from S. Glens Falls, New York, USA - GMW46 contaminated, 5.4 m (SPADES assembly) (version 2) ... | reverse complement strand
TCTCCCGCCCAGCCGCAGCGTAGGTGGACGGCGTGAGGGGGCAGGCCCATATGATTGCCATAGGGTGTGGTGTTCACCCTGCACAGACCCTCCCGGCCGGTTCAGGGCTGGGAGGGTCGCCCTATTTCTTCTCCCCTGATTGTGCCAGCCCAGGCCCGCACCGCTCTCTATTCGGACTGCTCGCCGATGATGGCATCATCAATGAGCGTTGCCAAAACCCCGCCGCTCATCTTCATCCAATGCTGCCGCTAACACCAGGTGTTGGTGGTCGCTTCCACCGCCACCCGGTCATCCGGCTGCAGCTCCTGCTCCGCATAGGCCCGAAGGCTCTGGGCGCTGACCGGGATCCGGTCCCGCTGGACGACGCTTCCGGTCTCGCCGACGATGCACACCTCCAGCACGCGTTTGTGGAGGTCCAGTCCGATGAATCTTGGCATACTCACTCCGTGCACGACCTGCGGGCTGCCCGCTCGATGTGAGCGGACGAGCGGTTGGCGAGCCTGGCGCATTGACGCCGTGATGACTCGATCCGACCAGGGGCCAAACGGCACCTACCTCTCCGAGCTCGAGGCTCAACCGGGTGGGCCGGGGGGCGGTCAGATACGACGGCGGGCTCAGGGCCCCTACTGATAATCGACCGGCCCCGGAGTGATCGGCCCGCGGGTCGTGCATTCTTGAAGATGGCGATCGTCATGGTCATGCGTTCACTCCCTCCTCGCCCGATAGACGGGAGGAAATCAGAAACGCTCGATCGGATGCAACCCCCTGCGTGTTCATACCAGGTACGATGCCAAGAGCAACCTGATCCAGGTGGTTCCGCCGAAGGGAATCGTCCCACCGCCGGGGACGCTGACCGCGCAGCTTGCAACCAGCATCTCGAAGCTCGGCAGCATTGGACTGGGCGGGACCTTAACCGCGCCGCCTCCCCCACGGGCGCGCCTTAGTCGCCATTACTTCAACCCCCGGCCGATGAGCTCTAGCTTGTCCTCCTCGTAGGACCTCCCTACGAGGGGTGATGCTGCCAGCGGGTGGGTCCCTTCTACCGCGTAAACTGGGTCAATTTTCAGACGTAATCAACGGCGTCGCTCCGTAGCGGTTGGAGGACGAGCGGAATGGGGAGCGGCACGCTGAAGGGAGCCAATTGGCCGGCCTGGGCGATGAGCGATCTCGTCAGGGTTGGAAGCTTCATTGACAAGAAGGTAGCCGCGCCACCAAGCGCGCTAAGTTTCAGTAGGTCGCGTCGATGGAGCATCTCATTCCTTCCCCGCGATCTCTCTGAGCGCAACAAGATGTACGAATGGCGATGGGCGAGCGCTCGGGGTAGCTGACGATTGGAATGACTGCATCCTGTTTCACCGACCGTCAGTCGGCGAAATAGAACCGCCGCGTGTTCCCCATCCCAGCGATCGGTACGGCCTGTAATACCCTGCAGATCTGTTGAATGTGCAGCAGGTCGTGGAAAGCCCACACGCTGACGACGTTGGCCGCCGTGATCTCGCCCGCCTCGTCATGTTCGCCGACCCGGGCTAGCTGTTCTGCGGTGAGCGACTGCAACCACTCGATGTCCGTCGCCCGTCGGTCCGTGAGGTCCTCCAGGAGTTGTGCCAGGGGCTGACGACGAAAGCCAAGTTCGTCGAGGCGGGTAGAAGGCTCGATCGATCGGATGAAGGGCCGATCCTCAACAAGGATTCGTGTAATGCGGTCCGTGAATGCAATGCTCTCCGTGTCCAGGAGGTGTGCCACGACATCCTTGGCCGACCAACCATCATCGAGAGGGGCCTCGACTGCAGCAGGCGTCGCAGCCTCAACCAGCGCGCGCACGGCTGAGGGAGTGGCAACCAGGATTTGAAGCGTGGTGGCGTCAATTCCGTTGTCCCTCATGAGTTCCTCCAGTCGGTGACAGTCTACATGGCACACGACGAAGGGATCGTGGTTCGTCCCTCGCAATGCACCGCCCATGAGACATACATCGGCCACTGGCCGCGGGGAAATACATGTCCCGTCTGGATCCGGCCGCCATTTACCAGCTCGCGCGCAATGGGCTGGCCAACCAGTTCTTGACCAAGCCAGGACGCGATGTGAATCCGACGCAACGTACCACGCAAGGGTCCTGCCTCCTGGGACCCGGGGCCCGCAGGGTTCGCCTACCGAATCGGGTAGCAAAGGGACTCCCCCACCGCGCGGGGGCGCTACCCGGGACGCGGCGCTATATTTCAGATGTAAGGACGAACAGAGGATGCTGGCCAAACGTCCTCACACGGGGAGGACACCATGGCGAAGAGGTACTCGCACCAAGCCGATCGGGCCTGGTGGGGAGTTTGGCAAGTGGAGATACCGGATCGCGCCAACCCGAGGGGCGCCCGCTAACTGCAACACCTTCCTTGGTGAGGCCGGCCGCGAATACGGCGCCGTCTTCACGGGAGCCTGGGCGGCTAAACCGCTCGAAGGGAGCCTCCTCGCGAACCCGCGGACACTACCGAGGAGCCGCTCGCAGACTGCTCTGCGAGCGGCTCCTCCTGTGTCACAAGGTTGACGCACGCGGGCGGGCCATCTTGGGCGAGTTGGACCAGCTCTGCGGGCCGCGGTGACGTTCTCGTTCTAGTCGGGCTCGAAAGCGAGCACGAGGTTTGACTCTCGAAGGCTGTCCGGCCGGTCCACCCAGGTCTCGGGGTCGCCCTCGGGATTGTACTGGGCCCAGAGCGGGCTCGAAGCGGCCGCGCTGAGCAGTTCCGGATCCGTCACCTCTCCGATCAGGACAGCCTTCAGATAGATGCCGATCTCGGCCGCGCCGCTCGTGGCTGTCGCCTCATCGAACCGCATGACTCCACGCTGAAAACGCTGAAGCACGACGTTAGTATCGAAGATGGGCCTGGCCACGTCCTCACCCGAGGGGCCGTCACCGGAAAAAACGTCATAGCCGATCACGTGGTACGCCGCGGCGCTCGTCGGTAGCCCCCAGATCTCGAGAGCGAAGCCAGCAAGGAGGTTCGAGTCACCAGGCCCGAGAAAATAGGCGTCGCTGTAGAGCACAGTACTGAGAAAGGTGGAGTAGAAGCGCGTCGGCCTTCCGTCGTACGCTTCCGCCACGTTGAGTCGAAGGAATTCCTGCGCCTCATCCCCGTAGCTGGGGGCGGATGGGTCAGGAGCTGAGGCGACCAGATCGTCGTCGACCTGGGGCAGTCGCAGCTCGCCAAACGCCTCGTAGGGCAGGAATGGCTCTTCCAAGAGGTTCAGCGAGACGACGTTATCTGATGCGTCCACGGCGAGGAGACCCCTCTCGAACACCTGCACCTGCATTCCCCACAGCAGAAACAGACGCGAGATCGGCGCTCCGAAGGTCTTGCGACCTCCGCGCCGGACGTAGTACGTCCATACGCGATCGTCACCGATGCCGAAGCCAGAGTCCGCGAAGTATCGATCGCCCGCGATGGGGTCGATAGGTGGAAACGGCGGCTGGACGATCCGCTGAGCAGCGGGGAGCTGTGGGACGGGCGGGGGCTGAACCGAAAGGGTGGATCCGCGCACGTCCCTGGCGTTGATCGTTTGCCCGCGGATCGGCTGGTTGAGAGAGAGCGCCGTTTGCGGCGTAAGATCCAGGATTGTCCGGAGCTCCAGGCTCTGTCCTGCCTGGAGTTCACCCTCCCACTGAACCGACGTGCCGCGGACGGTCACGGTCCCGGTGGTGGCATGTGCATCGATGATGCGCGAGCCGGGATCGTAGTCCGTCACGAAGCTCATGTTGATGCCTTGTCCCTGCCTGGAAGTCGCCACGATCTCCAGCAGCGTCGCCAGGATATCGCGATCCATTGCCGCCGACGTGGTGTTCCTCACGCGAATGACGTGCTCGTAGCTATTGGTCTGTCCCACCTGAGGCAGGGGCGGCTCGCTGACTAATCTCAGCGTCTGTTGAATCTCTATTGGCGCTGCTCCACCGGGGCCAACAGTCGGTAGAGCCGTGGTGGCGATGGACGTGGCAGCTCTGGTTGCCGTGACCGTGCCTCGAGTGGGTCGGGAAATTGGCGTGCCTTGGACCACCTCGGAGCCTCGGATCTCGAAGCTCGACGTGAGTTGTCCCGAGAAGCGTCCGCCTTGGTACGGGGTTCCCGACGCGTTCACCCACGCCATCGCCTGTGGGCACGTGGCGCACGGCTCGATGGTGATGACTGCGCTGGCGCGACAGTCGCTTCCCGTTGTTGCGCTCACCTGGAAGACATCGAAGGACCAGCCGAAGGGAGGACGCACGTGGAAGATCACCGTGGTTCCTGGAGCGAATGGGTGGGCAGTCAGCGTGACTGGTTCGGGTGGAGTCGACATTCCTGGCCGGGCAGACATCCCTGGCGCGGAATTGCATCCCTGCAGGCTGGCGTCGGAACCCGCGGACGGCCGGGCAGCGGCCACAAGGTCCAGGCTGGGCAGGCACAGGCCGAGGGTGAGGAGCCCGAAGAGGGCCGTCCGGATCCGAGTCATGGTCACGCTCCGTGGGGTGATCGTACGCGTCCCACGGGACGCTCACCCCATCGATAGATTGCTCTTGAACCCTAGCAGCGTGCGACGGCGCGTTGGAACCACCTGGTGGGTAGTCGACGACGCGGCGTGCAGGTGGTTCGAGTGCTGCCTGACCGTGCGGGAGGAGAGCGGCGTTTGGGTGAGAGAACGAGGTGGAAAAACCACCCAGTTTCGCGTGGGAAGTCGGATCGTCAATGATGCTCGGCTGGAGTCTGAATATCGGCGCGCTATGGACGACAGTTTCTGTTGCCAAAGTTGCCCAACAATTAGTGGATGAGTGAGCTAAAGCCGTCCGTCCAGCAGTTTGATGAAGTCGCCGGCGAACATGGGTCCTCTGGCCTCGTCCTCGTGCTTGAAGAAGACGTACGCCGTGTTCCAGCCCTGGCTTCGAACCCGCTCGGCCCAGGTGTCTAGGTCGGCCGGGGTGTAGAGCGTGCGGCGCAGGCGGACGTAGCCCCAGTCAGCCGTCGAGACGAAGGGGGTGCACTCGTCGTCTGCATCGGCGATGCAGAGCGCCGCGTTGGCTCCGCGGAGGGCCTCGTAGACGTCGTCTGAGAACCAGGTCTCGTGGCGGAACTCGAAGGCGCACCGCTGCCGCGGAGGGAGAAGGGCGAGGAAATCCGTGAGGCGGCCCATGTCTTTCTTGAAGTTGGGTGGCGTCTGAAAGAAGACGCCGCCCAGGCGATCGCCGAGAGTCGCGGCGGTCTCGAAGAGGTATGAGACCGAATCGGCCACGTCCTTCAGTCGCTTGATATGGGTGATGCGCTGGGAGGCCTTTAGGATGAACTTGAACTCGGGCGGGACCTGCTCGTTCCACTTCTGGAACATCTCGGGCTTGGGCATGCGATAGAAGGTGTTGTTGATCTCGACCGTCTGGAAGTGCTGAGCATAGAATCGGAGCATCTCGGAGGCTGGAAGGTCGATCGGGTAGAAGATCCCTTTCCACTCCTTGATGCTGTAGGCGCTGGTGCCTACGTGGACGCACGTCCCCTCCAGGCCATTCTTATGTTCAGCCATCCGGGTCCCTCCACCGCTCGATCCACGGAATGTAATATCCGCAGGCGTTCGCCTGCAATCTCATGATGTCCATGTCCTGCCCATCCGCGCGATATGCATTCTCGGTCTGTCTAGGCGCTATTTAGGAAGGATGGTCGGTTCCCCGGCGCCGAAGTCGCTGAACCTCCGCACAGTCACTATTTCGCATATCATGCGCACCGAGGCGAGATGGCCGATCTCGCACTTTGTCTTCCAGGCGGGGCAAATGCGGTCGCTCATCCTCGTGACGTTCGCAATCATCGCGGTAATGGCGCTTCCGATTGGGCCTGTCCTTGCGCAAACGCCTGGGGGTACGACTGGCGAGTGGCGCGGAATTCTGGATGAGCCGGGGACCGAGCGTTTTGCGGATAGTGCGCTCTATGGGTACGACGAATTTCGGATCGCGAGTTTCTTCGCCTTCTTCGGAGGGCGGGACGCGGGTCAGGTGCTTCGCGGGGAGACCGTGAGGCTGAGCCCGGGGACCGGGACAATCTCATCGGGTTTCGAGCCCGGGTCGCCTCCGGCGAACGCTCGGGGCTGCTCGACTCCAGGCTTGTTGCCGGTTCCGGGGCAACCATCCAAACCAGTCACATATTTCACCCCGGGCCGTCCCCTGCTTGGCGTATACACCTACTCCGCAGCTGGCTGGCAACTCCTCAACTCGCCCGGAATACAACCGCCGCCGGTTGGCGGCGCCCTGTGCACATTCAGCCCATTCGACGGAAACTTCTATCGGATTGGCGGAATCAACTCATCGGTACAGGTCATCAACGACGTGTGGCGCTTCGATCCACGAACGGGCACGTGGTTCAAGCTCAATCTTTCGGGCCCCACGTTCCCGTTCGTAGCCGACGGAGGAGCATTCGCGTTTGGTAAGTACCTGGGCATCTTTGCCGGAGTCAACGGGTCATTCACGCCGACCAACCAGCTCTGGATCATCGATCTGGAAGAACTTTCCACCGCGGAACTGATCGGAGGACTTCGCCCGTCACCGCGGCAGACTTCAACCTTCGTCGACCTTCGGGCAACCATAGATGATTTTCAGCCGCTTGTTTCGCCTATCAGGGTGATAGTCCATGGGGGAGACAACGGCGGAACTAGCCTCGGCGACGCGTGGACCATAGAGGCTTCCGCCGGTCCAGGAACGAGCCCGGGCCGGGTACGAAGCGCTGTCGACGCGCTACCGACCATCACCTTCGCACAGGTCCAGACGAGTGGGTCACGGCCTCCAGCTCGAGACTCCCATGTTGCTTGGTTCAATCCCGAGCCGCTCTGTGCGGGAAGGGGCAAGATGTACATCCACGGCGGGATAAGTAGAAGTCCGGCTGGCGCGCAGGTTCTGAAGGACATCTGGGAACTCGCCCTGTCACCGGCCGGCGGATGTCCAACACCAACTCCCACCACCACCGGCACATTGACACCCCTAGCCAACTCGACTCCGACACGCACTCCAACGGTGGCTCCGTCGGCGAGCGCGACCCCGACTCGCACCGTAACTCCGACCCTCACAAGGAACCCCCAGACTAGTGGGCCTGGCGGTCGCGGGCTTGCCCTCAGTAGTGGCGGTGGTGGCGTTTTCCTGCGCTGGCTGGATGGAATCGGTCAGACTGGATACCTCGTCGCGCGCCTGGCCGGCGGCACACTCAGCTTCCTCCCGACGAGCGGGCCGCTCGATCCCAACTCGACCAGCTTTTCCGACAATACGGCCCCACCGGGGCTTGACTGCTACGCGGTTCTGCCGCTCGGCACGAATCCCCAACTGGTCTCCGATCTGGAATGTGCGGTCATGGGATTCCACACCCCGACCGGCTCCCCCAGACAACTTCACTCTACGCCTGAACCAGTCCAACACGGCAACCTTGAGCTGGGGTGCTCCCGCTGGGCTGCTCATGACGGTTATCTGTTGGTGACTCTCGGAGGGAGCACCGAGACGCTTCCGAGCACGACGCTCAGCGCGAATCTGCCCACAAATGGATTCTCCTGCTACGTCGTTGGCGCCCTGAACGGCAGCGCACTGGTAGGCTACTCAGACGTCCTATGCGGTCAACCAGGATTCTCAACCCTTGGGTCGCCAACATAGGTTCAGCCATCCTCCGTAAGTCGGAGTTTGGCGTAACGCTGTGTCTGCGACCACATGTGCCACCGTGTCATGACTGTGAGAGCCAGAAGCCGTCCCACGGCGGTATCTTCATTGATATAAGCGCGGCAACACGTTGCCGAAAACCGCACAGAGTCTGGCTACTCGTTTCGTCAAGCGCGCATTTGCGGACAACGCTCTCCGAAGAGCAGGTTTACGGGACGAGGCAATGACGCTGGTGGCGGTCGATTTGTCGTCGTTACGTTTTGTTTCGGCCCTCACCACGGTTGCAGCGTACTGACAAAAAGGCGCTCCCGCGGGGCCTGGAGACACAGGAGGAACCCATGGCACGCTCGATCTGGAAGGGAGCCATCAGCTTCGGGATGGTCAGCATCCCGGTCGCTCTCTACACCGCGGCTCAGAGCAAGGACCTGTCCTTCAACATGCTCCACAAGGAGTGCCACAGCAGGATCAAGCAGGTCCGACGCTGCCCGGTGGACGAGGTGGATCTCGAGCCGAGCGACATCGTGAAGGGGTTCGAGTATGCCAAGGGCCAGTACGTCATCCTGACGGACGAGGACTTCGAGAAGGTGTCTGTTCCCAGCAAGCACACGATCGAGGTTACCGCCTTCGTGGATGCCGGCGAGATCGACCCGGTCTACTACGAGAAGACCTACTACCTGCAGCCCGAGGAGCTCGGCGTCAAGCCATACGCCCTCCTCATGCGCGCGATGGAAGAGAAGGGGCTCACCGCCCTGGGCAAGATCTCGTTCCGCAACCGGGAGCACCTTTGTGCGATGCGCCCGTCGGACGGCAAGATCATCCTCGAGACGCTGTACTACGCCGACGAGGTCCAGGTGGAGAAGCCCAAGAAGGTCTCCGACGTGGAGCTGTCCGAGCGCGAGCTCGGGATGGCGTATAGCCTCATCGACTTGCTGTCGGAACACTTCCAGCCTGAGAAGTACGAGGACGAGTACCGCGTGGCTTTGATGGAACTCATCGAGGCGAAACTCAGCGGTCAGGAGATCGTCACGACGCCTGAGCACCACGAGGAGAAGACGGTCGACCTGCTGGCGGCGCTCAAGGCGAGCATCGAGGCGGCGCAGAAGGGGCCCGGCGAGCCTGCCAAGGCCGAGCGCGCCAAGAAGGAGAAGGACGAGCCCACGCCCGCCCTGGCTGGCACCCGGAAGAACGGCGCCGCCTGAAGGGTCAGTTGGCGCGAATACGTCCGTTGATGCGAGCGATCACCCCCTCCCTAACCCCAATACCGTTCACTTTATGCCCCGCAGCAAACCAAAAAGTGCGTCTGCACACGCCCTCACCCTAACCCTCTCCCAGAGGGAGAGGGGACCAATTACTCGATAGAGAACCACCATGGCGATTCTCGAAGCCTATCGCGGCAAACGCGACTTCGACATCACGCCGGAGCCCGCACCGGCGGAGCGACCGCGCGCGGAACAGCCGCTGACCTTCGTCGTCCAGAAGCACGCGGCTAGGCGACTGCACTACGACTTCCGTCTCGAGCTCGACGGCGTGTTGAAGTCCTGGGCTGTCCCGAAGGGGCCGTCCCTCAATCCGGCCGACAAACGACTGGCCGTGATGGTCGAGGATCACCCCATGGACTACGCGAGCTTCGAGGGCGTCATCCCCAAGGGCCAGTACGGCGCGGGGCAGGTCATCGTGTGGGACTCGGGCATCTACTCCCCCGACGAAGACGGCCATCTCGATTTCGACGACCGCGAGCACGCCGAGCAACGGATGCGCGAAGGGTTGAAGAAGGGCAAGATCTCGTTCACCCTCATGGGGCAGAAGCTGCGGGGCTCGTGGACGCTAGTGAAGTCCAAGCGCAGTGAGAACGAGTGGCTCCTGATCAAACGTCAGGACGAATACGCCCGCGCCGACGTGGACATCCGCGAAGAGGACGCGTCCGTCGCGACCGGCCAGACGATCGACGACTTGAAAGGGCAGACCGCACCAGCCACGTGGGAAACACGACCCGTCGGCACGTCGGCGGCGACGGCTGTCGCCGAAGCTCCTACGTCGAGCCCGATGCCAGCCGCCTCGGACGTCGAGGGCGCCCGCCGTGGCCCGATGCCCACCAACCTGTCGCCGATGTTGCCGACGCTAGCTGCAAAAGCCTTCTCCCACCCCGACTGGATCTTCGAGCCGAAGCTGGACGGGGTACGCGTGCTCGCGGTCATCGGCGACGGCGACGTGCGACTGATCTCGCGGCGCGGCAACAGCATCGCCAGCCAGTATCCCGGCGTGGCCGCGGAACTGTCGCGAAGGGTGACGGGCCCCGCCATCCTCGACGGCGAGATCGTGGCCCTGGACGAGGAGGGACGGCCGTCGTTCCACCGCCTCGCCCATCGCATGCACCTCGCCAACCCGATGGACATTCGTCGCGCCGAGACGCAGATTCCGGTCGTCTACTACGTCTTCGACTTGATCTACCTCGGGGAATACGATCTGCGGGCCACGCCGCTGGAGCTTCGAAAGGAGCTCCTCCAAGAGCTCATCACGCCGAGCCAGCGGATCGCGCTCCTAGACCACTACTCCGAGGTGGGGGAGCTCGCATACGAGGCCGTGCTCGATCACGGGCTCGAGGGCATCGTGGCCAAGAAGCGCCGGAGCACGTACGAGCTGGGTCGGCGCTCGCGCCAGTGGCTGAAGGTGAAGGGCACCACGACCGAGGACTTCGTCGTGGGTGGGTACAGCCAGGGGACGGGCAACCGGGAGTCGACGTTCGGTGCGCTGCTCGTTGGGAGCTACGACGATGAGGGCAAGCTTCGCTATGCCGCGAACGTCGGGACCGGCTTCGATCGTGCCATGCTCGCTGACCTGCTGCGTCGCCTAGAGGCGCTGAAGACCGACGAGAGTCCATTCGTGGAGCGCCCGCCAATCAAGGGCCCCGTCACTTGGGTCAGACCCGAAATGGTCGTGGAGTTGAAGTTCGCCCAGCATACGCCTGACGGCAGTCTGCGCGCGCCCGTTTTTCAGCGCATTCGGGACGATAAGCCGCCCTCCGACGCCCAGGAGCAGAAGCCCGTGCCGCCGCCGGCCGGCGTAGCGAAGAATGGCCGTTCAGCCCATGCTCCTTCGGAGGACGCACCCCGACTGGAGGAGATCGATCGCTCCCTTGATCGGTTGGAACATGTGCTCGTCGAGCCCGACCCAGCCCCTTCCCTATCTCATGTGGGGAATGGCACTTCCCCCTCCCTAGCCCTCCCCCTCAAGGGGGGAGGGGACCACATGAGGGACGGGGGCGAGCCTCAAACAGCGGACGACGTCGAGGTCCAGCTCATCCTGGAACAGCTCTCTGACAAGCGCAAGAACATGATCCTCGAGGTCCAGGGCGAGAAGATCGCTCTCACGAATTTGGACAAGGTGTTCTGGCCCGATGCGGAGGGTGGGCCAATCACGAAGCGCGACTTCATTCGGTACCTCGCGACGGTCTCGCCGCACCTCATGCCCCACCTCGAGGACCGACCGCTCACGCTCATTCGTTTCCCAAACGGCGCCGGCGGGCAGAAATTCTTCCAGAAGCACGCCGAGGATCGGCCGGACTTCGTCCAGATGGTGCGCTACTTCTCCAAACACAACGCCGGAGACCAGGATTACCTTCTGTGCAACAACCTCCCTACCCTCATGTGGCTGGGCCAGATCGCCGCGTTGGAGCTCCACGTATCGTACTCGCGCACCAACCCGGCGCCAGACGCATTCGGCATTCCCGAATCCGCCGAGGGATCGACGGCCGGCTTCCACTCTTCGATTCTGAACTACCCGGATTTCCTGGTCTTCGACATAGACCCGTACATCTACTCGGGCAAAGAGAACCCCGGAGATGAGCCAGAGTTGAACGAGCTCGCCTTCAAGAAGACGTGCGAGGCCGCGCTATGGATCAAGGAGACGTTGGACAGTCTCAAGCTGCGCTCGTTCGTCAAGACGACGGGCCGGACCGGCCTGCACATCTTCGTCCCGATCGTGCGCGAGTTCACGTACGAGACCGTCCGGGCGACGAGCGAGACGATCGCCCTGCACGTGCTCCGTCAGCACCCGAAGGAGCTGACGACGGAGTGGCAGGTGTCCAAGCGCCCGGGGAAGGTGTTCATCGACTACAACCAGGGGGCGCGGGGGAAGACGCTCGCGGCCATCTACTCACCGCGCGCGGCGCTGCACGCAAGCGTGTCGACGCCGCTGCGTTGGGAGGAGATGGGGGAGGTTTACCCGACCGACTTCACGATACGGACCATTCCCGCGCGACTCGCCCAGGTGGGCGACCTCTGGGCCGACATTCTGGACGCCAAGCAGGACCTGAAGGCGGTACTCGGCGCATAGAGACAGGTGAGCCGAGGATGAATGAATCTCCATCCTCGGCTCACGTCAATGTGAGCGCTCACCCCTCTCTCCAGCCCTCCCCCACAAGGGGGGAGGGGGCGTCAGGAGAAGCGGGCGATCTTCGCGCTGGAGACGCCGGGGACCCGTGCGTCCACGGAAGTCCACGAATCGCCGCCGTCCTCGCTCGCGTAGATGTCGCCGCTGCGCTGTGCGGCGTACAGCCGATTTGGCTCTTCCCGATCGACGATGATCGCCTCGGCGAACTCTTTCTGCGCACCGTCGAGACCACGGGAAAGCTGCTCCCAGCTTTGGCCGCCGTCCTTGGTGCGAACGAGCATGGACTCCGCGCCTGTGGGCCGACGCCACATGTTCGGCTGGCCGTGGGCGAGAGAGGAATAGAGGACGTTCGAGTCAACGGGGCTCATCGTCAGAGGGACGGAATACTCCTGCGAGAAGTTCATCGCTCGTGGGGCCCAGCTCTCGCCGCCATCGGTGCTGGCGTACAGGGCACGTCCGGGCGCCCTGCCCGAGCGCGAGTCGTGGCCGCCCGTGGCCACGAAGATGTTGTTCGTGTTCGCTGGGTCGATCACGATCGTGTGGACATCGCAGTCCAGATTTTGGTTGAGGAGCTTCCAGTTGCGGCCTGCGTCGGTGCTCTTCAGGATGTAGCCGACCTGGAGGGCGGCGTACAAGATGTTCGGGTCATTCGGGTCTATGGAGATGTCACGCACGTGGGGCTCGACCGTAGACACCGGATAGGTGACGGACGCGACGAACGGCACATCCCACACCGAATCCAGCCGCTCCCAGGTCTTGCACTGGTCCTCACTCACGAAGATGTCGATCGGCTCGCAGCCGGCATAGATGCGCTGGGGATTCTTCGGATCGACCGCAACGCAGCGGACCTTGCCCGGTCCACGCTTGCCATAGCTGGGCTTCGACCAATTCTTGCCCGCGTCCTCGCTCACCCAGACGCCGTCGCCGCGGGTGCCCGCGAACACGCGATTCGGGGAGGTAGGATCAAATGCGACCGAAGGGACCGCCCAGGGCAGGCCCTGGCTCTCCGTCTCCCAGACGCGGCCATCACTGCTCTGCAGGGTAACGACGCCCTTATCGGTCCCGATGTACATCCTGGATTCCACGCTGCGCCTCCTTCTTGTTGACTCGATCCGATTGGGAAGAGCATAGTCGGCGCCGAAACCTCTGTCAAAGCAAACGGACGTTCCGCCACCGCGGGGCAGCGGTCGCCGGGGACGGTGCTACTTCCGCTCTCACGAAGGTGACGTCGGTATTGACGTTATCCGACTGATTCGCCCGGGGGGCGACGGTGCCACTCAGGCTTTTGGTGGCATGGGCAGTGCATGCTAGAATCGGCTGGGTCCGCCTCAGGAGATGCTTGTGGCAACCGAAGTGAAACTCTTGTCCGCCGAGGAGTTCGCGCTCCTCCCCGACGATGGCATGCGCCATGAGCTGGTGAGGGGGGAGGTGCGCACGATGCCACCAGCCAGCGGCGGGCATGGCCTGGTCGCCGGTGAATCATTTCGCCGATTGGCGAACCACGTCCTGGATCATAGACTCGGCTACGTGTTCGCCGCCGAAACGGGGTTTTTCCTCACGCGCGGCCCCGACGTGGTACGGGCACCGGATGTCGCCTTCATCCGCGCGGAGCGCCTGCCGGATGGCCCGGAGATGCGTGGCTACGTCGAGGTCATTCCGGACCTCGTGATCGAGGTCGTCTCAACCTGGGACTCGGCTGCTGAGGTTGAGGAAAAGGTACAGGACTGGCTAGCGGCCGGGGTGCGGCTCGTCCTCATCTTGCACCCCACCACGCGCTCGATCACCGCCTACCGCTCTGCCCCCGACGTACGCCTTCTCCACGACGGCGACGAACTGGATGCGGACGACGTGGTCCCCGGTTTCCGGTGCACGGTCGGCGAGCTGTTCCCTGTCTAGCCTTGGACGCTCTAGGTGACTGCGGATACGGAGAAGCATGCCAGAACCCGAATAGCCTTAGCCGGCCTCCGTAAGACACCTCGCGACTTCGAGGCTGTGCGCTCCAGATCAGTTCCGTAGAGCTTCGAGCATAGGTCGCAGCTTGTATTTGCGCTGGTGGCGAGCGATGAGGGCCGCCAGATAGGAACGCCACTCTTCCTCTCTGGCGGTGGCCCGGGAGATGTCGCGCGCTTTCGCCAGCCACTGGGCGCTCGCGTAGTAGTAGTCCGCTTTGCCCGCGTCCATGATGGACTCGGCCTGGCTTCGGCAGGTAGCGATGGCCCATTCGGGGCGCTTGTCGCGCACTGCATCAACCACCTGCTCGACGATGGTGTGGGTAGCGCCGTTGGACACCGCGGCGATGGCGTCGTCGACCAGCCCCTCGTATAGGAAGATGTCCACCTGGGCCTGCGGGTAGTACGACGCGGTCCGCCGCAGTCGCTCCAGCACCTCCTCGCGGTGGGGGAGCCACTGGTCCCCCGCGATCTCCTGCGCGCGCATGTAGGCGGCGAGGCTGGGAGTCTCCTGAAGCACCAATAGGCCCGCGGCGAGCGCCAGATCGGTGCGTCCGGTGGCGGCCGCGAGGTCGCAGACCCAGGCGGCCAGGGCGGTCCGCGGGGTCCCGAGGGTCAGGCCGTGCTCCGCGACCACCAGCGCGGCCTGCACCTCGCCTCGCTCACGGAGCGCCTGGGCCACGTGGAGCGCCTCGCCCGCGGTTCCCACATCGCGCAGACCCGCCTCCACGGCCTCATCGGTCCGGCCGAGCTTCGCGAGCATCGTGGCGTGGAGGTCACTCTGGCCCTCGGCCCGCGACAGGTGGACATACTCTTCGAACCGTCCCTGCCGCTCCAGCACGTGCAGGCGGGCCACCGCCAGGTCGTCGGCGCAGTAGGGCCTCTGGCCCTCCCAGGCCCCGAGCTCGGTGATCTTTCCCTGGAGAACCCTCACCAGGGCCGGATCCTCCCACCCTTGCTCGGCGGCAGTCGCTGCCGCGGTGAAAGCGTCGTCGATGCTGTAGTCCGAGAGAGCATCGTCCCAGCCACGCAGTCGCCGGGCCCACGCGTCGCGCTCGGGACGGGTCAGGTCGGCGGTGAGGATAGCCTCCGTCCATGCCTTGCCCAACTCCCCAAAGAAGTCGCTGGCCTCTCCGTCAGAGTCATCCAGGATGTCCCATTCTGCCGCGTACTCCTCGGTCACCGCCTCCAGGATGGCAATCGCGGTGCGGCCGTCGCCCGCCTCAATGAGCTCCCATGCCTGGCTGACCGATTGGCTGACACTCTGCACGACGCTGCCGACCTGGTAGTACGCCTGGGAGCCGAACAGCCGGTCGAGGCTGTGCAATGCACCGCGCACCTGCCGCCGGATTGCAGCGGTGTCGACCGGCGTACGCCGAGCCCGCGGCGCCGCGGGGTCAGACGGTGTGGGCAGGGACTTGGCTGTACTCACCATCTCGATCGCGCTCTCGATCTCTTCCACCAGCGTGGGGATGCGCTCGACCACGTGCAGCAACACGGCTTGGAGCTGGTCCCGGTCCAACTCCTCAAGGAGGGTGGCCAGTTGCGGGCGCTCCTCAATGGTCTCTGGGGAATGAATGCAGCTCAGCAGCACGGCCACGACGTGCTTGCACCAGCCGCCCCACGTATAGGGACAAGAGCATTCCGCGCGGGTGATGCCGGCGGCGTCGAGTGCGATGTGGACCACGTAGGGGTCGGGCTCGCTCCCCTCCACGTCCGAGTGGAGCGCGTCTCCCCGCCGGACCACGGAGACCACTGAGCCCCATCGCTCGTACTCCTCGCCACGGGCAAAGGAGTCCGCGCTGCTGTGCTGTCGAACGACCGTCTCGGTGAGCCAATCGAGCGCCATTGCCACGTCTCCCAGCGGCCACCAGTTTCTTGCAGAATCGTCGCGCCGTTCCTGCACGGCGTGGATTACGCGGGGCGGAACTTTGGCAGGGTGACTTCGGGCGTGACGTCTTCGAAGGAGACTCGCACGGGCATCCCTACGCGGACTTCCTCCCAGGGACAGCCCACGACATTGCTCATCAGGCGCACCCGGTCGCCGGTTCCATCCATCATGATGGTTGCCACCACGTAGGGCGCCTCGCCGGCAAACGCTGGGGCGGTCGCATGGTGGACTACGACGTACGAGTAGACCTTGCCCGTCTCCGCGAGCTTCGTCCACTCGAAGTCCCACGAGTGGCACTCGGGGCAGATCCCGTGGGGTGGCCAACGAAAGATCCCGCAGGACGCGCAGCGCTGCGCCCGCACCTCATGCTGTTGGCAGCCATCCCAAAACCCCTGGGTGTCCAGATCCGGTACTGGGAGGGGCTTCGCGTACTCAGCAGTCATCGATCATGCTCTCCTTAGCAAGAGGGCGCTTCCGCCGCCTTCGCCACAGACTAGCCCGATCTCGGGATGCCGCACCTGGCGGCAGGTCGTCCGATCGTAGGTGTGTGGGCCGTCACACAGGTCGTCCACAACTCCCTCTGGTCGGAGCTGCTGTACCGCCTCGACCACGTGGTTGAGTCCGTGGATGTGCGCCTCGGAGAGCAGACCGCCATGCGTGTTGACGGGGACCTCGCCGTCAAGCGCATTCTTCCCAGCGGTCACCCATGCCCCAGCCTCGCCCTTCTTGACCAGCCCGAAGTCCTCGACGTGGGTCAGGCACATGTACGTAAACGGGTCGTAGATCTCCGCGAAACTGAGGTCCTTGGAAGTGATGCCCGCGCCGGCGTACAGGTGCGGAGCGATGATCGCGCCGTGAGTCTCCCACATGTCTGGGAGTGCTTGGGCATCTCCATACCCGCCCATGCCCGCCATGATGTAGACGGGCGGGTGCTTGAGGTCCCTCGCCCGTTCCGCGGAGGTCACGACGACCGCGACGGCACCGTCGTTCTGCTGGCAGCAGTCGAGGAGTCGGAACGGGTAAGCGATCCATCGAGAATTCTGATGGTCCTCGATCGTGATTGGCTTGCGCATCATCGCTTTCTTGTTCAGGGAGGCGTGATGTCGCTGAGTGACCGCGAGGTGAGCGAAGTCCAGCGTCGTCGTGCCAAACCGGGCCATGTGGGTCGAAGCGAGGTGGCCGAAATTGGCGGCGGCATAGAGGGAGCCGAAGGGCGCCTCGAACTGGTTCTCGCCCGTCGCATCTCGGGGTGGATTGCCGCGACTCCTGTCCGAATACGATCTGACCGCCCGATACACGAGCACGTTCTGGCAGATGCCCGCGTGGATCGCCATGGCCGCGGTGAGGACCGCGGAACAGTTCCAGCTCCCACCCGCGTCTGCCATCGTCTGAAACTTGACGTCTCTGATCCCCATCGCTTTGACCAGCGTCTTTGGCGGGATCGTATTCATGTGCTCGTGGAAGTACGTCACCGCGCCGTCGATGTCCCGGACCGAGAGCCCGGCATCCTCAATCGCGGCGAGGCTCGCCTGAATGGCGAGGTCACCAACTGAGGTGGCAGAGGACCGCGTGAAACTAGTCCAGCCGATCCCCGCGATCGCCGTCTTGTCTTTGATGGCTTGTACGGTCATCGGCCCGCCATGGCAAGGTGTCGGAACCACCGCTGGTCCGTGTCGGCTCGGAGGGCTTCCAGATCACCATCCGAGGGTGGCGCATTGCGTTTGAGGAAGATGGGATCCACATCGTTCACCCGCGGATCGGTAATCCGGCCGGGCGCCTCTCCCCCCTCTTGCACGGTCCGAACCGCTCGGAGGAGCATGCGTCGCCAAGCGACGATTGGCATGTCCGGCACGCCGGTCATCTCCTTGGTTCGGTCCTGAATCTGCCCCTGGCTCTCGTTCGCCATCAGGTCCTGGACGATAAAGGTCGCGCCCATCCCTGTGAAGGTGCTGGTTTGCTGCTCCTCGCGGTCTTGTAGGTAGCGGTTACCTGCGTTGGCCCGGAAATGGTAGTTGGGAGTCATCAGCGCCCAGCTTCGAGCGTGCCGGTGCTCCTCTGGGATCGGTCCGGAACGCTTGAAGGAGATAACGAAGAACCAGTTGTGGGTATCGTCGATCGGAACGGGCCAGTAGATCTGGTAGCCGTCGCCAAAGGCTTGCAGCCCTCCCCTGGTCAGGGTCAGATTGGGGAACGTGTAGCTCGGGCTCCCGGCGCCGGTCTCGTCGTGGGTCCAGAGGCTGAAGTCGTTCTCCTCGAGCCCTCGAGGTGCCGTGTAGCCGTCGGGCGAGATGGGCAACGTATCGCGGAAGCTCAGCTCGCCATCGGTACCCTGCGCCCTGGGGTGCGCCGAGAGCTGCTTGGCGCCTGTCTCGGTACGGAGAAAGCGGTGGAGGAAGCTGACGTGCGTGCCATCGGAGCTGCCCTCTTGCGACTGAAGGTAGTTGCACGCGATGAAGTGCTTGGTTGTGAAGCGGTTCTCGGCCGGCGCCGACAGCACCTCGTAATTCGGGAGCAGCGGCGGCTCCTCCGAGCCCATGTAGGTGAAGATAACGCCGCCCTTCTCCTGGCACGGGTACGCTTGGTGGCGAACGAACTCCTTCAAGTGGCTTCCCGGCGGCTCCGCAGGCGTCTGTAGGCACCTTCCATCTATGTCGTAGAGCCAGCCATGATAGACGCAGCGCAGTCCGCCGTCCTCGATGCGCCCGTAGCTGAGGTCCGTGCCGCGGTGCGAGCAGTGCATGCCGAGGAGGCCAATCCGCCCGTCCTCATCACGGAACATCACCAAATCCTCACCGAAAAGGCGGAGAGGGATCGGTGGACCGCCTTGTGGCAGCTCTTCGCTGAGCGCGGCTGGTTGCCAGTAGCTGCGGAGCAAGGTTCCACCGGGAGTGCCGGGCCCAACCTGCGTTATGAGGTCGTTCTCTTCCTTTGTGAGCATTGCGAATCCTCCTCCCTTTCCCGTCCGTGTCAGATTCGAGGACCTTCGAGTCAGGACCCGTTCAGGCCGGGCCGATGACCGCTGGCTGCGTCCCTACGATCGCCATTCCCACTCTTGCATGTTCCAATGTGTGGAGTCTCCCTCGGGACCCTTCAGCGCTGAAAGGTGCGCTACCGAACCGAGGTTTGGATAGAACGGGTATACCGGTACTTCATCGCTGAGCAGCTTTGCCATCGCGACGATGTGGGCGGTCCGTCCGCGCGGATCGAGCGTGGTGGTGGACAAATTCTCGAGACGGTCGAACTCGGCATTCGACCACCCCCCGCGGTTCTGGCCGCCCCACCGGGTCTGCGCCGTTCCGATTTGCGGCGTGATGAACAGATGGATCGACGCTCGTGGGGCGGCTGCGCCCCAGACGAGGAGCCCCGGAAACGTGGAGCGCACCTGGTTGTCCCGGGCCTGGGCGCTGGGGATCACGGTCGACTGGAAATCAATCCCCGCTCGCTGCCACGTATTCGTCAAGATCGCCAGCAGGCGTTCGAGCTCCGCCAACCCCGCGGTGGCGGCGATCGTGGGCTGCAGGCGGCCGCGCTCCTGGGACGTGAAGTACCCATCGGAGTCTCTCTGGAAACCGGCCTCCGTCATGAGCTGCTCGACTCTCCGCGGGTCGTACTCGTACTTGGTGATCGAACGCTCGACTTCAGCAAACTCGGGCTGCTCTGGAATGATGTAGCTGTGAATGATCGCCGCCCTCCCCTGGAAGAGCGCATCGTTCAGACTCACTCTGTCTATGCCGTGGGCGATCGCGCGACGCACGCGCACATCGGCGAGCTCTGGGAACCCCGCGTACTCGGGACGGAACTGGATTCCGGCGTTGTCGATCCAGGCGCTGCGGTACATGACGACGCCCCGCTTGTTCGCATCCCACTCGCGCTCGAGCAGGACTGCCTGCTCGAAACGAAGCGCCTGGCTCATGACGTAGGTCACACTCTCGGCCAGGACGTTGGTGAACGTGACGTTCGCGTCGGGAACGAACCGCACGATGACCCGGCCGATCTTCGGCTTGCCGAGCGGATGGGCATCGAAGGCTGTGGCCTCCATGTGTGAGCCGCGCTCCCAGCTCGTGAGGCGGTAGGGACCGTTGCCGACGTATTCCGTCGTCCAATAGGGCAGAGCGAGAAACGCCTCGCGGGCGGCGGCGTCCTGCTTGTAGGCCGTGAACGCCTCCTCGAGTAGGTGGCGCGGCAGCGGCCCAAAATCAGAGTCGAGCAGACGGTCGGCGTCGACGTAGGGAATGCTCCAGCCTATCGTGACGGTCCTTGGGTCGGGGGCTGAGACCCCTGTTATGAGATTCTGCGGCGATGGGGTGAAGACTCCCAGGCCGAGGTCTGAATACACGCCGTGTGCGAAGACGAAGTCGTCGCTCGTGAGCGGCTGTCCGTCGTGCCACGCGAGGCCTGGGCGCAGCTTCCACACGGTCTCCATCCGGCCGTCGGGGAAGACGCTCCACGTATCGGTATCGAGCCGCGGGAGGGCCTCGGCGGCATACGGATGAGCTGCGTCAGCACCATCGACGATCGCAAGCCCAGCGTTGAAGATGCGCGTTGTACGCGCGGGGTTGGTCGGGCCCTGGATCTTCGGAGCGAGGGTACCGACCTCGACGTCGGTCACCATGACGAGGGCGCGAGAGCGGTCCGCATCCACCGGCGGCCGCGGCGAGTCGCCCCGGCGGTCCCCCGTAACCGCGGGGGAACAGGCAGTCAGGAACAGAATCGTGCTCAGGAGTGACACGCGCGATCGGAGAAGCTGGAACATGGGTCACCCCCTTCGGCCTTCAGCGCATTCCGCGGGCGGGCTGGACGCACCCTTCCGTCAGTTCGCGTACAGGGTACACCGTCGTGAGAGCTCCTTGGGCTGTGCTGACACCTACAGAACGGCTAGGTCGTGCCGTTTCTGTTCGTCCTGTGGCCAATTTGACAGCGCGTACGCAAAGGACGTTTTAAACTAGACGGTCCACCGCACGATCGGTGGCGTCTAGAAGGGAGCAGGCATGCGACGAGCAGTCATCCTCTGTAGCACGGCGTCCTTCATCATGGCGTTCCTCGGCGGACTCCTGGCGGTCACGCTGGCATCGGCTTCCTCGGCAACGGCTCAAACGGGTCAGGCACAGGAGGTGCGCGCATCCGCGTTCCTCCTGGTGGGCCCGGACGGGACGGTGGTCGGCCGGTGGGCGCCCGGCGGGGGCGGCGGCGGGAATCTGGGGTTGAACGGCCCTGACGGCACCCTGCGCTTGCAGGTGTCGGCTAACGGCCAGATTGCCTCATACGGCCCGGACGGGACGACGGTGACCTTCAGGGCCGGTCGGTCGACCGAGGAGTACACCGGTGCCGTGCCGGTCAATGGCGTGCTTCTCGGCCCGGGTGCGTCGATCGGCATGCTTCCTTAACACAACATCAACACAGCAGCGGGCTGAGCCGAACTGGAGCCGGGGCCATGAAGGCCCCGGCTCTCCTCTTTACGCTTCGCTAGTCAGACGGCAGCAGGTTGAACGCTCGCGCCAGTACGTAGAGCGTGAACATGGCGAGCAGGAGCCAGATGCTCACGACCACAACGACCATGATCTTTGACGAGCGCCGAGCCACGACGTCCGCACGCGCACGGCAGTCCGCCATGACCTCTGGTGGGATCATGCGGAGCACAATGGAGAAGCCGAGGGGCACGATGATGAGATCGTCCAGCGATCCGAGAATCGGAATGAAGTCAGGAATGAGGTCTATGGGGCTGAGAGCGTAGGCGACAATAACGGCGCCGAGGATCTTCGCCAGGCGCGGCGTTCGAGGATCGCGGCAGGCGAGATACAGAGCGTAGGTGTCGCGCTGGATCCAGCGCGACCGGCGCTTGAGCTCGCGGAGGATCACCATACAGGGATGGTAGCACGGCCGCTACGCCGCACGGTGCTCCAAGCGAAGGCGGATCGAGCCGAGCGGCTCCTCGCCCTCGAAGAGCTCACGGGGATGCTCTATCGCGCCCGCGTCCACTGCCAGGAGGGCACGATCCACGGCCGTGACGCCTCGATTCAAGATCTCCCACTCCTCATAGGTCAGGTGCGCTGTGCGCACGTCTTGGTCGATCTTTTTCAGGCGCAGTGGAGCGATTGTCGCCGTGAATTCGGGTCCGGCGGCATCGATGCTTCTCCACAGGGCGACGAGCCGATCCTCGATCTCGTTGGCGCTCTTCGTCCACGTGAGGTTGGCGTCCAGGAACATCAGGCGCTCGGCGAGGAGCGCCCTGGTCGAATCGACCTGCCTCTGCTGACCGGTAATTACGAGGTCGGCGGGATGGAGCAGAATCTCGAGGTCGTTCGTCACCAACGTGGTGAGCTCATCGGCAACAAAGCTGCCGACCGTCCCGCCGGCGAGGAACGTCATCACCTTCGTGGGGGTACGGATCATCCAGCTCGCTCGTCGTCGTTGGGTTGCGACGCCGTTCCTGTCTAGCGTGCCCTGGACCTGCTCCAGGACGCGCGGATACTCGCCCGTCTCGACGATGATCGGCACGTGGGCCGTCGTCCACCGATGCACGATCTCACGAAGCTTGAGGAGAGGAGCAAGTGTCGTCAACATGATCAGCGTGAGCGCCAACCCTAGAGTCGCTGGGTAGCCTCGAAGGACGCGTTTCACGGTGCTCTCTTGGGCTCCCGAGGGTTCCTTCACATCGAGCTTCAGGGACAGGGCTCCGACAAGCAACGGAAGAAGCAGCGCACCGGCGAGCATGCCGAGTCGGATCCACTCAGCGCGGACCCAGCTCGGAACCGTGACGAAGGCCAGCATGAAGGTCGCAAAGCTCGGAAAGGCGATGCCCGCGACAAGGATGAGCCAGATCACCGAGCTGAAGCTAATCAGCGAGAGGTAGATCTGGCGATCGGCTGGCACCTTGCCGAAAAGCAGTGTGGTTGCCCAGCCAAAGGCCGTGTTGAGCACCTTGCCGGCTTGCCGCGTCGCCGCGGTAATCAGGAGTTGAACGATGATCATGACCTGCCCTACCAGAACTGGGGGGCGACATCCGAGTGCCTACCAAAACGCGCCCTATAACCAGTCTAGCAAAGGACGGGGCAGCCTTACGTCACGGAGTTCGTTCCCGCTGTGGCGGCCTTCGGCTTGTTCAGCTCCCGCATCGCCTGGCGCACCTGCGTGCCCAGCACAGCCGCGGCGCCCAGCGCGAAGGCGGCCAAGAACGCGAACGAGACAGCGTATGAAAATTGGGCAGCGAGGACCGCAAATAGCGCCGGGCTGGCAGCGGAGCCGCCTTCGCCTACCACTCGCCAGACTCCAAAGAATCGCCCGCGGACGTGGGCCGGCGCGATGAGGGAGCCGATCACCTGCATGTTGCCGGCAGTGAGCGATTGGGACAACTGCAAGGCGATGAACGCCGGCACGTATACGCTGAAGGGCCCATTGGTGAATGCAACGGCCGCCATGACGGCCATGGCTATGCCCGTGAGCATGAAACCCGGTACCACGGTTGCCGTGCGACCCCATCGGTCCATGATGAAGCCGGTGCTGAAGATGATGGGCAACCCGACGACGCTCGCCGCAGACGCCAGCATGCCGACGGTCAGCGCGTCGACGTTGAATGCGTACACGGCGTACAGGTGCAAAGTCCCCGATTGCGAGGTTCCGCGTGTGAGATTCGCGAAGAGCTGCGCGGCGAGAAACATCATGACAGGGACGGTCAGCAGCGCTGCGATTGTCCCTCCAGACGCGACAGCCGGCGAGGAGCCATCTGCGCCTCGCCTTCGCAGGGCCGGGAGAGGCGTCGATTCCTTGATGAGATAGAAGCTCGGCGCGATGGCGACGATGCAGAGCACAGCCAGTACGAGGAACGGGACGCGAACGTCGAAGAACGAGGCGAGCACACCGCCCAGCCCCGGACCGAGGAGCCGACCAGCCGACTCCATCCCGACCATTCCCATGATCTGACGACCACGCGTGCTCTCCGCGCCGGTGTCCGCGATGACTGTCAGCCGGCTGAGCGTCCACATCTGCTGCGCCCAGCCCGCGATGAAGCGATAGACAAGCAGCTCGGGAAAAGTCCCCGCGAACGCCGTAGCCACGGAGCTCGCGGCGAGGATGAGTGGGCCTGCCAGCAGGACCTTGCGTCGACCGATCTTGTCGATCAGATAGCCGGTCGGCAACGAGGAGACGACCGATCCCACCCCATAGACGATGATCGCCATCGACGCTTCGCCGAAACTGACATTGAACGACCGTGCGTACACCGGCAGCGCGGGAGCGATCATTCCCGTGCCCAAGGCCAGCACCATAGCGGGGAGGTAGAGAGAGAGCAGGGCCTCGACAGAGATGTACCGAGGCCGGGACAAGCGGAACGACACGGCGGTCTCCGACGAGGCGAGGGTGGGGGCGAGTCAGGACGTGGAGGACGTCCGACTGCATCGTCCCACAAGCTTACCCGGAATGCCCTTCGCCGTACACGCTCGATGCACCCACGCCAAGCTCGGCTTCGGCGGTTAGCCGATTACGTGTCGCTGGAGCGCACCATGAGGGCTGGCTTCTCGAGATGGCGCATCACGTACTCGGCTACGCTCCCGTGGCGGAGCCGATCGAACCCCGTGCGCCCATGCGTGCACAAAACGACGAAATCCGCATCCTTCGCCGCGCGCTCAACGTCATGGCGCGGCTCGCCGATGTCCACGCTGCATTGGGTCTCCACCCCCTCGGCAGCAAGCCTGGCAGCGACGCCTTCGAGGTAGGTCATGGCGGGCCCGCGATCTTGTGAGTTGCGCACGACTCGGTACAGGAGGATGCTCCGCACCGGTTTGCCGATGAGCTTACGAAGGACATCGAGCGCCTCCTCGGCGGCGCCCGAGCCATCGAGCATAACGAGGGCACGCTCGATCTTGGCATCGGCCTCGCTGGATCGGCGGGTCACGAACACCGGGACTTTGCCTTCTCTGATGAGGCGATCAGTGACGCTTCCGAGGGCGAAGCGGGCCAGGCCTGTCCGCCCGTGGGTGGCCATGACGACGAGATCAGGCTTCTCCTCGGCCTCATAGTCCAGGAGCGCGCTCTCGACGGGTCCTTTCAGCAGCGCTGTCCGTACCCGCACACCCGAGCCGATCTTGGCTGCCAGTTGGGACATCGCCGCTTCGGCCTCGTCGTCGACAGCTTGGCTGAACTGCTCGAACGCATCTGCCGAAACCTCGCCGCCCCCGGCGGTGAGGCTCGTGGTCATGGGCTCGACCACCCGCACAAGGAGCAGCTCGGCGTCCTGGGCGCTGGCAATTTGGCGCGCGATGGTCAGAGCCTTCTCGCTCTCGCCCGATCCGTCGGTAGGAACCAGGATTTTTTGCATCTCAGTACCTCCTCGAAATGCGCTTCGCTACTCGGTCCACAGATGAGCGAACTGCGTCGCCACCGCCTGTTCGTAGCCGATGGGACCAGAGATCAAGCCGATGTCCCGGGTGAACTGCGCCGTCTTGGCGACCATATCCTCGGTGATCGTGGCATCGTAGAACTCGGCGTCGCGAGCGATCTGGCCGGCGATCAGCTCAGCTTCCTCGGCGGGAAACAGCTTTCGTGCCACCTGCGTCGCGAGGGACGGATCCGCCTTCAACGCTTTCTGCGCCCTGACGATCGCGCGAACAGCGCCGGCGGCGACTTCCGGCTGCTCCTCAACGAGACGCTCGGTGGCGATCAAGGCAGGGAAAGTGAAGTCTCGGGCCGCGGGAGGTCCATCGCCGCGACGGATGTCGAGAAGTATCGTGGCAATGCCTTGACGGACGCCGTACTCGGCGCGCATCGCATTCCCCCAGTATGCGTCCGAGATACCCTCCCGGAGAGCCTGCACGCCGATACGCGCGTGGTTGCCATCTGGACCGGGGCGCGGGGCCGGAACGATCTCCACGTTGTCTCGCTCGAAATCGATGCCGGCGGTGATGAGGGTCTGACGGAGCGCCATGCCGGGCGGACCAGACGCGCTGATGCGGTGCCCCTTCAACGCGCTCACGTCACCCTGCTTTGCGCCGAGGTCCGCCCGCACCGCGAGGAACCAGTACGTGTGGTGTGAGAGGGCGCAGAGCATCTTCGCGCCCTGCCACTCTGGAAAGGCCGTGAGACCAACGTACGGAGACGTCGCGAAGAAGTCGATGGAGCCATCGGCGAGGTCTTGCGCCGCATGACTGGAAGGGTATTGAAATTCGGCGTCGATGCCCTCGGCCTTGAAGAACCCGAGCTCGACGGCCGCGGTAGCCACAAAATACGACGGCGAGACCACGTCGGGGCAGGTTACTCGCACCATGTGCTTTTCCCTCAACTGACGCGCTCGTAGGCCAGGCAAGCTGCATGCGAGATGAAGGGTGTACCTGTTGGAAGCCGCGGTAGTCTACTTGGGGCCGGTCGGCAGGGTCAAACGGGAGGAGGGTCCGTTAGTTGCATGAGCTGTGAGACGTGTCGCCGAGAACCTCAGGCGCAGGCTGGTCGCGGAAGGCAGCGTAGCCGAGGGGCCAGCGAGGCGAGTGGGCTACAATCGGGCTCGCCCCCACAGCTCGTTGGCTATCTCACGTCGGACGAGCTCGCTATCCAGGTTCGAGCCAGTGCACCCATGACGACCAGCGGGCTGATGGAGCTCTCTGATGGATGGAATACTTCGATTCGACGGAGCCACGGAGTGGGACCCCGCCATCGACGCCTGGATGGAACACCAGCCGGCTGAGCTGGGTGTGATTGCACGAACGTGGTTTGCGCAGCTCCGCAACTGTGGCGACGACGTGCTAGAGCTGATGCATGATGGGTATCCGGTCGTGTGTGTCGAGGATGTGCCGTTCGGCTATGTCAACGCCTTCAGGGCTCATGTGAACGTCGGCTTCTTCCTTGGGGCCGAGCTGAAGGACCCAAGCGGTTTGCTGGAGGGGAACGGCAAACGCATGCGCCACGTAAAGCTCAGACCCGGAAGCGAGCTCGACTCCTCCGCCTTGATTGCGCTCATCGATGCCGCGTACAGAGATGTGAAGACACGCTTGTAGCAGCTAGCTGGGTGAATAATGAGCCGCGATGCCTGTTCGAACCAGCGGCTCCCACGAGCTGTTCGCGCCGGAAATCAACCATCATGAAATAATTTCATCCGTGGTCACGGTGCGACGGCTGCCCGTCAAACGGACGCTGGGCAAGCGAGGCTCGATGGGTCATACTGGCACCGCAAAGGCAACAATCGGGAGGAAGAGATGGCAAGCACATTGCCCCTCACACAACTAGAGAAAGAGCTTCGAGCGAAGGTCGCGACATCGTGCCGCATCATCGGGACCCGCGGTGTTACCCGCGGGGCACTGGGGCACGTGAGCGCGCGGGTCCCAGGGACCGATCGCATCCTTATCAAGGCCAAGGGACCCGACGAGGAGGCGCTGGAGTTCGCTGCCGAGCACGACGTCATCGTCATCAACATCAACGGCGAAGTCCTGGAGGCGCCCGAGGGGCTCACGGCTCCGAACGAGACGGCGATGCACCTGGCGGTGTTGCGCAAGCGGCCGGAAGTCATGAGCGTGATCCACTCTCACCCCGACTGGATCGTCATCCTGACGGGAACGAACAAGCCGCTGGTGCCGATGCTCGGCGCGTACGACGGAGGGGCATCGCTGCGGCTGCTCAACGAGGGCGTGCCCGTCTATCCTCGGGCGCTCACCATCATCAACGACGAGCTGGGCGACGACTTCATGAAGACGATGGGCGACCACCGCGCCTGCCTGCTGTTCGGGCACGGGATGACGGTAGCGGGCTCCTCGGTGGAGGACGCAACGCAGACGAGCCTCACGGTCTACGAGATCGCCCGCATCAACTACCTCGCCTATTCGATTGGACAGCCCCAGGCCGTTTCCGAGACGGACTCCAAGGAATACCTCTCGCGCCGCGCCTCGGGCTCCTATACACCCGACCGGTCCAAGCTGGGCAAATCCGGCGAGCCATCTAGCTGGCGGTATGAGAAGAAGCGATTGCCACCTATGGGTTGACGGGGGCTGATGGATTCTGGGGGTTGGGGGACGCGAGATTCCCCCCTCTCCCCAACCCTCCCCCGCGAGGGGGGAGGGGGTAGCCACGGGGGGGAGGGGGTAGCACGGGAGATTAGCTTTCGAAGGCGCCGGCGTGGACGTTGTCGATGGCTTCTTTGCCCATGTTGTAGATGAAGCCCGCCGCCGTCTTGTCGGCGTTGTCCTTGTCGAGCAGCGCGGCCTGATAGCCGACCAGGGAGTAGCTGACGTAGATCCTGCCGTCCGCTTCGGGGCCCGCCTGGCCGCCGATGACTGGGATCTTTACCGCGGCTGAGGCGGCCGCGTAGACCTCGGCGGTCACGGCCGTGAGGTCGATCATGACGGCACCCGCATCCTCGAGAGCTTTGGACTTCGCGACGATCTTGTCGATCACCTCCTGCCCGCCGTTCCGCTCCCACCAGTTGACGAAGCCGATCTGCGGGTAGACGGGAAGCGCCTTGGACTCGATGACGCCGAGAACGACCGGAAACAGCTCGTCCATGTCCTCACGGATGTCGACTTTCACGATCTCGGCGCCGACGCTGGCGAGCTTGCGCGCAGCCTCGGCCGCGGCTTTCGGGCCCGCGTTCACCGATGGACCGGGCATGTCGCAGTTCACGAGCGCGCGCTTGGCGGAGCGGCTGACCGCTCGGCAGAAGAGCATCATTTCGTCGACCGTTAACTCGTCCTCGCTCTCGATCGCGAGAAAGTTCCGGGACAGGCTGTCCCCCACCGATAGCACGTCAGCTCCGGCCCGTTCCATGATCTGGGCCATCTGCGCCTCGTAGACGACAGCGGCCGCGATTCTCTGGCGGTTGCGCTTCATCTCCTGCAGCGTCTGGACGGTGACCTTGTCTGCCACGATTGCCTCCTCAATTTTGCGCTGTGCGGTCACGCCCTCACCCCAACCCTCTCCCAGAGGGAGAGGGGGGCATGGCTTGACTATCTATGCGCACCCATGAGCTGGCACAGCCGCCGCGAGTGCGATGGCGGATATTCTAGCCTGGTGCCGTATAACGTGGAGCCAATCCACCCGCGGGAGTGCCGATGCTCAGCTTCACCGAACCGCAGCTTGTGGCGTTCACCGAGCGCGTTCTTACGGCCCTCGGCGCCTCGCCTGAAGACGCTCAGACTGCCGCGGAGCTCCTCATTCGGGCCGACGTGCGAGGCTATCCTACCCACGGAATCGGCATCCTGCCCGAGTACGTCCAGCGGGCGCAGGCAGGGACCGTCGACTTCAAATCCCGACCGACAGTGACCAGGGACCGAAAAGCCATTGCCCAGATCGATGGACACCTTTACCTGGGCCAGGTCGTCGGCACGCAGGCGATGGCCCTCGCGATCGAGAAGGCACGAGCCCACGGCCTCGGGGCGGTCGGCGTGAGCAACTCTGCGCACTTCGGAAGGCTTGCTGATTATGTCGAGCAGGCCGCGGACGCGGGGATGGTGGGGATGACGTTCGCCCTCGTCGGAGGGGCCAGTCTGGCGACGTTCGGCTCCCGCGAGGGGACGGGAAACTCGAACCCCATCGCCTACGGATTCCCGGGACCCAATGGCGACCACATCGTGTTCGACTTTACGACGGCGTACATGAGCATGCGCGAGGTCGCCCGTCGAGGCGCCAGCGGCGAGCCGCTGCCCTCTGGGATCGTCTTGGACAATGAGGGCAACCCGACGACGGACTACGCCGCCTACGCCGGGCCACCGCGCGGCGTGGCGCTACCCTTCGGCGGACATAAGGGGTCCGGCCTTCACCTGGTCGCGGAGCTGCTGGCGGGAATTCTCACCGGCCACGGTACTGGGCTGAGCTGGGGTCCGCGCGGAGGACCCGCCGTCAACGGCGGACTGTTCGTAGCGCTGGACGTCGCGGAGTTCATGCCGCTCGACTCGTTCATCGGCGAGGTGGACGAGCTGGCCAAGTTTCTTCGGTCGCGCAAGCCACAAGAAGGGATCGACGCCGTCCGCCTCCCGGGAGACGGCGCGCGAGCTCGCTCGGCCAAGCGTCAGGCCGAAGGTATTCCGCTGGACGACACGCTGGTCGCCTCGCTCCGATCGGTCGCTGAGAAGTTGGGAGTTCAACCTCTGGCCTAGCCCCTAGCGGTGGGCCTCGACGAGGACCTCGTGCCACCACTCATCGCGGATTTCGGTCTCGACCTGCTCCATCGCCGTTCGGGTGGCTTGGAAGGCATCGGTGGCGTGCCAGGCTTCCCAGTCCGCGCGGGTCTCCCAGGTCCCCATGATGACACGCTCGTTCACCGCATCGGCGGGGATGCAGAGCTGCACCGCGACCCAGCCAGGCTGCTGGCGGGCTGACTGAACACGCTCCTTCCATGCGGTGTCCCAGGCTGGCTCCTGGCCCGGCTCGATCGACACGTGAGTCACGATCGTCATCATCCACCCGCCTCCATTGTGGTGTTCTCTTCCTCTTTTCATTCTGCACCGCGGAGAGACGAAATGAAGCTGTCACGGCCGCGCAAATGGGATAATTCGAGTGCAGATTTGTTGGGGGAAGAGCGCCGGTGGCTATCAGTGTTCCGTTTCAGAAGCATCGCCTGAGCAACGGGCTGGACGTCATCCTGCACGAGGATCACACGGTCCCAGTAGCCGCCGTCAACGTCTGGTACCACGTCGGCTCACAGAACGAGGAGCCGGACCGAACGGGATTCGCTCACCTTTTCGAACACATCATGTTCAAGGGCTCGAAGCACCACAACCGCGAATACTTCATGCCGCTCCAGGAAGTCGGGGCCAACGTCAACGGCTCCACGACGACCGATCGGACGAACTACTACGAGAACGTGCCCGCCGAGTACCTCGAGCTGGCGCTTTGGCTCGAATCCGATCGGATGGGATTCCTGCTCGACGCCCTCGACCAAACCAGCTTCGACGTCGAGCGTGAGGTTGTCAAGAACGAGCGGCGCCAGAGCTACGAGAACCGACCGTACGGGCTCGCCGGTCAGGAGATCCGCAAAGCCCTCTTCCCGCCAAACCACCCGTATCACTGGCAAACCATCGGCTCGCAGGAACACCTTGACGCGGCGTCCATCGAGGACGTGAAGGCGTTCTTTCGCCGCTTCTACGCGCCAAACAACGCCAGCCTCTCGATCGCGGGCGACATCGACGTCGAAGAGACGAAACGCCTGGTCGAAAAATACTTCGGCGATCTGGCGCCCGCCCCGCCGGTCGCTCGGGTGAAGCGGTGGGCGCCCCAACTCGAGGACGAAGTACGGCTGAACCTCGAGGACCGTGTCCAGCTCTCCCGCATCTTTTTCTCGTGGGTCGGGCCGCCCCGCTTCGATCCGGACGAGGCGGCGCTGGACGTGCTCGTTTCCATCCTGGGCGAAGGGCACAGCTCCAGACTCTACCGTTCGTTGGTGTACGAGAAGCAGGTCGCCCGCGAGGCGAGCGCTTACTTCTCGGGGATGGAGATCGCTGGTGAGATCCGCGCTGACGTCATGGTCGCAGCAGGGAAGGACGTAGAGGAAGCAGAACGGGCGCTGCTGGCCGAGATCGAGCGCATCAAGGCCGAGCCCCCGAGCGAGGAAGAGGTTCAGCGCGCGATCAACCGGATCGAGGCGCACCACGTCCGCCAGATCGAGAGCGTCGGGGGGTTCGGCGGTCGGGCAAACTTGTTGAACTACTACAACGTGTTCACGGGCGATCCCGCGCGCGTCAACTCGGACCTGGACCGGTATCTCCAGGTGAAACCCGCGGACGTGCAGCGCGTCGCGCGCGCGCACCTCGGCCCCGGTCGCGTTCGGCTGGTGGTTTCACCACGATCCGAACTCACCACGGTCCCGACCGACATCGACCGCAACCAGCAGCCAGGCCCCGGTCGACCGCGATCATTCCGTCCGCCAACCCCCGAGCGGCATCGACTCGCGAACGGCATGGATCTCCTCGTTGTCGAGAAGCACGAGGCGCCGACGGTTGCGGCGGCGATCTATCTCCCGGGTGGCGGACTCACCGACCCGACAGGCGCAGCGGGGCTATCGTCGCTCACGGCGCGCCTGCTCACCGAAGGGACGACGAGCCGGTCCAGCCTCGAGATCGCCGACCAGAGCGACTTCATTGCCGCGCGCCTGAACGTCGGCGTCCACCGCGAGAACTTCGCGGCGACGACGGAGGTGCTGACCCGCCACTGGCCGAACGCCCTGGATCTCCTCAGCGACGTGCTGACCAACCCGGCGTTTCCCGATCGAGAAGTGGAGCGGATCCGCACGGAGCGATTGACGGACCTTCGCCGTCTGAAGGACGACGCAAACGCGATCGCGGATAGGGTGAGCTACGGCGTGCTCTACGGGCGGGAGACGCCCGAAGGGCACCCCATCAGCGGCCGAGAGGAATCGATCGCGGCGATCACACGCGCGGACTTGAGCGAGCACCATCGACGCGCGATCCTGACACAGCGGCCGACGGTTGTCGCTGTGGGGGACGTCGACGGCGACGACTTGGCGGCGCAGATCGAGTCTGCCCTCGCAAAGTGGTCTTCAAACCGCGATTCGTCGAGCCAACCCTCTGGCGGGCAGACCGGGTTCACCTCGCTGAAGGAGGATCCGTCGGGTACGCGCACGACGATCTACCTCGTGGACAAGCCCGGAGCCGCCCAGTCGGTCATCTCGGCGGGACATCTTGCCGTACCGCGACTCCACCCTGACTACCTGCCGCTCGTCGTGATGAACATGGCGTTCGGCGGCCAGTACACCGCTCGCCTGAACATGAACCTGCGCGAGGACAAGGGTTACACGTACGGCTACCGGTCTCGATTCGACTGGCGGCTCGGGCCTTCGAACTTCGCGGCGGGCGGCTCGGTGCAGACCGCGGTAACAATGGAAGCGATCGCCGAGACGCTGAAGGAGTTTCGTGAGCTGCGCAGTACGCGGCCGATCACGGAGGACGAGTTCGAAAAGGCACGGCTGGGTCTTATCCGTGGATTTCCGCCGACCTTCGAGACGCCTGGTCAGATCTTGGGCCGCCTCGTCGATCTCGTCCACTACGGTCTGCCTGACGACCACTTCAGCAGCCAGATCGAGCGCCTCCAGGCGGTGACGCTTGCTGACGTCCACCGCGTGTCGAACGAGCACATCGATCCTGAGGCGCTCTCGATCGTGGTCGTGGGCGATCGTGCGGTCATCGAGCCGAAGCTTCAGGAGCTGGACTTACCCATCGTCCACCTAGACGCGGAAGGCCAGCAGATCGATTAGGACGTACTGGCGAGGGAAAGCGAGCAGCGGGTTGCCGCCGCGCTGTAGCCTGCTTAGGGAAGGCGTGAGAACAAATCACGGAGTGGGAGGCTGAAGCCGGGGAGCAGCGGAGATTCGAGCACGTTGGTCTCGGTCAGTGTGGCTGCCAGATGGAGCGCCGCGGCCTGAAGTCGATAGACCTCGACCTGGCGACGCTGCCAATCCACGATCCAGTACTCTCGCACTGCCCGGCGTCCGTAGAGGCCTAGCTTGACCTCCTTTGTCGCGGCGGCGGTTCGCCGATCCGGGAGACAGGACTTCTACGAGCAACTCGGGCGCGGCATGGAGCTTGCCGTCGGAAGCTAGCACGGTCGGCAGTCGCTCGGCGCTCACCCACACCAGGTCGGGCGCAACGTCGTCATCCTCGGCGAAGATCAATCCTGGCGCCAGGTTCACCACACCGGCGCCTGTTTGTCGACTCCACCCATCAAGCGCCACACCTATGCCGAAGCAGATGAGCTGATGTTCCCAGCTCGGTTGTTTCGACACAAAGAGCTCCCCATCGATGATCTCGTAGCGCTTCCCCTCCTCTTGGGGAAGCGCTAGGAGGTCGGCTGAGGTCCAACGTACTGACCGTGCCATCGCAGCTCACCTCACGAGGTACACTCGTTTGAGTTTAGCATCTCGCTTTAACAGTGCCTTCCCTCAACCCGTCTTGCCGCCGACGGCGTCCCCTATGTTAACGTTACATGTAACGATAGGAGAGCGGGTTCAGCAGGATGGCAACTCGTCCTAGGACACCTCGCGAGAGGCTCCGGGCGCATCGCGATCGATTGCGTCAGCAGGGACTACGCCCGATTCAGATCTGGGTTCCGGACACCCGTTCGCCCAACTTCGCGATCGAGGCGCATCGCCAGTCTCTGGCAGTGGCTCAGAGTCGCCAGGAAGCCGAAGACCAGGACTTCATCGAGGCAATCAGTGAGATCCGCCTGGAATGAGGCGCGGCGAGATCTGGACCGCAGCCGGTGGTGGCGACTACACAGGAAAGCCGCGGCCCGTCGTGATCCTGCAGGACGATCGCTTCGACGCGACTGATTCGATCAACGTCTGCGTCTTTACAACCGATCCAACTGACGCCCCGCTTTTCCGCGTGCTCATCGAGCCAAGTGATCTCAACGGCCTTGACGTCCCTTCCCGCCTCATGATCGACAAGATCACTACAGTGCGAAGAACGCGCCTAGGCAGCCGCATCGGGCACCTGGGCGACGATGACATGGTCAGGCTGAACCAGGCAGTCCTGGTGTTCCTTGGACTCGCAGGGTCGCCGCGCGGCGGCCCGTAGAACGCTACTCCATTTCGATAACCCATTTATCGAGCAACCACCCTCATTTCGGTGACCACTTTTTTCGACACCGCGGGGGCGCAGTGCCGGTATCATCTGACCGTGGTTGACACAGCGCCTTCACCGAACTACACGCAGATCCGCGCCACGCTGCGCGAGGTGTTCGGCTACGAGCAGTTCCGGCCGCTGCAGGAAGAGATCGTCCACGCGATCTTGAGCCGGCGCGACGCGCTCGTGCTGATGCCGACGGGCGGCGGGAAATCGCTGTGCTTCCAGCTCCCTGCGCTGCTGCTGGACGGCCTCACGGTAGTGGTCTCTCCTTTGATCGCGCTCATGAAAGATCAGGTGGACCACCTGCGCGCGCTCGGCGTCGCGGCCACGTTTGTAAATAGCTCACTCGATTCCGCCGAGGTAGGCCGACGGCAGGCCGCCGCCGTGCGGGGCGACGTCAAGCTGCTCTACGTCGCGCCGGAGCGTTTGCTCCAGCCTGGGTTTCTCGCGTTGTTGCGAGCGGCGCGGCCGACGCTGTTCGCCATCGACGAGGCCCACTGCATCTCCGAGTGGGGGCACGACTTCCGACCTGAGTACCGAGAGATGCGGCGTCTCCGCGAGCTGTTTCCCGACATACCCCTCGCCGCCTTCACCGCCACTGCCACGCGGCGGGTCGAGGCGGACATTGCCACCCAGCTCGAGCTGCGCGACCCCGCTATGTTCCGAGGCAGCTTCAACCGCCAGAACCTGTACTACGACGTTCGACCAAAGCAGCGAACGTACGAGCAGCTCTTGCGGTACGTTCGGGGGCGGCGGGGCGATGCGGGCATCATCTACTGCCTCTCGCGCGCGGGTACCGAGGACCTGGCCGATCGGCTTCAGGCTGACGGCGTCTCAGCGGTCGCGTACCACGCCGGGCTGACCGAGGACCTCCGCACGAAGCGGCAAGACGCATTCATGCGCGACCAGGCACAGGTCGTCGTCGCGACGATCGCCTTTGGGATGGGGATCGACAAGCCCGACGTGCGATTCGTGATCCATTACGATTTGCCGCGGCACCTGGAGGGCTACTACCAGGAGAGCGGCCGCGCGGGCCGCGACGGCGACCCAGCCGACTGCCTCCTTTTCTACAGCGCAGGCGACGCGGTGAAGCTCCAGCGCTTTATCGACGAGAAGCCGACCGACGTCGAGCGGCGGGTTGCCGCGCAGCAGCTTCGCCAAATGATGTCGTGGGCCGAAGCGCTGACGTGCCGGCGACAGGCACTCCTCGTCTACTTCGACGAGACACTGGACGCCTCGGTGAGCCACTGCTGCGACGTGTGCGACTCGATCTTCGACGAGGAAGACTGGACGATCCCCGCCCAAATGTTCCTCTCCTGCGCGAAGCGGGTCCAGGAGCGCTTCGGCGCGACGCACCTCATCGACATCCTTCTCGGATCCCAAAACGAGCGCATCCTCCGCCTCGGCCACGACCGACTTTCGACTTACGGCATCGGCAAGGACCGCTCCAAGGAATCATGGCAGCAGCTTGCGAGGCACCTGCTAGCCGCGGGCTACGTCACACAGGATGCCGAGGAGTACCGAGTCGTGCGCTGCACCGAGCTCGGGAACGCCGTGCTGTTCAAGGGCGAAAAGGTGCACGTACGGGTTCCGCGACGGACAACGCCCACAACTCCAGAGACGACGAAAGACGCCAATCCCGAATTGTTCGAGCAGCTCCGCGCTGTGCGCAAGCAGCTCGCAGCCGAGCGGAGCGTGCCTGCATACGTGATCTTCCCCGACAGCGTGCTGGGTCGGATGTCCGGCGAGCTGCCAACAACGCCAGCCGAGGCGCTCCGGATCTCAGGAGTTACCGAGCGGAAGCTGGCCGACTTAGGTGAGCCCTTCCTCGATGTCATCCGTGCCTTTGTAGCCGCGACGGGAGCGGAGCCGATCCAATCAACACCTAGCACCAGTGTGACGCCCCGGCCAAAACGGTCCGGTCTCGGTAACACGGCTCGACGGACGCTCGAGCTGTACCGAGTCGGAACGAGCCTAGATGAGATTGCCCGACAGCGAGACCTCGCACCATCCACGGTAGAGGGCCACCTCGCGGATGCCATTGAGGCAGGCGAGGAGATTGACCTGGATGCCCTTGTCAGCCCGGCGCGCCGAGCAGCGATCGAAGCCGCAATCGCGGAGGTTGGCGACGAAACCCTCTCACCGATTAGAGAGCACCTAGGCGACGACTACCGGTACGGCGAGATCCGCTTCGTTCGTGCAGCCATTCGCGCGAGATCGCGTCTCGAGGAGCCGTGATGGAAGAGCGGCTACCGAAGCCCCTCGGCGGCAAGGCATACGGCTCTATCCCTCACCTGCCTGGCAGCCGTCTCGGCCTCGGCGATCACCACTGCCATGAGGGCCAGGCGCTCATCTGCACCGCCCGGGCACGCGATCGCCACGACCGAATCATCGTCCAGGAGAAAGTGGACGGATCATGCGTTGCCGTCGCGAAGGTCGACGGTCGTATCGTCCCGCTCGTGCGCTCCGGATACGAGGCGCACAGCTCGCCGTGGGAGCAGCACAAGCTGTTCGATTTGTGGGTCTGGAAGTACGCGTACGAGCGATTCGACGCAGCGCTGCGCGACGGCGAGCGCGTGTGTGGCGAGTGGTTGGCTCAGGCCCACGGGACGCGTTATGAGCTTGCGCACGATCCCTTCGTCGCCTTCGACATCCTCGCGAACGGAGTGCGCACTCCCTTCGACGAGTTCTCGGAGCGGATGGCGACAGCGGGATTCGTCATGCCCAGGCTCCTCCACAATGGTGGTCCGATCCCAGCCGAGGAGATCGCCACACGTCTCGAGCCATCCGGACACGGCGCCCTGGATCCCGTGGAGGGCGCGGTATGGCGCGTCGAGAGACGCGGTAAGGTCGACTTCCTCGCGAAGTTCGTGCGCCAAGACAAGCTCGATGGCTGCTATCTTCCAGAGATCTCCGGAGCACCGGCAATCTGGAACTGGCGGCCGACCTAAGGGCTGACGTGCCCCCACCCCCCCGATTAGGGAGGGGGAGGGCCGCGTCTCCACCCGGCCGCTATCTGTCGCTAGCAGATAGCTTCATTGTTCTGTCATTAACGCGGACAGGGAGATGGGCCTTGGCTGGTGTCACTGCAGCGCCTCACGCAGTTGGCATGCCGAGGCAAACGTGTGCAGACGGCTTGGATGCGCGGGCGCGAAGTCTAAGGTCACGTTGTTGGTGCCTCAATTTGGCGAAGATGCACTTAAGGTCCGCTAGCGTCGTTTCTCCCTGCATGAGCCTTGCCAACAACATACCGAGTTCCTCGCAACCGATACCTGCAAGTTGCTCTGGTAGTTCTGGTCTCGAAAGCGGAATTTGGCCCTGCTGAAGAATGAGAGCCCGGCCGCAATGCGTCGCAGCCATCATGAGTTCTTCTTCCGCTGCCTCGCGATCCCCATCTTTCAGCGCCACTTCTGCAGTTCTTAACCGCTTGGCGCTGTGGGCCAATTTCTGCCGCCAGTCGGGCAGGGGAAGTTTCCGTCCGGACACGCTCCTCCACCAACCAGTCGGATCGAGAAGAGGCACACCGTACCGGACCGCCCAGAATGCAAACTCGTCGCCTTGCTCCAATCGCTCCAAAAACTGAGCCTTCGTTTCGTATTGGAGGTGAATTCGGGCAGATGTGCGGCTCCTCCTTAGACGCTCACTAGTCAAGGCAATCAGGTCGATATCGCTACGCCAAGTCATACGCCCGCGAGCAGCAGATCCGGTCAGGATCACCGCAGCGTCTGGCTGGGTCGCCCTGATTCGGTCAAGAACTTCAGAAAGACCGGCCATGTCGTCCGGCGTGAGGTTAAGGCTCGACAAGCGCTTCCACCTCATCTAGGAAAGCCTCAAGTTCGGTCGCCAAGTTCTCAAGATCATAGTCCCTTAAGTCCGGCCCAGGTTCTCCGTACTGGACATCCTTCCTAAGCTCGTTCAGCTCCTCGAGGCGTTTGCGGACGTTGACCGAGACCAACCCTCGTATGTGAATTTCCTCGGCGATATCCAGCTTATTCCAATGGGTAGTCTTCCAGGGGATGTTTTCCTTCTCCGCAACAGCAACAACGGCGTTCTCGTAGGCGTAGAAACCCCACGTTACCGCATCCTCTCGATCATTATCGTCTGGATCCCAGCTCGCGGTCTGTACCCGATCCAACTGTTTCTTCGCTACGTTGAGATGGCTCTCCGCTTCGGCCTGGCCCATCTCGTCCTCCTCGTCGGGAGACGTCGATTGTTCACGTTAGACTGTGTCCGAGTCCCTTATCTGGCCCCTCGGGCTTTCATCCGCGAATGGGAACATGGCTTCCACGCTCAGCTGAGAGCCCGAAAACCGTGTGGGTGCGTGTAGATCGATTCCACCCGATCCCCATCGCCCTTCGAGGGAGACGATGGTTACGTGTTGCGGAGCGACTCGCACCAGAGGGTGTCCACGTCGAGCGGCTTGCGGATCAGCTCTTCCGAGAGGGACTGCTTCATGCCTCGTTGGAGCATTGCCCGGTTCGCCTTCAGGCCGGACGGGTACGGATCGGCGCCGAATAGAGCCGCCTGGGCCTCGTAGTCATCGCCCTTGAAGAGCATGCCTGTCGAGCGGTCGCGCTTGTACGCTTCCTGCTTGGACTTCTCGAAGGCCTCGAAGAGCGCCTCTGGCACCCACGGGTTCTCCTCCACGACGCGCCGCTGGACGGCCAGCGTGTGGTTCACGGGAGTGAATCCGTCCTTCTTGACGAAGTCGGCGACGAACTGGCGACCGCCGTCGGTGAAGAGAGGCCGTGCCTTGGGGGACTTCGTCACCTCGTCCGCCTCGGTTGCGAAGGTGCCGTCGATCTCTCCATTGATCAGCATCTCCGCGAGCTTTCCGGGGGCGCCGACCCAGTTGATCGGCACGTCTTTCGGCGGATCCTGGTCGATGCCGAGCGCAATGCCGTGGCTCATGCCCGCGCCGCGGCCGACGTACCAAGTGACGTCCTTCGGTCGAACGTCGTACAGATCCTCGATCATCGCGCGCATCCAGAGCGCGGCCGTCATGTTGAAGTCGGGCACGCCAAACTTCCGCCCTTTGATGTCCGCGAAGCTCTGGACTGGCGAGTCGACGTTCACGTACGTGCTGAGCGCGAGGAAGGCGCGGCTCAAAAAGATCGGGATGCCAAGCCAGTCCCACTTGTCCTGACCGTTCGGCCGATCCTTCGTGATCATGTACGAGGAGATCGAGAACTCGAAAACGTCGAAGTCGTTCTCGGTCAACTGATGATGGAAGAGCTGCTGCGGTGGGATCATCGTGAAGTCGAGCTCGATCCCTGTCGGCTTTACGGTCCCATCGAGCAGAGGCTGCAGGCGCGGGTTATTCGAGTGCGCGGCACGCAGTCTGACCATCCTCGTTCTCCTTTGCACCACCGATGTCTGGCGTGAACGAGTATAGCCGGCTTAACGCAGAGTCCACGTCGCGGAGTTCCAGGTCTGCTCCGCGCGCTCGCCGCCCGGTCCCACGTTCGCGAGGGTCGCCCGAGCAACCGTCGGCGAGGTCCCGTGGAACAAGTTCATCGTCACCACGTTGCTCGTCAGGTGCCGCACCGCCTCGGTCGCGATCTCCATTCGTGGACCCTCGGCCACGGTGGCGAAGTAGCGCTCGATGAGGCCGTCCATCTCGGGATTCCGGTAGCGAAGTGCATTGGAGCCGAGGAAGTTCCGCTCCGGCGTACGCGCCACATCGCTATGGAAGAAGTAGCGGAGGAAGCTCAGCCCTGTCGCGTGGCTGCGGATCGAGAAGGCGGGGAAGGTCGCGCGGAACTGCGCGTCCTGGTTCTGTGCTGCTGACATGAGGAGAGGGCTGGTCGCGACGCCGAGCTGCCGCCACTGATTCGCGACGGCGAGCATCAGCTTTTCGTTCGCGTCGCCGGCCGACGTGCGAACCTCGACGTTGAGCCGCTCGCCGGTCGCGTCCTGATACAGACCATCCGGGCCACGGGTGTAGCCGAGCTGCTCGAACATCTGCGCCGCGCGCTGCGGGTCGTACGAGTATCGAACGATGCCGCCCGCGACGAGCGGCAGATCCGCCGAGATCGGACTCACGAGGCTATCGCCCACCGGCGCCCCGTACCCGATCGTGTCGGCGAGCGTCTGGCGATCGAGACCGTAGAGCATTGCTCGGCGGAAATCGACGTTCCCGACGATCGAGGGGCTTGGATCGAGATGCTGAGGATCCGCGAGCCACATGTTCTTGACAGTGCTGAGAATCGCCCCGTCGTGCCACTGCTCGTGGAGCTGGCTCGCCTGGTCGAGGGAGAGCGTCTGGCCCAGCGTAAGGTCTACTGATCCCGAAATGATGTTCGCCATGAGCGCGTTGGCGTCGGGGATGAATCGGACGATCACCTCGTCGAGCTTCGGCCGGCCGAGAACGTACTCATCGTTCGCGCGAACGACCAGGTGGCTACCACGCTCGAACTCGGCGAGCTTGAATGCTCCAGTCCCAATGAACGACTCACCCCAGAATCGCTGCTCCGTGAATCCGGCCTTATTGCTGACGTAGATCGGCTCGAGGATGTGCTTCGGCAGAGACCCAACGGTGAAAATCTCCGCCGCTTCGATGCGCGGGCTCTTCCACGCGACGGTAAACGTGCGGTCGTCGACAGCTTCAATGCTCTCCACGGCGTCGTAGCGCACGTCCCTGAAGACGGCGAGCTCCTTGTCCTGGATGAGCTGAGCCGTGAAGAGGACGTCCTGGGTTGTGAACGCTGCGCCGTCGTGCCAACGAACGTTCGGGCGGATGGTCCAGGTGGTTTCCATCCGGCCATCAGGGAACACCTTCCATAGACCGTTCTGCACGGTTGGAACAGTTTCGGCGAGCTGGGCAACGAGGGCGCCGCGGTCGTCGTAGGTGGCGAGCCGGCCGTTCAGCATGTCATCCACAGAGGAGGTACCAGCCGCCGTCTGCCCAGAGTTGTGCGCCAGCGTCCAGTACAGGATGCTTGGATTGCCTGCGATGGCGGCGGTGATGCGCTTGGGAGCGGCCGCGACCGTCGATCCACTCGCCGTTCCATTCGTCGCCTGGGACGCGGCGGGAGATTGCCCGGGAGCGCAGGCCGCCAAGATCAGAACCAGGGCGCCAAAACTCGAAGCGAAAAGGCGACTGCGAACGAAGCGCATCATGCCGCGAACTCCGTACTAATTCGAGGAATTAGCGCAGTCTACCCTATGCCAAATGTGGACCGCAATAGATGTTTCATCCCGAGGTATTGCTCTGACGAATTAGTGCGGTCGCAGCAGTAATGTCCACAGTGCCTATGACTGGGGACGGATTCTTGGATGGATGCGCTATTTCTTCTATTGGGAATTGGCGTTATGCTTGCCCGCGTTGCGTTGCATCCACCAGATTTCGCGTGATTTGGAGACGAGATGACTCAGACGGCGAGCGAGGTCAAGACGTTTCACCTGCTCGAAACGACGATCGAAGACATCCAGCGGGCCTACAAGGCAGGAGTCATGTCCGCCCGGGAGCTCACGCAGCTCTACTTGAACCGCATCGAGCGGTACGACCGTGCCGGCCCGAAGATCAACTCGATCATCACCGTCGCGCCCGACGCGCTGAGCGAGGCGGACCGTCTCGACGCCGCCATGCGCGCATCCGGGCCCGTCGGTCCGCTCCACGGCGTACCCATCGTCTTGAAGGACCAGATGGACGCCGCTGGGACGCCCACTACCCTCGGCTCCATCCTCTTCAAGGACTACTTCCCCACTCGGGACTCGTTCGTGACCGAGCGCTTGAGGAAGGCTGGGGCGATCATCCTGGCGAAGGCCACACTCGGCGAGCTGGGCGGCGGCGATACCCACGGCTCGCTGTTCGGCTCGACACGTAACGCATACGACCCCGAGCGAACGGTTGGCGGATCCTCTGGGGGGCCGGGCGTGGCCGCGTCTGCGAACTTCGGCGCTCTGTCTGTCGGGCAGGAGGGCTTCGCCTCCATCCGACGACCATCGGCGTGGAACGGCATCGCAGGTATGAGACCAACCGCTGGCCTCGTCAGCCGTGGTGGGGTGTACGCGGGTTGGCCTGGCACGAATGGATCGCTGGGCCCGATGGCGCGAACCGTGCGCGACCTGGCGAAGCTCCTCGACGTCATGGTTGGCTATGACCCCGAGGATCCAATCACCTCCCTCGGCGTCGGGCGAATCCCATCGACTTACACCGACTTCCTCGACGCGGCGGCGCTCAAGAGCGCGCGCATCGGCATCCTCCGCGAGCCCATGGGCCAATCGTCGGAGCCGGACTCAGAGGACTTCGCCAAGGTGACTCGAGTCTTCGACTCGGCCATCGCCGAGCTGCGGGCGGCCGGGGCAACCGTTATCGACCCCATCGTCATCCCCGACCTCATCCCACTGCTCAGCAAGCGCAGCGGCAACGATGGCGAGCCGGCATTCAAGGAATACTACACGCGCGGTGGCAACCCGCCGTTCGAGACTCGTGAGGAGATGCTCGCGGCGCCGGATTACGCAAAAGTCGCCCGAGCCGGAGCGGCCAGCATCCCACAGCGTGGGCCGGCCGCCTACTACGAGTCGCTCGCCGCTCGCGAGACCCTGATGATCAACATCATGAAGGTCATGGCGGACAACAACCTCGACGCCATCGTTCACAAGACCGTCGAGCACCAGCCCACGCTTATCAGCGAGGGGCTGAATCCGCCGTACTACAACTCCCGCGGAGCAACGCACCTCAATACATACCTCGTCTACGTGCCGTCGATCTCGGTGCCGGCGGGCTTCACCACTGACAAGCTGCCCGTGGGCATCACGTTCCTGGGCCGGCCGTACTCCGACGCGGACATGATCAAGCTGGCGTACTCGTACGAGCAGGCGACGGGGCACCGCACGCCACCCAGCACGACACCCGCGCTGCCAGGCGAGCCGTAGAGAAAATACGCTGGAAATTGGGCGGGTTCTCGGGGCGGCAACGCTGCTCTCGGGAACCCGCCTTTTGTTAGGTCGGCGGAGCCGCCTGCTGCTGTCGGTTGCGCACGTGGTGCAGCGACTCCCTCGCCAGGAAGGTAATCGCGAGGCTCGCAGCTAGCTGCAAGGGAACAAAGGCCCAGAACGCCGCCGTCGGCCCAGCCGTATCCGCGATCAGCCCGGCTACCAATGGGCCCAGGATCGCGCCCATGTCCCCGTAGAGGCGACGGAGCGCCTGCAGCCTCGCCCGAGCGTGTTCGGGAATGACGTCGTACGCGTAGGTCGCCATCGACCCGAGCGACAGGCCGTTCGAGATTCCTTGCAAGGCACCCAAGAGCAGCAAAGGCAGGAGTGCGCTCCCGGCGAATGGGAATAGGAGGAAGACCATCGCGGCGATGTAGGCACTGGGCATGACGACAGCTTTGCGCCCCTTCGTGTCCAGCAAGAAGCCAGTGGGTGCAATCATCAGGACGTTGGCCAGGCCGTAGACCCCGAACCACATGCCGACCTCGGTGGACGTGTGCCCGAGGGTAAGACCGAGGTACAGCGGGATGAGGCTGGCAATCAGCGCGCCCCGCATCATCGCCACAAACGTGTTGAAGGTGATCACGACATAGGTCTTGCGGAAGTACGGCTCGACCTCACTGATCTTCCCAACATCAAGCAAGCCGGGTCGTTTGGTGGATCGCTGCACCGACACGGTCTCTCGGGCTCGAAGCGACACGACAAGCGTGAGGAGGCCCAAGAGCGCGTAGCCCCAGAACACGGCGCGGAAGTCGAAGTGATCGGTGAGCAAGCCGCCGAGCACGGGGCCCACCGCGGTGCCGACCGAGTTCATGCCGTGGAACCCGCTCATCATGCGGCCTCGCAGCTCTGGACGGACGACGTCGACCGCGAGGATCTCGCGCGCCGTAAACCAGGCGCTGCTCCCCACGCCCGCGAGAAACTGCGCGAACAGGAGCAACGGAAACGCCGTCGCGAGAGCCGTCAGGGCCGAAGCCGCCACGACAAGGACCGGTCCTCCAATCAGCACCGGCTTTCGTCCGAAGCGATCGATGAGCTGACCCGTCGGCACACCGGCGACGACTCGGCCGACCATCGCCGCGGTCACGAGCTGAGCGGCAAGGCCGGCCGAGACGCTGAAGGCCGACGCCAGGGCAGGGATCGCGGGAACAACCATCCCGTGCCCCAGGCTCATAATCATGGCGGGGATATAGAGCCCGAGCAGAAGTCGGGTCGTGTCGTTGAGCTGAAGCCTCACTGGGGCGTCGTTATCGCGAGATCATGCATGACTTGCGGACGCAACCTCTCGAATTGGGTGGCAGCATGGGACGGCATAGAATGTCTAGAAGAGGACGGAGGAGACCATGATAACCGGTATGCACGCGATCATCTTCAGTAAGGAAGCGGAGCGGGCGCGGGAGTTCTTCAAAGACGTCCTGGGCTTCGACTCGGTGGACGCTGGTGGCGGCTGGCTGATCTTTGCGCTTCCGCCGTCGGAGCTCGCCGTGCACCCCGCCGAGGGCGACGGCTACCACGAGCTCTACCTCGTCTGCGACGACGTTCAAAAGACGACGGACGAGCTCAAGAAAAAGGGCGTCGAGCTCGCGGAGCCGATCAACGATCAGGGGTGGGGGCTGCTGGCCCGGCTCCGACTGCCGAGCGGCGACGAGATCGGGATCTACGAGCCGCGGCACGCTCAGCCGCACGCAGAAACGGCGCAGGTGGCAGCGCAATGAAAGCTCACCACTCAGTAGGGCGTACGGTGGCCGCATTGGTAGAGCTCAAGCGGATCCTGGTAATCCTCATCAGCCCGGCCATTGTCAGTCCAGCCGCGCGAGCTTCTGCTCAACATGCTGCGTGTCAATGATCCCTGGCTCGACCGAGCTTGTCGCTACGGATGTCAATCGCCACTAACTTGAGCCACTCCGTCGCCATTGAGCTCTGAGCCACTTTTCAAGCCCGCTTGGTCCGTAGTGAAGCGTCTGGCTCGTCGTCATCAGGGATCGTCGCAGCCTTGTTGGCTCGATAGCTCGGACCGTCCATGACGGTCTAGTAGGAGCCATGAGCGAGCCGGTCGAGGGCCGAGTTGCCAAGGATCGGGTCCTCGAACAAGCGCAGCCATTCATCCACTCCGCGGTTGCCCGTGAAGATGAAGCTGCTTCGTCGGTGTCGTTCGATGATAAGCTCGTAGAGGTCGCCGCCCCTGTTGAGCCGAGAGTCGGTGGAGCCCAAGATCGTCAACGAGCAACAGGTCCGGGGTGAGATAGCGGCGGAAGGCCCGCTCAAACGTGTCGTCAACCTGGCCTGGGCGAGATCCGTGAACAGCATGTCTGCTCGGGCGTAGAGAACGGAATGGCCAGCACGTGCAGCGGCATGGCCGAGCTTGGGCGAGGAAGGACTTTCCTACCGTGACCGGCCCCAAGAACAGCACGTGTTCCCGACGGGCGACGAAGCCGAGAGTGAAGACGGCTTGCAAGCTTTTCGGCGGTCGAGCTGGACCGGAACGGGCCAGTCGAACTCATCTAGCGTCACGTACTCCGCGAAGCCCGCCTGTGCGAGCCGGTGCTCCAGACTCAAATGATCGCGGCGCTGCACTTCGTCAGCAGGAGTGTAAGGAAGGCAGCGTACGAGCTGCTGAGCGCGGTCGACGGAGAGCCGTTCTGGCAACGTAGGTGCGAGGGGGCCGAGCTTCAAGCGCTTCATCAGACAGAGCAGGTCGGCATCAACGGTCATTGGATACTTCCGTAGAGTTGGTGTGGTTGTGGTAGCGGTGATCGAACGAGGTCCCCTCGCGTGCGAGGCGCGCGGAAGGGAGCACGACGCTCCGAGCCGGTGGAGCATCAATGGGCAGCGGTCGTACGGGACGGAGTAGATGCGTACCGGAAGGCGATGTGGTTATCCGGATGAACAGTGACCTGGCCCCCGGCACGGCGTAGGGCACACCGTCACCAGGAAGGAGGTGGCGCTGCTTCTCATCGCAGAAGACGACGAGAAGGGGGTTTCGCGCCGTTGCATGTTTCCGGGTCCCGGCCACCTCGCGACACCAGTTCTCCGCTTGCACCGGGTGTCGGCCAGATCGATGAAGCTTCCACCCTTCCACAGCCGTTCCCGGACGCACTGCACGTTGCGCTCGGTGTGAGGCTTGTCCTTGGGGGGCGCCGCCGCAGGCGGGGCCGACGGAATATGATCACAACGTCGTGGCTGATGAGACCTCAACGATTTTGCCATGTCAAATAGAGTGGCGGGTTACACTGCGTTGCGCGATCCGGAATTGAGAGTCGGTGAGGACATCGTAAAGCTGACCGCGGACACGGCACGCGTGCCCGAAAGCTCGGCGGGGCCGGCTCCGCCAGCAGATACTCGCCACGACGCCAACACCGCCGTGGGTCTAGGAGCCTACCAGGCAGCCATCAACATCTATGTCAACGAAGCGAATCGCCTATGGTCGCGGTTCCAAGCGATGCTCGCAGTCTGCACTCTGTTGGCGTCGGCCTCGGTGGGACTCCTGCTCCAGACAGAGAGCAGCGATCTCACTGTGCATGTCTTAGCTATCTCCGCCCCAGTCTTGGGCGTGGCTGTGGCCCTCTTGTGGCTGGTCCTTCACGACCGAGGAGATGCGTACATGGAGTACTTCACCCGATCCGCACGCGAAATTGAGGGCCTCTACCTTCCGGATGCCGTAAAGACGCTGCAACGCGGATACGACTTCAGCGAGGGCAAGGAAGTCAGTTTTCAGCTCCCTGAGCCTTCGAACAAGCACCGAGTCGGTTGGTTAGGTCGAAGAGTCTCCATGAAACGCGTTTCCACCGCAGTCATCGTCACCTTCTTGGTCAGTTTTGTCGCCCTCACGAGCCTGGCCCTGTGGCGAAGTCTTGGGCAGACCTCGGTGGTGTCTCCGGTGCAAAAATCGCCCGCAGCGCCGGCGCTGTCCAGTCCAACTGAAGTTCCTGATGAATAAATGCTGTCATGCTCTAGCGCTTGAGGTCACTCATGAAAAGGGAAATCGTTGCACGGCACTGGTTGAAGCTGCCCGCTTTCAGGAATACACTCGCGATATGATGTCACTCGTCGGTGACGGGGATACCTGAGGTTCATGGATGTGCGGTCCCATTCTCCGCGCTTTGCTGGTTACGAACGTTCTGCTCGTGATCACGTTAGGAACGCCCACGAATCTCTATCCAGCGCCGGCGATGATCGGCACCTCTGGTAGCGCGAGCGACCTCGACTCTCCTCACACCGCCTGGGATACGCCGTTCTGTGAGATACGACCCGGTGGAGAGGGCAGCTACCGCGGCGGTTGCGAAGGATCGGGCGTTGTCTTCGATGCGCCCAGCCCCGTGATGCTTTCAACCCCATCGGGAGATGGGTCCGCCATCCGATTCGCACTGCACGACACCCCCTCCTATTCGAATGTCCTCTATCGCCGCAAGCTATCCACCTTCCCCCAAGCGGCCCACGCTGCCTACTACGAGCTTGAGCTCTCCTTTATGTACCGACCCAATACCACATTCAACAATCAGGGCGAGGAATCTCTCGTTCAGCAGATCGAGTTCGCGATGCCGATTTGGCGAGCGGACAGCGATGGAAACTTTCGCGTATATGATTTCGAGATCGCGTGGCAGAACGTGCGAACTAGCCCCTCGCTCAATCCTATTTGGGCGGTCTATTCTCCACCACAGGGGGCCAACGACCCACTCGGTACCTGGATCCCAACCGAGGTTCCTGCCCGGCCGACAGCCAACACATGGCACCGAATCATCCTGCGCGGTGCCATTGACTCCAATCAGCCTGCTTACGGTGGGCACGCCATGCGCTACATCAGCTTTACCTTCGACGGGGTCGAGCATGCGCTAAACCGAAGCTATCGGCCGCTCTTTCGCGCCTGGCAAGTCGAGCAGGTAGCGAACGTCCACATCCAGCTCGACGGGCCCGAAAACATTCGAAAGACCTGTGCGTCGCCTTCGTGCGGGTACGAAGTGTTCCTTGACGGGGTCACCTTGCGCTGGTCGGATGCGTCCATTGTGCCCACGCCTACTGCTCCCATAGCTCCCAGTCCGACGGTGTCTAGTCAGCCCACCGCACCTCCTGGCGTTGTCGGAGGTCGGAATCTAATACTGACCACTCTTGGCTTCAGCCAAGTGCTTGTGTCCTGGGCACCGGGGTCGGGGCAGACCGGCTACCGACTGACCCGTGGTACCGCAGGTGGGCAGACCACGAGCCTCTTGTCCGCAAATGCCGTGTCCACTACGGACACCATCCCGACTGCGGCATTAGTCTGCTATCTCCTCGAGGCGCTCGGTGCGGGTGGAGCCGTGGTCGGACTCGCCGATCCCGTGTGTGTGATTTCTTACAATTCGGTTGGACCGAGGCCGACGGCGTTTGCTCTTCAGTTGAACCAGTCAAACACCGCGATACTCTCATGGACTTCAGTCGCTGGGGCCTCTAGCCTAGCCCTCTTGCCGCTGGGCACGAGCCGACTCCAGCTGTTGCCTCCAAATGCCACCGCCGCCGTAGACGATACAGACGGCGCGGCAACCTGCTATGCACTCCTGATCGTTGCGAACTACGTCGTGACGGGCTTCTCGGACGTCATCTGCGCCATACCGGGCATGTCGCGTTGGTCGGGATGAAGCGTGTCCCGAGCCACGCTATCGACCCGTGGTCCCACGCAACGGTACGAATGGTACGTTGGCTTTCATAGTGCGCAGATGCTCGCTCCGTGAGGATTGGGACTGAAGTCTGTAGACAACGGTAAGCGATAATAACGCTCCCATACCGAGATCGAGGGCAAACATGAGCGGAGATTCGTCAACGCAGAGCGTCTGGTGTCCGATCGAACCGCTAAGCGAGCGCGATCTTGCGATCGATCTATCCGAGTTCAATTCGGTAGCCCGGACATGGCTCGAATCAAAAAGCGTTGTCGAGCAGCAGAATCCCAAGGCGTTGAACGACTTCTACGATCGCCTCCGCCGTTCATGGTCGATAGAGACTGGGATACTGGAAAACCTCTACATGCTAGACCGGGGAACCACGCTGACGCTCATCGACAGGGGGTTTCACCAGGAGTTGGTCAACAGAGCCGACACTGATATCGAGCCTGGGCGCCTTGTCGGCTTGCTCAAGGATCATCTCGCAGCGGGGGAGATGCTTCAGGACCTGATCGGGGAGCAAAGAGCACTGACTGCACATTTCATGCGCGAGATCCATGCGCTCCTGATGCGGCACCAGGAGGTAGTCGAAGCAGAGGACAGCCTCGGCAATGTCTTGAGGGTGGAGCCACGTCGAGGTCAATGGAAGGAACACAACAACTGGCGTGAGCTGGCTGACGGTAAGAAGCGATCCTATTGCCCGCCCGAGCAAGTACCCGGTCAGATAGAAGAACTCTTAGGCTATTTGGAGCATCATGAGCGAGACGGAGTTAACGCCTGTTTGCTCGCCGCTTGGCTACATCACCGGTTCGTCGTCATTCACCCGTTTCAGGATGGTAACGGGCGCGTAGCCCGAGCACTTGTCAACTACCTATTTATCAAGAATCAGTTATTCCCGGTCGTGGTAGACCGCGACCAGAAATCGGAATACCTCGACGCGCTGGAAACCGCCGACTCAGGAGACCTAACTCCGCTGGCAGGCATACTTGCCACGAAGCAAATTGCGGCGATAAAGCAAGCGCTGAGTCTGATCGGCGGAACGGATCAACCCGTCCATGACCCGCTAATCGGGGACCTCGCTCGCGGGATCATCGAGCGGATGCGCCGAAGAGAGGCGCAACAACAGCTGCGATTTCGCGGAGTTGACGTTGTGATGTCGGGACTCGCGGAAATCGCAGAGGAGCATTTGCACTCGGAGCTTCAAGACTTCCAGAACGAACTAAGGTCAGGCGGCTTGGAGCTTTTCACCCATGTGGATTCCGGAGGAACGCACGATGGGAGAGAACACTACTACAGATGGCAAATAATCGAGAGTGTCCGACAGGCGCAACAGTGGGCCAACTTCAACGAGCAGGTGCGATGGGCGAGAATTCTGGCACGGTCCAAAGGCAGCGAGCTTCGCGTCGTATTCTCGTTTCACCACGTTGGCCAGGTGCTTACTGGAGTCGCAGAGGTTACTTCAATCGCCGATCTTCAGGATGTCGTACCCGCTCCGTTAGCGCGAGGCCGGAACGAAGAGGAGGTTCCGCAGCAACCTCAACGCAGACCGATTTCCTCTATGCTGCAACCGTTCTCTTTCACCTGGCAGGACGATACAGAAGCTCTCAGACATCGATTTGAGCGGTGGTGCAGTGAAAGCCTACTGGTCGCCCTCCGTGAATGGTCCGAGACGCTCTAGTTATCGTGACACCTCAGCGGATGTGATTCACGCCCTCCACGATCTGCCCATTGTGCCTGGAGGGTCGCTGCCAGGGGCTAGTAGAAAAGGTGACCAGGCTCACCGATCGAATCTCAGCATAGGTATCGCGGACGTTTCCGACGAGCTGCAAGGCGACCGTAGCAGTGCCGTCGCCTCTAAATTGGTTCGAGGCGCGACCACTTGGCCGAGGGATCGGGCAATCTCGTCGCTCCCAAAATGCATGTAATGGACCCCGCCGCTCGTGATGTCGCCCTAGAGCATCTAGTGATGCCACTGTTCCGGGGTTTGTCCTGAGATTGCGCCAGACAAGGTCCTCCCAGAACCGCCACGTCGGCGGCCTTCCCTGTACGGGCGATCCGTCCACGACGTTCTCCCACAGGAGATACCTCGCATCGGTCGCCTTCTTATTCATCGTAAGCTCAATAGCCTGATCTTGGACAGGCCACCTTCGCTGTTGTACGTATCTGTTATCAGCATGATCGTGGTCGGGCTGCAGCGGAACCCGTTCACCCGTGACTATCAAACGCGTGATAAGGAGCACGAGCCATCTCTGGCCCGGTGTCTCAGGAGACTGCTCGACCTGCGCCGGGCCCCGTGGACCTCTTCGAAGTGGGCAGCCGGCCGCTTCCACGTTCGGTAGCACCTCCCCACACTGCCCGCACTCGATAGTCTGGGTTTGGGACTCCTCGGCCGGTCCACTTGATTCCTCTCCCACTGTTCCGCCCGCATTGCCGCTTGCCTTCCGGCTCCGACGCCAATATCGTTCGGGCTTTCGAAGTCGCGTCAGCGTCGCCGGTGGCGCGCGTTTAGTGCGCACAGGGCCCGTCTGGGCGCCCGGGTCGCCTACCGTCCGAGGAGCTCAGCCGTTGCAGGCTTTGGCGGTCACCACTTCTTGTAGGGCAGGAACTTTCCGTCCAAGGTGATCACGACTCGGTCGCCGTGGGGATCCGGCTTCTTCTTGATGTCCATCGTGAAATCGATCGCGCTCACGATGCCGTCGCCGTACATCTCGTGAACGATCGCCTTGATCGACGTGCCGTAGACCTGGATCATCTCGTAGAAGCGATAGAGGAGCGGGTCCACAGGCACTGCCTGGTCGAGACCGCCCCGCATGGGAATCTGCTGGAGGGCACGGCAGACGTCCTCGTCGAGCCCCAAGAAGTCGGACGCAGCTTTCGCCTCATCCAGCGACATGGTGGCTTGGCCCATCAGCGCCGCGGTTACCCAGACCTTGTCCTTGCCTACCTTCTCGCTGATCTGCTCGAAGGTCGCGCCCCTGGCAGCCTTAGCTTCCAGGATCTTCTCGGTCGCAAGCTTTCGATCCATATATCTCCTCACCTGTTTCGAGAACGTGTTGTGTTAGGCGGCCGCGACGGCTTCGGCCGTCAGCATGGCCAGCAGCTCGTGGCGAAGTCGCAGATAGTCGGGTGACCCCATCACGTCGTCTCGGTCTCGCGGTCGGGCGAACGGAATGTCGATCGTGGCAGCGACCCGCGACCCAGGTCCCTTGCTGAGGACCACAACGCGGTCGGAGAGCAACAGCGCCTCGTCCACGTCGTGCGTAACCAGCATCACGGTCTTGCGCTCCGCCTCGAGGAGACGCAGGATCTCCATTTGGAGCGACTGACGCGTCAGAAAGTCCAGCGCGCTCAGCGGCTCGTCGAGCAGCAGGAGCTTCGGATCAACGGCCAACGCGCGGGCGATGCCCACGCGCTGCCGCATGCCACCCGACATCTGGGGCGGGCGCTTCTGCGCGGCGTCTTCGAGGTGCACGCGCCGCAGCAGGCTCAGCGCCATCTCCCGCCGCTCGCGGGCATCGGCGCCGCGGCCCGCGCACTCGAGCGCAAAGGCGATGTTCTCGGCGGCCGTCATCCAGGGCAAGAGCGCGTAGTTCTGGAAGACGACGCCGCGGTCGAGGCCCGGTCCGGTGACCGGTACGCCGTCCAGAACGATCGAGCCAGACGTCGGTGAGATCAGCCCGGTGATGAGCATGAGCAGCGTGCTCTTCCCACAGCCACTCGGCCCGATCACCGTGACGAACTCACCCTCGGCGATGGAGAGCGACACGCCGCCCAGCGCGGAGTAGGTGCTTCGGCCGATCTCGTAGTCCTTCCGGATGCCGAGGATCTCGAGGTAGCCAGGATTAGACGTCATAGCGCGTCTTCTCGATGAGGAATCCGAACACTCGGTCGAAGCACAGTCCCACCAGTCCGATCAAAACGATGTCGACGATAATGTTGGCGATGCTCAGGTTGTTCCACTCGTTCCACACGGAGTAGCCGATGCCTCTGCCTCCGATGAGCATCTCGGCCGCCACGATGACGAGCCAGGCAACGCCGAGGCTCACGCGCATACCCGTGAGAATCCCAGGAATCGACGCGGGCAGAAGGACGTTGCGCACCACCTTGAACGTGGAAGCGCGCAGCGTCTTCGACACGTCAATGAATTCCTTGGGTACCGACTGCACTGCGAAGATCGTGTTCAGCAAGAGGGGCCAGATAGCAGAGATGAAGATGACGAAGATCGCGGTGCCTTCCGACGTCTTCAGAACCGCCAGCCCGATTGGCAGCCATGCCAGCGGGGAAACGGGGCGGAGCACCTGGACGAATGGATCGATCGCCTTCGAAGCGACGGCTGACATGCCGAGGAGGAAACCCAGGGGCACCGCGACGATACTCGCGAGGAAGAAGCCGAGCATCACGCGCTGCAAGCTCGCCAGGAGCTGAAGGCCAACGCCGACGTCGTTGACGCCGCTCTCGTAGAAGGCGCTGCTCAGCGCCTTCACGCCAGCATCCAACACCTTAGTCGGCGCGGGCACGATCGGGAGCATGGTGCCCGATCTCACGAGCAGCTCCCACGCGCCGATGAATACACCACTGATGATCAGGAAGAGCGCGGTCGCTTTTGCGTCCGTCGAGAACGCGGGCGAGAACGATGGGAGGCCGATCGAAGGAAATCCCTTGCCACCGCCTGGTCGATTGACCGTCGAGATAACGTTTTCCATCATTCCTCTCTATGCAGCCGGAATGGCGAGCGCCGCGACCCGCGGCTGGGTCCACTCGGCAACGTTGTCCGGGTCGAAGACCTTCCCCATGATCGTCTCTTTCCGGTACTCGTCCTTCGGCGCCGCAACGCCCGCGCGCTCCAGCGCCTGCCGAACGTCGCCCGTCATGAACACCTCATCGGCGAGCTTCTTGTAGTCCAAGCCAGCGGCCAACTCTGGCGTGACGTAGCCCCAGCGAACCATCTGACTCGTCATCCAGAAAGCGAAGCTCTTCCAGGGATAGGGATCGAAGTCGATGCGATTCGGCTCGTCGAAGTTCCCACCCTTGCCGTCGTGGAACTTGCCGCTCAGGACCGCTTCGATGACCTCCACTGGCTGATTCAAGTAGTTCGACGGGGCGATCGCCTCGGCGATCTGCTTGCGGTTTTCTGGCTTGTGGGCGTAGAGCGATGCGTCGACGATCGCCTGGGACAGGGCAGTGTAGGTGCCCGGGTTCTTCTCCTTGAACTCGCGCGAGGTGACGAAGCCGCAGCAGGGGTGGCCGAGCCACATCTCCTTCGAGAGCATGTGGAGGTAGCCAACGTTCTCGAAGACGGCTCGCTGGTTGAAGGGGTCTGGGCCGAGGTAACCGTCGATGTTGCCAGAGGCGAGGTTCGCGACCATGTCCGGCGGGCGCATGACGCGGATCTCGAGGTCCTTGGTCGGATCGAGGCCGCCGGTGCTGACGTAGTGGCGGAGCAGGAAGTTGTGCATAGAAAAGTCGAACGGGACCGCCATGCGGAGCCCCTTGAAGTCCTGAGGACCAGTCACGCGTTCCTTCAGGTTGTTCGCGAGGGTGATGGCCTGGCCATTGATGTTCTGGACGGCGGCCAGGAGCGCGGGGACCTGTGTCCCACCCACCCCAATAGTGGTGGCGAGGGGGATGGGAGCCAGCAGGTGGGCGGCGTCGATCTCCTTGGCGATGAAGGCGTCGCGAATGTCGGCCCAGCCAGCGAACTTCTTCACGGTCACGTTCAGGCCGTACCGCGTGTAGAAGCCCAGTGGGTCCGCCATGATGACGGGGGTTGAGCAGGTGATAGGAATGAAGCCGAGCGTCAGCTCGGGCTTCTCAACTTTCATTGACAAAGGAACGGCGGTCGCAGAGGCGGCGGCCTGCTGCGCCGGGACGCTGGAGGTCCCGCGCGCGGGGGGCGCGCAGGCCGTCGTTACCAGCAGCGAGCCTCCGATGGTGATCGCCATCTGCTCGAGGAACGCTCGCCGGGTCAATGGCCCTTGGCCATCGGTCATGTTTGCAGCTCCTCACATACATACGTGTGCGCGGCCATAGTAGGCCACATCCCCGGAGCCTTTGACCACGGCGAAATGGCCGAAAGCAGGTGGGTTGTTTTGTGCAACATGCCGTAGCGAGAAGAGGCGCTACATTACATCGGCGGTGAGGGGAAACGTCAGGGGGTGGGGAGCGGGGGTTGGGGGATTGGGGGTTGCGGGCCGCCCCTCGGGAGCGGCTTGTTGCGCTCCCGAGGGGCGTGGGCTTTCGATCGAGACTAGTCGCCGCGGAGGAGCCCTCCCAGGCCACCGAGCACCGAGCCCTCGTCCTTCCCGGACCGAGAGCCGGAGATGATGCGGTCGGCGAGACGGCTGAGCGGGAGCGATTGGAGCCAGATCTGGCCAGGGCCCTTCAGGGTCACGTAGAAGAGCCCCTCTCCACCAAACATCGCCGACTTGATCTTGCCGACGTACTGAATGTCGTATTCCACCGTTGGCTGGAAGCCGACGACGCAGCCCGTGTCCACCTTGATGACTTCCCCAGCGGAGAGGGTTCGGTTGTAGATTGCACCGCCAGCGTGGATGAAGACAAGGCCATCCCCCTGCAGCTTCTGCAGAATGAAGCCCTCACCGCCGAAGAGTCCCACGCCGATCTTCCGTCGGAAGGCAATGCTCAGGCTCACGCCCTTCGCGCCTGCCAGGAACGCATCCTTCTGGGCGATCAGCTCACCGCCGATCTCCGAGAGATGGATCGGGATGATCCTGCCGGGATAAGGGCCAGCGAACGCCACGCGGCGCTTGCCCTGCGCGCGGTTCCAGAAGATCGTCATGAACAGCGATTCGCCGGTGATGAGCCGCTTGCCGGCTCCTGCCAGAGCTCCGAGGAAACCGCTGTTCTGCTGGGAGCCATCCCCGAAGATGGTCTCCATGTCGATACCGTCGTCCATATACATCATGCTGCCTGCTTCGGCGAGCGCCGCCTCCTGCGGATCTAGCTCGACCTCGACGAACTGCATGTCGTTGCCGTGGATCTCATAGTCGATCTCATGCATGCGGGCCATGTGGGCTTCTCCCCTTTCGGAGCCGTCGTTTGAGGAACCGTGCTGTCACTGTAATTGAGGAGGCGTGAATTTCGCTACGGAATTCTTGACTAATTCGAGGACCAGGTTCGATCCGGCACCGAAGGCGCGATCGTATCCACCTACCGTCCCGAGGGTACCAAAGGCTGGGACCTCACGGTGTATCTCGACCCGAACGATCGTGCCCGCGCGGAACAGATTGGGGACGTACCGATCGTCACGCCACGGGGATCGACGGTGAAACTCAGCCAACTCGCGAGCCTTTCAATGGTCGACGGCCCGACGCAAGTCGAGCGACGCGACCGCCGACGGACGGTGACGGTGACGTCCTATCTGGACGGACGTCCCTCAGGAGACGCGTCGCGAGACGTCGAAGCGGCGCTGAAGTCCGTCAACGTTCCGGACGGCTACAAGATCCGCCAGGGCGGAGATGCCGAGGATCAGGGCGAGGCGTTCGGGCAGATCTTCACCGCCCTCGGTCTGAGCCTGGTGATGATGTACCTGCTGATGGTGGCGCTCTTCGGGAGCTTCTTCGCGCCACTGATCGTGATGCTGAGCTTGCCCTTGGCGCTGGTGGGGTCGTTCGGTCTGCTGACCCTCACGGGGAACACGCTCAACATCATGAGCATGATCGGTCTGATCCTGCTCACGGGGCTGGTGGGCAAGAACGCGATCCTCCTGATCGACTACACTAACACGCTGCGTCGTCGCGGCGTGAGCCGAGACGACGCGCTGCTCGAGGCCGGCCCGACTAGACTCCGGCCGATCCTAATGACCACACTCGCCATCATCCTCGCGATGATGCCCTCGGCAATGCGATTGGGTGAGGGCGGCGAGTGGCGCGCGCCAACCGCTGTGACGGTGATCGGTGGTTTGGCGACCAGCACGCTGCTAACCCTGCTGCTCATCCCCGCGGTTTACACGCTGATGGACGACCTGCAGGTCTGGCTAGCGCGCACGGTGCGATGGCTCCTACGCCGTCCGCACCAGGATGGCGGAACAGGCGACCAAGGTACGCCGGGCCGGGCCTTGCCCGATTTCAGCGGCCGATCCGGGCTCCAGGTAGCGCCTCAGGTGCTGCGGGCGAGCACGGCCGACGGAACAGATTAAGCAGAAAGACTGGAAATAGGAGGGATACTCTACGTGAAGTGGTTCTTGCGGTCCTGTCAGGTATGCGGCGGCGATTTGCGCCTCGATCCAGAGGACCGCGGTTGGTTGATCTGCATGCTTTGTGCGCGATCCGTTCGGGTATCGAAGATGGCATCCGGTCGACCCAGCACCAAAGCGATGGACAAAGAGTCTGCCTAACTCAATCTGCGGGCCCCTCGGGTGTTCCCGATCACGGGCTCCGAATCCACGGCCGCCATCTCACTGAAGATGGCGGGCCAAGAACTCCAAGACTCGCTCCTCATAGGTCGCAGTGGCAGCCGAGTACGTGTAACCGTGGTCGGCTCCTGCGACCACCCACGATTGGACTGACGGGTGCGCGGATAGCGCTTCACGGACGCGTTCATGGTGGTGCATCGGAATGGTCCGGTCCGCTTCACCGTGAATCAAGAGGAGCGGGGTCTGCACCCTCGCGGCGGCCCGCGCGGGTGAGAGGTCGACCGGCGCAAAGCCGAAACAGACGATCGTCAGCAGGTCCGTAACACGTGCGAGGGATCCTGCTAGCACTGGCAAGCGGCCGTAGTAGTCGAGGGTCATCTCGTGAAGATCGGAGTAGGCGGAGTCGGCGACGACGGCGTCGATTCCGCCTACGTGCGGCAGCGTCAGCAGCGCGACGGATGCGCCGAGGGAGAACCCCCAAACTCCTACGGACGTGTAGCCGCGATCCTTCAGGAACGCCACGGCGGCCGCCACGTCACGCCACTCCCGATGGCCGAGGGTCGTGAACGAGCCCTCGCTGTCCCCGAAATAGCGAAAGTCCGGGAGCAGCAGGTCGTAATCCTCGTGAAGGTACGGCGTCAGCCCGAGTACGTTCCCCTTCGAGTAGGGATAGCCGTGGAGCACGATGACCGCTGTGCGGCTTGCCGCCTCGTTCTTCTTCGGGATGAACCAGGCGGCGAGCCGCACGTTGTCCGTTGTCCGTAGCGTGATGTCTTCGTAGGACCAACCGAACGCGGTCGCTGGAGTCGACGCGGTCGTGTACCGGTGCGGACGAATAGAGAGCAGAAACACGGACGTCCCAACGGCAGTGATAGCCACGACGACCACGAGCGCGACGAAGAGCGCTCGCGTGGCGAGTTCCATCGATCCAGCCGCGGTTTCGCGGCTACCTCATCTCCCACTCGTGGATATTCCACACGACCAGATCGTGGGGCGCCTTCGGGTCGGGCCCGACGACGGACCGCTGGTGCGTCACCACGCTGGGGTTGTGGAACAACATGACGAGCCCCAGGTTGTCGGCGAGAAGCTTCTCCATCTCGATGAGGTGGTTGATTCGCTGCTGCGGATCGAGGGTCGTGGTGAAGAGGTCCCAGTTCCGGTCGTAGTCCCCGTTGGACCAGGAGCCGCGGTTCGATCCTGTCCACCCATTGTTGGCGGTTGCAATGTTGCCAGTGGTCATCATCCGCATGGCATCTGGTGTGGAGGCGGGACCGGCGGTGGTGTACATCGCGTGGAACGAGTTTCTGAGCTGGCCGTTGCGGAACTGGACTACCGGCACGGTCGAAAGGTTCGTCTCAATGCCGAGCTGCCGCCAGCCCTCTGCAATCGTCGCCTGTTCCTTTTCGAAGGCGCTGCCCACGTCCCCCCAGAAGTCCAGGGAAAGCCGCTCGCCCTGGTCGCTCGCATAGATCCCATCGCCACCCTTCCGATACCCCAACTCAGTCCAGAGCTGGTCGACGCGACGGGCGTCGTAGGGATACTTCGCGACGGCGCGATCGATGTCGGGCCAATAGCGCAGCGTCTTCGGGAGGAAGGTCTCGGTTCCTATCCCCTCGCCGTTGAAGAGTCCCTCGTCGATCCCCTTGCGGTCGATGCCGTGGACCAAGGCGCGTCGTGCCCGCAGGTCGAGCAGGGACCGAGGCTGTGCAACTTCGGGTCGGAGCTGGATGTGGATGAACCGGAGCTGCACCGGGATCATGATGACGGTTCCAGCATTCGCGCCCCATTGGTTCTTCAACACTTGTGAGTGCTCGTAGCGGAGCGTCTGGAACGCGGTGAACTGCGCTTCGCCGGTAAGCACGTTGGAGAGCACGATGTTCTCATCCGAGATGAAGCGCACGACGACGCGGTCGATCTTTGGCCTGCCGAGCACGTGCCCGGGGAAAGCCGCGCCTTCGATCGCTGCGCCCGGCTCCCAGCGGACGAGCTGGTACGGGCCAAGTCCGACGTACTCGGTGCCCCAATACGGAAGGTTGACAAACGCCTCGGGATCTTGCCGCTCGAATGGGGCCTGCAGAATGTGGCGCGGGAGCGGTTGGAACGTATCCCTCAGAGATCCAGCATCGGGGAAGGGCCGCTTCCACTTGATCATGATCGTGCGGTCGTCGACCGCGTTGACCTCTTCGATTTGGCCGATCGGCGTCGACGTCGACTGGCCAAACTCGGGGGACACGAACACCTGGAAGGCGAAGACGAAATCGCTCGCCGAGAGGGCCGTTCCGTCGTGCCAGGTCAGATTCGGCTTCAGCCGGTACGTGGTTTCCATGCGACCGTCAGGGAGCACCCGCCAGTCGTCGGTGTTGATCTGTGGCAGCGTTTCTGCGAGGTAGGGACGCGGCACGTCCGTGCCGTCGTCCAGGTCGAGCTCGGCGTTGAAGAGCCGTGTCGCTGGGCGGACGCTCAGGCCACTCGCCTGGACGGGCTTCGAGGCGAGGCTCACCGGCTCACCTCGAATGACCATAGTCATCGTTCGGGCCTGGGCGGCTGGCCGTTCAGCGCCCGGTTGGGGCCTGGTCTGCGAGCCAGTTTGTGATCCGGACGGTGACGCCCCGCCCGATGCGCAGGCTGTGACCGTGGCGATGCAAAGGATGCTCCAAAGGCTGAGGTACGCGCGTCTCATGCTGTCTCCTAAAGGTACTGCTTGAAAAGGGCCGGCTCCCCCTCTACAATCGCCGCGCCGTCCAGGGGCGGGCGATCTCCGCAGGAGCCGCCGGACATGGCGGACTACGGATGGAGCCGGAAGAATTGCAACAGCATTATGACGTAATAGTCGTCGGAGGGGGGTCCGCGGGATGCGTGGCGGCCTCACGGCTCTCGGAAGACCCGAGGCGGAGCGTACTCCTCATCGAGGCTGGGCCGGACCCGCAGCCAATTCCCGACATCGTTGCAAACGGCGCTTGGGCGACGCAGTTGTTGCTCGAATCGCCCTACGTGATGATGTACCCCACGATCCGCAAGGGCGACGGCAGCACGTTCTACAACCTGGCGGGTCGCATCACCGGTGGCGGCTCGTCCGTCAACGCCATGTCCGCCGTGCGTCCGACGAAGTACGACTTCGACACTTGGGTTTCCCAGGGCTGCTCCGATTGGAGTTACGACGCCTGTCTGCCGGTCTTGAAGCGCATCGAAGCGGACCAGGACTATCCCGATAGTCCGATCCACGGGCCGAACGGACCACTTTACGTCAAGCGGCCGTTCACGCTCGACATGGACTCCTCGGAGCCGGTCCAGGCATTCATGGACCAGGCCCGCGCCACGGGACTCCCCTCGTGCGACGACCTGAACGGGCCAGCGCCCTTCGGCGTCTGTTCGTCCCCCTACAACATCAAAGAGGGCGTTCGACAGTCGACGAACGTGGCATACCTGGGTCCTGCCCGCCGCCGGCCGAACCTCCACATCGTCGACGAGGCGCTCGTACAGTCGCTGAAGATCGTCGGCAATCGGGTCGACAGGGTGACATACACCAGGGATCAGCAGACGCATACGGTCGCCGGCGATCAGGTGGTCCTAACCGCTGGCGTCTATCACAGCCCCCAACTGCTCATGCTCTCGGGCATCGGACCCGCCAAGGAGCTGGAACGGCTGGGAATCCACGTCCTGCACGAGCTCGACGGCGTGGGCGAGAACTACCAGGACCACTCCTCCGTCGTCATGACCTTCGAAGGCCGAGGGAACTTCCGCTCGGACTGGGTGATTCCGCGCTTCCGTTTGATGACGAAGAGCGATCCGAGCCGCCCGAGCCCGGACTTCCACATTTTCATGCGGCCGCCAACGCAGATCGAGGGCATCGACCGCACGATGGCGTCCTTCTCGCTTCATTTGTTGGAGCAGCGAGATAGGGGACGCATCTATCTGAAGACCGCTGACCCCGCTGACCTGCCTGAGATCGACGACGTGATGCTCCAGCACCCGGGAGACATTGCGGCGATGACCGCCTCGATGCAGTTCGTCTACGACCTGGTCCAGAGCGACGGGATGAAGCCGTACTGCGGCGCGCTGCTACAGCCCGGCCCGAGGGACGACTGGGCAGCGTTTGCCCGGTCCACACAGACGAGCTATCACCACGGCGTCGGGACCTGCAAGATGGGGCGGTCGTCAGACCGTATGGCCGTCGTCGATCAGAACCTGCGGGTCCACGGGATGGAGAACCTGTGGGTCGCCGACGCGTCGATCATGCCCACGGTGACCCACGCCAACACGAATCTGACGACCATCATGATCGGCGAGCGCGCATCGGACTTCATCCGCCAGGCGGACTAGTCCTTCCCTCGACAATGGCTTCCTGCCAATCATGGGCAAAGGGAACAAGATTGGTATGACTACAGACCGCCGTCCGACGGCTTGCAGTGCCTCAAAGATGCCTTTCAACTTGACAATAAATAAGACGTGTGTTAGTGTGAAGGTGTAAGTTACACATTGTGTGAAGGTGCGGATGCCAGAAAGAGAACGTATGACCAAAATTGTCCGCCCGTTACGCAGTGGCCAGATCACGATTCCCGCTGAGTTTCGCGAGAAGCTCGGCATCGGCCCGGATAGCTTGCTGCAGGTCACCCTCATGCAGGGCGAGCTGCGGGTCCGCCCGCTCAGCGTCAGTGACCACGCTGCCGGCTCACCGTGGCTAAAGGAGCTCTACGATCGCTTCGCCCCCGTGCGTGAAGAAGCGATGACAAAGGAATACACGGAGGAGGAGATCGATACGGCCATCGAAGAGGCGGTCAAGGCTGTTCGCCAGAGGCATGCTTAAGGTCGTCTTCGATACTGTCGTCTTTGTCCGCACGCTGCTCAACCCACACAACTATTGCGGCCGAAGTGTTTTTGAGCGAGCGTCCGATTATCGACTGTTCGTCTCTCAACCTGTTGTTCACGAGATGCTCGAAGTCCTTCACCGTGAGGAGCTGAAAGCGAAATTTCGCCAGCTCGCCGGATTTGATCTGGCTTCGGTGATTGACCTCCTCGGCCAAGCCGAAGTGGTCGATATCCCCACTATTCCCTCCGTTTCTCGTGATCCTCAAGACGACATCTTTATAGCAACCGCGGTCGCCGCCCAGGCTGACTACTTGGTGAGCGAGGACAAAGATCTCCTCGACCTCGGGGAGCACCAGGGCATCAAGATTGTCAGCTGTTCTGCTTTCCTGGTAGTCCTTCAGGAGGCCCAGCCATGATGGTGCCAGTCGTCGTTCGCATACCCCGACGACATGCGGAAACATCCTCGACTCTCAGGCGAAAACGTGCGCGAGGAAATTGGGGTCGAGCCTGGCGAAGAGTTTCATGTCCGGGCCGTACCAGAGCCGGCTGTAGCTAGATCCCGTAGAGGCGTCGCGGGTTTTCCGAGAGGATCTTCTCGCGGACGCGTGACGGGACGTCTTCCCGCGCCATGATCGCTTCACCCATGCGATCCTCCCGGGAGAAGTCGCTGTGGGGATAGTCCGAGGCCACCACCATGGCGTCCTCGCCGATGCAGGTGGTGAGGTAGTTGATGTCTTCGTCCGCCTCACAGGCGACATATGCTCGACCGTCTCGGAAGTACTTCGCTGGGTCCTTGCTGTGGTTGTTACGCTTGATCTGGTGCAGCATCCACGGCACCCAGGTCGAGCCCGTCTCGAGGAAGGCGAACCGCAGGCCCTTCACGTCGTCGAGCAGCGAGGACTGGAGCACGCTGCGGGCACCCATCAGGACCGGCAGCGTGGCGCTGTTGAAGGTGCCCGTCGCATCGAAGGTGTTGGTGAGCCCTGGACAGCCCCAGCCGAAGTGGAGGCAGACCGGCAGATCGAGGCGTGCGGCCTCTTCGTATAGCGGACGAAGGCTGGGATCTCCGAGGTTCTTGTCCCAAGCAACGCCGAGGAGCATGATGGCGACTGCGCCCAGCTTCTTGGCGCGCTGGAGCTCGCGGACCGACTCATCGATGTCGCGGATGGGGACGAGGGCGGCGAACTTGATGCGCCCACCCGACGCCGTGCAGGCATCGGCCATAAAGGTGTTGTAAGAACGCAGCAGAGCCGCCTCGAGCTCGACGTCTTCGGTGGTCGTGGCCAGGAAGAGGGTTGGGAACACCACCTGCTGGTCGATCCCGAAGGTGTCGAGATCGGCGAGGCGGGCAGGGACGTCCGTGAGCTCCTGCGCCGGGATCGAGGAGGACTTCGCCTTCGCGGCGTCCATCAAGGTTGGGGTCACGAACCGCACCCCGCCCTTCCCTACGAGCTTTGGATACGCGACTCCATCGATCAGCCAGACGGCGTTGTTCGGACCGAGAATCGTGTCCGCGGAGAAGCCCAGCGCGAGCGGGCGCCGCGGGTAGTACTCATCCTCGAGCCGTTCAAACATCGCGACAGATTCTTCAACGTGCCCATCGGCGTCAATGACGACCATGGTTCAGTCCCCCTTCAGGCCCACTGCATTCCAGAACAACCTCGCTGTGAAAGCCGAGCACGTTCCTCGGCCAGCCGATTGTAGCCTGCGGCGGCGCGGCCTGCGAACGCGTCTCGAGCGGCGTCTGATCGCTAGATCGCGTCCTACCTGAGCCAGTCGACGCTGCCGTACCCGCCTGGGGTGAGTAGCGGCGTTGGGGTGCCCTCCGCGGCGGGCGTGACGGCGAGGAACTCGCCTGCCAGAAGCGCCAGGTGGCTTCCGTCCGGCGCCCAGGCTCCCACCGGGTCGTCGAGCAGCAGACTGGTCAGGCGGCGGGGAGTCCCGCCCGCCACAGGGATGGTGTACAGATCCTGGGGCAGGCCATGGGCTTGAGCCACCGATGGACCGGGCGCTACGCCCATGAACCCGGGAAGCGCGCCCTGTGGCTGCGGCTGGCTCGGGGCCAGGTTGTCCCAGCTTATGCCTGAGAACAATAGCGTCTGAGACGTTGGGTCGAAGCGGGGTGCGGAGATCAGCTCGAACGGGCCGACCGGGATCAGGTCCCTGGTGGCGCCGTTCTGCAGATCGAGGAGCGTCAACGCCGCGCGCCCCGACGGAGCGTGTGCGACCGCCAGCCAGCGTCCATCTGCAGAGACGTCGAACTGGCCATACAGCTCCATGACCGGTGTCCGCTGGCCGGAGGCCACCTCCACGCGCTCGATCCGCTGGACCGGCGTGAGGCCGCTCCGTCTATGCAGGAAGTAGACGAATCGGCCGTCGTTGGACCACGTGGGCTCCTGGAGCTGGGTTCCAGGCTCCTCGCCAACGACCAGCGGCCGTGGGTCGGAGCCATCCCCCGAGGCGATGAATATCGACGAGACTGGCGCGTTGCGCTCAGGCACGACTTCGTACTGGTTGTACGCCAGACGGCTCCCATCCGGAGACCAGCGCCCGCTCAGGATCAGCCCCACCCGAGGCCGCGGTACGAGCTGTGCGGGTGGCTGCCCTTCGCCGAGCCTGAGCGACCACAGGCCGCCCTCGCGTGTAAACAAGAGGCGCCCAGTCGCCGTCGTGGGGGCCTGTGCCGAGGCTAGGGAAAGCGCCTCGCCCGATTGTGAGGGGGCGACGATCGCCACGTGCCCAAACCACAGAACACCCGCCGCTGCGCTGGCGCAGAGAGCCATCTTGGCGAAGCGCACCGCCGCCCGCCTACCGTGGGCCATGAGGGCGGCTGGACAGTGCCAGGTTAGGATCAGGGGCAGCCGCCGCTAGCGACCACTACTTCGCACGTGGAGGCGGGCATGACCTCGACTTCACCGGCCATGGCGAAGGGCTGCATGTATGCGTCGACCTTTTCCTTCGCGTCGGCTTCGAGGGTCAGGTACAGGGTATGGGCGCCGTCCACGACAGCCTTGCTCTGGATCGAGATGCCATTGTCTTGCGCATTCTTGTCGCTGAGGTGCATGAGCAGCATCGCGCCCATCTTGGGGTCCCGGGCAGGGCATCGGTCGGCTTCGTGCCGGTGGCGCACAACATAGAGGGTCATCGAAGTCCTCGTCTCCTGTTCACGTATGCAGCTATTCTAGCGTCCGGCGCTGGAGTCACGGATGGCGATCGCGTGCGGATCGGCGTCGGAGTCCGAGGTCTGGGCGCCGATCGGCTCGAAGCCGATCCGGGTCCCGTTCCGTCCACCTTCAGTGACGCGCACCACGGCCATACCGGGGGTGATGCCGATAGCGCTTGCTCCACCCGTAAGGGCCTTTGGACCACGAAGGGTGACATAGACGAGGTCACTCTCTGGGTGAACGACCATGAGGTCAGGGGCGGGCCCAACGTCGGAGATCACATTTACTACTTCGCCGGTGCGCATGTCGACCACAATGATGTTGTCGCCATCACCCCGATGCGCCATCCACAGATAGCCGTTTCCAACGTCGGCCATGCCGTGGGCATCGGTGCCCCAACGGGTGGTCTCCAACGTAGACAGCAGGTTGTCGGTCTCGGCGTCAAAGGTGTAGAGGTGCGCGCTGGTGGGCGTGCCGGAGTTGACGTAGACACGGCGGCCAGACTCGATTCCCCCACAGCCCGCGGGAGCGACTTCTGCTCGGGTGAAGCTTCGCGTGACGCTCATCGGCGTCGCAAGGGTGTCGACCACGTACATGCCGCCGCCACGCAGGGTGACGTAAGCCTTTCCACCGTGACCGACGTACATAACGGGGCAGATCGGCGCGTTGTCGGGCTGGTCTGGATTCTCCAGCGCACCGAGATCCAGATCCGCGGCGGGGTCGTACGTGAAGACCTCGTTCACGAAGTCAGCCTGGATGCGGGCCAGCCGCTTCCCGTTCTGATTCGCCACGAGAATCCAGCGATCGTCGGGGGAGGGCATGGCGCCGTGGGCCTGATCGCCAACGTCGATGCTGGCAATGATGCTACGATCAGATGCGCGAAGGATGTAGACGTGGCCGGTCGCCACGTTGGCCAGGACGCCGTGAGTCTGGGTGATATTGAACAGCAACAAGTGGGCACGGTTACCGGGACCGTCGCCGATCCCCACTGCCTGGGCTCCCAGGGGAACGCTCTCGGGTGAGATGCCGGGGCCTGTAAAGACGTACAGCATGTCGCCGCCGTTGGCGGCATCGGCCTGGTCGACCACCCACACCTCGTGGTGGGTCGCGCTGGCGGGCGTTAGGAACGACACGGATGTCACGAGCGCTAGAGCGAATGCCAGCAGGGCACGAAACATCGGCGGACACCTCCTAAAAATGGCATAAGCGACCGAAGCACGGGGACTGTAACGAACCTTTTACTGGGCGGTCAAGCTTAGTCGACGCGGTAGAACCGGGCCGCGTTCCCTCCCACCAGCTTCTCCTTGACTCGATCGGGCACGTCCTGGCGCATCGAGATCTTCTCGAGGAACATCTCGTCCGCCGATGGGTCGCCATGCGGATAGTCGGAGGACAGCATCAGGCTGTCTTCGCCCAAGTGCTGCAGCAGATGTGGTAGGTCCTCCTCCGTCTCGAACGTCACGAATGCTCTGCCGTCCTTGAACCAGTCCACCGGATCTCGATAGTAGTCTCGGTCGATGGTCGCCGTCTGCGCCGGTCGAGGCTTCTGCTTCCCCTGGCGGATGACGGTCGGCGGCTGGTAGTGACGACGGACCTGATTGATCACGTATGGGACCCATAGCGCGCCGGTCTCGATGAAACCCATTCGCAGCTTCGGGAAGCGGCCTAAGAGCCCTGAGGCCATCACGAAGGCGAATCCCCAGATGACGGGGACCGTGGCGCCGCAGAAGAAGCTGTTTCTGTCGAAAAGCTGCGTGGCCCCAGGGGAGCCCCACCCGAGGTGTACGCAGACCGGTAGGTCGAGGTCGCTCGCGGCCTGATAGACCGGGTAGAAGTGGGGGTCATCCAAGTGGCGATCGAAGATGACGCCCATGGTGAAGATGCCCGCCGCGCCGAGATCGCTGACGCGATTCACCTCAGCGACCGCCGCCTCGGGATCGCGCCACGGCACACACGCCGTGAACTTCAGCCGGCCGTGAGACCTGGCGCACGCAGCGGCGAGGTAATCGTTGTAGGCACGATAGAGCGCTCCCTCGAGCCGCACGTCGTGGGCGATCGACTCCAGGAAGAGCGTGGGGTAGATGACCTGCTCGTGGATCCCGAACTCACCCATCCCTTCCAGCCGCGCCTCGACGTCCTCGAGCGTCTGGGAGCCGAGGGATGCGCGTCGAGACAGGGCAGCCGGACTCCCCGGGAAGCTGCCCGGGAAGGTGGCGCCGGGACCGGATACTCGGGGGGCCATCTTGCCCTCAACGAGCCAGACCTGGTTGGAGTCTCCCGAGTCTGTATCCAACGGCAGCGACACTGTGACCGGTCGGCGGGCGTAGAACTCGGGGTCGATATTGGCGAACATCGCTTCGGGCTCGAAGATGTGGCCGTCGGCATCGAGAACGCGCATGGTCTCCTCCTATCCTGCCGCTACTAGCGGAACACCCACTCGTGCACGTTGTCCAGCTCGGTCGCCTGCGGCGAACCGACAGACGGGCCCTGCAGCGCAGACACGTACGCCACCGGGCGAAGGACGTAATACAAGGGAACCGAAGGTACGTCGTCGCTCAGGAACTTCATCATGCGCACGACATGATCGTCGCGCTGGGCAGCGTCCAGCATGCCCTCGTACGCCGTGGCCATCCGCTCGTACTCCGGATTCAGGTAGCCACCTCGGTTCTGGCCGGTCCACCGCGTTTCTGGTGTGGGGATCTGCCCCGATGAGAGTCGCAAAACTGCCGTGCTCTCGCTGATCCCACCTCCCGTGAAGTCCAGCGTCGTGAACTGCGCCCGATACTGGCCGTCCCGAATGAAGTTCGAGGGGTATGGGTGCACCTGGGCGTCGATCCCCGTCTTCTTCAGCGAGTCGACCATGATGGGCGCGCCCTGACCGTACTCGGCGATGTCCGGGTACCAGATCTCAACGGCCATCCGTTCCGCGGGGCTGGCGAAGATCCCGTCTGGCCCCCGCGCGAAGCCGAGGTCCACCATCTGCTGTTCGACCGCGCGGGCATCGTAGGGATATTTCGTAAGCTCGCGACTGAGCCGCGCGTAATAGGGCATCTCTCGTACGACGAACGTGTCCGTCAACAGCCCCTCGCCCTCGAAGAGGCCGTCGTTCAGCGCCTGTTTGTCCGTCCCATGAGCAACCGCTCGACGGGCGCGCGCATCCAGCACCGCCCGTGGCTTCGCGACCTCCGGCCGCATCTGGAACTGCATGTGGTTGAAGAGGTTCGGCACGAAGAGCACCGTGCCGCCGTTGCGCGCGGTCCATTCACGCCGCAGCACCAGCCCTTGAGGGAAGCTGATCGCGGTCACGTCTGTCGTGTGGACCTCGCCGGAGAGAAGCGAGGCCAGCGCGGCGTTCGAGTCTCGGATGAACGCGACGCGAATTCGCTCGATCTTCGGGCGTCCCAGCGCGTGGCCGTCGAAGGCAACACCCTCCAGGAAGGCGCCTGATTCCCAGCGCTCCAGCCGATAGGGACCGAGGCCAACATACTGTCGCGTCCAGTACGGGTGGTTGCCGATCGCCTCGGGCGCGGACTCCTCGAACGCCTGAGCCAGCAGGTGGCGCGGCAAGGGGACGAAGTCAAAGGTGGGGCCGGGCATGAGGGTGTCGGCATCCGGGAAGGAGCGCTTCCAACGAATAACCATGGTGCGATCGTCGGGGGCGATCACTTCTTCCATGTGGCTCTGGGGTGGGCGGCCCGACACCCCAAGCTCGGGCGTGGCGTAGATGCGCCAGCCGAAAACGAAGTCCTGGGACGTCAGTGGCGCGCCATCCTGCCAGGTAAGGTTCGGCCGAAGGCGGTAGGTGGTTTCCATGCGCCCATCGGGGAAGACGCGCCAGGTGTCGGTGTTGAGCTGGGGCAGCGCCTCAGCCAAGTAGGGACGCGCCACACCCTGCTGGTCACGAAGGGCAACGCCGGCATTGAAGAGCCGAATCTGTCCTGCCAGGTTGGAGCCGAGCCCTGTGGCGGAGGTCAGAGCATCAGGCTCGTTCGCGACCGCCATGACCAGCGTGCGGGCTGGGCGTGGCTGTTCGGCGGCCGCCGACGGCTGCCCACTCCTCGCTGTTGAGCTCGGCGGCGGAGCGCATGCACAGAGCGCGGCGAACGTTAGGAGGATCCAGGCTCGTCTCACGTGACCTCCATCGACGGCCCCTCCCATTTTGGCGCTCCACGAACTCTTGGTTCGTGCGAGCCACTCACGGAGGAGACGGCTGATCAGTTCAGCGCCGCGCCGCCATCCACCACGAGGGTCTGTCCGGTCATGAAGTCGCTATCCGCGGAGCACAGGAAGGCGACTGTTCCCACCAGATCCTCGGGCATCTGAACGCGCTTCAGTGCGCGGCTCTCGGCCTGGCGCTCGAACATCTGCATCGTCTCGTCATCGATGTCGCCCAGACTCTGGGTCAGGCCCGGAGCGACCGCGTTCACCATGATGTTGTGCTCACCCAGCTCTTTCGCCAGGACGCGGGTGAAACCAATAACGCCCGCCTTCGAGGTGACGTAGTGGGCGAAGCGCGGCGTGCCCTTGTACACGGTTCCCGAGCTGATGTTGACGATCTTGCCGTAGCCCTGCTTCTTCATCTGGCCGACAACGGCCCGACTACTGAGGAACACCCCGCGCAGGTTGACGGCCATGACGCGGTCCCACTCGTCGACGGGGATGTTCTCAAAGGGACCGTGGCTGACGGCCGGGCGCTGGTACATCGCGGCGTTGTTCACGAGGCCATCGATGCGGCCGAAGCGATCCAGCGCTGCCTGGGCCATGCGCTCTGTGGAAGCGCTGTCGGCGACGTCCGTCACGACCGCCAGCGCTTCCAGCTCGGCATCGTTGAGCTCTTTTGCTACCGCCTCAGCCCGAGGCCCGTTGATGTCGGCGACGACGACGCTCGCGCCTTCCCCTGCCAGCCTCTGGCAATAAGCCTGCCCGATCCCCATACCACCGCCGGTGACGATGATCACACGACCCTCGAGTCGCGACATTCTTGCCTCCCCCTGCTGTGGGCCGTGACGCTACGAGCGTCCAGCTACGGCACTAGGAAACAACAGCCGGGTTCCGCGGTCAAGCAGTCCGGGGGATCAATCTTCTTGGCTCGATACGTGCCAGGAAGCCTTGACCTGTTTGAAGATCTTCTCTACCTCGGGCGGCATGCCGGCCAGAAATGGGAAGCGCTCCGCGGGGAGGTTGGCACCGGTGCGGAAGTGAGGATGCGGCAGTTGAACCGCGTGGTTCATGGTCGGGTCGCGGAACGTCGCCTTCGGGTCGCCACCCTCGGCCACGATGTCCATCTCCTCTAAGAGCTTCTGGCGCATCATGATGACGCCACGGTCGCTGGGAGAGAGGTGCTCCTTCGTGCGGTCGGCCTCCGCGCCCTGCCCAACCCACGCGATGAAGTCCTGGTTCATGGTATGGCTGTCGATCCAGCGGCCCGTCTCCGCGTCGGTGAGAGGCGAGTACCAATGGAAGTACTGCTTGCCACCGGGTAGCTCGTGGCCGGGCGCAGGGTAGTCCAGGAACCAGCCAACGCTCAGGGTGTGTCCATCGTCGATTGGCACGCGCCACTCGCAATGGTCGCCGGTGTAGAGGGCGTTTGGCCACAGGCACGTCCGGCCGATAGTCCAAAGGGGATTGTCCTCGGTCATGCCTTCCTGGAGGCGGCGGTAGACGAACCCGTACTCGAACTCGTCGAAGCCCACTCGCAGATGGCGCGGGGCTGGCTGGCCGGTGCGGCCCTCGAGGTCGTAGGACCAGTAGCTGTGCAGCCACTCGAAATGGACCGGGTCGATGGAGTTTTCCTGGCACTGGAGCCAGTTGCACGGAATCTCGGTCAAGACGATCTGAACCATGCCATCTCGGTGGAACATGTCCCAGTCGGGAACCAACGGGGCGGGCTGCGGACCCATGTAGACCCAGAGCATACCGGCGTGGGAGTGAACAGGGTAGGCCCGAAGCCTGATCCTGGCCTTGTAGTTCATCTCGGGATACGCGACATCGTCAAATGGTTGGGCGATGCACTGGCCCGTCTCGTCGTAGAGCCAGCCGTGATAGTGGCAGCGGAGCCCCCGCTGCTCGACGATGCCATAGCTCATGTCCGCGCGCCGGTGCGCGCAGTGGAGCTCCAGGCAGCCAAACGAGCCGTCCCCATCCTTGTAGAGGGCCAGGTCCTCGCCGAGGAGGCGGATTCGTTTGACGCGAACCTCGTCAAGCTCGCCCACGGCCGCGACGGGCTGCCAGTAGCGCCGGAGCAGCTCACCCATCCGGGTCCCGTGACCCGTCTCCGTCAGGATTCGGTTTTCTTCCTCACGCGGCATGGGCGCCCCCTTTCCTCAGACGAGCCGACCGAGCCTATAGCTTTCGCTGAACGAGGACGAGCGCCATCGAGCACACCGCGGCGACAGCTCCCACGACGCCAAGAGCAAGGCTCAGACCGAATACCCCCGCCATGAGCCCGAGAGCGGGAGCCGCAAACCCGCCGAGCTCCTGCGCGGCGAGGTAGTAGGCGCCGAGGGTGGTTGCTCGTCGCTCTACAGGCGCCCGATCGAGGAGCAGCCCCTCAATGACCGGCTGCCGCATCGAGCCAGCGAGGCCCATCAAGATCATGATGGGGATCAGCAGGATCGTCGGCGCCACGGCGAGGAAGAAGAGCAGGGGGCCGGTGCAGACGAGCGACATCACGATGACAGGCTTCCGACCCACGCGGTCCGAGAGCACGCCTCCAAGCGGTGACCCCAGCATCCCAGCCAGGTACGGCGCAGCCACGAGCGCTGCGGCAGCCGGCGCCTCGAAACCGCGCTCGTCCACCAGGTAGAGGGCAAGAAAGGCCGTTACCGCCGCGTATAGCATCTGGAAGAAGACGGACGCCGTCAGCAGCGGACCCACGATGCGGAAGACGCCCGCCAGCTCGCGGAGCATCTGGAGGTTGGGGGCGCCGCGCGACCGCTCATTGGTCGCCGGTAGGAACAGCATGAGGGCCAGACCAGCCACGATGGGTGCGATAGCGAACGCAACGAACGGCGTTCGCCAGGTCAACGTGACCGCGGTCAGGCCCCCAGCGACCAACGGTGTGGCGAGGAAGCTGAAGTTCCCGCCCACCGTGTGCATCCCAAGGACGCCACCCCGACGCTCAGACGGGAACACCTGGGCCAGCAAGGCCGCGGCGGGAGCGTGGTACGTCCCGGCAATGATTCCCAGTGCCACGAGCAAGAGCAGGAGCTGCCCGTAATCCATGGCCAGCCCGATGAGAAAGCACACGACGCCAGTGCCGATCAGCCCTACAGTAACGACCGGGCGGCTGCCGACGCGGTCGGCGAGAACACCGATTGGGGCCTGAGAGAGCCCCTGACTCACGCTAAAGGCCGACACCAGGAAGCCCGATTGCGCGTACGAGAGTCCGAAGCTATCGCGGATCATGGGTAGGAGCGGCGTGAGAAGGGTTGTGGCCACGTGGTGGGTGAAATGCCCGAACATGAACGCGGAAACGAGCGGCTTTTCGCGCACGCTCGATGGCGCGGAGATAGCTACCGCCTCAACCAATAGTCAGCCCCCGAAACACGATAACGTTCAGAGTATAGAGCGATCGGGCGTTCACGATTCGCCCGGCATCGATCATCCTACGAGCCCACGAGTGTGGAAACGACGGGACAGCGTCGTCTCCCTGTCGAGGCAGCCAAATGGAAACCGCGGACATCGGACGTCGCAGACTGGTCCACCAGCACATTGAGGGCGAGCGATTCCAGAAGCCCGAAGACGTCGTGCGGTGGCTCGGCGCGATGCAGGCGCAGGAGTACCTGCAGGCCCTCTGGGCGATCGGACTGCGAACTCAGTCAGCCACGGCGGCTGACGTCGAGCAGGCCATAGCCGCTGGGAGGATCATCCGAACCTGGCCGATGCGAGGAACCTTGCATTTCGTGGCGCCGGAGGATGCGAAATGGATGCTGGCCCTCTCCGCTCCACGTCGGCTCGCGGCGAATAGTCTGAGGCGCCGGCAGCTCGAGATCGATGAAGACATCATCGTGCGCTCACACCGGCTATTCCACGACGCACTCAAGGGCGGCAACCGGTTGACGCGTTCCGCGATGATGACGCTGCTGGAGAGCGAGGGCATCGACCCAAAGGGCCAGCGCGGATATCAGCTCCTGTGGTACACCGCCCAGACTGGCCTGATCTGCATCGGGCCCGTAGAAGGGAAGCAGGAGACGTTCGTCCTGATGGATGAGTGGGTGCCGAACGCGCGAGAGCTGTCCCGGGAGGACTCCCTCTCCGAGCTTGCTCGACGCTACTTTGCGAGCCGTGGGCCAGCCTCGGTCCAGGATCTTGCCTGGTGGGCTGGAATCACGGTCGCCGATGCCAAGGCGGGTCTCGAGACCATAAGGTCGGACCTCACGGCGGAAGAGAAGGACGGAAAGCAGTACTGGATGAGGAAGGATGAACCGGGTCGAAGGGTGCGCGCTGAGCGCGGGGCCCATCTACTCCCCGGGTTCGACGAGTATCTGCTTGGGTACAAGGATCGCGGCGCCGTCCTCGCGCCCGACCATGCCCCGAAGATCGTTCCCGGGGGCAACGGCATGTTCTTCCCAATGATCGTGGTCGATGGCCAGGTGGTCGGCACGTGGAAACGAGCCGTCAAGACGAGCTCGGTCGAGATAACGCTGAATCCATTCGTGCCGCTCGGACACGCCGAAGAGCACCTCCTCGAGGCAAGCGAGCGCTATAGCCGTTTCATCGGGCTCCGACTAGCTCGGCAAGACCGAGCGCGCTTTTGAGCAGCCCGGCACAGATGGGGCCGATCCCCAGCTCCGACCTCCGCAGCTACCTGCTCGTCCTTGTGGCCATCTGCGCCTGCGGATTCGTGCTGCCCTTCTCGAGCCTCATAATCAGCCCGCTGCTCGTCGATCTCAGCCGTGACTTCGACGTGAGCCTCGCCGAGACGGGGCAGCTCGTGGTGCTCGGGGCAATACCGGGGGCGGCGCTGTCGCTCATCGTCGGCCCGGTCGGCGACCTCTATGGCCGGCGGATTATGCTGGTCGGTGGCACAATGCTACTCGGCCTGTCTCTTGGGGCCAGTGCACTGTCGCCGAGCTATGGCGCGATGGTCGTAACTCGCGTGGTAACAGGGTTCGCGGCCGCGGCGCTCGGCCCGGCGATGTTTGCCGCTCCCGCCGATCTGTTCGTCTACAGCGTGCGCGGCCGCGCGTACGGCTACCTTCAGGCTTCGACGACGCTAGCAGCAATCGTCGGCTTGCCGGCCGCGACTCTCCTCGCGGCGCAATACGGCTGGCGATGGAGCTTCGCATTCGCCGCTGCCGCCTCCATCGGGGCGAGCATCCTTCTTCTTCGGTATCCCGGCTCGTCGACCGGCACTGCGAGCCCCCTCAAGACCCTGGTAACGCATGGATATCTGCCCGTGCTCCGGGCCCCGGGCGCTCGAGCGATTTTGGGATCCAGCGTGCTCCTCGGACTCGCGTGGATGGGGCTTCAGACGTACATCGGCGCGTTCTTCATCACGCGATACGGAATCGGCACCGGTGACCTTGCCCCTATCACGGCGCTCCAGGGCGTGGGCTTGCTCGTCGGGAGTCAGATCGCGCCTCGCCTGGGAGATCGTGTCGGATACAAGGTGATCGCCGTGTGGGCTGTCGCCGTGGCGGCAGCGATCGAGATCCTGCTCATCGCCACCACCTCGACAGTGCAGATCGCGGCGGCGCTCAACTTCGTGCTGGCCATACCAATGGCGATGCGGTTCACCTCGTTCAGCATGCTGATCAGCGAGGCGGTGCCCTCGGCTCGGGGAACGATGAATGCCATGAACTCCACCTTCTGGGCGACCGGAACGGTCATCGGGGCATACGTTGGCGGGATGCTGGTGGAGACCTATGGGTTCGGCGCGCTGGGCGTCCTCACGGCCGTCGGGAGCGTCTGCTCGGCGATGGTTCTCGGGCGCTTCTTCCCGACCGACAAGCCCGCGTTACGGCTACCTGCGTGACGCGCAATGACCTATCCTTGTTCCGTAATTTTCACACGTTCGTGGTCCATGACCGCGGCAGCAAACTGGAACCGGACGTGTAGATTGGAGGGATTAGTGGCAGAGCAGGTACGGCTCACAAGCCTCGCCCACTGCGCGGGTTGAGCGTCTAAGATCGGCGCTGCCGATCTCGCCCACGTGCTGGGCGGACTGCCAATCCCTCTAGACCCGAACGTCCTCGTGGGCTTTGCGACGAGCGATGACGCCGCCGTCTACAAGCTGACGGACGAGCTTGCCATCGCGCTGACCGTTGATATCTTCACGCCAGTCGTGGACGACCCGTACTGGTTTGGCGCCATCGCCGCGGCGAACGCGCTTTCGGATATCTACGCCATGGGCGCGAAGCCGATGGCCATGCTCAGCTTCGCGGGCTTTCCGCGGGGCAAGCTGGAGTGGGACGTCCTCACCCAGATCCTGCGCGGTGGCGCGGAGAAGGCCCGCGAGGCGGGAGTGGACGTCGTCGGTGGGCACACGGTGGATGACCCGGAGCCGAAGGCGGGATACGCCGTGTTCGGCACCGTGAATCCGTCGAAGATTGTCACCAACGCCGGCGGCCAAGACGGCGACATCCTGGTGCTTACCAAGCCGCTGGGGATAGGCGTGTTGAGCACCGCGCTCAAGCAGGGCCGCCTCAGTGAGTCGCAGATCGAACACGTCACGCAGGTCATGGCCAAACTGAACCGAGCCGCGGCCGAAGCGATGATCGAGGTCGGCGTGCACGCCTGCACCGACATCACCGGCTACGGTTTCCTCGGCCATTTGAGGGAAATGACCCGCGGCAGCGAGCTGGCAGCCGTGGTCCAAGCCGCGTCGGTCCCTGTGCTCCCCGGCGTTCGGGAGCTCGTGGCCGAAGGCGTCGTACCCGGGGGAACCTGGACCAACGCCGAGTTCATCGCGCCCTACGTCAGTTGGTCCGGCGCTGTCGACGAGGAGATGAAGGCCATCTTGGCTGATGCCCAGACCTCGGGCGGGCTCCTGATCGCCGTCGAGAAAAACCGCTACGAGCACCTCATGCGCGAGCTCGAAGCCCGAGGCGTCGAAGCCCACGTCGTGGGGAGCCTTGTCACCGGTGCCCCCGGAACGATCAGCGTCGAGGGCGGATAGCCTTACACATCGTGAGGGGCGCCCGACCGCGCCAGCGCTCGGAACCCAGCAGGCACAACCCAGCGCACCTTGACGGCTAACCGCTGCGTCCTATACATTACCTGTTAGTTATGCAACTGAGGAGTTATGGACTAGTGGCCCCCGATCAACTCGATGCGACGTTCGCGGCCTTGGCCGATCCCACACGACGGGCGATCTTGGCTCGACTGGCCTCGGGTGAGGCGTCGGTGACGGAGCTGGCCGCCCCGTTCACCATGAGCCAGCCGGCGATCTCCAAGCACTTGAAGGTCCTGGAGCGCGCTGGCCTGATTTCACGAGGCCAAGACGCGCAGCGACGACCACGACGGCTCGAGGCGAAGCCGCTCGCGGAAGCAACTGAATGGCTGGAGGGATACCGGCGGTTCTGGGAAGACAACTACCAGCGGCTGGACGCCCTGCTCGACGAGCTGCAAGCGGAAGCCAAGACCGTAGACGCACGAAGCGACGGAGGAAATGATCGATGATGAACACTGACAGACTGCAAGTCACCACGCCGACAGACCGCGAGATCGTCATGACACGCGTCTTCGACGCCCCGCGCAGCCTGCTCTTCGACGCATGGACCAAGCCCGAGCTCCTCAAGCGCTGGCTGGGCGTGCGGGGCGGCTGGACAATGGCGGTGTGCGAGGTGGACCTCAATGTGGGTGGCGCCTATCGCTACGTGTGGCGTGGCCCCGACGGGAACGAAATGGGGATGGGCGGGGTCTATCGCGAGATCGTACGGCCAGAACGGCTCGTCTGCACCGAGGTGTTCGACGACACCTGGTACCCGGGCGAGGCGGTGGACACGACTGTGCTGATCGAACAGGGCGGTAAGACTACGATGACGACCACGGTGCTCTACGAGTCACGAGAAGCCCGCGACGCCGTTCTCCAGACTCCGATGGAGGACGGAGTTGCCGAGAGCTACGACAAGCTCGAGGAGCTGTTGCCGACACTCGCGCGTGGGGATTCGTCCGCGGCCTGACCCCTCGATTCGACCAGAAAGGAATGGCCCAATATGGAATGGAAGCTCGAACTGGTGCCCCTCCCCGTCGCGGACGTGGATCGCGCAAAAGCCTTCTACACGGACAAGCTCGGGTTCAACCTGGATCACGACGTCGAGCACGGAGAGATGCGCGTCGTGCAACTCACGCCCACCGGCTCGGCCTGCTCGATCGTGATCGGCAAGGGCATCGTTCACACACCGCCGGGCTCCGTGAAGGGCCTGCACCTGGTCGTGCCCGACCTTCAGGCGGCGCGGGCGCACCTGGTGGAGCACGGCGTGGAGGTGAGCGAGGTCAACGATTTCGGCGGCGGAATCTCGTTCGTCTTCTTCGACGATCCCGACGGCAATAGCTGGGCGGTGCAGCACATTGCTCCTGGAGCTCGCCGCCCCGAGGAGTGAGCGGTCGGCTCAGCCGCGGCCTGATTGCGGGTCCAGCGCGTCTCGTAGGCCGTCTCCCACGAAGTTGACCGCCATGATGGTGAGGAAGATCGCGAGCCCAGGAAACACCGCGAGCCAGGGTGCGCCGTACATCTCGCTTTGAGCGTTCTGGAGCATGTTGCCCCAGCTTGGGGTCGGCGGCTGGACGCCATACCCCAGGTAGCTCAAGGTCGATTCCAGCAGGATCGCGGCCCCGACCGAGAGTGTCGCGGTCACAATGACCGGGCCAATGGCATTGGGAAGCAGGTGGCGGAGGATGAGACGAGCGTCGCTCGCGCCGAGAGACCGCGCCGCCTCGACAAACTCCTTCTCCCTCAGCGAGAGGAACGATGCCCGCACGAGCCGCGCGACGTGCATCCAGCTCGTCAGCCCGATGAGAAGGACGATGACGCCGAGGCCCGTGCCGAACAATGCGGCAATGAGCAGGAGCAAGAGCAGGCGCGGGATCGAGAACATGAAGTCCGTGAGACGCATGATGACGGCGTCGGCGAGCCCGCCATAGTAGCCTGCTAGCGCACCCAGCATCGTCCCAAGGGCGCACGCCACCAGTGTCGCAGCGAGCCCGACCGCGAGGCTCGCTCGCCCTCCGTGCATGAGCCGACTGAGCTGGTCCCGCCCAAGCTGATCGGTCCCGAACGGATGTGCCGTCGAGGGTGCATCGCGCATCGCTCCCACCGCGGGGAGATCGGGCGGGTACGGCGCCAACCTGTCAGCACCGGCAGCCGCGCCGGCCAAGACCGCGATTACCAGCAGCCCTGGGAGCGCAAGGCGGTGGCGAAGGAAGCGGTTCCAGGCAAGACGTGCCGGGCCGTGGACCACGGGGGTCGGTGCTGCGGTCGCGATCACAGTGCCGTCGTTATCGCGCTCCATGTCGCTGCTGGGCGAGGTCATCGGTAGCGAATCCGCGGGTCAAGGTATGCGTACGCGACGTCGGCGATCATGTTGCCCAGGATGATCAGCGCGGCCGAGATCGTCAAGATCGCCATGAGCACCGGGTAGTCCAGGCGGCTCACCGATTCCAGATACAGCCTGCCCATTCCCGGCCAGGCGAAGATCGTCTCCACAACTACGGCGCCGGTGAAGAGTTCCGGGAGGTCGATGGCCAGGAGCGTCACCAGGGGTTGCGCGGCGTTCTTGAAGGCATGTCGCACGATGACGGCCTTCTCAGTAAGTCCCTTCGCACGAGCGGTACGGATGTACTCCCGGTGCAGGACCTCCAGCATCGCAGCGCGGATGTACCGCGTGTAGCCGCCGGCGAACACGAACGCGAGCACGCCGGCCGGCAGCACGAGATACCGCAGACGGTCGACCACATCGAAATCGAGCCCTACTGTCCCGGCACCACTGGTGGGAAGCCACCCAAGCTGGACGCTGAACAAGAGAATCGCGAGCAATCCGAACCAGAACGGCGGCGCTGATTGCCCCACAAACGCGAGGCTGTTGACCAGGTAGTCGACCCAGGAGTACTGGCGCACGGCGGACAGCACCCCAAGCGGGATCGCGATGAGGAGCATGACCACGAAGGCGACGCTCATGAGAGCCAGCGTGGTCGGCAGCCGCTGCCAGATCCGTGCAGCAACGGGCTCGTATGTGACGAATGAGTTCCCCCAGTCACCCCTCACCAGGTTGCCGAGCCATCGGACGTACTGGATGGGAACGGGCTCGTCGAGGCCGAGCTGCGCGCGGATCTGGGCAACGTCGGCGCGGCTGGATGAGCCACTCTCCATATAGATGGACTGCGGACCGCCGGGTGCGAGCTTCAAGAGCACGAACGAGGCGAGTGTAATGCCGAACAGGAGCGGGATGCTCTGGGCGAGGCGGCGGCTAAGGTATCGCGTCATCGCGCCGCGAGCGGATGCGGGTTTGCTCGCGCCGGGCTATCCAAGGGTCCATTCGTGGATGTTCCACGTCAACCAGCGAAATGGGTGGGACTGAGCGTTCTGTACCCGTTGGCTCACCGCTTCGACGTTCGCGCGGTTGTAGAGGTAGATGATCGGCACGTCCTCGGCGACCTGGCGCATCACGTTGTCGTAGAGCTGCTTGCGCTGGGTCAGATCGAGGGTGGCGTCGGCCTCTCGGATCCAACTGTCCACCTGGGGATCTCGATAGCGCATCCCGTTGTTGCCATCGCCCTGGTTCTCCTCGCGCGGGATGTCCTGGGAATGGAACTGATCCGAGATGCTGGTGCGTGGGTCGATGCCGGGCGTGAAGCCGTAGTAGGCGATGTCGAAGTCGCCCCGGGCGACGAGGCCATTCGCGCTCCACTCGCCCACAAGGACCGCCGCGGCCACGTTCTTGATCTCCAGCTCTATACCGAGGGGCTTCCACGAGGCTTGGATGAGCTGTTCGGTGTCTTCGCGCAGGCGATTGCCGGTGGTGCTGGCGATGGTCAGTTTCAGCGGGCGCCCGTCCTTTTCGCGTATGCCGTTCGTACCCGCGCGCCAGCCAGCCTCATCCAGAAGCCGCTTCGCCACCTCAGGATCGTACGGGGAGGGCGGAAGGTTGGGAGCCCACAGACCGATCGGGTACTCTGCCGTCGCGACCTTCGTCTTGCCGAACAGCACGCGGTCGACGATCTGCTGCTTATCGATCGCGGCCTGCAAGGCCTGCCGCACACGACGGTCGCCCAGGATCGCGTGTGGGCGCGAGCCATCGGCGACGCCACGCTCTGCGAGATTTAGGAAGAGCCGATCGGACGTGAGGCCCGCAACCGCGAGCGTGCGCCAGCCCGCGATCTTCTCGACCTCGACGGCATCGCTCTCAGCCAGGTCCACGGCGACGTCGGTCTCGTTCGCGCGCACCTGGGCGAGCTGCGTGTTCTTATCCGGCGCGATGCGGAAGATCACGCGGCTCAGCGCCGGCTTTCCTTTGAAGTAATTGGGGTTCGCTTCCAGCGCGATGTGGCTCGCGGCGGACCACTCGGTTACACGGTAGGGTCCCGTCCCAAAGGGCTTGCGATTGAACTCTGCCCTGTTGATGTCGGCCACCCCGCCGAACGCGTGCTTCGGGAGGATTCCCTGGGGATAGCTGAACAGCGTGGGATAGCCACCAAAAACCTCGTTCATGACAAGCTGGACGGTGAGGTCGTCCTGGACGCTGACGGCGCCGACCTTACCGTAGGTGCTCTTTCCTAGTGTCGTGTTCGTTGGACTCATCACAGCTTCCCAGGTGAACTGAACGTCGGCCGCGGTCACCGGGCGACCGTCCGCCCATTGCACGTTCGGGCGCAGGCGCACGGTGATAGTCCGTCCATCAGGGGAGACGCCGCCGTTCTGGAGTGTTGGCACCTCAGCGGCGAGCTCTGGTTGGAACTCGCCGTTCTGATCGACGACCCAGAGGCCATTGAAGATCGTCTGCATGACCGTGTTGGCCGCGCGGAGACTCGTGTAATAAGGATTGAGGTTGTCGGGCTCCTGGTTCAGCGTGATCCGAACCTGACCGCCGCCCGAGTTGGGAGCCGGAGCTTCTCTAGGTGCGCAAGCGGGCACCAGGACGGTGACCATAGTGGCGATGAGCAGCAGGATGCGGAGGGTCGCGATCTCGTGCTTCACTCTTTCAGTCTACGCTGGTCGAGGGCCTAGGTTCTAAGAACGTCGAATCGAGGGGGTTGTCGGACCTGCTTGCGTTCTGGCTAGCGGGCACGCCCTCACCCTAACCCTCTCCCAGAGGGAGAGGGGATAAACCCGGAGTACGATAGGATCGGGGCGGAACGATAAAGCAACGGCCAGGAGGGCGGTGAGTGTACCGACCGCGCACCCGCCGATCATTCTTGCGCGAGGCAGGTCAGCTTGGCATCGCAGCCACGGGCCTCGCCGTTGTCCGGACCGGTTGGTCGCCGCATGGGGTGGCCGCGCAAGAAGAGAACGAGCTTGCCAGCATTCAGGTGCTGATGAGCGACGTGACCCTGGAGGCGGACAACGTTCGCGCGTCCTCGGCACGGGAACGCGAGTCGGTCTGGCAAGAATCTCGCGTCGTCGAATCGCCTTTTCCGTTTACTCATTTGGGCCTGCACTGGACGGGTACCTCGCCAGCACGCATCGAGGCGCGGACGAGCGGCGATGGCAGGGAGTGGACGGACTTCGAGGCCGTGACTGTGGACGCGCCTCCTGAGAGCAACCCACGCGGAGAGTGGTTCTCGGCGCTGATCGGAGCCAGGCGGCACCGCTTCGCGCAGTACCGAGTGACCGCAAGCGGGGCGCGCGTCGATCAGATGACGCTGACCTTCCTCAACAGTATCGACGGCCCACGCCGTCCGCTTGGTGCGATCCAGCGTCCGGAACTGGCCCTCAAGGGCGCGGACCTGCGCGCCGACATCATCACACGCGAGGAATGGGGCGCCGACGAATCGATCCGCTTCTCAGACGAGGGCGAAGAGCTCTGGGAGCGCGCGTACGTCGCCCCGCGCATGCTCGTCGTGCACCACACGGCGACCCGGAACTTCCCGGTCGACCCCGCCGCGGATATTCGGGCGATCTATGCGTTTCACACCATCACGCGCGGCTGGGGAGACATTGGCTACAACGCGCTCATCGACGCGGAGGGTCGGATCTACGAGGGGCGACGCGGTCGCGACGTGGACCCTTACGGCAGGCTTCCACGCGACATTCTGTCCTTCGGCGTCGTCGGCGCGCATGCCTCCGGCTACAACTACGGCTCCGCGAGCGTCTCGCTCCTGGGGAACTTTCAGAAGGCGGAACCGACGGCGGACGCATGGGCGGCGCTGGAGGAGCTCTTGGCCTTCGAGCACCGCCGCTACGAGATCGACCCCCGCCTCACGATGGACTTTGCCCGATCGACTGACCATTGGCGTGACGATCTGCCGACGCTATCTGGCCACCGCGACTGCGGCGTCACGGAGTGTCCGGGGGACTTCGTGTATCGTCGGCTCCCCGAGCTCCGAGCACGCATCGCGGAGCGAATCGTCGGAGACGCGCCCCCACGGCGGGCCATCGTCGAAGCACCGGCCACGCGCAATCTTTGGCCCGGCCTCGCAACCTACCGCTGGCAAGGGGCACCGCTATACGAGATCGCGTTCGAGGGGTTCTGGAAGCACCCCGGTGCGGACCCGGTCGACTATCTCACCGGCTACAACGAACGAGGCATGGCCCAACACACCACGACACCGAGGAGCGAGGCGACATACGCGCTCGACGCGCCCGGCCACTACACCCTCCAAGTGCGCGCCACGGGACAGGCGTTCGCCGACCGAATGACGGTCGTCGTGGAGCGCCAGGTGGTCTGCGACAACGCCAACGAGGAGGGCACGCGGCGAACGGGGGCGTGGACTCCCTCGCGCACGATCGTCCAGTTCTACGGCTCGGACTACGAGCAGGCGCCCGCCGACTCTGGAGCAATCTTTACCTGGGAGCTCCCCATCCCAGAAAGCGGCAACTACAGCATCCAGGCGTGTTGGACGGCAGAGACCGATCGCACGCACGTCGCGCGGTACGCGGTATCGCGCGACGGCGAGCTTCTCGGAACGACGACAGTCGACCAAACCGTGGGCGGAAACGCCTGGGGAACCCTCGGCACCCACGAGTTTGTCAGCGGCCAGACGTGCGAGGTGACGTTGAGCGGCCGGGCCGACGGGGACGGCCTGCTCATCGCCGACGCGATACGGGCGGTGCTCGTTTCCGACTAAATCCAATATCGGCGGGACGGAGGTGGATGATGCAGGAAGCAACGAGTGGCGAAAAGTTTTCCCTGGAAGTCATCGAGAAGCTCATCGGGCTAGAAACGGAATTCACGGGAACCGACGAGGTATCCATGAACGACATCCGGCGGAAGCTTGAGGTCTACTGCTTCGATTGTCCGCTCCACTACGACGCCGACGTCGCGCAGTCTCACGGGTATCGGACCGTTGTAGCGCCCGTCGCGATGACGCCACTCTGGGCCGTGCCGCCCTACTGGTCGCCGGGGGAGAAGCCACCCTTCGCCCCCGGGTTGCGGGAGCGCAACGGCACCCGACGCACCGAGGGCGCCGTTCCGTTCTCGAGAGGCTTCAACGCGGCCAGCGAATGGGAGGCCTTCGAGCCTCTCCACCCTGGCGACAAGCTGCAAGGAGTCACGAAGCTGACCAAGGCCGAGCCGAAGACGACTCGACTCGGCGAGGGCGTCTTCTTGACGTACGAGACGCTGCTGTCAAAACAGACCGGTGAGCTTGTTCTGGCCAGCCGTGCCACGCAGTACCGCTACGATCCGACTGCCGAGCGCGTGGAGGCGGCGCGAGCCGCGCCTATCGAAAAGCCGCCGGCGTCCGAGCAGCCGGAGGAGAGCAGTCCCGATGTCGATTGGTCTCGGCAAATCTGGTTCGAGGACGTGACCGTGGGTGATGAGCTGACGCCGTATCACGTGTGGCTGAACTACCAACGGATCGTGATGAGCGCCGCAGCGGATCGGATGTTTAGCTCTAACCATCACAACAGGGAGACAGCGCGGAGCGGCGGACTCGACGACATCATCTTCAATACACGGGGCTACGAGATGATCTTCGAGATCACGCTACGCCGATGGATCGGCTTGGATGGGCGGATCCGCAAGGTGGGACCGTTTCGCATGGTGAAGAACAGCCACCCCGGTGACACGCTCACAGGTCGGGGCCGAGTGACCTCCAAGGAGCTCGTGAATGGACAGGGTCTGATTCACCTGGAGATCGGCGTCGACAACCCCCGCGCGGAGGCTGCCCGCGGCGAAGCGACGGTATCGCTGCCCGTTCGGAGGTCGTGACCGCCGCGGTGTCACGCCTCATTGGACGAGCGACAAGATCGTCGGTACTCTGGCCAGTGCCGACGGGATCTATCTACCTCCTGCGCTAGAGATGAGGGAGAGCTGTGGCATTCGCATTGGGTATCCGAGCACTCGCGGTCTCATTCCTGTTCGCCGTAGCCTGCGCGCCGAGCGCCGCTCCGCGCGCCGCGGACACGCCCGGATCGGGCACGACAGTCGCCAATGCGCCGACGCCACGCTCGAGCACGCTCGTCATAGCCATCCGGGTCGAGCCCACCTCGCTCAATTCCAGGCTGCAGAGCCCCGGGGTGACGCTCACGACCACGCGACGATTGTTCAACGCGAACCTGGTCATCTTCGACCAGAGGGGTCAACCTCAACCGTACCTGGCGGCCGAAATGCCGCAGCTTCAGACGGATTCGTGGCGTGTCCTTCCCGATGGCCGCATGGAGACGTCGTACAAGCTCCAGCCGAATCTCGTCTGGCATGACGGGGCACCGCTCACCGCGAGCGACTTCGCCTTCGCCCAGTTGGTTTACGCCACACCGGAGCTCGGGGCGGCCCACCTCCCACCAGCCAATTTGATCGACGAGGTCACGGCTGCCGATCCGTCTACCGTCGTCATCAATTGGAAACGACCGTACGCTCTGGCGGGCCTGTTGACGGAGGGGTTCCGGCCGCTGCCGAAGCACCTGCTGGAGACGTCGTTCCAGACAGCGGTCCCAGAGACGTTTGCAGCGCTCCCTTACTGGACACACGAGTTCGTAGGGTCCGGGCCGTTCCGCCTTGATCGGTGGGAGCCGGGGGCGTTCATCGAGGGCAGCGCCTTCGACCGTCACGTACTGGGCGTAGCGAAGATCCCCCGCATTCGCATCATCTTTCTCGGAGATCCGAACACGACGCTAGCCAACCTGCTGGTCGGTGAAGTGCACTTCGCTGCCGACGACTCGATTGGCTTCCGTCAGGGTGTGACGCTGCGACGGGAGTGGGGCTCACGCAATGGCGGCAGCGTGCTGGTGAAGCCCGATCTGTGGCGCTCCACCTACGTCCAATTCCGGCCCGAGTTCCTCAGCGCGCCGGGGCTTCTGGACGCGCGGGTCCGCAAGGCACTCGCGCACACGAACGACAAACAGGGGCTGAACGAGGCGCTCTTCGAGGGCCAGGGACTCATGTCGGACGTGCCGTTCATCCCCGACACCGTGGATTACTTTTCAGCCATCGAGCCGGTGGCCACGAAGTACCCCTACGATCCCGCCCAGGGGCAAGCCCTCCTCACCCAGGCCGGGTACACGCGCGGTGGGGACGGCATCTGGGTGAGCCCAACCGCCGGGCGGCTGGCGTTCGTCCTGGCGACCACTTCAACCCCGCAGAATGAGTCCGAGCTGTCGATCCTCGGCGCGGGCTGGCGACAGGCGGGCTTCGACATCACTGAGTACGTCATGCCCATCGCGCTCGGCCAGGATGGGCAGGCCCGCTCGACGTTTACGGGGCTCTCCACAATCAGCATCCCGCTGGGGGAGGACACACTCGCATCGGAGAATACGAACAACATCCCACGACCGGACAATCGATGGGTGGGCAACAACCGCGGCGGCTGGTCGAATCAAGAGTTCGACAGGTTGTCCGATTCGTTCAATGTGACCCTGGATCGGACCCAGCGAGTGGGGCTGATCGCTCAGATGATCCGCATCTTCACCGACGACATTCCCATGATTCCGTTGTACTTCGCCCCGATCCCGGTAGCGCACGTGGCCGCCTTGAAGGGCCCCCAGAACGTGGCGCCGGACTCCGCCATCGCGTGGAACATCTATCAGTGGGAGCTCCAGTAGTCTCGACTCACGGGGTGAGTCCCCGCGAGATATGGATCGGCAGCAAAACATGCGTGTAAGCTACCCGCGCTGAAACATGTCCTCTCGCCGTCTGGCTATGGCCCAACCGCGGCGGCGGGCATCACACTCGACGAGGTCAAAGACCGATGGCCGAACGCTATTGGCTGTTCAAGTCCGAGCCGGGCGCGTACTCGTTTCAAGACCTGATGAGGGACGGGGTTGCGGAGTGGGACGGAACCCGGAATTTCCAGGTCCGCAATTGGCTAAAAGACGACGTCAAAGTCGGTGATGGGGTTCTCTTCTACCACAGCACGACCCCGCCAATCGGAGTGGCGGGAACCGCGAAGGTGGTGCGAGATGGTTATCCGGACCACACCGCTTGGGACCCGACGTCGGAGCATCCCGACCCGCGAAGCACGCCGGACAAACCCATCTGGTATATGGTCGACATTGCCCCGGAGATCGAGTTCGAGCAGACCGTCACCCTGGACGAAATGCGCGCCGCACCGGAGCTGCGCGACATGATGGTGCTCAAGCGCGGGAACCGGTTCTCGATCACACCGGTAACACGGGAGGAGTTCGAGGCGGTCATCCGCATCGGGACGGCCACTGGGGCCTGAGTGCGACCTCAGAAGATCCAAGATGTTCGTCTGGAGCAGCACCTTCCAGGCGTTCCCGCTGGGGGTGGGACCAAGAATCGGTCCGACCCGCGGCCGACGGCTCAGAAGGCGATAGCCGAGCCGTCGCGCCGCGGGTCCCGAAGCCGCTTTTACGCGGCCGACGTTGCTGGCGCCGGCACCGTGCCGAGCTGCTGCAACATGCCGTGGAGGTCCCAGCTCGGCCAATCCTCAACCCACTTGTCGCCGGCGAAGCGCGAGATGACGACGCCCGGGATCTCCATTGTCTTTCCCGTCGGCGGCAGGTCGAAGAGCTGGCCAGTCTGCGTGCCGCGCGCTGTGAAGCGCCACACGACGCGGTCGCCCTCTGCGATGAGGTCGTGGACCGTGATGTGCATGTCGGGGAACGCCGCGCGATAGGGAGCACAGAGCTGCTTGAAGCCCTCCGGGCCGATGAGGCGCTCGGACCCCAAGTGCAGCACGTAGTCCGGCGTCATGAGCTCGTCCGCGCGCCCCAGGTTCCCGCCGTTCCACACGTCCTCGACCCATCGTCGAATCACGCTCTTCATCTCGTCTGTGGTCATTGGATCGCCTCCTCACATGCATTTTCTCGAGCGCTTCGCTCGTGTGCATAATGCGCCCGCCGGGCGGCGGCTCGCATGGGGACTTCTCCCTATCTTCGGGTCACGCCGGGGGGTCTTCGCCGAGCAGGTCGTGCTCCATCGCAAAGAGGGTCGCGCCGGCCCGGGTGGATACGCCGGCCTTGTTGTAGATGTGCTGGATGTGATTGTCGACGGTCTTTTCTGAGACCACCAATCGGGCCGCGATCGCCCGCATTGAATGTCCGCGCGCCACGAGCCGCAACACTTCGATCTCGCGCTCGCTCAGCCCCGCCACGGCCGCGCGCAGCGTGCGACGTACCCGGTGCCCGGCGGCCTCAAGCACCGCGTTCACCGCGGTGTCGTCGAGCAGACCGGCCCGCACCTCACGGCGCAGCTCCTCGGCAGCCTGCTCCGGCCGCCGCGCCGGACGGTGGGGACGCGGCTCCGTCATGGCCTGATAGGTGTCGGCCACGGCGAGGATTCTGGCCCCGGGGGAGAGCGTGCCGCCGGGGACACTGCGATGGTAGCCGGATCCGTCCAGCCGCTCATGGTGGAGGCTGGCCAAGCTGCCGAGCGTGGCCAGCGCGCTCGGCCGTGCCAGGATGCGCTCGGTGTAGTACGGGTGCAGACGAACCCCCTCCCAGTCGCGCTCGGTCAGGGTACCGGGCTTCTCCCAGATGCTGCTGGAGACCCCGACCTGTCCGATGTCGTGCAGCATCCCCGCGCGACGGATCGCGACAGCGTCCGCCGCCGGGAGCCCCCAGCGCCCAGCCGCGGCCCCGGCCAGCTCCCCGACAGCGGTCGAGTGGCCCAGCGTCGACGGGGACTTGATATCGGCGAAGTCGGCGAACGCGCGGCAGGCGGCGTCGAGCGCGGGCTCTCCTAGGTAGGCCAGCGGCCCCGGCTCGACCGCGAGGCAGGTATCCCAGGGCGGCGCGTCGTCGAGATCCTCCATGAGGCTGACGGCGCGCTCGCAGAAGCGGGCCGCGATGCGCGGATCGTACGCTCGGCCGCTTCGCTCACGCGCCATAGCCAGGGCCGCGTCGAGACCGCCGAGGCGTGCAAAGACGATGGCATCCTGCGCCAGCGTCACAATGCGCACGGAGAGGGCGATCGACTCCCCCCGCAGCCCCTGGGGCAGCCCCTTGCCATCCCATCGCTCGTAGAGCTGCCCGAGCGCCGCGACGACGCCCCCGTCGAAGCCGAGCCGGGTTGCAAGTCGCTCGGCCACCTCACAGTGGCCCGCGAAGGTCTCCTTCGTCATGCGCGGCATGGTGAGCAGACCATGCGCCATCGAGCGTGCGAGCTGGAGCGGAGACGCGCCCCGGTTGGCCTGCCCGATGTAGCGCAAGACCAGGCGGATCACGTGTGGCGTGTTCGCGGTATCGATTGCCGCGAAGTCTCGGCGCATGGCCTGCTCGTCGCCGACGATGGCCGCGAGAACCCCCGTCTCCGCGTTACAGCCGATGTAGCGCAGCAGCGCCTCGTAGTAGACCTCGCGCAGCTCCGCCTCGCTGAGCCCCAGGCTTTCGCCGAGGCGGACCGCCAGGATGCACGCGCCGACCGCGTATTCCATCGGCTGCCCCATCGCCAGGTCGGTGGCCAGCGAGAGGGCGGCCATCAGCTCCGCCAGGCGAATGCCGGAGCCCGCCGCGGGGGGAGCTCCGGGACCAGGAAAGCCGGACGGACTTGGCGGGCTCGAACTCACGTCAGTTATCCTCGACGCGGCTCATCTGGGGCAGCGCCACATAATCAGGCGTGCGGAGGCCAAGCAGAGCGCACCCGTCACCTCGGACCGAGCGGTCGCCGCTGTGCAGACGGCGGTCGCAGCCCGGCCATCTTAACCTGCTGGGCCTCCGACGATGGGGTGCCCCCTAACTTTGTGCGCTCCGTGGTGTGTGGTTGGACAATGATGGCTGAGATGAGATTGGGAGGTGTGGCAGGCGATGGGTGAGGAGGGCTGAGCGTAGAGTGACTTCCAGTCACGAATCACGCGAGGGGCTGGGAGATGGCGGACGAGCAAGCAATGTCACCGGGGCATGAAATCGGAGCCCGGATCTTTCGGGAAATGGCGAGCTGGCGTCAGGAGCATCCGGGAGCCACGTTCGCCCAGGTCGAGTCGGGGG
>Ga0080064_1000601_pt1 | contig 90185 bp, 74 predicted proteins | sample Subgrocontami54m_FD_69260 | JGI IMG/M metagenome (GOLD analysis project Ga0080064, IMG submission 69260) | Subsurface groundwater microbial communities from S. Glens Falls, New York, USA - GMW46 contaminated, 5.4 m (SPADES assembly) (version 2) ... | reverse complement strand
CCGTCCACCGCGTAGTTCTTGGCGTAGTGGAGCTGGACGTTGCTGTAGGTGCCGGTCGGGGTCCACTTGATGTCCTGGCTCACGCTGATCGGCCACTTCAGGCCGCTGGTGTTCGGGGCGTTGAGGACGACCTTGCCTTCGATCTCGAAGGCATCCGAGTCATCGAAGACCTCGGCCGTGTTGTCCTCATCCTCGATGCGAACCTTGGCCGCCTTGGTGTTGCTGGTGAGATCGCCGATGCCCGGCGCCCACAGCGTGTACGGGCTGCTGCCAAACGCCACCGTGTCCACCGTGGTCCAGGGCGCGCCGCCGGTCTTGGAGAACTTCAGCACGACGTTGCCCATGTCGGCCGTGCCGAGGGTGGTCCACTCGATGTTGAAGGCGTCCCCGACCTTGAGGATGTCCGTCGTTTCGGGTTGGGTCACTGTGAGGCCGCTCTTCATCATGAAGGTGGGCGATTCGGCGTAGACCACCCCCAGCGAGGCGTCGGAGACTTTGATCCTTGCCTGGGTCGGGGTGAGGATGTTCTGATCGGTCGGGATGGTCCAGGCATAGGGCGAGGTGTTGGCCGCGACCGTCGCGATCGTCAGGCCATCCGGCGAGGTGTAGCTGGTGCCGCCGTTGCGGGAGTACTCGAGCTTGACCTGGGAGACGACGCCGGTGACCGTCCAGCTGATGGTGTTGCCGCTGGTGCCGATCACCCACTTGGCCGCGCCGGTCGGGGCGGTTACAGCCAGCCCGGCCCGGATCTCGAAGGTGTTGGAGAGGTTGGTGGTCGGCCCGGCGTTGTCCGGATCGCTGAGGCGGAACTGGCATGCGGTGCAGGCGATGCTCGTCGGCACCGTCCAGCTGTACGCGCCGGAGTTGGGCACCAGGCCGGTGTTGGTCGTCGCGTAGTCGATATTGACCCAGGCGGTGCCGTTGTACAGCTCCAGCTTCGCCGTGGGGATTTCGGTGGCTGCGATGCGGCTCCAGGTGGGGCTGTACGGCGCGCCGGAGCTGAGTGTCGCCGGCACGGCCGCGAAGCTGAAGCCGCCGGTCAGGTTAAAGGCGCCGGAGATGCCGGCCACCTCATCCGCGGTGCCCTCGGTGTCCAAGTCCACGATCTTGACGGTCGCGTTCTCCTCGACCTGGGCCGGCACCACCCACGAGAACGGCGTGGCGGTATGCGCGACGGTGCCGCCGGTGACCGCCTCGTACGCGCCGTCGTGGAAGTAGTAGAGCTTCACGTTGCCCAGGTTGCCGCTCGGGGTCCAGCTGATGTTTTGGGTGCTGCCGGCCTGCCAGTTGTTGCCGGCGGAGGGCGAGTCCACCACGATCTTGCCCACCAGGTCAAAGGTGGCCGAGAGGCCGAACACGTTGGCGTTGCCGGTATCCACGACCTTCACTTGGGACAGGTTCTTGGCCTGGGCGCCGGTCAGGTGGTTCTGGACGTTGCTCCACGCGGCCGAGCCGGCGCTCGCGGCCACACCGCTGGCGATCGTATTGGTGTAGGTACCGCCGTCCACGTTGTACAGCACATCAACCGTCGAGACCTTGGTCGAGCCGTTGAGGCTCCACGTGACCGCGGACGGGTAGGTCGCGCCGATCTGAATGTTCTGCCCGGCGGTCGGGGCCGACACCGTGATGTTCGGCCGGATCGAGAAGGCAGTGCTTGATGCGCCACTGACGCTCGCGTTGCCGGCATCCACCACCTGGACCCAAGCATCCTCGGTGTTCTCATCCGGCACCGTGGCGTTGTAGCTGTTCGCGCCGTTGGCCGAAGCGACCCCGAGGGCGATCGTCTTGTTGAAGCTGCTGCCGGCCGAGGTCTTGTACTTCAGGTCCACCAGCGCGATGTTGCCGGTCTGCTCCCAGGTCATGTTCTGCGCCGCGCCGCTGAAGAGCCAGATGGTGGAAGAGCCGCTCGGCTGCACGTTGAAGATGTTGCCGACCACCTTGAACGGGCTGCCGGACTGGTCGGTGACCGGCACCCCGCCGATGCTCGTCACCCGGACCTTCAGGATGTCTGCGTTCATGTCCGCGGCCAGGATCTGCGAGATGGTCGGGGTCCAGGCGTACGGGCTGCTGTTCGCCGGGTGGCTGGCCACGATGGTCCGGGTGTCGGCGGCGAAATTGTCTTTCGAGTACTCGATCGCGATGTTGCCGAGGGAGCCGGTCTTCGACCAGACCACGTTAAACAGCGTGCCCACGACCAGCGTATTCGCGCCGTCTGGGCTGGTCAGGTTGATGGAGCCCTTGATCGAGTGCACGGCCGCGGTCTCGCCGTACACGTTGGCGTTGGTGGCATCCGACACGCGGAACTTGTAGTTCGTGCCGATGTCATCCACCACCGAGGTCCAATTGTAGGTCGCAGCGGTGGAGCCAGTGTCTCCAATGACCGTGTTCCAGGACGTGCCGTCGTGATACTCGATCTTGAAGCTGGGGATCGTACCGTTCTTGGTCCACTCGATCGTGTACGGCTGTTCAGCCACCAGCTCTTCGGTCGTGGTCGGGTGCGGGTGGACCATGAAGATGCTGCCGATGATGGCGTTGTTCTGGGCCGAGACCCCCAAGACGTCAGTCGGGTTGGCCACCTCGTAGATCTTCACCTTGACGCTCGGAGACGGGTTGTCCGGAATGGTCCAGGTGTAGGAGGTGGTGGTCACCGGATCATTGATCTGCACCGGCACGCCAGGCGAGCTTTCGATGTCCAGCCAGTTCGTACCGCCGTTGATCGAGTACTGCAAGCGGGACGAGCCCGGCAGCCCCACCGGGGTCCACAGGATGTTGAAGGTCGTGGCGATGGGCATGTTCACCGCCGGCGTGCCGGTCGGCACGATGTTGCTGAACGTCGGGAAGATGTTGAACTGGGGCGAGGCGCTGACCACCTCGGCATCGCCCACCTTGCTGATGCGGATCACGGTATCGGTATTGGCGACCTGGGACGGCGGGGCCCACTGGAACTGCAGGTTCGAGGCCGGCACCGAGGCGCTGATTGGAGGCTCCCAGTTCGTGCCACCATCCAGCGAGTACTCGATCTTCACGTTGGCCACATTACCCTTCGGCGCGTCCCAGGCAATGTTGTTGTTGCTGTTCACGTACCACTTGTACGCGGCCGTCGGGAACGTCAGTGCCAGCACCGGCTTGATCTTGAAGTTATTCGTCGAGGAGTCATACACCGTTGGGTCGCCGGAGTCGCGCACGCGCACCCTGGCGGTGTTCGTGGTCACGGCCACGTACGAGCCAGAGGGGATCGTCCAGGTGTACGGTGAGGCGGTCGCCGTCACGCCAGCTTGGATCGTGGTCAGGTACCCGTCTGCGCCGCCGTTGGTGTCCAGCAACAGATCCACGGTGGGCAGGCCGCCGGTGACGCTCCACTCAATGACATTGGCGATGCCATCCACGGTCCAGACCTCTGGCGAACCGGCGTTCTTGCCTGGGCGGATCAGGGTGGCGCTCCCTTTGACCACGAAGTCAGCCAGCGAGCTATCCAAGATCGCCGTATCGGACACCTGGACAAGCCGGACCCGGTACTTGGTGCCAGCGGTCGCGGGAACAGTCCAGTTGTAGGTGCAGGTCGCCCCCTGGGCGCAGCTGCCATAGTTGTGCGCCACCGTGTTGATCACGTTGGCATAGTCATCCGAGTCGCCGGCGGTGTTGTTATCACCCTTGCCGGAGTTGGCGTCATACCGCAGTTCGATGTTGCCCAGTGCGCCTTTGTAGTTCCACTGGATCGGGATGGTGCCGCCGCCGACGTAGTAGACTTCCCCGCCGTCCGGTGCGGTGAAGTTCAGCCGCCCCTTGATCTCGAACGCGTTGGTCTCCACCGGGTCGCACTTAGGCGTCGCACTCGCGGGGAGGTTCTCCTCGCACTCAAACTTGATCTTGTTGTCCGCGCCGCCCGGAATCTGGTCCGGCACCGTCCACGGGCTGTAGCTCAGGACGGTGGAATCCACACCGGTGGCAACGGTCGTGCTGTAGGTCGCACCATCGCTGGCGTACTTGATGGCGAGCGTGCCGACCGAGCCGTTGAGGGTCCAGGTGATGTTGTGCGCGTCATCCACCCGCAGCGCCTGCGCGCCCACATTGCTGCCGGTCGGGCTCGTGATCGTGAGCTTGCCCTTGACCGTGAAGTTGCTGCCCGAAGCCACGTACACGTCGGTGTTGCTGGTGCCGGTGTTGACCGAGTCTGCGCTCTCAACCCGCACCCGGATGTCGTTGTCCACCGGCGCGCTGACCGTCCACGCCATCGGGCTTGCGTTCGCGGCCGCCGAGGCGATCGTGCCGGTCCAGGTCGAGCCGCCGTCCGTGCTGTACTTGACGTTGACGGTGCTGACCGCGCCATAGGTGGTCCAGGAGATGTTCCGGCTCTCGCCCGAGAACCAGGTCTCGCCGCCGTTGGGCGTGAGCGAGGTCAGGCGGGAGGTGACGGTGATCGGGTTGGTGGACACGCTGAAGGTTCCGCCTGGATCAGTCACCTGCTCCACCCGGATCTTGAACAGGGAGTGCTTGTCTTGGCCGTTCAGAATCGCGGCCGGGATGTTCGTCCACGTGTACGACAGGTCCGAATCGAGCACGGTGGCGATCGTCGCGGCGTAGTTATCGCCGCCGTTGTCCCGGCTGTACTTGATGTTCACGTTGCCGAGGCTGCCGGTCTTGGTCCAGGTGATGGACTCATCGGTGCCCGCCTTGAAGACCAGCGGGACGCCTTCGGTGCCGGTCGGCCGGGTCAGCGTGACCGTGCCCTTGATGGCGAAGTCCTGGGTCGAGGTGTCGAACACCGAGCTGTCCGAGACCTGGATAATCTTGAATCGGAACTTGGTGCCGGTCGTCGTCGGGGTGGGCCAGTTGTACGTGCAGGTCGCACCCTGGGCACAAGCGCCGTAGTTGTGGGCAACGATCGCCACGCGGTTGCCGGGCGTCGGGTAGCCGCCGTTGCCAGAGTCATTGTCGTAGATGATTTCCAGGTTGCCGAGGGTGCCGGTGTAGGTCCACTGGATCGGGATGTTGCCTGAGCCTGCACCGTACGGGCCGGCGTTGTTGAGCAGGTCCAACGTGCCCTTGATCTCAAATGCGTTGGAGATGACCGCATCGCACTTCGCAGCGACCTCGCACTCCAACTGGATCTTGTTGTCCGCCCCGCCGGGGATCTCATCCGGCACGGTCCACGGATACGTCAGGTCAGCCGAGTTCACCGCGGTGGCGATCGTGGTGCCGAAGGTCACGCCGTCGCTGGCGTACTTGATGGCGAGCGTGCCGACCGCGCCGAACCGGGTCCAGGTGATGTTGTGCACGCCGGCGACTTGCAGGGCGCTGGCGCCGGTGTTGGCCGCGGTCGGGCTGGTGATGGCCAGCTTGCCCTTGACCGTGAAGTTGCCGGTGGACTGCACCACCACATCTGAGGGGCTGTTCGTGCTTTGGACCTTGACCTTGGTCGTCGAGCCGACCGGCGCGTCCACGTTCCACGCCAGGCCGTTCGCGTTGCTGATGCCGCCCAGCGACGTCAGACTCACCCAGTCGGTGCCGTTGCTGGTGTAGAGCACGTCCACCGGGGTGACGTTGCCCTTGGTGGTCCACGAGATGTTGTGGTCATCCCCCGGCACCCCAGGGTCACCCACGTACCAGGTCTCGCCGCCGTCCGGCACCAGGCTGATGAACCGGCCCTTGATCGTGACCGGCTGGGCCGAGATGGAGGTGACGTCGGCATAGCTGTTGGCGACCAGCTTGATCTTGATGTTGTCGTTCTTGGCCGGGTTGGCGGTGCCGTCGTTGACGGTATCCGGAATGGTCCAGGAGTACAGGTCAGCGCCCGAGGCCTTCACAGCCGCGGAATCAATCTCAGTCACGTACGTGTCCGCGCCGTTGTCCTTCGAATAGTAGATCTTCAGGTTGCCGAGGCTTGAGCCTTTGTGCGTCCAGACGATGTTCTGCGGCGTGCCGGCCTGCCATGTCAGTCGCGCATCGCCCCCATTGAGCGACGGGGTCGTCAGCGTCAGATCGCCCTTAATGCGGAAATCGTAGCCAGAGGTCGCGAACACGTCGGCTTCCTGCCCGACCAACTCCACCTTCACCTTCACGTTGCTGTTGAGGATGTCGGTGTTGGCAGCCGGCCAGGTGCAACTGCCATCTTGTGCCTGCCGCGTGCCCTCGGTGCAAGCGATGGTGTTGGGATAGCCGTCGTTGCCGGAGTTCAGGTCGTACTTGATCGCCACGTTCGAGGTCAGCGTGGAAGGCGCCACCGTCCACGTAATCGGAATGGCGGTCTGCGCGGTCTGCACCTGGCTGCTGGCGTTGCCTGGGGTCACGGCCGCCAGGTTGGCCTTGATCTTGAACACCAGTGAATCGCCAAGTACCGTCGAGCTGCTCGGCACACCCACGCGGACTTTCGCCGTATCCACCAGCGGAACCGACCCCGCAGGGGTCCAGGCGTACGTCTTCGTGCCGGTCGTTGAATCCTGGGTGCCCACCAGGAGAGTGTTGAAGTCGGTGCCGTTGGTGGCCAGGCGGATCTCAAGACAGTCCGTGCCACCCGGACACGTGTTGGCCTTGATGTTGCCGGCCGTGGTCCACTGCACGTTGTACGCCTGGCCGATGCGGACGATGTTATCCGGCGAAGTGGCATTGGGCTTGTCCACCACGATGCCGCCGATGATGTTAAACGGGCTGTTCGAGGTGTCGTACACCGTCGCCCCGTCCACCCAGTCCTGGATCTTGACCTTCACATCCGCGCTGATGGCGTCATCCACCGAGGACCACGGGAACGTGCAGGACGGCGAGGGGTTGTTGCGGCATGTCGTCACATCAATGTCGTTGCCGATCTGGACCCAGGTGGGCGAGCCGGCGCTGGCGTTGGCGCTGTAGAACACGTCCACTTTGTCCACGCCGCTGTTGCCGCCGATATCGAAGGTGATGTTCTGGCCGGTGCCCACCTTCCACTGCTCGGTGCCGGAGCTCGGGCTGACCACATCCACCGAGGCGATGATGTCGAAGTACCCGTCCCCGGCGTCCGGCCCTTCATCCACCACGTTGGCGTTGCCGTTCTTCTGCACCTTGATCTTACCGGTCGTGCCCTTGCCCGTGGCGATCGGAATGGTCCAGTCATAGCATTTTTTGCCGTTGGCGCAGGAGGCCTCGCACCCGTTCGTGCCGTTGCCGGTATAGCCCGCGTTGTTGGTCACGATGGGGCTGTAGGCGTCAACGCCCATCTTGAAGGAAAGATCCACCGTGGCCACCGAACCGGTGGTGGTCCACTGAATGGTGCGGCACCGGCCCACCGGCCACTGATCGGTGTTGGTCGGCTTCTCCAGCGTGACGCTGGGCCGGATCTCGAAATCACCGGCCATGTCCGCGGTGATGTCGAGGCTGTTGTCCGCGTTGTCATAGAAGAGCCGGACCCGCATGGTGGTGTACGGCAGGTCTGGGATCGGGTTCCACGCCCAGGTGTTGGCGGTGCCGGCCACCGAGGAGGTCAGCAGCTGGCCAGGATCTGGGAACGCGCCGCCGCTGTTGATGCTGTACAGGATCTTGATGTTGCCGAGCACGCCGTTGTGCGTCCACGTGATGGACTTGGTCGTGTCCCCGATGCTCCACACGTTGGTGGCCACCGGGGCGGTCAAGGCCAGCTTGCCTTTGATCTTGAACACGGCATTGGACTTGTCGAAGTTGCGGGTGGCAAACGCCGTGTCGCGGATGCGCAGCGTCCAGGTGTTGCCGAGCGTACTGACGCTGGAGCCGACCGTTTCCGGGATGGTCCAGGTGCACACATCCGACGCCATGGTGCGGGCACCCTCGCCGCAGGAGATGGTGTACCAGTTTGTGCCACCGTCCGGCGTGATCTCAAGCGCCGCCGTGTCCGCGGCCACGGCCTTCTCATGGTTCCAGGTGATGGTCGCCGGGTCGCTAACCTGCAGCACCTCGCCGCCGTTCGGGTAGGTGATGTCGATCGGCGGAAGCTCTGCCACGAACCAAGACGTCGGCGAGCCGCCGGCGGTGGTCGTGGACCGGGTGAAGGCGAAGGTCTGGGTGTCGGTGAGCTGGCCGCGCACCAGCATCTCATCCAACCCACCCGTCGTGAGGCCGGCGGGCACGGATGCGGACGAGACGCCGAACGCGCGGCTGAGCGTCACCGAATCCGGCGCCAGCGAGACGTTCTGCGCCGTGCCGTTGACGGAGGTGACAGAGGTCCGGGCGTTCTTCGTGAACGCCTCGTTCGTGAACTCCACAAGGTACCAGATGATGTCGACCGAGCTCGTGTTCGTCAGGCGGGTGAAGGTCAGCGTGTTGTTGTCCGTCAGGATGCCATCCACCGCGTATTGCTCTTCGATACCGGCCACCGCGCCGTTGGCCCGTGTCGTGAAGAACAGCACGGATTTGGCCGTGTTCACGGTGGGGGTGAAGTCCACGGTCAGCACCGTACCGTTGTCCGTCGTCTCACCGGCGCCCACGGCGGCGTTGATCAAGGCCGTGCCATGGGTGATGTTAACGTCGTTGGCGAACTCGACGATCTGATAGGCGATGTCGTTGTTGTAGTTGCCGCCGGCCTCGTTGCGGCGGATGTTCAGCTTATTGACCTGGGTCAGCTCCGCGGTGAAGGTATTGCGCTCATCCGTGTTGGCTGCCGTGCGGAACGCGCGCCAGGTGATGATGGGAAACGCCTTCGTGAGGCTGACGCTCTGCGGCAGCGTCACAGTTTTGTTCGTCGAAGAGGCCCCGGCATCCGACATCGTGGTGCTGCCGGAGATGACGGTGACGCCGGCCTCGAATTCCACCACCATATAGGAGGTGTTGCTGGCTACCGTGGAGCCGATGCGTGCCAGCAGGAGCGTCTTGTCATCATCAAACGTCACCATGGCATCGGTGGAGAGACGGTCGTTCGTTGTGCTGCTGCCGTTGATGTTCGTGGTCGCTAGGACCAGCGACCGGGTCAAATCCAGCGGGTCGGTGGTGAGGCTGGTGTCAATTGCAGAAAGGTCAACGGTGCCCACTTCAACGCCGGAGGCCAGCGCACCGGTGCCGCGGATGACACGCTTGACCTGGAACGCAGCGGCTTCCTTGGGCTCCACGATATCTTTGACGACCTGCAGCGGGCGGGGGGAGGTGGACGTGATGAATGGCAGCGGCACGCCCTGAAACACTAGGGCGAAGCTGAGCACCTCAATGAGCGCGCGCCAGCAGTATTTGCCGGCCGTGCTCAATCGGGTTGAGGTCCCGCGCTCGCTCATTCGGTCTCACCGGCCCCAGGTGGCGGAGACTGGATCGCATTCACGACCACGCGCTTGACCAGCGTCACGGTCTTGGCGACCGTCTTCAGGATCTGCGGGTCCTCGCCTGGCTCAGCCGCCGGCAGGTACGTCTGCTCATAGACCACCTTCACGCGGTCGCCGCGGTTTAAATCCTGGACACCCTTGAGCCGCTCGTAGACCGTGTCTTCGTTCACCGGCAGCAGCATTTCTTCGGAGGCGTCCTTCGTCTGCGCGAACTCAACGCTCAGGTACCGGCGCGTCGCCACGACGACCTCGCCGCTAACGCTGCGCTCGATGACCTTGGACTTGGGGTCCTTGGCGTCCGGCGTGACGGCCGCGAAGACCGGCATCGCCGCAAGCAACCCGAAGGCCGCCGCGGCAAGGCTCACCCCGATGCGCTGCGTGTGCGTCATCATGTCTCGCTGGTATTGAGCTTCACGACGCCGCGCGGAGCGGTGCCGACGAAGCTGAACGACTCTGGCGCGCGACCGGCCGCCTGCCGGGTCATGGTGCCGTGCGTCATCGCGCCGCGGGAAATCCCGCGCCACGATACTACGGTGCCCTTGGCATCCGCCTGCATGGTTTCCCACTCGATGGCGCCGTCTGCGGTCCGGCGGATCGTGTAGCGCGAGGGCGTGAACCCTTCCGCGCCGGTCATGGTGGAGGTCAGCTTGCCGTGGTCGAAGGAGAGCCTGTCAGCCAGCGGCGCGTCCCCGGTGACCTGGGTGGGCCGCAGCTCGATGTTCCAGCTCATGCCGGAGAGCGTGGTCGGATCCGCGAAGGTGATCAGGCGCGCCGCCGCTTCTTCCCGGCGTCCGGCGACCTCGGCCACGATGGACTGCTCCTTGGTCATGGCCAGCACGGTCCGCCGCAACGCGTCCAGGTTCTTGGCGTACAGGACCATGACGGCCAACGACAGGGCGGCGACCGCCAAGCTGCCGGTCACCACGAACGATGGGTGTTGGCGAGCGAGCATCTGAGCGGCCGGCGCACGTTCCACTGCTGCGGGCTGCGGCACAGGGCTCCGCGCCTGGCGCTGCGCTTGCGCAGCCTGCGCCAAGAAAGCGTCTGACCCGACCACTGGATGGCGCAGCGCGTGCTCGGTCTCGCTCCAGTACACGGGGGTCGTGCCGCGCAGCAGATCGGCGTACGTGACGTCGGGCCGCTCGACCGTGAGCTGGTGCAGGACTTCGGCGGCCGCAACGCACACTCCGGCATCCGGCTTTTCAACCCCCATGAACTGCAAGGCGCTGCTCCAGGCGTAGCCCATCGCATCCACGACCAGCCCGTTGCGCTGGGGCAGCAGGTGGACGAACGCGGTCAGCCGCAGCAGCCATGACGGCTTCTCCGCGGCCACCGACTTGAACCGCTGCTGGAACAGGTGGCCGGTGGAGGCGTAGCGGCGGTTGGCGTGCTTGGTGTACCGGCTGGAGAGGTCATGCATCACGTCCGAGAGGCTCCCGCCTTCCGGCAGCTCCAGGACCAGGTGGACCGACTCGGGCATGAGAGCATAAGTGTAGAGGGTGAAGCCGTGGTGCTGCTGGTACTCCTGCAGCAACTCGAGGTACGCCTCAAAGTCCTGCCGGTCGCGGAACAGCGGCCGGCCTTCGAACCCTGAGGCGGTGACGTAGTAGACCGCGCCATCCACCTGGATCCTTGGGGGGCGCGGCATCAGCGGGTGGCTCCACGAACCATGGCTTTCAGGTAGAGGGAAAGAAGGACGATCCAGCTTTGCGGTGCCAGGCACGCAAGCGGGAGTGCCTGGCACTTGAGCACAGGCACAAAAAAACCACGGCGCGCAGCACCGTAGCGTTGCTTGTCCGTCTGGTATGTCCATGCAACGTGCGTTGACATCACAGCCTCACTGGCGGCTCGGCTATCCGCCAACGATCGTTGGCGGACCCGTGGCTTTGCGTCCTATCCTCACGGATAGTTTGCCCTGTTTCAGTAGGTACCAATTGTCAACATCACGAGCATACCTGACCGCTTTCCAATCCGTCAAGGCCCCCCGGCTATGGCGCAGACAGGGTCACGGTGTCCCCGACCTGGAAGGGGAAGCTGGTCGGCCGATCGCCGCGCAGCTCTGCCACCGCCAACCCAGACTGGTCGACCTCGCTGATCTGCATCTCAAAGGACGGCTGCCCTGTCTTGCTGACGCGCACCCGGCTGCCTTGGGTCGCCCACCCGGCCTGCCGGACATCCATGACCACGAATCCCAGCTCAGGCGTGACCGCGAAGATCGGCACCTGGACGCTGCCGCCGGAGGCTGCAGGTCCAGCCAGGACCGGGGCCGGCAGCGGGGTCATCGGGATCGGCTGCACGGTTTGGGGTGCGAGGATCGAGGCGGCCGGGGCCTTCGGAGCAGCAGCCGGGGCCGTCACAGCGACTGTCTTCGCTGCTTGGGCCGCCTTCAAATCTGCCTCGCGCTTTTCCAGTTGCTGCTTCAGCTGCTTGATGTACCGCTCCTGGGTCGAGAGCTGATCAGTCAGCGCAGCGATCGTGGCTTCATCTTGTACGGCCCCGCCATTCCCTGCCTCAGAGGAGCTGGCACGCAGCTCCTCGAGCTGCTGGTTCGCGCTTGCGACCTGGAGCCGGAGCGTCTCAGCATCCGTTTCAGCGGAGGCCAACCGTCCGCCTAAATCAGCGTTCTCTTTGCGCAGCGCGTCCGCATCGGTCTGAAGCTGCTGCTCACGCGCCATCGCGTCCTTTGCCTGGTCCAGCTGAGCCTGCAATGTTGAGGATTCGCCCTTGGCCAGCTCGAGCTCCTTGGCCAGCTCCTGGGCCTTAGCCGCCGGCTCCATCGCCTGGGCCTCGAGGCTCGCAAGGCGTGACGTCAGCTCTGTGATCGTGGCTTCACGAGCGGCAAGCTGCGCTTTGATCTGTCCGGCCTGCGCTTCGGCTGAAGCCTGCTGGACGGCCAACCGCTCGCGTTCGCTCTGGGTGGCGGCCAAGTCTTGCCGCGCGCGCGAGAGCTGCTGCTCTGCGTCGGCTTTCGCAGCCTCGAGCTGGCTGACGGTCTTGGCCAGCTCAGCGCGGCCATGCTCTGCCGTGACGGTGCGCTCTTCCTCTTCTATACGGCTGCGCTTGGCCTCGGCCAGCTGCTGCTCCAATTGAGCCACCGTGGCGCGCGATGCCTCGAGGGCCGTGGTCTGGGTCCCGGCGTGTTTCGCCGCAGCCTCACCAGAGGCGCGCAACTCGCCGGCCGCCGCCTCTGCCTTGGCCAGGGCTGCTGCCAGCCGCTCTTGCTCGCTCTGTACCGCCTTCAGCGCAGCCTGGGTGTCAGCGTACGCCACCTCTGCGGTGGAGAGCTGCTGTTCCAAGCCAGCCGACCGCGCTTGCGCCGCCACGACCGCGCGCTCCCGCTCAGCCAGCTTTCCCTGCGCCGCGTCCAGGTCTGCCTGCAGGGTGGTCTGTGCTGCGCTGAGCTTGCTCAGCTTCTGATCCACCTCATTGATCCGGCCGGCCTGGGTCTCCACTTGCCGCCGTGCCGCGCCCAATTGCACCCGGCTCTCGTCCAGCTGAGATTTGAGCGAAGCGTTGTCTGTTTGGACCGCCTCGAATTGCTGTTGCACGGTCTTGTGGTCCGTTTCCATCTGGCTCAAACGCTTGGATGCTGCCGAAAGCTTGTCCTGGCCGCTGGCATGCTCGGCGTGCAACGCCGTGAGTTTCGCATTCAGCTCGCGCACGCGGCTCTCGGCCTCTAACAGCGATGCGTCCACCTGTTTGCGGCCGTCCTGCTCCTTCCGCACGCTGGCCCTGAATCCTGCGATCTCCTCGCGCGCCGCAGTCAGCTCGCGTTCAGAGTCCTTCAACGTCCGGTTCACTGCAGCCTGCTCCTGGCCGGCCTTGCGCAGCGCTTCATCCCGGCGCGCCAACTCGTCCTTCGCCTGCTCCAATTCAGCGGTGAGCGCGGTGAGCTTGGCCTGCCGGTCGGTTGAGGCGGCACCCGAGTCAGCCAACTGCTTCGTCAGGCTCGCGAGCTCGCGCTCGCGGTCCTGGATCTTCTGGCGCAGCGCAGCCGAGGCTTCCCCAGCCTCTTTAAGCGATGCATCCTGGCGGACGGCCTCTTCACGAGCGCGGTCCAGCTCGGCAGCGAGCCCGGTGAGCTTGGCCTGCCGCTCAGTTGAAGTTGCGTCAGCATCCGCAAGCTGCTGCTTGACGCCGGCGAGTTCGTGCTCACGGTCCTGGAGTTTCCGACCCAACGCGGCAGATTCCTCGCCGGCTTTTTTGATCGTCTCATCGCGGCGGGCCATGTCAGCTCGGGCATGTTCCAAATCCGCGGCCAGCACGGTGAGTTTGGCCTGCCGGTCGGTGGCGGTGGATTCAGACGCGGCGAGCTGCTGCTGCAGCGCCTTCTCCCGGACGTCGGCGGCATCGAGTTGACCCTGCGCCGTCTCCAGAGCCTGTTCCGCATTGCCGAGCGCGGTCTGCGTCTCAGCGAGTGCCTGTTGCCGCGCCGCCAATTCATCGCGCAATTGCGTGAGCCCGCCCTTGACTTCGGCCAGGTCCTGCCACGCTTTCGCCAGCTCCGCACTCTGCGCGTTGGCCGCAGCCAACGCGCCGGCGTGCTCCTCTTGCAACTGTTGGTGTTGCGTATTCCGCGCGGCCAGCGCGTCTTGCGCCTTGCCGGCGTCTTCGGTCTTGCGCGTAAGCGCCTGCTCCGTGTCGCTGAGCTGGCGGCCGACCGTGTCTTTCGCCTCTTGGATCGACGTCACCTGCTGCTGCAACGCATCGATCCGGCGGGCCGCGCTTGCGCTGTCCACCTTGGCCTGTGCGACATCGCGCCGCAGCGTCTCGTTGTCTCGCAAGCCTTCGGCCAGCTCCCGCTGCAGCGCCGCCTGCGCCTCAGAGAGTTGCCGATACCCATCCTGTGACTGCGTCAGCTCATGCCGGGCTGACCCAAGGTCCTGTTCCAGCCGTGCCGCATCCGCCCGCTGATGGGACAGCTCGCCCAGGAGCCTGTCCAGCCGCTGCTGGACGTTGCCCAACACAGTCTGCTCACGGGTCTGCGCCGCGTCGCGCGCGCGCAGCGCCTGCGTCAATGACTCCACAATGTCCGAGGATCCTGGGACCGATTCGACCGGGGCGGATAACGCTGCCAACAGTTCGCGCGCCTCTGCATGGTCCGGATCTTCGGTGCGGATTTGTCGGAGCAGCTCAACGGCCTGTTGGGACTGACCGGCACGGTACAGGGCGACCGCCTTGGCGTACCGTTCATCCGGCGTTTCCGCGGCGACCGAGGTGGCTGCGGCCAGCGCGAGCACGACGGACACGAGCCACGCAGGTCGGATCACAGGGGCCTCCTTTGGATGGATCACCGACGCCATGCCTCGGTGCCGATGCGCTGGATCAGAACCGGCCTTTCTTGTTCTTCTTTGATGCCGGTGCTGACGGCGCGGCCGCTGCTGGAGCCCCTGGAGCTGGTGCGGCCGCTGGCGTGATCGCAGGCATCTGGGATGCGGCGCCTTCCAGGGCTGCCGCCGAGATGTCGATCACCTTGCCGGTGGCTTCGGCCCCGGAGAACGCATAGTCCTCAGTGGGACCTTCCGCCGGGCGCTTGCTCATGATGCCGCGCATCGACGGCCCGCCGATCTCGCCGCGCCAGAACACGATACCTTTGCCCTCGAGGCCCTGCATCGTCTCCCAGCTCGCGGTCCCGTCTTCACGGAGCGTCAGCGAGTAATTCGTGCTCGGGTAGCCGGCCTTTGTCAGGCTGGCCGAAGACACCTGGCCATCGGCGAAGGAGAGGGTGTCCTTGGACGGCTTGCCTGCCCCGCCGAGCGGGGTGACCTGCACCTCCCAGGAAGTGCCGTTCAGGGCAGCGCGCACCGCGTCATCCGGCGTGGCCGGCTGAGCAGGCGGAGGGCTAATGATGGGCTCAGGCACTGCCGGGGCCGAGGCCACCGGCGCAGCCGCAGCATCAGTCGGCGCGGCAATGGGGGCGGCCGCCTCGCGAACAGGCTCTGCCACCGGCGGTGTTGAGAGTTCTTCCACCGCGCCCGCGGACGTCGTCGCAATCAGGAATACCAGTGCCAACCACCACGCCTTCATCACATCAGCCTCCCGTGTCCATCGCGTCATTCGAGCCGTTCCGCGCCTTCCCATGCGCGCCAGGACGCGATGAAGTGCTTCGCGTAGCTGGCTTCATTCCCCTTCGGATTGCCGGAGAGGTATTGGCGGAAAAATTGGATCGCCTTCTCGCGGTCCGGCAGATACTCGGCGTAGATGATCCCAAGGTTGTACTGCGCTTCCGGGTCGCTCGGCCGCAGCTCGATGACCTGCTGGAACTCCTTGGCCGCCCGGACATAGTCGTTCTTCTCAGAGAACAGGACGCCCATATTATAGTGGGTATCGGCCAGTTCCTGCAGCAACCGTTCGTGCTCCCGCGCGATCTGGGTGACGTCGGTCGGCAGGTGCTCCACCTGGCGGCGCAGCGAGGCGTTCGTGGACACCTCTTCCGTGTACTCGGTCTGCAGCTGGTCCAATCGTTTGGCGAGCCGCTCGCGCTCCTGCTCGAGCCGCTTGGCCTTGCCAGTCGCCTCGCCCAGCTCCCGGCGGGCGCTGCTGAGGCCGTGCTCCAGCTCGCCCTCTTTGCGCCGCACCTCGGTGAGCTGTGCCTTCAGTTGTTTCTCGTCGGTGCGGTTCTTGCGGTTGGCCAGCTGCGCTTCAAGCGAGGCGTGCTCGCTCGCCAGCTGGTCGCGCTCAGTCTGGAGCGCTTGCAGCTCTTGCTCCATGACCGGCAGCCGCTCGGACATGAGCCGATGCTCTTCGCCGGTGCGCTGCAGCACTTTCTCCAGCAGGTTGCGCACGCCTTCCGCCTCCTGCTGCTTCTGCTGGGCGAGCTTCAACTGCGTCAGCACGTTGTCCCGGTCTTGCTCGAGGCGCTGCTTCTCGCCCGTGGCCTGCGTCAACTGTGATTCCAACGCGCGGGCTTTCTGCGCCATCGACACGCCGCGCTCATCCACCAACGCGTACTCATGCTGCAGCGTCTTCATGCGTTCCGTGAGCCACACGACCCCGCCGCCGCCGACCAACGCGATGCCGGCCATGGTCGCCGCCACCAGGCGCGCCAGCCGCGGCCTCCCGCCGGGGCGGGCGGGCGGCGGCATCGAAAGCTCAGCACTCACCGCAACTCCTCGCGCGAAGGCTGATCGCCCTTGACCGGAACGTAGTCGCGGTAGCCGCGGAGCTGCCCGTTGATCGTATCGCCCGTCACCATGGCATCGCCGGCCACGATCGTGGGCGTAATGAACACGACGAGCTCGGTGAGCTGGTTGTTCCGTGTGCGCTGGCCGAAGATCGCCGGGCCGATCAGCGGGATTTTTCCGAGGAACGGCAGCCGCTCATCGCTCGTCGATTTCTCGTCCTTGCGCAGGCCGCCCAGAACGATGGTGTTGCCATCCTTCACCATGACCGTCGTCTCGGCCGTGGACTTGTCCACGATCGGCACCTGCGAACCGTTCTTCGTTGTGAACGTCCGCACGACGCTGCTGACCTCCGGCTTGATCTTCATCGTCACGTAGCCGTCCTGGTTAATCTGGGGCGTGACGTTGAGCTGGATGCCCACATCAACGAACTCAATATTCTCGGCCGTGGTCGTGGTGGTGCCGGTCGTCGTCGTGCTGGTCACGTACGCCTCGCGGGTGCCCACGTGGATCTTGGCATCCTGGTTCTCGGTCACCAGCATGCGCGGGTTCGAGATGAGCTTGGTGCTGCCCACGGTTTCCAGATACCGCATCACCTCGTAGCCGTCCCGCGCCACGGTGCCGAGCAGCAGCTCGGCGCCGCCCGTTGGAAATTCGGACGTTTTCGAATTGACCACTTTCCGGAAGATATCGTCCAATTCAATGCGCGTGATCCCGGGCACCTCGGACGGCGGCGTGCCCGCGGTCGTGTTGCGGAAGCTGTCCGTGGTGTCCACGCCGTGGAACGCCAGGTTGCTGAAGACGCTGTCCCAGTTGACCCCGGTGACCGCGTCGTCATCGTAGGTCACCTTCACGATCTTGGCGTCGATCAGGACCTCGCGGGTCTTGCGGTCCAGGGCCGCGATCAGCCCTTCCACTTCCTGCAGCCGGTCCGGCAGCGTCTTGATGATGACCTGGTTGGTGCGTTCATCCGCCTTCACGTAGCCTAATTTGTTGGCTTCGAGCTGCTCGTTGAGCCGTTCCTCGATGTCCTTGGCTTTCGCGTACTTAAGATCCACCACCCGCGTCCCGCCGCCTTGCTCGAGCACTTTCAAAGACTGCTCCATCTCCTCGAGCTTCTCCGGGGTGTCCATGACCAGGACGGTGCCGGTGTCTTCATCAACGAGCAGCCGCCCGACCTCGCTCTTGAGCGTGTCGAGCAGGTTGAACGCCTGCTGGGGGATCGCGTACTTCAACCGGAAGGTGCGCACGGAGCGCAGGTCGGAGAACTTCTTGCCATACAGGGCCCGGTACTCAGCCTCGGTCATGACCTGGTACACGCTGCCCTGCTTGTCGTACGCCAGCTCATTACTGCGGAGGATGAGGTCGAACACGTCGCGGATCGGCACGTCCGTCAGGTAGAGGTTGACGCGGCCGGCCACGTTCTTGCTGATGGAGATGTTCAGCCCGCCCTGGGTCGCGAGGTATTTGAGGGCATCGGTCGCTTCGGTGGACCGCAAATCCAGCGACACCAGCTCCTCCATGCCGTGCAAGGGCCGGGTCTCCGTCGCTGGGACGCCGACCGGGACCTGCGCGAACTCCTGGGGGGCGGCGCCGACGCGGGCCCAGTTCAGGCCCCAGCACGCCGCGGCGACCGCCACAGCGCCGGTTAAGACCCGGCGCCGCGACACTGGCTCACTTGAGGGTGGTTGTTTCACCGTCGTATGTGACTGTGACGCCCGAGGCGTCGATGGCGGAAACGGTCAGCCCGTTGAGATGGTCGCCCACTTTCAGGAAGAGCGTGCGCTTGGCCTCCGCATCCTCCACGAGCGCTTCCGGAATGCGGCCGCGGTTGATGCCCACGACCGAGAGCGACTTGGTCAGAGCCTCGAGCTTCTGCCGCGCCGAGATTTCCTTCAAATCGCCGGTGCTGCGCTTGGCTGAAAGGTTGAACGGATTCCGCGCTGTGATCGCCTCTTGGTATTGGGCGACCGGAGGCGGCGCGACCTCGGCGGACGAGGATGCGGACACGGCCGCGTTCAGCGCCGGGAGTGCCGGCACGCGCGGCGGAGTCAAGACGAGGTCGCCGAAGACGTACACGCCGAGCGCGCCGAGTATTACCCACATCACGCGGTCGGCCAGCAGCAAGCGCGCGAGGAATGGGTCCGACGGCTGGCGAACCGGCGTGAACCAGCGGCTGATGCGCTGCGGCGCTTCCTGCACGCGCGCGGCAAGGCCCTGCCAGCCGCGCGGTCTCGGGCCGCCGCGCGCCGCGGACGGCCCCTCAATCATACGGAGGAGCTGCTCTTCTGCAGTCTCTTTGGCAAGACCCATCCGGCACCCACGTCTTCTTGCACGATGGCTTCAATCAGGTCGGCCTCCACGCACCGGCCCTTCGACATGACCAGCGACCGCAACGCCTTGTGGCACAGCATCGCGATGCGCCGGGGATACCCCTCGGAGTACTCGTGGATCGCGGCGACCGCGTCCTCGGAGAACAAGGCGAGCCGCGACTGGTACCCGGCTTCGCGCAGGCGGAACTGGATCAGCTCGCGCGTTTCGGCCAGGTCCAGCGGCTCGAGCATGCTCTTAAAGCTGATGCGGTCCATCAGGTTCGGCATGCCGGTCAACAGCGGCAGCAGCTCCATCTGCCCCATCAAGACGAGCTGCAGGAGCTTGGCCTCATTGGTCTCGTAGTTGAGCAAAATCCTGAGGGCTTCGAGGGAAAGCGTGTTGAGCTTGTGCGCTTCGTCGATCACGAGCACCACGATCTGCTTTTCGGTGACCCCTTTCTGGAACAAGTAGCGCTCCAGCCCTTCGCGATAGTCCACCAGCGTCGGAGACGCGGCTGTGACGCCGATGCCGAGCGTGCGGATGAGCCCGCTGAAGAAGAGGTCTTCCGACGGGTACGTCGGGTCGAGCACGAGGTGGAACTGGAACCCGTCGCGCTCCTTGAGCATCTGGACGAGCTTGCGGCCGAGCGTGGTTTTTCCGGTCCCGATGTCGCCGAGCACAATACTCAGGCCGCGCTTCAAATGAAACTCGATGAGGAGGCTGGCAAGGACCGCGCGATGTTTTGATGATTGGTAAAAGAAGGCCGGATCAGGACTGGTCGAAAAGGGTTCCCGGTCCAAGCCCAGAACCCTGTAATAGCTCATGCGCTGCGCGCTAAGTGGTTGTGTTCACCGCAACTTATGATAGGGCTATTGAAGCAGAACCGTCGAGAGATGTCAACGAAATTGGCGGTAGAGTCTGCCAGTGCCGCCGTGGGTCTGGCATACCCCTATGTACGGCTGGAGAGGGTCAAGGGCAATCCGATGCCGAGGGCGATGAGGGCCAGCCCGATGAGCGTGATGATCAACCGGTAGGTGGCGTCCTTGCAGTATGGGCGGCCGCGTTCGACCGACCAGGCTATGAACCAATGCCATCCCAGATCGGCCGCGGCATGGCCGGCTGCGACCGCCCCGATGCCGGCGGCCCCGGCGAGCGCGCCCTGCAAAAAGACCGGCGCGCCGATCGTCGCCCACCAGAGCAGGAATCCTGGACTGATGAGGCTGTAGAACACGCCGCCGACGACGCTGCCCCACGCGAACTCCACGTGCGCCTGGCGGCTCAGCGTCAAGTGGCGGACCTTGCGCAGCAGCAAGACCCCCATGGCCACGAGGCCGAGGCCGCCCACCCAGGCGACGGCGGCGCGCACGTGAGCCGCGGCCAACAGATCGCGCAGCCCGAGCACGACCACGGCGACGAAGAGGCTCTCCACGAGCAGATGGCCGAGCGTGATCCTGATCCCGGCCGCCTGCCCGTCCTTGAACGCCTCCGAGACGGTGTAGAGGAACAGCGGGCCGGGGATCATGGCGCCGGAGAGCCCGGTGGAGACGCCGACTCCGAACAAGACAAGGAGCTCCATTACGCGTCAGTGAACAGTGGTCAGTGAAAAGTGAACGGTGAAAGCGAACATTGCCGTGCTCTCACTGTTCACTGTTCACCATTCACTGTTCACTCCAAGTTGCCTTGGTTCGCCTTCGCCCACGTCAGCGGCGCGAACGCGTCTGCGAACGCGTCCTCGACCGACCGACCCTCCCCGAGCCGCTGCAGAAACCGTTGCAAGGGCTCATCACCACGGTCGGCCAACGCCTCGACGACCACGCGCGCTTCGGTGTAGGCGCGGAGCACGTCCGTCGCATCCGCCGGTTGGAGGAACCGCCGGTCCAGCCATTCCAGCGGCATCCACGCGGTGCGGTCGCGCACCGCGTGCTCGAGGCGCTGCTCCTCATCGCTGCGCGGACGGCCGGCTTCCACTAGCTGCGCGAACCCTTCATGCACCCACACCGGCACAGCCGGACCGTACAAGTGCTGGAGGAACGCGTGTGTCAGCTCGTGCCCGATGAGCATGCGCAGCTCCCCGGCCTCGTACTCCCGAGCTTGCAGCCGCAACCGGCCGTCATAGAACCCGATGGCCCAGTCGCGCTGGTAGTACAGCCGGTGCAGGTCGTCGACCGGGTACACGATGACGGTGATGCGCCCCGGGCCGCCGCCGAGCTGCGTGGTCAGGCGCGCGTACTCTTCTTCGAGGAGGCGCCCGAACATCTCGGGCGGCGGAACGGTCGCGCGGATGTCGAAATGCGGTGTCGCGACCGGCGTGTAGGCCCGCTCGACTTGGCGATCGCGCTCCGCCTGGCTGATGCGGTCCGTAATCGCGCGGCGAGCCTCCGGGGGGAGCAGCGGCAGAGCGCGTTTCCACGCCGCGACCGCCTCGTCGAACGCCGAACGCTGGAAATAACTCAAGTCGCCGAGCCGCACGAGGACCCCTCCATCCTCAGGACTGTGCACCGCCGCCTCGCGCAGGGCGGCCCGGGCCGGCTCGATCTGCCCTTGGCGCGCAAGCTGCAAGGCCCAATCGCTCAACACGCCGGAGAGGTTGCGGCGGATCTCGCTATCCGCCGGGTTGCGGCTGCGCGCCTGCCGGAGCCAGTCCAGCCCTTCTTCCCACTGGCCGTTGCGCGCGGCCATGACGCCGCGGTTGTTCAGCTCGGTGGCAGCGGCCGCGTCGGAGGACGAGGCGGCCCAGGCCGCAGGCGCGAGGGTGCTGGAGGCGAGGAGACACGCCGCGAAGGCGAAACGCGGAAAGATCACGAGGGCGGCGGACTCGCCAACGGCAGGGTGAACGCGAACCGGGCACCCTGTTGCCGGTCGCTCTCGGCCCAGATGCGCCCTTGGTGCAGGTCGACGATCTCTTTCGCGATCGCAAGCCCCAGGCCGGTGCCGCTCATGTCCGACCCGGCGCGCTCACCCACTTGCTGGAACTTGCTGAAGAGCTTGGGCAGGTCCTCGGGCGCGATCCCGACGCCGGAATCCGAGACGCTGATCTCGACCTCGTCGCGCGATGGCGTCAGCTTCGCCTCGATCGTCACGCGCCCCTGCTTCGGCGTGAACTTGATGGCGTTGCCGACGAGGTTCGTCAGCACCTGTGTGATCCGCGCGGCGTCGCACGACACCTCGGGCAGGCCGTCGGCGATGCGCGCCTGCACCGTCAGGGCCTTCGTCTCCGCCCACGCGGACACCGAGTCGAGGACCGCGTCCGCGATCTCGCGGATCGACGACGGGCGCCGGTTGAGCTCCATCTTGCGCGCCTCAAGCTTGGAGAGGTCCAGCAGGTCGTTGATGAGCAGGTTCAGGCGGCCCAAGTTGCGCTGCGCGATGCCGAGGAACTTGTGCTGGTCCTCGGAGAGCGGGCCGGCGACCTGGTCGGTCAGGATCGCGATGGCGTGCTGCATCGCGACGATGGGCGTGCGCAGCTCATGGCTGACTTTGGAGAGGAACTCGTTCTTGAGCTGGTCCAGCTCGCGCTGCTTCGTGACGTCGCTGAGCACCGCCACCATGCCGACGGTCGCGCCGTTCTCATCGGTGATGACCGCGTTGCTGGCGCGCAGGATGCGCTTGGTGGAATCGTCCTTGGAGTTGAGGATGATCTCCTGGTCCTCGCCGCGCTTGCCTTTCACCAGCGAGATCAGCTCGCCTTCCTTGACATGGTCGGTCAGCGGCTTGCCGACGCGCTCAGCCTGCTGGACCGCGAGCAGCCGCTCGGCCGCCGGGTTCATCATCACGACTTCGCCGCGGTTGTTGACCACGACGAGCCCCTCGGCGATGCTTTCCAGGACCGCGGAGGTCTGCTTCTTCTCGGCGAGCGTGTCCTGGTACTTGCGCTCAAGCACGACCTTCGTGCGGCGCTGCTCCTCGATGAGCTGGCCGTAGCGCTCATCGACTTCGCGCCGCGCCGCGTCCACTTGGCCGGTGAGCATGTTGGAGACGATCTCGTTGACCGTCCGCGCCACGTGCTCGCGCTGCTGCGGCGTGCCGGGCAGCTGGCCGAGCTGTTCGATGATGGTGGGCAGCAACAGCTTTTGGTCCTGCACCGTCCCGGCCAGCGGCGCGCCGGCATCGCCCTTCTTGAACTGCGTGCGACCGCTGCGCTGTGAGAACCAGGACAGGAGCAGCCCCACGACGATGGCGCCGACGATCGACAGGCCCCAGGCCAGGATGTGCGCGGTCGGCATGTCGTTCATGCCTGGCCGGCCAGCAGCACGAGGTCATGGCCGTCCGGGCGCAATCGCTTGATCATGGCGCGTATTCTCTCATAGCCAAGGCAGAGGGTCTATGGGGACGCGGTCCAGGTCCGGATCGCGTCGTCAATGCGGGCGATGGGCAGCCCGAGGGCTTCGCGGGTGGCGAGCAGCACCGCGTCCCGCCACGGCAGGATCCCGTTGGAGAGCTCGCTCATGAACGGCTCCGGCAGCCGGCCCAAGACGCCGGCCAGCCGGTGACTCAGCTCGTTGACCTCCTCGGCCGCCGAGGAGAGTTCCGCGTACCGCAACCCGGTGCCATCGCGCGGCAGCTTGAATCCGTCGGTGAACAGTCGCAAGAGGGCCAGGTTCATCGCCTTCGCACTCGCTTCATCCGCATCGAGCGCCTGCCAAATCTCGCGGGTCGTCCAATAGCGGAACAGCAGCCCCAGCTCCCGCCGCACGATCTTGTCGGTGCGCGGCTCCTCCACGGCCAGCGCACGGACCAGTCGCTGCGCCGTCTCGCTCGCGGCACGCGCGCACGCCAAATACAGGTACAGCGACCGCGGCTGGATCTCTTCGGGCGTCATGGCGCCTCCAAGGCTTGAGCGAGTGTGTCAGCATCGCGCACCGGCGCGTGGCACGCGAAGTCGCGGCAGACATACGCCGCTGGCGCTGCTCCACGGCGGTACACAGCCGCGCGCGGCGCGGCGGCGATGACCGCATCCCCGGCCGGGCCAGGCGGCAGCAGCAGCGTCACGGTGCGCGGCAACCACCGTTCGCGGAGCGTCGCAAGGAGGGCTTGCGTGCCGGCCGCGGCCGGATCGCCGCTCACGATCACTTCGCGCACCGGACCGAGGAGAAAATCAGCCGCGCAGAGCATGGCCGGGTATGCGGACGGCACGCGCCGGACATCAACGGCAAACGCTTCCACCGTCTTGCGTCCCAGCGCTTCAATCGCCCCATCGCCGCTCAGGCGTCCCAGGCGCAGCAGCGCCTCCGCGGCGACCGAGTTGCCTGACGGGGTCGCGCCGTCATACGCCTCCTTGGGGGCCGCGATCAATGCCGGCTCATCCGAGCCCCGCATCCAGAAACCGCCGGCTGAGGCGTCCCAGAACCAGTCCCGCATGCCGTCGATGAGCTCGCGCGCCTGGTGCAGGCGCGCCGGATCACCCCCAGCCTCGTACAGATCGAGGAGCCCGGACGCGAGAAACGCGTAATCCTCCAGCGTGCCGGGATACCGCGCATCCCCCCGGTGCCATCGACGCAGGAGACGACCATGGGGCCGCAGGTGCTGCCAAATAAAATCCGCCGCCTGGTTGGCCGCCGCCAGGTACTCCGGGCGGTTCAGCGTCGCAGCCCCGTACGCCAAGGCGCCGATCATCAACCCGTTCCAAGAGGTCAGCACCTTGTCATCACGGTGCGGGCGGACGCGGCGCTGCCGCGCCTTCAAGAGCCGATCCAGCGCCGGATCGCGCGCCTCCGGCGGCTCGGCCGTATGCAGGATGCTGCCGCCGTCGACGTGCCCGGCCTCCGTGACCCCGTAGCGCGCCATGAACGCATCCGCCTCAGCGCCAAGCTCGGCGCGGATCTCGGTCGGCGTCCACACGTAGAACTTCCCTTCCTGGCCATCGCTGTCCGCGTCTTCCGCCGCGTAGAAGGCGCCGGCCGGATCGGTTAAATCGCGCCGCACATACGCGAAGACCTCTTCCGCCGCCGCCGCGTACGGCGCGTGCCGGGTGATCCGGTACGCTTGCAGGAACGCGCGCGAGAGCAGCGCCTGGTCGTACAGCATCTTTTCAAAGTGCGGCACCAGCCACTCGGCATCGGTCGAGTACCGGTGGAACCCGCCGCCGAGGTGGTCCCGGATGCCGCCGGAGCTCATCCGGTTGAGGGTGGTGCGCACCATGCCAAGCAGATCTGGCGCGCGGAACCGGTCGTAGGCGTGCAGCAGGAAGGTCAGCTCGTGCGGGCGCGGAAACTTGGGCGCCGGGCTGAAACCGCCGCGGTCTGGGTCGAAGGCATTCCGCGCCGCGTCCACCGCCTGCTCGAGCACTGCGACATCCACCGTCGAGGCGCCGCCGACAGGCACTGGGCGCAGCGCCGCAGTCAACCGCTCCGCCGAGGCGACGATGTCTTGGCGCTGCTCGGCCCACGCCTTGGCAACAGCCGGCAGCACATCCTGCATCCCAGGCACGTTCCACCGGCGCTCCGGCGGGAAGTACGTGCCGCCGAAAAACGGCTTGCCTTCCGGCGTCAGGAACACGGTCAGCGGCCAGCCGCCCTGCCCGGTCAGCGCAGTGACGGCGGACATGTACACGTGGTCAATGTCCGGATGTTCCTCGCGGTCCACTTTAATGGACACAAACCAGCGGTTCAGCAGCCCGGCGATCGCCGGGCTTTCGAAGGACTCGCGCTCCATGACGTGGCACCAATGGCACGTGGAATACCCGATGGAGAGGAAGACCGGTTTCTGTTCGGCCGCGGCTTTGCGGAAGGCGTCCTCGCCCCAGGGGAACCACTCCACCGGGTTATGGGCGTGCTGTTGCAGGTAGGGGCTGTGCTCGCGGATCAGTTGGTTGGGCGCCATCGGCAGAAGTCTCACGTGGCGTTCAGTTTACCACGAGGGCTCTCGTTGACGCCACCAGAGGCTGCATGCTATCCTGCCGTCGTGTTCCCCCTGACTGGCATCGTCAATCTGCTGTATCCTCCCCGATGCTTGCTGTGCTCCGCATGCGGGCCGGACCGTGACCCGGTCTGCGTGGCCTGCACGGCAGCCCTGCCGGACGTGGGGCGACCCTGTTGCCGCGCGTGCGGCCGCCCGGTTCCCGGCGCGTTCGACGCCGCCGTCTCCTGCGCCGCATGCCGCGCCCGGCCCCCGGCCTTCGACGCGGCACGGTCGCTGTGGCAGTATGAAGGGCTGGCGCGCCGCGCGATCCACGCGTACAAGTACGAGCGCCGCTGGCGACTCGCCCGGTGGATGGCTGAGCCGTTGGCCGACGCGGTGATTCGCGCCGCATGGGACCATGTTGACGCGGTGGTCCCGGTGCCCCGGCACTGGCTCAAAGCCCGGTGGCGGGGCTTCGACCACACCGCCTACCTCGCCGGCGTGGTGTCCGCGCAGCTCGAGGTGCCGTGCCGCCGCCTGCTGAGGCGCCGGCGTTGGACCGCAGCACAGCACCCGCTCACCGGCCCGGAGCGGCGGCGCAACGTGCACGCGGCGTTCACAGCTGCCGCCGGGGCGCGCGGGCAACGGCTGCTGCTCATTGACGATGTCTTGACCAGCGGCGCGACCGCCGAGGCCTGCGCTCGCGCGCTGCGCCAGGCCGGCGCGAAGGAAGTCTACGTGCTGACGGCGGCGGTCACCGCGAGCTCAGCCACATGATAGTGACGAGCAACTGTCGTCCATGAGGATTCTCCGGGGTTATTTGTTGCGAGAACACCTCTCTCCGTTTCTCGTGACGCTCGGCGGCATGACCGCGGTGCTGCTCATCGGCAACCTCCTGCGCTTCGCCGAACTTGTCATCGCGAAAGGCGTCAGCCCGCTCGATTTACTGCGGCTGCTCCTCTACTTGGTCCCGTACCTGCTGATCTTCACGATCCCGATGGCGAGCCTGCTGGCCTTGGTCCTGGCCTTCGGACGCCTGAGCAGCGACTACGAGCTGATCGCGATCCGCGCTTCCGGCGTGTCCCCAGCGCGGTTCATCGCGCCCCTGCTCGTCGTGGGCGTGCTGCTGAGCGGCCTCGTGCTCGTGATCAACGATTGGGTCGTGCCGGAGTCGCATCTCGCCTTCCGCCGCCAGCTGAAAGCGATCGGCGTCAAACAGCCCACCGCGTACCTGGAAGCCGGCACCTTCATCAAGGATTTCCCGCCCTACGTCATCTTCGTGTACAACGTGCAGGGGCAGAAACTGCAGGGCGTGCGGATCTACGAGCCGCAGCCCAACGGACCGACCCGCACGATCATCGCAGACTGGGGTGAGTTCCAGCGGCTCTCCGGCAAGCAGGGCGTGTCGCTGAAGCTGCATGACGGGACGGTGGACGAGTGGGACCTGCAGCACCCCGGCTCCTTCTATAAAGTCGCCTTCACCCTATACACCATGAACCTGCGCTCAGGCCAGGGCGATCCTGAACGGATGGGACGCAAACTCAAGGAGCTGGGGTTCACCGAGCTGGTCGCCGAGGGCAAGAAGCTCAACGCCGAGAATATCGAAACGCTGCCGGTCGCACTGGAACTGCACCGGCGCATCGCCTCCTCCTTCGCCCCGATCATCTTCGTCATCGCCGGATTGATCTTCGGGCTGCGCCAGCACCACCATGACAAGCTGGCCACCTTCATCTGGGTGCTGGGCATCTTCATCACGTATTACCTCGCCACGCTGGGGATGAACGCGCTGGCGCTGCAGGGCTGGCTGCCGGCGTGGCTGGCCATGTGGATGCCGAATTTCATCGGGTTGGGGATGGGCGTGCCCTGGCTGGCTGTAACTCTTCGTCGATGATCTGCCCCGGTCTTTCACTAGTCACTATTCACTACTCACTGTTCACTGGACTGGTGTCTTAGGATGCGCATCTTGGACCGGTACGTCGTCCGGCAGCTCTTCCCCGCCTGGCTGTGGTGCCTCCTGGTCTTCGTGTTCCTCGGAGTGTTCGTGGACCTCTTCGGCCGGCTCGATGAAATCGTCAGGTACCACGTCTCCGCCGCCACCATCGCGCGCTTCTACCTGAGCTTCCTCCCCATCGTGGCGGTCCAAGCCTCGCCCTTAGCCCTGCTGCTCGCCTCGGCGTTCATCACCATGCGGCTCTGCCGGTACCAGGAGCTGCTGGCGATGGCGGCCAGCGGCACGAGCCTGCTCCGGGCCGCTGTCCCCATCGCATTTGTGGGCTGGGTGGCGAGCATTGCGGTGTTCCTGGTGAGCAACCGGGTCGTGCCGAATGCCACGCGCGTGTACGAACGCATGCGGATTGAGGTCTTCCGGAGCGAGGCGGAGGGGGATGTGATCGAGAACGTCGCGATGATGGACCAGGAGAACCGGCTCTACCATGCGCGGAAGCTCTCGCCCGCCGACCAGGAGCTGCGCGATGTGATCATCCTGGAGCAGGATCCTGCGAACCATCCGGTGCGCAGCCTGTACGCAGACCGCGCGATCTGGACGAAGCACGGCTGGCTGCTGCTCTACGGGACGGTCTATCACATGGGGCCGAACGGGACGGTCGTGGGGGAGCCGGAGCGGTTCCAGGAACGGTTGCTCCAGTTCCCGATGACGATCCGCTCATTTCTGGAGCCCGAGGCCAGGCCGGAGACGATGCGGTACTCGCAGCTGCGCCGGCTCATCATGCGCATGCAAGAGACCAAGGTGGGCGAGACGCGGCGCTACCGCGTGGACTTAGCCGGCAAGATCACGCTGCCGATGATGAGCTTGTTGATCGCGCTCATCGGCTTCGCCGGCTCGACCCAGTTGCAGACGCGCGGCAACCTGCGCGGCCTGGGGCTGAGCCTCGGCTGGGGCATGCTGTACTATCTGTCAGTCGCCACGTGCCACGCGCTGACGAAGACATGGCCGATCCCGGTCGCACTCGGGGTGTGGGCGCCGCACGCGGCGGCGCTGTGGTGGGTTTTCAGACGTCTAAAAACTGTCCGATAAGTGCGTGGCACTTGATACCTGCCACTTGCCACGTACTTGACCTTCGCTAAGTACCCACTTCCCAACTATTGAGATAGTGTTGCTGCGCCGGCGTGAGCCGATCCACGCTGACCCCCAACGCCTTCAGCTTCAGCCGAGCGATCTCCCGGTCAATCTCTTTCGGGATCGGGTAGACGTGGGGTGCCAGGCGCGGCCCGTGCCGCTTGATGTACTCGCAGCCCAGCGCCTGGTTCGCAAAGGACATGTCCATCACCCCGGGCGGATGGCCTTCAGCGCACGCCAGGTTCACCAGCCGGCCCTCGCCCAGCACGTTGATGCGGCGGCCGGTCTTGAGCGTGTACTGCTGGATGTCGTTGCGCACGCGGGTCACTGACCGGCTCATCTGCTTCAGCGCCGCCAGGTCGATCTCCACGTCGAAGTGGCCTGAGTTGCTGATGATCGCGCCGTCCTTCATGCGGGTGAAGGCCTCGGCGCTCAGCACCTGGGAGCAGCCGGTCACCGTGACGAAGATATCCCCGATCCGCGCGGCCGCGCGCATCGGCAGGACTTGGAACCCGTCCATCACCGCTTCCAGCGCCTTGACCGAGTCAATCTCGGTGACGATCACGCGCGCGCCGAACCCGCGCGCCCGCTGGGCGAGTCCCTTGCCGCACCAGCCATAGCCGGCCACGACGAAAACCGAGCCGGCAATCAGGCGGTTCGTGGCCCGCACCACCCCGTCGATCGTGGACTGGCCGGTGCCGTACCGGTTGTCAAAGAGGTGCTTGGTGTCTGCGTCATTGACCGCGATCACCGGGTAGCGCAATTTGCCTTGCGCGTCCAGGCTCTTGAGGCGGATGACGCCGGTCGTGGTCTCTTCGGTGCCGCCCACCATGTCGCGGCCGTACCGGGCCGGGTCCTTGTGCACCGCGGAGACCAGGTCGGCCCCGTCATCCATCGTCGCGTGCGCCGAGATCCCCAGCGCCTCGTGCAGGTGCTCGTAGTAGGTGTCACGGCCCTCGCCGCGGATGGCGTACACCGCGATGCCGTGGTCCTTCAGCAGCGTGGCGGCGATGTCATCCTGCGTGGAGAGCGGATTGGACGCGCACAGCGCGATCTGCGCCCCGGCCGCCTTCAACGTCAGCATCAAGTGCGCCGTCTCGGTCGTCACGTGCAGGCAGCACGCCACGCGGAAGCCCTTCAGCGGCTTGGAGGCCGCCACGCGCTTGCGGATCTGCAGCAAGACCGGCATCTGGTCCTCGGCCCACGCCATCTTGGACCGGCCGCTGGCCGCCAGCGATGGATCTGCGATATGTCCCGTCCGTTTCACCGCTGACCTCCTGCGCGTTGCCTGTGGCAGCGCTTCAACTGCTGTTGTCATGTGGTCTGTTCGCCTTTCACTGTTCACTCTTCACTGGTCACTGTTCACTGGTCTTAATGCCTCCGCGCGGCGCGCTGGATGTCCTTCACCCGATCCAGCTCTTCCCAGCTGAACCCTTCTGTTTCGCGGCCGAAGTGGCCGTACGCCGCGGTCTTTAAGTACATCGGCCGGCGCAGCTTCAGCGCTTTGATGATGCCGCGGGGCGTCAGGTCGAACAGCTCGCGGATGATCTTGACCAGCGCCGCCTCGGAGAGCTTGCCGGTGCCGTGGGTGTCCACCATGACGGACACCGGCTCGGCCACGCCGATCGCGTACGCCACCTCGATCTCGCACTTGTCAGCCACGCCGGCGGCCACCAGGTTCTTGACCACGTAGCGGGCCATGTAGGCGGCCGAGCGGTCCACCTTGGTCGGGTCCTTGCCGGAGAACGCGCCGCCACCGTGGCCGATCACGCCGCCGTAGGTGTCCATCACGATCTTACGCCCGGTCAGCCCGGTGTCGGCCATCGGCCCGCCCACCTCGAACCGGCCGGTCGGGTTCACGAAGATCTTGGTCTTGCGGTCCAGCCACCGCTTCGGGATGATGGGCCGGATCACGTGCTCCTGCATGTCCGCGCGAATGCGCGAGAGCGGCACCCCGGGCGCGTGGTGCGCGCTCACCACCACCGCTTCCACGCGGCCGATCTTGCCGTCGTGGTACTCGATCGTGACCTGGGTCTTGCCGTCCGGCCGCAGGTACTTCACGAGCCCCTGCTTGCGGACATCGGCCAGCCGTCGCGCCAGCCGGTGCGCCAGGATGATGGGCAACGGCATCAGCTCCGGTGTCTCGTTGACCGCGTAGCCGAACATCATGCCCTGGTCGCCGGCGCCGCCCTTGTCCACGCCCATCGCGATGTCCGGCGACTGCGCCTGGATCGCGGTGATGACGCCGCAGGTCTTGGACGCGAAGCCGTGCTCCGGCGCATCGTAGCCAATGTTATGGATCGTCTGGCGCACGATCTTGGGGATCTCGATGTACGTGTCGGTCGTGATCTCGCCGGCCACGAACGCGACCCCGGTCGTCACGAGCGTCTCGCAGGCGACGCGGGCGTTCGGGTCCTGCTGGTAGATGGCGTCGAGAACCGCGTCGGAGATCTGGTCCGCGACCTTGTCCGGGTGGCCCTCGGTGACCGATTCCGAGGTAAAGAGGTGCTTCCGCATCCGTCCTCCTATCGCTGCGCGAGCAGGCGCCAACCCGTGGCGACCGCCTGATACGTCTCCAACGTGCCGATGTCGTGCCACTCGCCCCGCATCCGAGCCCCGTAGACCGGCTCCTGCTTCACGAGCCACTCGAGGAAGTAGCCGGGGGCGTCCGGGTTGCCGCCGTCGCGGATAAACTGCGCGATCCGGCCGCCCATCGCCCCGGGAAAGTAGTACAGGCACAGCGCGACGAGCGCAGACGGCGGCGTGGGCGATTTCTCGACGAACCGGGTGATACGGCCCTCGGCATCCAGCACCGCGACGCCGAACTGCTTCACGGCCTCCAGCGACGGCGCTTCCCACAAACCGATCGTGGCGGACGAGCCGCGGGCCTGCGCCTGCCGGACGAAATCGGCCAGCGGCCAATCAAAGAGATTATCGGTGCCGAGGACGAGCAGGTCGCCGGCAGCGCCGGAATGGATCCGCGCCAGCTCAAGGTCCCGGATGGCCCCCAGTCGCGTTTCCACGGTCTCCGTCCCGTCGTCCAGGACCTCCACCGGCGCCTTCGCGGCCTGTTGCCACTGCTGGAACTGGCCGGCAAACCGATGGTTCGTCACCAGGATCTGCCGGTGCGCGCCCGGCAGCCGCCCCACCGCAGCCACGATCTCATCGAGGATCATGCCGCGCGAGAGCGGCAAAAGCGCCTTCGGGCAATCCTTCGTCAGCGGATAGAGCCTTGTGGCGTACCCAGCCGCCAGGTAGATCACCGAGATCGTGGTCGTCATGCGGCCTCTACCAAGTCAGGAGCCACTTGCTTCAAGCTCGCCAGCAGAAACGTCTCCACTTCCTTGCCGGTCTTCAGCTGCATCGCTCGCTCGCAGACCGACTTGGCGAAGCTGTATTCGACCGAGCGGATCACGCGCTTGACCAGCGGCAGCTGCACCGGCGAGGTGGAAAACTCATCCAGCCCCATGCCCAGCAGCAGCAGGGTCAGCGGCGGCTCGCCCGCCATCTCGCCGCACATCCCGACCCAGATTTTGGCGTCGTGGCCGGCGTCGATGATGCGCTTGACCAGGCGCAGGATGGCCGGGTGCGTGGGCTCGTACAGGTATGCGATCTTCTCGTTCACGCGGTCCACGGCCAGCGAGTACTGGATCAGGTCGTTCGTGCCGATGGACATGAAATCGACCTCTTTGGCGATCAGGTCGCAGATCATGGCGGCCGAGGGCACCTCGATCATGGCGCCGACCTCCATCTGCTCGGCGAAGGGGACGCCCTCGCGGGAGAGCTCCTGCCGGACCTCGTTGAGGATCTCGGTCGCGCGGTGCAGCTCCTCCAACCCAGAGATCATGGGGTACATCATCTTCAAGTTGCCGTGCACGCTGGCGCGCAAGATCGCGCGCAACTGCGTGCGGAAGATGTCGGGCCGCGCCAGGCTGAACCGGATCGCGCGCCAGCCCATGAACGGGTTCATCTCGGAGGCCATGTGCAGCGGCGAGAGGAATTTGTCGCCGCCTAAGTCCATGGTGCGGATGATGACCGGCTGGGGCTTGACCTGCTCCGCGACCGTTTTGTACGCCTGGAACTGCTCGTCCTCGTTCGGCATGTCGTGCCGGTTCAGGTAGAGGAACTCCGTGCGGAAAAGCCCAACACCCATGGCCCCGTGCGCCAGGACCGAGGGCACCTCCTCCGGCAGCTCGATGTTCGCGGAGAGCACGACCGGATGCCTGTCGAGCGTCTCGGCCTTGAGGTCCTTCAGGTTCTGGAGCTGGCGCGAGAGATCCTGGTTGCGCCGCTGCTCCAGCTGGTACCGCTTGATCGTGGGCGGGTCGGGATCCACGATCACCTCGCCGCGCGTGCCGTCTACGATAACGAACTCGCCCTTGCGGATGCGCTTGGTCGCCTCGACCGAGCCGACAACCGCCGGGATCTCCAGCGACTTGGCCATGATCGCGGTGTGGCTCGTGCGCCCGCCGATGTCGGTCACGAAGGCGAGCACTGCACTGCGCAGCATCTGCGCGGTCTCGGAGGGCGAGAGATCGTGCGAGATGATGATCATCGGCTGGTTCAGGTGGCCGATCAGGGTGGGCTGCTTGCCCAGGAGGTTGCGCAGGACGCGCTTGCGCACGTCCTCGATGTCCGCGGTGCGCTCGCGCAGGTACTCATCTTCCGTGCGGGCAAAGACCTTCAGGTGGCGGCGCAGCACGTCGTTGAAGATGACCTCGACGTTGAGCCGTTGGGTCTTGAGGCCGTTGATGATCTCCTCGCGCAGCGACTGGTCCTCCAGCACGAGCAGGTGCGCGTTGAAGATCTCGGCGTGCTCGGCCCCCAGGTCCTCGAGCAGGCGCTTCTGGATGCCGACGATCTGGTGCCGGGTCAGGATGAGCGCCTCTTCCAGGCGCAGGACTTCGGTGGGGACCTGGTCTTCAGTAATCGTGCGCCGCTGGAGGATCGGTTCCTCGACGTCGTACAGCAGCGACTTACCCATCGCAACACCAGGCGCCGCCGGCACACCCTTGAGGGTGATCATCCGCCGCTCTCCGGCAACGGCTGGGTCACGACCGCGGAGAGCTGCTCCAACGCCTGCTCCGCATCCTCGCCGTCGGTGAGGATGACGACGCGCGCACCGCGGTTGGCCGCCAGCGTCAGCAGCCCCATGATGGACTTGCCGTCCACGATCTTGCGGCCCTTTTTCACCTTGACGTGGCTCGCGAACCGCTTGGCCACCTGGACGAAGACGGCCGCCGGCCTGGCGTGCAGCCCCTGCCGGTGGAAGACCGAGATGGTTCGCTGGACCTGCGGCATCAGGCGCGGCCCAGCGTCCAGCTCGCGCGCGCCGCGAAGGGCTGCCCTGGCTTGGCCTGCCAGAAGCAGAGGATGGCCAAGGCTTGGTATGTGCGCTCCATGCCGCCTTCGGACTCAGACACCGTCTCCACCGGAAAGTGCATCAGCGTCGCGGGCCGATCCAGGGCCAGGCGCAGCGCAACACCTTGGCCAGGCTCGGCCACGTGGAACGAGGTGGCGCGCTCGATGCGCCCGGGCGCGCGCAGGTACCGCGCGTCTCGCAGCGCCACGTTGAACTCCAGCGCGATGACTGGCGCAGCATGGTCGATCGTCAACGCGCACGCAAGCCGGCCTCCGGCCTCCAGGGCCACGCGCTTGCGCAGCACCCGGCCTTCCAGCTCGCGGATCAGGCTCACGGCGGAGGCGCGGGCCGCAGGCGGCGCCGCGAACCGGTACGGGCCAGGCGACCACAGCCGCCGCTCCCCCCACAGCGAGCGCAGGACCGCGTCCAGCGTGGGCAGCTCCTGCACACCATAGTCCAGGAAAAAGGTGCGGCGATGGTCGTCGTACACGAGCCGCGTCTCGAGGTCCGCTTCTTTGGCGCCGAAGGCTTCGTGGATGCTCGCCACCGAGGACCCGCCGGAGGGCGCCACATCGGCCGGCTGCAGCTTCTTCAGATGTTCGTGGTACAGCTCCGGCCGTCGGCTCAGCGTGTCGATCAGGTTCACGCGCGGCCCGTACGCGTTCCACTGCGTGACCGCGCCCTGGTCGCTCGGGTCCACCGTGACGCTCATGCCGGCACCGGCGAGCCTGGCTTCGTCCCAGCCATCGCCGTCAACGTCCGCGACCCGGATGCCGCGGCCCGTGCCTGCGGCGCGCTGCACGAGCCGCTCGGCCTCGATCAGTTCGCGGTACACGCCGCGCCGCAGGTGGGCGAGATACAAACCGCCGAACACCCCGTGCCAGTACGCGCAGTTGCATTGGCCGGCGTACAACGCGCGCCGCGCCTGGGCCAGCGATGCCGCCGTGCCTGGCGCCTCCGCCACGTCAGCGGAGACGCGCAGCATGTACTGATGCAGCGCCCGCGCTTCAGGGTACTTGCTCAAGAAGTTCCGGAAATACCCGCCGGACCATTCAAGCATCTCTTCATAGCTGCCGCAGGGCAGCGCCACAGTGCCCGCCGGCGGCTGCGCAGCCAGCGACTCGCGAAAGGTCGACGTCTTCAGCCACGAGGACTCGCGCTCCAGCGCCGTGAAGAACTGGTCCAGCCAGCCGACCTGGTACACCCAGTCATACGTCTTCGGCCAGAGGCCAAACTTCTCGCCGTCATCGGCAAAGGTGATCGTCACCGGGGTCTCGCGGCGCAGCCCCCGCAGGAACTCGATGGTCTGCTCCACCGGCTTAAACGGCATCCAGTACCGCAGACGCTTGGACGCCGGGAACAGCGTGACCGTCGAGCCGCCGTGCTCCGTGGTGTAGGCGCCCAGCACGTCCCAGAACGCGTCGTCCTGCACCTGCTGCTCCGGCGGCAGCCACCGCTTGGCCCCGGCGAATTGGCTGGCATCCACCATCGTGTAGCGGATGCCGGCGCGGGCCAGCGTCGACGGCAGGTCAGGCTCCCAGACGCGCTCGGTCAGCCAGCAACCGGTCATGTCGGCGCCAAAGTCCTTGCGGAGGGCTCCGCGCATCAGCGCGAGCTGGCCTTGCCGGTCGCGCTCCGGCAGCAGCGGCAGGATCGGCTCGAAGTAGCCGCCACCCAGGAGCTCGACGCGGCCGGCTTTGACGAGCGCGCGCAAGCGCCGCAGGAACTCGGGCCGGTGCACGCGGAGCCAGTCCAACAAGCAGCCGCTGTAGTGCAACGACAGGCGCACACCCGGGTGCCGCTCGAACACCGACAGGAACGGCTCATAGGATTGCGCGTACGCCTGCTCAAACACCGAGTCGAAGTTGCCGACCGGCTGGTGGCAGTGCACCGCCATCAGGAGGGTAACCGTGCTCATCCCCCCACCTCTTTGTACATCTGCGCCGTGCGCAGCACGGCGCAGGCCTGCCGACCAGCGGTCGGCAGGCACCCGCCTAAGGCGGGTTCATGGCAAAGAGGTGGGGGGATCATCGACGCGCCATCACCCGTGGACCGGCCCCGGTCGCGTGGTGGCGGCCGTTTTCCGCGGGCTCAAGACAAGCTGGATGATGACCTTGCCGAGCTTCTCCGAGTCATGGCGCACGAAGTCCTCGGTGCTGATGATGTCCTCCGTCACGACGCGGTAGCCCATGCTGTGGATCCGGTCCACGTCCGCTTCCACCGGGAAGGCTTCCTCGGCGCGGTAGCGCTCCAGCAGCTCCTCCGGCACGGGGCGGGTGTTCACGATGCACGCCTGCAGGATGCCGGGGCTGGCGTGGGCCACGAGCGCTCTCACGTGATCGCTGGCCTTGAAGTTCGCGGTCTCGCGCTCCTGGGTCATCACGTTGCACACGTAGATCTTCAGCGCCCGGGACTGCACGATGGCGTCCGCGATCTGCTCGACCAGCAAGTTCGGAATGATGCTCGTGTACAACGAGCCTGGGCCCAGGATGATGGCGTCCGCCTCGCGGATCGCCTCCAGCGCATCCAGCGACGGCGGCACGACACTCGGCTCCAAGTACACGCGCCGCACCGGGTTGAGGGCGCGCGAGATCTTGCTTTCCCCGACCGTCACGCTGCCATCGTCATGCTCCGCGACCAGCCGGACCTTCGTGTTCGTCGAGGGGACGACCCGCCCGCGGATGGCGAGGACCTTGCTGGAGGCCTTCACGGCGCGCTCGAAGTCGCCGGTGATCTTCGTCATGGCGGTGATGAACAGGTTGCCGAAGTTATGGCCCTTCAGGACCGAGTCCTCGGCGAACCGATACTGGAAGAGCCGCTGCACGAGCGGCTCGGAATCTGCGAGGGCGACGAGGCAGTTGCGGATATCGCCCGGCGGGAGCATGTCGAATTCCTCGCGCAGCCGGCCGGAACTGCCGCCGTCATCCGACACCGTGACGATCGCGGTGATGTTCGTCGTGTACTGCTTCAAGCCCGAGAGCAGCGTCGAGATGCCGGTGCCGCCGCCGATGGCCACCAGGCGCGGCCCTCGCTCCAGGTGGCGTCGCTGGAAGACCAGGTCCACCAGGGTATGGTTCTCCGAGGAGGGCGAGACGACCTCCAACAGCGAGCGCAGGATGCCGGCGAGGGCCCAGAGCACGAAGCTGAGGCCCCCGACGACCAGGACCAGGCTCATGAGGCGGACCATCAACCCCGACTCGATGGGCAGCAAGGCGGCGCCGATGCCAAAGAAGATCAAACCGGTCACGCCGATGACGAACCAGCGTTTGACCCGCATGCCGGGATAGAACCACTTGATGAACCGCATGGGATTCATGGGATGGGGCCTGCGGACGGCCCGCCGCTCAATGGCGGCGCTCGTCTTCCTCACGGATGATCTTGACGAGGGTCTTTTCGTCCTTGGCGTTGATGAGGCTGTCGCGGAAGTGGCGGTCTTTCAGGAGGCGGGAGATGCGCGCCAAGGCTTTCAAGTGCGGGCCGGCCGAGTCCTCGGGGGCCACGAGCAGGAAAAAGAGCTTCACCGGCTCGGCGTCCAGCGAATCGAATCCGACGCCGCCTCGGGCGACCCCGAAGGCCGAGACCAGCGACTTCACGAGGTTGGTCTTGCCGTGCGGGATCGCGACCCCCTGCCCGATGCCGGTGGAGCCGAGGGCTTCGCGCTCGAGCAGGATCTGCACCAGACGGGCCGCGTCCTTGTCCTTGATCGTCCCGGCCTTGACCAACAAGCTGACGAGCTCACGGATGACCTCGTCCTTCGTCTGCGACTTGACCTCGCACGTGACGGCTTGCGGGTGGAGAAACTCCATGATGTTCATGCGCGCATGTCCTCTCTCGCTACTCCTGTCTGGGGGTGCGGTGGGTCACACTGTATATGAAAGTGGAGCGGGTGGTGGGATTTGAACCCACGACATTCACGTTGGCAACGTGATGCTCTACCCCTGAGCTACACCCGCGCGATGCGGTGGGCGGAAGAGGAGTCGAACCTCCACGGGTTGCCCCAACGGCTCCTAAGGCCGTCGCGTCTGCCAGTTCCGCCATCCGCCCGAATCCGGGCAACAATTGGTGGGCCGCGTAGGAATCGAACCTACAACCTTGGGATTAAGAGTCCCCTGCTCTACCGATTGAGCTAGCGACCCGTGCGTGCCGATCTCTGGCCCCGTAGCAAAATGGCGCGCCCGGCAGGAATCGAACCTGCTACCTCTTGGTTCGAAGCCAAGCGCTCTATCCAAGTGAGCTACGGGCGCCGGTCGGCGAGTTTTGAACCGCAATTGTAGCACGCAGCTCCTAGCCGGACAACCTGTTACGTCGTCTTTAGCGTATCAGGCCGCCCTGTGATAAGCGGGCCGGATCAAGTAGCCGGCGGGCCTGCGCCGGCGTCAGCAGCCGGTGCTGGACGACCAGGTCCACCATCGACCGGCGCGTCTTCAGCGACTCCTTGGCAAGCATGGCGGCATTCAGGTAGCCGATCTTCGGCGCAAGCGCCGTGACGAGTGCCAAGCTTTGCCCGGCCAGCTCCGCGCACCGGGCCGGGTGCGCCGTGATGCCGTCCACGCACTTCTCCGCCAGGACCCGGCTGGCCGCCGCGAGCAGGCGCAGCGGCTGCAGCACGTTGTACGCCATGACCGGCATCATCACGTTCAACTCCAACTGCCCGGCTTGGACCGCCAAGGCGACCGTCGTGTCATGGCCCAGCACCTGGAACCCGACCATGTCCACCATCTCCGGAACCACCGGGTTGACCTTGCCGGGCATGATCGAGGAACCGGGCTGAATGGCCGGCAGGTCGATCTCGCCGAAGCCGGTGTGCGGACCCGACGCCATGAGGCGCAGGTCATTCGCGATGCGGATGAGCTCGAGGGCGTACGCGCGCACCGTGCCGGAGAGGCGGGCAAAATCAGCGTGGCTCTGCATCCGCTCCTGCAGGTGGCGCCCCGGCCGCAGCGGCAGCTTGGTCCAGCGCTTCAGCGCGCGGATGGCGATGAACCGCATCTGCGGGGGCGCGTTCAACCCGGTCCCGGTCGCCGTGCCGCCCAGGTTCAGCTCCCCGAGGGGGACGGCGTGCGCCGCCACCGCCTGGCGCGCCTTCTGCACGGCGAGGGCGTAGGCCGCGAACTCCCCGCCCAGGCGGACCGGCACCGCATCCTGCAGGTGCGTGCGGCCGGACTTGACGATGCCGCGGAACTGGCGCGCCTTCCGCGCCAGGGAGCCTTCCAGCTGCTCCATCGCGTCCACGAGCGGGGCGAGGCTCATCAGCGCCGCAAGGCGCATGGCGGTCGGGAACGTGTCGTTCGTCGACTGCCCCATGTTCACGTGGTCGTTCGGATGCAGTGGCGTGTACGTGCCGAGCCGCCGGCCCAGCAACTGGTTGGCCCGGTTGGCCAGGACCTCGTTCATGTTCATGTTGAGCGAGGTGCCGGCGCCGGCCTGGTAGACGTCCACGACAAACTGGTCGCTGAGCTTCCCGGCGAAGACCTCATCCGCCGCGCGCATGATGGCGCGCGCATGAGGGGCCGGCAGCAGCCGCAGTTGCGCATTCGCCTGGGCCGATGCCTTCTTGATGAGGGCGAAGGCGCGGACCATCTCCGGCTGCAAGCGTAGGCCGCTGATCGGAAAGTTCTCGACGGCGCGCTGCGTCTGGCTGCCATAGTAGGCGGTGGCTGGGACGCGCACGGTCCCGAGCGAGTCGCGTTCGAGGCGGGTGCGGGGCACGGGCGGGCTCTTACGCAAACTCGGCAAAGATCGCGTCGAGCCGCGGGGGTGCGGCAGCCTGGGCCTTCGCGATCACCTGGGCCACGCCCTCTTCGAACGTGGGGCGCCGCTCCTGATAGAACACGCCGAGCGCGACCCGGTCCGTCTGCAGCGCCAGCGCGAAGGCCTTGATCTTATCCGACGGGTCGTGGTCGTTCGGCACCTCGGAGAGTTTCGGCGGAATGATCTTGTACGTATTGTGGAACGTGATGCACGGGCTGAGGACGTTCACGAAAGCGAAGCCTTTGTGGGCCATCGCCTTCTGCAGCAAGTCGGCCAGCTCGCGCGGCTTGCCGGAATAGCCCTGCCCCACGAACGAGGCGCCGTAGGCGATCAGCATGGCCAGCGGGTTGAGCGGCTGCTCGATGTTGCCGTAAGGCGTGGAGCCGGCCACGTGCCCGACCTGTGACGTGGGCGAGTACTGGCCCTTGGTCAGCCCGTACGTGGAATTATCCATGATAACGTAGGTCATGTCCGGGTTGCGCCGGGCCGCGTGCGGGATGTGCCCGCCGCCGATGGCGAAGCCGTCGCCGTCGCCGCCGACGCCGATCACCGTCAGCTCCGGGTTCGCCAGCTTGACCCCCAGCGACACCGGCAGGACCCGGCCATGGACCGAGTGGAAGCCGTAGGACTTCACGAACCCGGACGTGCGGCCGGAGCAGCCGATGCCGGAGACGACCACCAGGTCCTTGGGGTTGATCTGCTGCCCGGCGAGGGCGTTGTACAGCGCCGAGAGCACCCCGAAGTCCCCGCAGCCGGGGCACCAGATCGGGTGCTCGTCGGTCTTATAGTTTTGCGGCTGGAGCTCGGTGGCCGTGGGCGACATGCTGGGCAACCTCCTCGATCTTGTCGAAAATCTCTTTCGGCGTGAACGGCAGGCCGATGCACTTGTTCAATTGGATGAAGTCGTAGGCGAAGCGCTTGCGCAGCAGCGTGGCGAACTGCCCGGTGTAGTTGACCTCCGGGATGATGACCGCCTTGCACCCGGAGATGAACTGGCGCAGCTTCGCGAGCGGCTGCGGGTACAAGATCTTCGGGTGCAGCGCCCCGACCGAATAGCCTTTGTCGGTCGCCATCTGCACCGCTTCGCGGATGACGCCTTCGGTCGAGCCCCAGCCGATGATGCCGATCTCAGGCTTCGGATCGCCGTACGTGCGCACGAGGTCATTCGAGATCGCTTCCACCGCCGCCAGCTTGGCGTAGCGTTTCTTGGTCGCCTTCAGGTGGTTCTCGTGGTTCGACGCGGCCGGGTAGCCCCCCTCATCATGCTCCAGCCCCTCGGACACGTACCCGCCGCCGGCCATGCCAGGCACGGACATGGGGGAGATGCTGTCCGGCGTGAACGCGTACCGCTTGTAGCTCTTCAGCTCCTCGGCGGTCGGCGTGCGCCGCTCGATGACCGGCACCCGCGCGATGTCCGGCACCGGCACCGTGGCCTTGCGGTGGCCGAGCGAGGCGTCCGAGAGCACGACGACCGGCATCTGGAACTGCTCGGCGATGTTGAAGGCGCGGATGATGCCGTAGAAGCAATCCTCGACGCTGGAGAGCGCCATCACGATGCGCGGGCAGCTGCCGTGGCCGCCGTAGCACGCCGCGTACAGGTCGCCCTGCTCGGTCTTGGTGGGCATGCCGGTCGAGGGGCCGACCCGCTGCACATTGACGATGACCGCGGGCAGTTCAGCCGCGACCGCCAGCCCCAGCATCTCAATCATCAGCGAAAACCCGGGGCCCGAGGTCGCGGTCATCGCCTTTTTACCGGCGAAGGAGGCCCCCAGCACCGTGCCGATCGCGGCGATCTCATCTTCCGTCTGCACCACGAACCCGCCCAGCTTCGGCAGCTCGCGCGCCAGGAACTCCATGATGTCGGTGGCCGGGGTGATGGGGTAGCCGGCGTAGTGCCGGCAGCCGGCCGCGATGGCGCCGAGGGCCAGCGAGTCGTTGCCGGAGAGGACGAGCTCTTTCGTCTTGCGCGGGCCGACGCCCATGCGGATCGTGTCGATCTTCTTCTGCGCCTTGATGTAGTCGATGCCCACCTGCAGGGCCAAGAGGTTCTTCTGCACGACCGCGTCGCCCTTGCGCGCAAACTTCTCCTTCAGCAGGTCCTGGAACGTCTGCTGCGGCAGGTCGAAGAGCTGGGCGCACACGCCGAGGGCGACGATGTTCTTGGTCAGCTTGATGCCGACCTTCTCCGTCGCCAGCGAGGAGAGCGGGACGGCGTAGAAAATGAGCGAGCCGGTCGCCGGCGGCGGCGTGAAACTGTCCGCGTCATAGATCACGACGCCGCCAGGATGCACGTCCTGGATGTGCTTGTCGTACGCTTCCTGGTTGAAGGCCAACAGGACATCCACCGACGCGCCGGAGGAGAGCAGCAACGCGTCGGAGGCCCGCACCTGGTAATTCGCGTGGCCGCCCTTGATCTCGGCCGGGTACGTCCGAAAGGTGTAAATCTCAAAGCCGGCGCGCGCCAAGGCCACCGTCAGCATCTCGCCGGTGGAGATGACGCCTTCGCCGCCTTCGCCGCCCACTCTGAATACGTAGTCCACGCCCATCACGCCGTCACCGCCATCGCTGCCGAAGGCTCCACCGTCCACGTCATCCCGTTCACCCAGAACTCCAAGGTCCCGCCAGGCAGCTTGCCTGGCTTCGTGTGCTTGCGGATCAATTCGACCGCTGTGGACCGCGCTTCGCCGCTGTCTGTGCCTGCGATCATCGCGGCCGGACCGGCGAACTTTGGCCTCATGCAAGTATAGCCAGCATCAGCATGGCCTTCCAACAGCAGGTTTTCCAACTCGTTGCGGCCGAGGATGACCTTCGTGGCCCCGGCCACCCGGAAGTGCCGGCCGATCGTAAGCAGCTCCATGTCCTTCGTGGTGGGTTTGGTCTCATGCGCGAAGAGGTCCTTCACTTTGCCGGCGAAGACCTGGTCGGTCAGCTGGCAGCCGCCGGCCGGTGTTGCGAACTGCGTCAGCCCGCGCTCACCCGCCTCGGAGAGTTGCTCCTGCCTCGACCGCCCAGAGATGGCTAACAGCTTTGCCCGATCCACGATCCCCAACTCTTCAGGCAACGTCGGCTCAAGCAGCGCTGCCGAGAGGGGCCGCAGGAGCACGCCTTCCAGCCCGCTGTCCTGCTCGATGACGGAGAGCGGCCGGCGGCGTTGGGACATCGGCCGCTGGCCGATGACTTCGCCGGTCACCACGAAGCCGGAGCCTGTTTCTTCCATGTACCGCTTCGCGATGCGGAACATGTAGATGCGGCAGTCCACGCATGGATTCATCGCCGTGCCGTAGCCGTACTTGGGGTTGCGAACCACGTCCAGGTAGGCGTCGCCGACGGAGAGGACGGTCAGCGGGATGCCCAGTTCGCGGGCAGAGGCGACCGCTTTCTCCTTGTCGCAGCAGCCCCAGCTCATGGCCAGGTACAGCCCGAGCACCTCGATGCCCTGCTCCAGCATGAGGCGCGCGGCCAGCGAGCTGTCCAACCCGCCGGAGATCAAGGCCACGCATTTACGTTCCATCAACATCCCGCCATAAGCAAAATTGCGGATTTCGGATTGCGGACTTCGGATTTAATCCGCAATCGAAAATCCGCAATCCGCAATGCGCGCGTATTATATGGAAACGAGTACGTCGTCCCCTTCAAGCTTCACGGGATACGATTTCAGCGTAATCGCAGGATCCACCTGGCACGCGCCGGTTTTCACATCGTACTCCCAGCCGTGCCACGGGCAGGCCACCGTCGTTCCGGAGAGCGAACCCTCAGCTAGCGGCCCGCCCCGGTGCGCGCACGTGTTGTCGATCGCGTAGAATTTCCCGTCGCAGTTGAACACCGCGATCGGCTTGCCGCCGGCCTCGACCGCCTTGCCGGTGCCGGCCGGGATTTCGTTTTTCGTAGCGACCTTGACGGCTGTCATCGGCTAAATGAAGTCTTCCATGATCGAGGCCAGGTCGGTCCGCTCCAGCGGCTGCTTGCACAGCGCCTTGCCGGAGCGCAACGCCCCCTCTTCATCCTCATACGTCGGCCGGTCGGTCTTGTAGAAGAGGCCGATCGGGATGCGGGCACCCCACTCGAGCGCCTTCTCCATCCCGAGGCGGAAGTCCGACGTGTCGTGCTTCTCGTCCTCGAGCTTGTAGATGCGCTCGCGGAACCAGGGGTACGTGTTGTGCTTGTTGTACGTGACGCAGGGCGAGAACACATCGACGAGCGCGAAGCCTTTGTGCTCGATCGCGCCCTTCATCAGCGCCGCCAGGTGCGCGTTGTCGCCGGAGAAGCCGCGCGCCACGTAGGTCGCCCCCATGATCATCGCCAGCGCGATCGGATTCAGCGGAATCTCGATGGAACCTTCGGGGGTGGACTTGGTGCGGATGCCCTTCTCGGTCGTGGGCGACTGCTGGCCGGTCGTCAGGCCGTACACCTGGTTGTCCATGACGATGTACGTCATGTTCACGTTGCGGCGGCAGGTGTGCACGAAGTGCCCGGCGCCGATGCCGTAGCCGTCGCCGTCGCCGCCGGTGGCGATCACCGTCAGGTCGGTGTTGCCCAGCCGGCAGCCGGTGGCCACCGGCAGTGACCGGCCGTGCAGGCTGTGGAACCCGTACGCGTTGATGAACCCCGGCAGGTTGGAGGAGCAGCCGATGCCTGAGACCACCTGGACGGTGTGCGGGGCGATGTCCAGTTCAGCCAGGGCCTTCTGCAGCGAGTTCAAGACCGCGAAGTCGCCGCAGCCTGGGCACCAGTCCGGCTTGACTTTGCCGAGATACTCTTTCACTTGCGTCGCCATGAGAAACTCCTTACCGCTGCCGCACGGCTTCTGCGCCGACGGCCGGGTTCTCGATCGGGGAGAAGTTAGCCGGAACACCCTCATCGCTCTGCGCAAACACCACGACGGATTTGGCCGGCTTGGTCTTGAGGATCATGCGGGCCTGGTCGATCACCTGCTTCGGCTCGAACGGCTCGCCGTCGATCTTGCGCAGGTGGTGCTGGAGCGTAATGCCCGTCTCCATCCGGATGAGCTTCGCGATCTGGCCCACGTAGTTGGCCTCCACACACATCGTAAGCTTGGCCTTGTTCAGGAGCGCGCTCACGAGGTCGGACTGGAACGGCCAGATGTTGCGCAGGCACAGCACGTTGACCTTGAAGCCTTCCTTGTTCAGCGCGTCCCGCGCCTCGAGCATCACCTGGTACGCCGAGCCGAACCCGACCAGGGTCAGGTCCGCGTCCTGCGGCCCGTCCAGCGTCGGCGCCGGCAGCGCTTTCAAGATCCCCTCCATCTTCCGCATCCGCTTGTGCATCATCTTGGAGCGGATGTGCGGGTTCGAGAACACGTCGCTGATGACGATGCCGTCCTCATCGTGCTCGTCGGAAGCCGCCGTGTAGATGGCCCCGGGGGTGCCGGGCAGGACGCGCGGTGAGACGCCAGAGTCTGTGACCTGGAACCGGCGGTAGCCGTTGCCGACCTTGGTCAGCGCGGCCTGGCCACGGTCGATCGGGACCTTGTTCAGGTTGACCCCGTCGAAGGTCTCCAACCGCTCGGCCAGGTACAGGTCGGACGTGATCATGACCGGCACCTGGAATTGCTCGGCCAGGTTGAAGGCTTCCACGGTGATGTCGAAGGATTCGGGAATCGTGCGGGGGGCGAGGATCACTTTCGGGAAGTCGCCTTGCGAGGCGCCGAGCAGCTGGAACAGGTCGCCCTGCTCGGTCTTGGTCGGCAGCCCGGTGGACGGGCCGCCGCGCATCACCTCGACGATCACGACCGGCGTCTCGGTCATCGCCGCCATGCCGATCGCCTCGGTCATGAGCGCGAAGCCGCCGCCCGCGGTGCCGGTCATGGCGCGCACGCCCACGTGGCCGGCGCCGATCGCCATGTTCATCGAGGCGATTTCGTCCTCGCACTGCTTGACCAGCAGGCCGGTCTTCGCCGCGTACTTGACCAGCCAGTGCAGCAGCGAGGAGGCCGGGGTCATCGGGTAGGCTGAGTAGAACCGGCAGCCGGCCGCGAGGGCGCCGAAGCCGGCCATGGGGTTGCCGCCGGCCAGCGGGCGGCGCTTGCCATCGCCCGGGCCGATGCGGATGACGCCAGGCTTCGCCTTGGTCTTGGCGAACTCGATGCCCTTGTCGAAGGCGTCCATGTTGACCTTGATGACCGCCTCGCCCTTCTTGGAGAAGCGCTCCTTGATCAGCTCGCGGATCTGGTCCGGGTTCAGACCCAGGGCTTGCATCACCGCGCCCATGAGCGCGGTGTTCTGCATCAGCTGGTTGCCGATCAGCTCCATCACCGGCAGGCCGATGAGCTGGACATCCTGACCAGCCTGCTCCGGGCTCGCCTTGAACTTGTCGCTGTTGTAGAACACGGCGCCGCCGGGTGTGACGCGCTTGGCGTAGCGCTGGAAGGTGTCCTGGTTCAAGGCCACCAGGTAGTCGCACGTATCGCCCTGCGTGTACACCTTGTGCTGCCCGATGCGGATGTGCATGCACACGTGGCCGCCGCGGATCACCGACTGGTAGCTGTTGTGCGCGAAGACATGGTAGCCGGAGCGGGAGCACGCCTTGGCGAAGGATTCGCCGGCCGCGGCGATGCCGTCGCCGGCAGCGCCCCCCACCCAGATCGTCAGTTCAGAGTGCGTCATCACACTCCCTTACACCAGCGCGGCTTTGTTCGCCGCGGGCGCGCCGACGTCCTGGCACAGCTTGCTGATCTTGCCGGCCACTTGGAGCGCCTCGCCGAAACGCCGCTGCCACATGTTGCGGCCGAAGATGAAGCCATGCACGCCGGCCTCAAGCCCGGTCCGCACGTCATCGAAAAGCTCGTCGTCCGTCCGCTTGGCCCCGCCGGACATGATCGTGAAGGTCCGGCCGGCGCACGCCACGATCCGCTCGAGCATCTCGCGCTTGCTGAACTTCAGGTCCCGGTACTCCTTCGGGTAGATCGACCGTTTCTCTTCGCTGATCGCGGGGTAGTTGACCTTGACGACGTCAGCGCCCAGCTCCTGGGCGACGCGGGCTGCGTACTCGATGGCCCACAGCGAGTCCTTGCCGCCCTTGGCCTCGACGAACTTGCCGCGCGGGTACGCCCACATGATGACCGGCATCCCGGCCGCCTCGGCCTCGCGCCGGAGTTTGCCGAACTGGATGAAGTCCTCATCCTGGCGCGAGGAGCCAACGTAGCAGGTGTACCCGACCGCGTCCGCGCCGATCCGGAGCGCGTCCTCAACGGTGGCGTGGCAGGGGGAAAAGGGTTCGTCGTCGGAGGGGATTTCGGTCTTGCCGTTGAGCTTCAGGATAAGCGGGACCTTGCCGGCATAGTTCTTCAGGTACTTCTCGGCCAGGCCAAGCTGGAACGCGATCGCGGAAAAGCCGCCCTCGAGGGCCAAGCGCAGCTCAAACTCCGGGTTTAAGCTCTCCGGGTTCACGAAGAAGTCGCGCGGCCCATGCTCAAGACCCTGGTCGATCGGCAGGACCATGAGGCGGCCGTGGCCTGGACCGTACTTGTAGAAGAGGCGGTGGAGCCTGGTCCGCTTGCCCACCGACAGGTCCAGGTCATCCAGGGTCACCGATCGCTTCGACATGCCAATACTCCTTGTGGTTGTTGAACGGGGGGAACTTTTCGCGCTTCCGGTATCAGATACCGTGACAGTATCTGATACCGGCCCTCGTCAAAAACGAATACCGGCCTCTTTCAAGAACCGCTTGTCCTGGTCGGTCAGCTCGAACCGCAGCTCTTCCCCGGCCGGCTTGCCGCCGATGAGCGGCACGACGTAGATGGCCAGCTCGACCTGTTCTTCCCGGAGCAGCTTGCGCAGGTCCGAGAAATCCGCCGACTTCGCCACGAGCTTCTGGATCGCCTTGTTCAGCTTCTTGAGGTGCCTGGCCAGCCGCTTTTCAATGCCCATGGACTGGTGCCTCCTCAGGTGCGGCGGCCTCCCCGGCCCGACCCTCGCCATCGCCGGGGCGGGCCATCGCCTTGGTCGCCGTTTGCGAGATGCGCATCGAACAGAACTTCGGGCCGCACATGGAACAAAACTTCGCTTCCTTGAAGAACCCGTCCGGCAGCGTCTCATCGTGCATCGACTTCGCCGTCTCCGGGTCGAGCGAGAGCGCGAACTGCTGCTCCCAGTCGAACGAGAACCTGGCTCTGGAGAGCGCATCGTCGCGCTCGCGGGAGCCTTTCCGGCCGCGCGCCACATCGGCCGCGTGGGCCGCGATCTTGTACGCGATGACGCCGGCGCGCACGTCGTGCTCGTTCGGGAGCCCCAGGTGTTCCTTCGGCGTCACGTAGCACAGCAGGCTCGAGCCGTACCAGCCCACCATCGCCGCGCCGATCGCGGAGGTGATGTGGTCATAGCCCGGGGCCACGTCGGTGACGAGCGGGCCGAGCGTGTAGAACGGCGCTTCCTGGCAATAGCGCTGTTGCAGCTTGACGTTGGCCTCGAGCTGGTCCATCGGCACGTGGCCCGGGCCTTCGATCATGACTTGCACGCCCTTGTCCCACGACCGCTGCGTCAACTCGCCCAGCGTTTTCAATTCCGCCAGTTGCGCCGCATCCGACGCGTCGGCCAGGCAGCCGGGCCGCAGGCTGTCCCCGAGGCTGTACGAGACGTCGTGCTGCCGCAAAATATCGCTGATCTCGTCGAAGTGTTCGTACAGCGGGTTCTGCGCGCGGTGCACGCTCATCCACTGCGCGAGCAGGCTCCCACCGCGGCTGACGATCCCGGTGATGCGGTTCGTGGCCAGCGGCAGGTGCTCGAGCAGGATGCCGGCGTGGATCGTCATGTAGTCCACGCCCTGCTCCGCCTGCTCGGTGATGACTTGCAGGAGCAGCTCCGGGGTCAAGTCTTCGATCCGACGCACGCGCGTCACCGCTTCGTAGATCGGGACGGTGCCCAACGGGACCGGGCTGGCGTGGATGATGGCCTTGCGGATCTCAGGGATTTCGCCGCCGGTCGAGAGGTCCATGACGGTATCGGCGCCGTAGTGCACCGCCATGTGGAGCTTCTTGACCTCCTCCTCAATATTGGAGGTCACGGCCGAATTGCCGATGTTGGCGTTGATTTTCACAGAACAGGCCAGGCCGACGCCCATCGGGTCCAGGCTGTCCGCCAGGTGATGGATGTTGGCTGGGATGATGAGCCGGCCCCGGGCCACCTCTGCCCGGATCAGCTCCGGATCCAGGGCTTCCCGCTCAGCCACCCGCCGCATGGCGTCCGTGACGACACCTTGACGAGCCCACTCTAACTGGGTGACCGGCTGGCGCGTACCGTTGGTCGAACCTGACGCCATGATGGGGGGCATTCTATCACAAGGCCAGCGACGGCGCTACCGCGCCTGGCCCGCCCCGGCTGTCGTGGAAGACGGGCCGGGGGAACCTGTTGCCGTAGCCGCGCTTACGGCAGGCCAGGAGCCTGCGTCCGCCGTGCGGACCTGCTGGGCCAGCAGCGCGCCGATCTGGCCCACATCGAAGGGCCACAGGTACTCAATGGCCGCCTGCGGGTGGGCGCGCCGGGCCGCCTCAAGCGCCCGTGGGATATCCACCTCTGAATGCACCCCGCCCGGGGTCAGCATGGTCGGCAGGACCAGCACGCGGGTCGCCCCCTGCCGCACCACGTCGGCGATGACCTCGGAGATGGAGGGCCGGCAGAACTCGTTATAGCCGACCGCGAACAGGTCGGTCGGCAGCAGCGGCCGCAACGCCTCGGCCAGCCGCGTCAACCCAGCTTGGTACGGATCGTTCGCCGGGGTGCGGGGCCAGTCGCGGATCTTGGCATCCAGCTCGGCCGCGCGGCCTGAGCCGCCGTGGTCATGGCTATGGCCGCCGTGGCCCTGCTCCCCGCGCCACTCCAGGCTCATCAGCTCGCCGATCCACTGCGGCGGGCAGTCAGTGGCCGGCGCGCCGTGGCCGATCAGCACCACGGCCAGGCGCGGTACCGTCACGAAAGGCTCGCGCGGATGAGCGTGAGAAACTCGCTGCGGGTCTTCTCGCTGCTGCGGAAGGCGCCGAGCATGGCACTGGTCACGGCGCGCGTGTTCTGCTTCTGCACGCCGCGCATCATGAGGCACAGGTGGCTGGCTTCGATCACCACACCCACCCCCAACGGCTGCAGGTGCTCCTGCAGCGCCTCGGCGATCTGCGTCGTCAGCTGCTCCTGGACCTGCAGCCGGCGCGCGAAACAGTCCACGAGCCGCGGGATCTTGCTCAGGCCGATGATGCGCTGCTTCGGCACGTACGCCACGTGCGCCCGGCCGAAGAACGGCAGCAGATGGTGCTCGCACAGCGAGAAAAAGTCGATGTCCTTGACCACGACCATCTCGTCATGCCGCACGTGGAACGTGCGGGTCAGGATCCTCTTCGGATCGGCTTTGTACCCGGCGGTCAGAAACTTGAGCGCTTGCTTGACGCGCAGCGGCGTGCGGCGCAACCCCTCGCGTTTCGGGTCTTCGCCTATGAGCTGGAGCAGGAGGCGGACCGCCCCTTCCCACTCCTGGCCGGTGGAGATCTCCAGCTGCGCCTTCAGCTGCCGCAGCTCTTCGTCGCGGTTCGGCATGGGCGTCAGCCCTTGCCGTCCCAGGCGTCCATAAACTGCACGAGGAGCCGGATGCCGATGCCCACCGCCCCCTTCGGGATGTACGCCTTGTCGCGGTCAGTCCAGGCCGTGCCGGCGATGTCGAGGTGGGCCCAGGTCAGCCCCTCGGTGAACTCTTCGAGGAACTTGGCCGCGGTGATCGTGCCGGCCTCGCCGGTGTTGGTCACGTTCCTAAGATCGGCCACGTCGGACTTGATGTCGCGGGCATACTCATCCCACAACGGCAGCCGCCACACGCGCTCGTACGTCACCTTGCCGGCCTGGTTCAGCCGCGCGGCCAGCCGCTCATCCTTCGTCATCAGCCCGACCGCTTCGCTGCCGAGGGCCACGACGCACGCGCCGGTCAGCGTCGCCAGGTCGATGACCGCGTCCGGCTTGAACCGCTTCGCGTAGTGCAGGCAGTCGGCAAGCACCAGGCGGCCCTCGGCGTCCGTATTGAGGACCTCCACCGTCTTGCCTGAGAGCGTGCGCTGCACGTCCCCAGGCTTCTGCGCGCTGCCGGAAGGCATGTTCTCGGTCGCGGCGATGATGCCGATGATCCGGTACGGCAGCTTCAGCGACGCGGCCGCCTTGAGCGTGCCGAGCACTGCAGCGGCGCCAGACATGTCGTACTTCATCAGCTCCATCTTGGAGGATGGCTTGATGCTGATGCCGCCGGTATCGAACGTAATGCCTTTGCCGCAGAACGCAAAGGTCGCTTTGGAGCGGGCCGGCGAGTACTCCAGCACGATGAACTGCGCCGGCTCCACACTCCCCTGGGCCACGCCGACCAGGCCGCCGAATCCGAGTTTCTTGAGCCGGGCAAAGGGGATCACCGTCACCTTCAGCCGGTGCTGCTTCGCGATCTTGCGCGCCGCGTCTGCCAACACCCGGGGGGTCACCAGGTTCGACGGTCCGTTGATCAAATCGCGCGCCAGGCTGACCGACTCGGCAAGGATCTGGCCCTTCGCCGCGCCGCGCTTGGCCGGCGCCACATCCGACGGCCGCTCGACGATGAGCGTCACCACATCAATCGCCTTGCCCTGCTCGTGCTTGGGCAGCTGGCGCAGCTTGTCGAACCGGTACAGACCCAGGAGGAAGCCTTCGGTCGCTGCCTGCGCCACGTCTGCCGCATCACCCAGCGGACGCTCGCGGAGGATGGGCAGCGTTAGCCGGCGGTGGCCTTTGGCACGCGCGGTGCGCGCTGCGGTCGCCGAGGCCTGGCGCACGCGCTCAAGCGTCAGGTCCCGCTCCTTGCCTAAGCCGACGAAGATGATCCACCGGCCGGAGAGCGGCAGCATGGCGGTCTCGTTCAACGCGCCGCGGAAGCCGGAGCCGGTCAGCACGCAGCTGAGCGCGCGGTCGGCAGCGGTGGAATCCGGCAGCAGCCGCGCCGGTTGCTTCTCACCCTCCAGGGCCATGATCACCTGCACGCCGCCTCGCACCTGCGAGAGCCGGCCAGATCTGACGTCAATACGCATGCATCCTCCTGTTACTGCTGACTCAAAAAGAAATCCATCAATGCATAGCCAGGATCGAACCGCTTGGCGGTCTGCGGGATCGCGGTCTCGCTGTAGCCGCGCGCGCCGGCGCCGGCGGTCATGGTACTCGCGTACAGCGCAAACGGCACCGGCTCGGCAATGTGCGTCTTCAGCGCGGTGCTGGTCGGATGATCGCACACGACCAGGACCGCGTACGGTTCGCCGCGCTTTTTCAACCCCTCGAGCAGCGTGCCAACAACGAGCTTATCGGTGTCCTCGATGGCTTGCACTTTTTTCTTCGCATCGCCCATGTGGCCGGCCTCATCGGTCGGCTCGACATGGACGAGCACGAAATCCAGTCCGCCATCCAGCGCCTTCAACGCCTCTTCAGCCTTGCCCTTGTAGTTGGTGTCGAAGTACCCGGTGAAATCCGGCCGCGTAATGATTTTCAGGTCGACCAGCTTTCCGAGGCCGCGGACGATGTCCACGGCGCTGATGCACGCCCCACGCTTGCCATGCTCTTTCGCAAACGGCGGAAACTTCGCCGCAGTACCCTGGCCCCAGAACCACAGCATAGTCGCTGGGGTTTTGCCGGCTTTGCGCCGCTGCACATTGACCGGATGGTCTTTCAGCAGCGCGACCGATTCCTCCATCACCCGGCGCACCAGCTCTGAGCCAGGGCCGGTGGGCAGGAACTCGGCGATCGGCTTGCCTGAGATGTCATGCGGCGGCGTGCAGGAAGTCTTCGCATACTCTGCGCCCTGCACAATGGCCAGGTGCCGGTAGCTGACGCCGCTGTGAAACCGCAAGCCATGCTTGCCCAGCTGCTCGTTCGCGGCCTGGATGAGCTGTTTCGAGTCTTCGCTCTCGATGTGGCCGGCAGAGTAATCAGTGAGGATGCCGTTTTCAACTGCGACGGTGTTGCAGCGGAACGCTACCGCCCCGTCGGCAAGCGGGATGCCTTGGGCCGCGGCTTCGAGCGGCGCCCGGCCGGTATAGTATTTTTTCGGGTCGTAGCCGAACACGCTCATGCAGCCCACATCAGACCCAGGCTTAAACCCGTCCGGAATCGTCTTGCACCAGCCGGCGATGCCGTGCTGCGCGATCCAATCCATGTTCGGGTGCTTCGCGACTTCCAGCGGGGTCTTGTTCCCCAGCTCAGGCAGCGGCTTGTCCGACACCCCGTCGGGTAACACGACGACATACTTCATGATGGCACCATGGCTTCGCGGGTCCTGTCGCTGCGGCTGCCCCCCACGGCGGTCCTCGCTTACCGGGCCGCTGTACAGCGGCCTCGGCCCTTCGGGCCTCGCCGGTAAGCTGCGGTCCGGCGTGGGGGCCCCGCCTCCGCGCCACCCGCGAAGCAACTGCCGTTCATGCTCTGCTCGTCAGCGCGGTGACAGCGCGCAGCCGTTTCACGACCGCAGGGATGATCTCGAGCGCCTGGTCGATCTCTGCCGCGGTCGTGGCATCACCGACGGTCAGCACCAACGCACCCTTGGCCTGCTCATCCGTCAGGCCCATGGCTTTCAGCACGTGCGAGGGGCGCATCGCCTTCGAGTTGCACGCAGACCCCAGCCCGGCCGCTACGCCGGCCCGATCCAGCTCAGCCACCAGCGCCTCGCTCGTCACACCATCGACGCAGACGTGGAGATTGTGCGGCAGGCGGGCGGACCATGACCCGTTGACGCGAACATGCTCGATCTTCGAGATGATCCCATCGCGCAGCCGGACGCGCAATGTGGCCAATCGTTTCATGCGCTCAGGCAGCGTTTTCGCCGCGGCGTCGGCCGCCGCACCCATCGCGACGATGCCAGGGGTGTTCTCAGTGCCGGACCGGCCGCCCTGCTCCTGCCCGCCGCCTTCGAGCAGCGGCAGGATGCGGATGCCATCGCGCAGAAACAGCGCGGCAGCGCCTGCCGGCCCGCCGAACTGGTTCGCAGCCAAGCTCAGCGCGTCCACGCCGAGCGCTTTGACATCAATGGGCCAATGACCGGCTGCGGCGATCGCGTCGGTGTGGAGCAGCGCGCCATGCTCGTGCGCGACCGCAGCCAGCTCAGCGATGGGCTGCACCGTGCCGACCTCGCCGTTGGCGAGCATGACTGATACGAGGACGGTTTCAGGTTTCAGCGCGGCTTTCAGATCAGCGGGCGAGACACGGCCATCCTTATCCACCGGCAGCGGCGTCGCATCCCAGCCATCGAGGGTCAGGCGCCGTATGGCCAATGACACCGACGGATGCTCGATGGCAGAGAGGATGAGGTGCCGGCCTTTCGTCTTGTACGCCTGGGCGATGCCGCGAATGGCCCAGTTGTTGGATTCGGTGCCGCACGAGGTGAAGGAAATCTCATCCGGCTTGGCGTTGATCAGCGCTGCGACCTGCTTCCGCGCCGTCTCCAGCGCCCGCTTCGCCTCCTGCCCTGCCTGATGCAGCGACGAGGGGTTGCCCTGTCCTGCTGAGTTATCGAGGTTGATTCGCATCTCACTCATGGGGACATTTCTGGCGCCGTCGGCTAACTAGGGCGCCAGAAATGTCCCCGCTTTGAAAGCCGACCATTGGGGCCGCCTACAAGGGGCGGGTGGGCCGCGGTGGCTGCCGCCGGCCTGGCCGGCGGGCGGCTCCGTGGAAGATCACCCGGCAGTCCCCCCATCCCCCGCAAACCGGCCCCTACCCAGATCCGACGGGACGGCCGGACGGCACCACGCGCGGCCTCCCGCCCATCCCGTTCCCGTAATTCACCACGAGGCGGCCCCGCGTCATCCCGCCACTAGGCTGCTACTGCCTCGATACAGAATAATAGCTCGGCGATATCCAACTCGATCCAGAGGGTGCTGACCGAGCGGATGCGGCCGCGGATGCGCAGAGGCTCCCTGGCTTGTAGGTGCTCAAGCTGCGGATATTGCGCGCGTGGCACCTCGCCGCCGACTGTGTGGAGGCCTAACGCATCAACATGGAACGCGATCCGGATGTTCTTTCCAGCCTGCCACGCATCCGCTAATCGCACAGACCAATCTACTTCGATGCCGACATATTTCTTTGCGAATGTCTCCCGCATGAGCGGCGGCTGCGCTTTGTACTCTTCGAAGATTTGCGCCGGGGTCAGTTCAGCCATTATCCCTCCCGCGTGGGCTCAAGACACGAACTGCAGCGTGTGGAGATTCCGGATCGGAAACCGCTCGCTGGCATTCAGGATTTCGATCCCGACGAGCTGTTTCTTGTCAGTGAAGTACAAAATAACGCCTTGCATGCTTTCGCTCGCCTCACTCGGCCGCTGGGAACAAAACCGAATATACGCAGCGTCCACTTCTCTGTCGTAGCGGATTTTCATGGCCCGACTTCAAACATGGTGGTGCTCTCGCAATTCCTTCATGACGACTTCAATCTTTGAATCTAAGGAATCCATTCGCCCCGATAGTTCGCGTACGACACGCTCAATTTTGATATCAAACGCCCGTACATGCTGATTCATGTCTTGGCGGATACCTATCATGGCCTTGGTAGTGTCGGCCAATCCGTCCGCAAATGAGCGGAACTGGCTCTTGACCTCCTCTAACAGCGCCGTGAAACTAATTTCCTTCCGCGATGGCTTGGCCATCCCAATCTCCCAGTCAGGCCGGTCAGCCACTGCCTGACAGTTCGACGCTCCTAAGCCCTTGAGCACCGCTTCCAGCAGCGCGCAGCAGCGCTCGGTTTCATTCATTTCTACGGTCTCGATAAGCTCTGCGACGGGCATTACCCTTGCCCCTTGTCTCTTTCCCCTTGCCCCTTACGCAGTAGCTCGAACGGATAGATTCCCGTGTTGTGACCGTCAGACCAGTGCACGGTGATGGCGTAGCGGCCGATCAGCTCCACTTTCAGCGGGGTCACGTTCTGCGGCACGCTGGAGACGATCAGGCGGCGCTCGCCGGTCATCTCGTCAATGCACGCAGCGCACGGGCACGCCAGGCGCAAGTCCCGCGCCAGCCAAATCGTTTCGGCGCCATCCTGCCACCGGATCTTCACGTCATGCTGGTTCGCACGGCCGATCTCCAACGGGACGGCAATCAAGGGCTCGGTCATCCTTCGCTCGTACCGCGGGTGGCGCGGGGCCTAGCCCCCACGCCCGCGCGGACGTTACCGGCGAGGCCCGCAGGGCCGAGGCCGCTGTACAGCGGCCCGGTAACGGAGCACGGGCGTGCGGGGCGGCCCCGCGACAGGACCCGCGGCCCACACAAGCGGGGACATTTCCGCCGGCTGAAGGTGAAACGCTGGCCGGCGGGAAACATCCCCATGACTAACCAGGCCGGAGCGGCACCGCGGCCCACCCGCCCCTTGAAGGCGGCCCCCGCGGCCATTAGAACGTCACTTTCACTTGAGGCGCCGCTTCCATCGCCCTGATGCTCACCTGTGCCGCCATTTGCTCGGTCGCAGCGGTGAACGCTTTCGCTGCCGACGACTCTGGCTCAGCCAGCACGATCGCCCGGCCAGCGTCGGCGCTCGCGCGGATGACGGTTGAGAGCGGGATCGCCCCAAGGAACGGGATGCCGAGCTGCTCAGCGATATGGCGGGCCCCACCCGAGCCGAAAATCTCATCGCGGTGGTGGCAGCTCGGGCATTCGTAGGAGCTCATGTTCTCGATGATGCCTAGGATCGGCGCATTGAGCTTCTTGAACATGGTGATCGCCTTCTGGGCGACGTTGAGGGCCACGTCCTGCGGGGTAGAGACAATGACCGCACCGGTGATGGGAATGGACTGGCACAGCGACAGCTGGACATCGCCGGTGCCGGGTGGTAAGTCCACGATCAGGTAGTCCAGGTCGCCCCAGACCACACCGCCGAGGAACTGCTGGATCGTCTTGTGCAGCATCGGCCCGCGCCAGACGACCGCCTCCTCGGGCCGCATGAAGAAGCCCATCGAGACGACCTTCACGCCGTCTTGCACCACCGGCGTGATCCGGTTCTGCTCATCCACCTCTGGCGGCCGGGTAATACCCATGATCGTGGGGATGCTCGGGCCGTACACGTCTGCGTCCATCAAGCCGACGCGCGCGCCGGATTTGGCCAGCGCGAGCGCGATATTAACGCTGACGGTGGATTTGCCCACGCCGCCCTTGCCTGAGGCGATGGGGATGACGTTCTTGATGTTGGGGATCAACCCAGTCGCAGGCTGTGTTGCGGCGCGGCGCACCTGGGAGGTCATGGTCACGTCCACCTGGGACACGCCAGGCACCATGCGCACCGCCTGCTGCGCCTGGTCGCGCATCAGGTCCTTCACCGGGCATGCCGGGGTGGTGAGCTCAATGTCGAAGGCCACCCGGCCGTCATGAATCGCGAGGTTCTTGATGAACCCGAGCGTGACCAGGTCCTGTTTGAGGTCTGGGTCCTGAACAGTGCGCAGCGCATTGAGGACTTGTTCATGACTGATGGTCATGGAAGAGACCTTAGGAAAGGTGCTTGTAGGTGCTTTCGGAGCGCCGAACCACGCGGAGCACTACAACGCGGAACGTAGCATCCTGGATCGTGAACAGGATTCGCCAGTCGCCGCTGCGGATTCGATAGAGATCCCCCGAAAGCTTCTGCACTCCATGCGGCCGCGGATTGCCCCGCAGCGACCAGATTGCGGCATCGATCCGTGCATATGGTTCCTTGGGAACCCGGTCGAGCTCGCGCTTGGCCCGGGATTCGAGCACGATCTCGTACATCGCCTATCCGGGTCAGTGACGGAGTCGACGGGCCCGGTACGTGTCGTACGAGACGGCCTTGTCTGGATGACGCAGGTACGCCGCGAGGCGCTGGCGCCCGATGCGCAAGTCCTCGATATCCTCCCGATACAAGCTGGCAATGGCCTCGCGGATCAGCGCCGCGAGCGACGTTCGCCGCTCCACCGCCAAATGCTTGAGCCGGCGGTGCCACTCGTCCTGGAGATAGATCATCGTCCGCGTCATGAGGCTAATTTAGCATAATGGCATATATATGTCAACTCAGCCTTCTTTGGCGCTGACGGCCATCTCTAATTTAGCGCCGGTGCCGCGCGGGATCACCATCCAGAACAGTTCCTGGAAGTCTTCCCAGTCAGTGAGGATCTCAAGGGCCAGGTTGCTCTTGGTCGCGACGAAGTGCCGCTCAAGGAGCGTCCGCACGTTGCCCACGTCCTCGGCGCCTGCCAGCCGCTGCAACTCAACCAACTCCAGGTTCACCCGCTGCTCGAAGGTGCGCGCTTGGTCCAGCACGTATGCGCGGCCCCCGGTCATGCCGGCGCCGAAGTTGCGCCCGGTCGGCCCGAGGATCAGCACGATGCCGCCGGTCATGTACTCGCAGCCATGGTCGCCGAGCCCTTCGACGACCGCCATGCCGCCGGAGTTGCGCACGCCGAACCGCTCGCCGGCCCGGCCGGCCGCGTACAGCACGCCGCCGGTCGCGCCGTAGAGGCACGTGTTGCCGAGGATGACGTTCTTGTGCCACGGGTATGTGACCTCATCCGGCGGGCGCACGATCAGCTCGCCACCGGCCATGCCTTTGCCGACGTAGTCGTTGGCTTCGCCGATGAGCGTGAGCCGCAGCCCGTTGATGCAGAAGGCGCCGAAGCTCTGCCCGGCCACCCCCTTCAGCGTCACATCCACGGTCCCGGACGGCAGCCCGGCGTCGCCGTACCGTATCGCGATCTGCCCGGCCACGCGCGCGCCGATCGTCCGGTGGATGTTGCGCACCGGGTAGCTCAGCTTCACCTTGCCCTTGCCCTCAATCGCCGCGGCCGCATCCTTGAGGATCACATCGTCGATCCGCTCATCCTTCGCCCGGTCGTTGCGCGGCTGCGTATGCGTGCGCGGGCCTTCATCCACCGTGGCGATGAGGAAGTCGAGCGTGACCGTCTTCGCCTTCTCGCTGAGCTTGGCGTCCTTCCGCACGGTGAGCAGGTCGGTGCGGCCGATCAGCTCTTCAAGCGTGCGCGCGCCGAGCGCGGCCATGTATTCGCGCAGCTCCTGCGCCATGAACCGGAAGTAGTTGACCACCATCTCCGGCGTGCCGATGAACCGCCCGCGCAGCTTGGCATCCTGCGTCGCGACGCCGACCGGGCACGTGTTGAGGTGGCACTGGCGCGTCATGACGCAGCCGGTGGCGACCACCGCGGCGGTCCCGAAGCCATACTCCTCGGCCCCGAAGACCGCGGCCATGAGCAAGTCGCGGCCGGTCTTCATGCCGCCGTCGGCGCGGACCAGGATGCGCCCGCGCAGGCCGTTGAGCCGCAGCGTCTGCTGGGTCTCGGCCAGGCCCAGCTCCCACGGCAGCCCGGCGTTTTTGATCGAGCTTAAGGGGCTCGCGCCGGTGCCGCCGTCATAACCCGAGATCAGCACCGTGTCAGCGTAGCCCTTGGCCACCCCGGCCGCGATCGTGCCCACGCCGGCCTCGGAGACCAGCTTCACGTTCACGCGCGCCGTCGGGTGGATCATCTTCAGGTCGTAGATGAGCTGGGCTAAGTCCTCGATCGAGTAGATGTCATGGTGCGGCGGCGGCGAGATCAGCGAGATGCCGGGGATCGTGTGCCGCACGCGCGCGATGTCGGAGGACACTTTGTGGCCAGGCAGCTGGCCACCCTCGCCAGGCTTGGAGCCTTGCGCCATCTTGATCTCAAGCTCCCGCGCCGACATGAGGTACTCGGGGGTCACGCCGAACCGGCCCGAGGCCACCTGCTTGATCGCAGAGTTACGGTTGTGCTGCGGGTCGGTCGGGTGGTACCGGGCCGGGTCTTCGCCACCCTCGCCGGAGCCTGACCTGCCGCCGATGCGGTTCATGGCGATGGCCAGCGTCTCGTGCGCCTCGAGCGAGAGCGCGCCGTAGGAGATGCTGGCCGTGTTGAACCGCTTCGTGATGGTCTCAATGGATTCGACCTCGTCGATCGGCACCGGCGTGCCGAGCGGCGTGACATCCAACAGATCGCGCAACACGGTCACCGGGCGGGTGTTCACCGACGCGGCGAACTTCTTGTACAGCTCGTAGTCGCCGGTCTTGATCGACTGCTGCAGGAACCGGACCATCTCCGGGTTGAAGGCATGGTACTCGCCGTCGCGGCGGTATTTATAGAACCCGCCGGCGTCGAGGTACCGCGTATCCGCCGCATACGCGTCCTGGTGCCACGTCAGCACCTCATCGGCGATGTGCTCGTAGGTGATGCCGCCGATGCGGGACGGGGTCCCGGGGAAGCAGGCGTCGATGAGCTCTTTGGAGATGCCCAGCGCCTCGAAAATCTGCGCGCCGCGGTAGCTGCCGACGGTGGAGATGCCCATCTTCGACATGATCTTCAGCACGCCTTGGTCGATCGCCTTGCGGAAGTGCGCGACCGCCTGGTCGAAGCTTTCGCTGCCGAGCGCGCCGGAGAGCTCGAGCGCCTTGATCGTCTGAAACGCGAGGTATGGGTACACGGCCGAAGCGCCGTAGCCGATAAGGCAGGCGATCTGGTGCACTTCGTGCGCATCGCCGGTTTCGATCACGAGCGAGGCCTTCATGCGCCGCCCAGCGCGGATCAAGTGGTGGTGCACGGCCGCGGTCGCGAGCAGCGACGGGATGCGTGCGGTCGCCGCATCCACGCCGCGATCGCTCAGGATGAGGATCGTCGCCCCCGCATCCACCGCCTTGGCCGCCTCTTCGCACACGCGTTTCACGGCCGGGCGCAGCGCGGTCCGGCCCTTCGCCGCGTCAAAATGCAGCTTGATGGTCGCGGCTTTCAGGTCTGGCTCGCGCAGCGAGCGGATCGCGGAGAACTCCTGCGGCGTCAGCGTCGGGCTCACGGTGCGCAGCAGCCGCTTGGCGGCCGGGCCCTGCTCCAGCATGTTGGGCCGCGCGCCCAGGACGGTGTTGAGCGACATCACCAGCTCTTCGCGGATCGGGTCGATCGGCGGGTTGGTGACCTGGGCGAAGAGCTGCTTGAAGTAGGTGTACAGCGGCTTCGGCTTGGACGAGAGGACCGACAGCGGCGCATCATCACCCATGGACCAGATGGCCTCTTTGCCGGTCTTGACCATCGGCTCGAGGACCATCGAGAGCTCTTCCTCGGTGTAGCCGAAGGCGATCTGGTGACGGATGAGCGTCTGCGGCTCGGCGATGACCTCATCGGCCACGCTGCCATTGAGGATCTTGTCCACCAGCAGGACGCTGGCCTCGACCCACGCTGCGTACGGTTGGGCGGTGGAGTATTCCTTCTTCACGTCCGCATCGGTCAACAGCCGCTTGCGCCGCGTGTCCACCGCCAGCACCTGGCCAGGGCCGAGCTTGCCCTTCTCAATGATGCGCGAGGGCTCGATGTCCACAACACCGGCTTCCGAGGCCATGATCACGAGCTTGTCCTTGGTGACCCAGTAGCGCGCCGGGCGCAGGCCGTTGCGGTCCAGGACCGCGCCGACCACCTGCCCGTCGGTGAACGTGAGCGCAGCCGGCCCATCCCACGGCTCGGCCAGCAGCGCGTGGTACTGGTAGAACGCCTTGAGTGCTGGGTCCATGCCGGCCATCCCTTGCCACGCGTCCGGCACCAGCATCAACATCGCGTGCAGCAGGTCGCGGCCGGACATGACGAGCAGCTCCAGCGCATTGTCCAGGCTCATGGAGTCAGATCCGCCGGGCTGGATGATCGGCCACAGCTCGGCCAGCTCCTGGCCCCACACGCCCGAGGTGAGCTCGGCTTCGCGCGCCGCCATCCAGTTCCGGTTGCCCTGGAGCGTGTTGATCTCGCCGTTGTGCCCGAGGAACCGAAATGGCTGGGCCAGGAACCAGTTCGGGAAGGTGTTGGTCGAGTACCGCTGATGGAACACCGCGATGGCGGAGACATAGTCCGGGTCGGTCAGGTCCTTGTACAGCAGCGACAGCTGGGGTGCCACCAGCAGGCCCTTGTACACGATCGTCCGCGAGGAAAATGACGGGATGTACGCGTCCGCGATCTTGGCCTGCCCCCACGCGTTCTCGATGCGACGGCGCACGAGGAAGAGGCGGCGCTCGAACTCTTCGGCCGCGACTGTCTTCGGCCGGCGGATGAGCGCGTGGCGGATGGCCGGCAGCGTGTTGAGCGCCTGCTCGCCGAGCGCGGTCGTGTCCACCGGAACCTCGCGCCAGCCGATCAGCTCGAATTCGCGGCGGATCTGCGCATCCACGATGGCCTGCGCCTGCTTGCGCGCCGTGGCGTCCTGCGGCAGAAAGATGACACCCGCACCCAGGTCGCCTGGACCGGCCGGCGCCGCCTTGAGCTGTTTCAGGACCTTGGCGAAGAGCGCGTGAGGCAGTTGCGTGAGGATGCCGGCGCCGTCGCCGGTCTTGGCGTCGGCCGAGACCGCGCCGCGGTGCGTCACGTTGCAGACGCACTGGATCGCGGCCTGGACGATCCAGTGGCTGGCCGCGCCTTCAATGGAGGCGACGAACCCGGTGCCGCACGAGTCTCGCTCGTACGCCGGGTCGTACAGACCCCTGGCCTTGGGATAGTGGTGGGTGCTCATGCGAAGCCCTACAGATCGTGGCAAACCTGACAATCTGAGAGGTATTTTAAACCGTTTGGCCGCAGGGCGCATCTGAAATCAGCGGCCTGGGATGGCTCGAATACCAGATACTGCCAGACGCAAGCGCCACCAGAGCCGGCTCGTGTGAAGTCCGGTCATGGCGGAGGCTCCTGAGCAGCCGCCGCCGCACCGGAACGCTCAACCCCACTTCACCTCGTAGCTGACGCTCCGGCCCTGGGCTGGATTCTGAGTAAGCAGTCCCTTCTCCAACAGCTCCGAGATTTCCCTAAACGCCGTGGCTCGGCTCACCTTGGCCATCGCCACGTATTTCCGGGTCGTCAGCCCACCTTGAAACCTGCTTTTGCCGGCATCCAGCAGCCGGTTGAGCACCTTTCGCTGGCGCGCGTTCAGGTCGACCTGGCTGTGCCGCTGCCAAAAGGTGGCTTTGGCCAACACATCGCCGATGAGCCGCTCGGCGCGCTCAACTGACCGGGTGTAACACCCCACGTACCATTGCAGCCAGGGCGTCACATCCCCATCGCCCTTTCCGCAGGTTTCGAGCACGCGGTAATAGGCGCTGCGCTCTTCCATGATCTGCGACGACAGGCTGTAGTACCGCGTCGGCTGGCGCTCATCCTGGGCCAAGGCCATCTCTGTCAAGGCGCGGGCGATCCGGCCATTGCCGTCTTCAAACGGATGGATGGTCACAAAGTATAGATGCGCCAGGCCGGACCGCAGCAGACCGTCTTCACTCTTGGCGCTGGCCTTCCACCACGACAGAAATCGCTTCATTTCCTTGTCCACATGTTGGCCGGGTGGCGCTTCATAATGCACCCGCTCCCGTCCCACCGCACCCGAAACCACCTGCATCGGCTGCTCGGCCCCACGCCACTGTCCGGTGCGGATCTTTCTCAGCCCTGAATACCCAGTTGGAAATAGTGCCCCCTGCCAGCGCTTGAGTCTGGCGGCCGTGAGCGGGGTCTCGTAGTGCTGTGTGGCATCCAAGAGCACCTCCACTAACCCGTCCACTGACCGGGTAGCCGGCGCCAGCCCGGCAGCCGGCAGTCCCAAATGCCGCGCGACCGAGGATCGCACTGAGTCCCGATTGAGGCGCTCCCCTTCAATCGCCGACGTGGTGAGGGCTTCTTCGGTCAGGATAGTAGCCTGCGCCTCACGGCTGAGCTTGAACCCCAGGCTGGCGACTTTGGTGAGGAGTTTGCCTTGCGCCAGGCGCGCCTGGCTGATCAGCGGCAATAAGGACTCGCTGCTCCAGCTCAGCTTGGGCCATTGTTTCAGCTGCCAGATGTAGGTCATAATCGCCTCATTAATCGCTTCACTTTATGAAGCAATTATACCCTCGAATCGCTTCATGTGCAAGAGGGTCTTACGAGGGGATTTTTGGCCGCCTGCAGGCCAGGTCTTGGAAGCGAGGTACTCTTTGTTTGCATAACGTGCCTTACGGAAGCACGTTTTGCGTCTGTAATGTACCCATGTCAGGCCAGCAAACGACAACCGCACTGACAATAGAACCGACAACTGGCCGGGGGCCAGCCCAGATCAGCGAGGCGGGACTATTTGGCCCGCCTCTACATTTTCCTTCTCTTGCTATTCCTGCTTTCGGCACATCAGCGCATCGAGGGACATCTGGCCCGCGCCTCGTAAGAGCAACACGACCATGATCGTCAAGTACACGGCGGCCAACTCATATGAGCTGCCACCACGGCCCACGAATGGGTCGCCCTTCGGCACATGCACCAGGACAATCGCATACAGCATGGTGCAGGCAATGCCGAGCGCCGCAAGCTGGGTCAGCAGGCCGAGGAGGAGCGCAATGCCGCCGCCGAATTCAGACAGCGCGGCGAGCGCTTGCAGGAAACCGGGCACGGTTGCCTCGGGCCCCATCCAGCTGAAGGCATGCTGAATCTTCGGCCAACCGTGCTGGATAAAAGCCAGACCCGCCACAAGCCGCAAGATCAAGATCGCCAGACCACCTTTCCCTCCCACAGCCCCTCCCCCGCACATCAGCCATTTCGTCATGAGCCCCTCCTTATAATGAATCAGATTATGCCGCAGGTTCGTGAGCACCACGTTAGCACAGGGCGGTCGAGGGCTACGCCGCGTTCACGTAACCCGTTGGGAGAAATGGGGTGAGCGACGGGATTTGAACCCGCGACCTCCTGGGCCACAGCCAGGCGCTCTAACCGGTTGAGCTACGCCCACCAGAACTCATGATATGAGGAGCTTACTAAGTAACTCGCGACCGTGTCCAGATTTTAAGAAGCGCTCACGTCGCTGCGCCTCGGTCTTCTCTTCGTAGGTCTCCGTATAGACAAGTTCAAATGGGCCGTTATCCCGAGTCCACGGACTCAGACCCATCTCGTGTTCACGCACACGGACCTGCAATGTTCGCCTGGTGAGACCTACGTACCTCTTGCCGTTCTTCAGACTACGGAGCACATAGATGTGATACATCTTTGGCCACAGCCAGGCGCTCTAACCCCCGCCCAAGCGATTACGCTATGGGCGGGTCCGCCCCTCACTTCGGCGATGTGGCGGAGGTTGAGCTACGCCCACCATACACACTGAAGAGAGCGGGATGCGAAGAGGCTCTATCTTACCTGAGGCCGCCAAGACGGGCAACTCCACTCACGGACCAGGCGTCACGGCCCCGGCCAACGCCCATCCCGCCGTGTCATGGCATGCGCGGATAGCTCATCGCCTCCGGATCAGGCGCCAACCCTACCGCAATGCATTCAAGCAGGACCCGCCAGTAGGAGCGTGTGATATGCGCCCGTTGTTGGTATACCGCGTGTTCCTTCAAGAGCGCGTGAAGCTGCGGCAGGTGGTAAAAAGGAACACTCGGATAGAGGTGGTGCTCAATATGGTAGTTGACGTGATGCGGCGCAATGAGCAGCCGTTCGAACCACGACGGATATGTTGTGCGGCTCTCCGTGAACACATGATCGCCCTCAACCGCAAAATGCTCTGCCAGGCCGCGCAGCCGCATGACAAACACGCCCCACGTCATGAGCGGTACGACCCAGAACATCAGGAAGACCTGCCAGAGATGCAATAACGCGACGATGCTACCGACGAACCCGTAGCAGAGGAGCCGCGCAGCCAGTAGACGCCGGGTTTCACCCGCTCCGAATGAACCGAGCAGCCGGCGGACCTCCTTCGAGGAGCGATTCAGGCCAAGGAGCACGCTCATGGTTCGTCGCCAACCATGAGCGGCACGAAGATCTCCAGGCCGGTTGAGCACCCAGTCCGGATCCTGCGCCGTATTGGTATAGCGATGGTGCTCGAAATGTCGCGCGCGATAGGAATGCATGGTCCCGAAGATGGGCCACGCAAGCAGCAGCTCAGCGACCCAATCATTGAGCCGTTTGTGTCGAAACAAGAGGTGGTGGGCGCCTTCGTGCATCAACACGCCTAATGCGTGCTGGCGTGCGCCAATCCATATCACGACCGCGAGATACAGGAGTGGGTGCTGAACCCGCGTACATATCCACATCGCAAAAAAGATCGATAACCATTCGAGCGTGATGCAGGAGCTGCTCACTATCGGATTGAGCTGCGACAACTTGCGCAGCTTTTCGGGAGCAAGCCACTGCGAAAGCGAACGCTCTTCACTCAGTTCCAATACTTGCTCCATGAGCTCTCTCTCAAGTCTTTGAGAACCCGGCGACAGGTCGTTGGCTCAGCAAGCAGCAGGTACAGCCGCAGCCGAATACCGTACCTATCAATGTAAGGGGCTGTATAGGGCTACGCGCCACCATAAGCACTGCATGGAGCGGGATGCTGAAGAGGCTCTATCTTACCTGAGGCCGCCAAGACGGGCAACTCCACTCACGGACCAGGCGTCACAGTCCCGGTCGCGGCCGCCGGCGGCTCTGCCACCGCGGTGGACCCTGCCGGAGGCTCGGTCCTCAGCTCCGTGGCTGCGGGGGCAGCCGGTTCAACCGGCACCACAGGTGCCGGAGCCTCCTCCGGCGCCGGCACGATCTCCGCGGCCGGCGCGCCGGCTCCCGTCGCAACGGGATATTCCGGCCCGACGATGGCAGGCTCAGGAGCGACCGGCAGGGGCTCTGCCGGCACCGGCGTGACCGGTGCGAGGATCTCCAACTCTTTTTCGATCCGTTCCGTAGCCTCCTGAATGTCGCCGGCCGCCCCATTGGTGGACGGCGCGGTGATGCGCACACCCCGGCCGATGAACGGGATCTTGATGATCTGGATGCCGTGCTCGAGCAGCGGCGCGAGCAGCTGCTCCACGCGCTCATCGCCAGGCAGGAAGTGCGCTTCCCAGAGCGCCGGGTTATCCAGCGGACCGACCAAGGACACGGCCCCGGCCACTTCCTGCCCGCCGGTCACGAGCGGGACGTTCAAAATCGTGCGGCCCATCACCGAGAGATCACCCTCGCTGAGGTGGTCCATCTTCAATTGGATCTTGCCTTCCAGCGCGTTCTGCCGGGCCACCCACTGGCTTGTCGAGGTGACGGACGCATCGTAGACCCGCACCTTGACCTTGCCTGAGGGATAATACGGCTCCAGCGCCGCCAGCGGCAGCGGCTCGACGCGGCACGAGGCTTGCAAATCCTTGGCAAGGACGTTGAACCAGCCGGAACAATAAAACGGCGCGGCATGGCCGCGATGACCGCTCAGCTGCGCCCGCAGCGCAAACGTCGTCTGGGAATCCACACGCGGCAGCGTGAACGGCCCCATGACAAAGGAGGCCGGCTGGATGGCGCCGTGGAACGGCTGCTGCGGCCGCAAGTCCCTCAGTTCCACGATACCGCCGTCCATCTTGATGGTGTCGATGTGCATTGTCCACGGGGACGCCGGCCCAGGCAAGCCGGGCGCTGTCCCGGCCGGCGGGCTGAACGCCAACGATGGCACCACCACCGTCCCGTCCTCTCTACGCGTGATGCGAAAGAGCGCGTCCTCCAGCGCCACCGAGCGCAGCCACACTTCGCGCGTGCGGAAGGACACCCAGCGCGGCCGGATCGTCATGCGCCGGATGGAGAGGCCAGCCTCGTCGCTGTTGCCGACCCAATGCAGGCCATTGAGCACCGTGGTGAGGGGCAACGACAGGTGCGCCTCTTGGATGGCGATGGTGCCGCCGGTGGCCGAGCGGACGAGGTACAGCACGTAGCGCGGCGCGATCCACGCGAACAGCGCATGTTCCGCAGTCAGCACCAGCACAAGCAGTGCCAGCAATAAGACCGGCCAGCTCACAGGACGTTTCATGTCGTTGGTGGAACGTTGAGCGTTGCGCGTGTCACACGACACCCTCGGATGAAGAGATGGCGCGCCCGGGCCGAATCGAACGGCCAACCGGCAGCTTAGAAGGCTGCTGCTCTACCAATTGAGCTACGGGCGCACACGGCTCCAATGACTGCAAAAAAACCTCGGGGCGGGAGGATTTGAACCTCCGACCTTCTGGTCCCAAACCAGACGCTCTACCAAGCTAAGCTACGCCCCGGCGTAATTATGTAGTTTATCATCTATACTATGCGCGTTGAAATGAAACGCCTCCTCGCCACACTCGCCGGAATCGCCGCGACCATGCTTCTCGTCGCGGCCGCCGGCTCCTGGTTGCTCGGCCGGTGGCTGCCCCGCTACGGCCAGGCCAAACTGGAAGCTGCGGTCGAGGAGCGCTGGCCGGTCGACCTGAGCCTCGGCACGCTGGACTACCACCTCGTGCGCGGCCTCACCGCCACCGACGTCGCGCTCACCGATACGACCGGCCGGGTGCTGTTCTCGGCGCCTGAAGTCCGCCTGCGGCCGCGCTGGGGCGGGCTGTGGCTTGGGCGCATCGGCTTCGGCGGTGACGCGGACATGATCGCGCCCTACCGCGCGCCGCTCATCCTGGCCGGATGGGTCCATCTGGGCGGGTCTGCGTGGCGGCTCGACGCGCAAACGCCTGAGACGCCGCTGTCCGCGCTGGCCCCGGTGCTCACAGAACGCATCCCGACGTCCCTGACGGATGGTCGCTTCATCCTGCGCGTGCGCATGGACCAATCCGGACGTGGGCCGGCCCGCGCCGGCGTGCAGGTGGACGGCCGCCGCCTCAAATGGCAGCGCGCGCCGCTGACCGCGGTCGCCGATATAACGGTGGATGGAGATGCCGCGCCTGACAGCGACGGGATCTGGCGATATGACTTCAGCATCGCGATGCGGGACGGGGAGCTGCGCGGGCTGCCGGCGGTGGACATGGTCACTGATCTTGAGGGCACCGGACGCTTGACGCCGGAGAGCCTTCGCATTGACCGGCTCGTCGGTGAGACGCTGGACACCGCATGGCAGGCCCGCGGCGAAGTGTCGCTGGCGGGCGCTCCGGCAGTGACGGTGCTGCTGACCGGACGGCCGGACGCTGGCCAGGTGTTCTCGCTGTGGCCGGCCGGCGCAGCGTGGGCCGCCTCCGGCCCGGTGGACCTGAGCGCCTCGTGCCGCGGCCCGCTGGCCCCCTCGCCGAGGATCGACTGCCAAATCGCGGCCGAGCTCCGCGGCGTTTCGGTCACGCCGCCGATGCTGGGCACGCCGTTGACCGGCATCACCGGAGGCGCCGGCTATGACCTCCTCGAGCGCCGGGTCACGATCGAGTCGCTCGCCGGAGAGCTCGCCGGGCAACCGGTCTCGGCGCGCGGCGAAGTGTTCCTGACCGATCCTGCCGCGGCCGCAGTGTCTGTGGATGGGAGCGCAGACCTCCACGCCGTGCCGGCGCTGCTTTCGCGCGCCGGCATCACCGAGGCGTCCGGGCGCGTGAAGTGGGCATTGGACCTCGACGGGCCGGTCACCGACCCGCAGTTGCGAGGACGCGTCACGCTCGAGGACGTGTCCGGTCATGTGGGTGGGCAGCGTGTGGACTCGCTCACCGGTGAGCTCGCCCTGGAGCCGGCGCAGATCGCGGCCGAAGCGCTCGGCTTGCAGCTGAACGGCCAGCCTGTCACCCTGGCCTTCACCGCCACGACCGGCCAGGTGCCGCTCATCCGGGCCACGGTCTCGCTGCCTGGCGGCGCGATCATCGCCGCGAACACGCGGCTCTTGGCTGAGTCTGTCCAGATCGAGTCCGGGCGCCTCGAGCTGGCGCACAGCCGCCTGCAGGTCTCCGGCACCGTCTCCCGCGCCGAGGACCATCATGCCGCGGTGCGGCTCCACGGCGTCGTGGAGCTGGCTGACCTGGCTGCGCAACCGTGGCTGCCGCTGCCGGCACTCGCCGCATGGCAGCCCAGCGGTCGCGTCGAGGTGGACGCAGCGTTCGACGGCGAACCCTCTGCGTGGAACCGTGCCGCGTGGCGCGGCCGGCTGCAGGGCGAGCAATTGCTGCTGCACCACATCCCGGTGGAGCAGCTGGCGTGCGAATTCGACGGCCGCGACGGCGCGATGCGCCTGCGCATCCCGGCAGCCTCGGTGGCCGGCGGGCAGTTGGACGCGGATCTCTCGCTCGAGCCGCGCGAGGCCGGCACCGGCTTCCTGCTCAAGGGCGAGCTGGCCCAGGGACAGCTCGAACGCCTGGCGGCGACGCTGCCGGCATGGAAAGGCCGGGACATCCGCGGCGCCATGTCGACCGCCGCCTCGCTCTCCGGCACGTGGCAGCAGCGCGACACATGGGTGGGGGAGGGCTGGTTGAATGCGGCCGGCGAACGGCTGGGCGAGCTGCCGCTGCTGGAAAAAGTCTTCCAGGGATTCTTCGGCGTGCTCGCGGACCGACTGGGGCTTGAGGCGCTGCGGCGCGGACAGATCACGCAAGCCGGGCTGCATTGGCAGCTTGCGCAAGGGCGGTTGCAGACCGAGGACTTGCGCTTAAGCGGCACCTCAGCCGGCGAACCGGTCGCGGTGTACGCCCACGGCAGCGTGGGGCTGGATCAGACGCTGGATTTAGTGATCGAGCCGGAACTCTCGGAGGGCATGCTGTTGCAAGCGCCGAGCACAGCGAGCATCGCGAACACGGTCTTACACGCGGCGAACCGGCTGGAGAAGTTCCGCCGCCTCGTGGGGCGTCACCGGTTGACCGGGACGCTGAAACAGCCGCAATACCGGTTCGAGTTCAGCCTGCAGGACGTCTTGCGCCAGCTGGCCCCGGCCCCGGAAGATTTGCTCCAAGGCTTGCTCAACACGCTCGGCGGCGGCCAGTAGCCTCGACCAAGCACCGCAAGAACGGCCGCAGCCGGCGCGCGGCCACCGCCCGGTGGCTCAGGCGCTGCTTCATCCGGCGCGGCATCTGTGCTACCGTCTTCCCTGAACCCTGCGCCACAAACAGCGGATCATACCCAAACCCGCCGACGCCGGCGCTGCGGCGCGCGATCCGGCCTTCCCACGATCCGGTCACGATGGCCAGCACGCGCCGCGGGGCTGCGAGGGCCAGCACGCACCGGTACCGCGCCGCGCGCCCGCGGCCCACCCGGCGGGCGAGTGCGTGCAGCAGCTTTGCGTTGTTGGCCGCGGCATCGCCATGCCCTCCGGCGAACCGCGCCGAGCGGACGCCAGGCCCCCCGCCGAGCGCGTCGACCTGGAGGCCGGAATCATCCGCCAACGCCCACCGCCCGGTCGCCTGCGCCGCCGCGCGCGCCTTCAGCACCGCGTTGGCATGGAAGCTCCGCCCGGTTTCTCGCGGGGCCTGCGCGCGGGGAAACTCAGCGAGCGAGCGCCACCGGATGCCGCGCACCGGCAGCAATCCCCGCAGCTCGGAGACCTTGTGCGGGTTGCCGGTCGCGACCACGACCTCAAGCATGACGGGTCAGAGCTGCCGGAGCGAGGCGATGCGCAGCACCGCGCGTTGCGCCGCAAAGACGCGGCCCAGGCCGCGCGTCGCCAGGCCGAGCAGCCGGTTTAAGTCCGCATGGGAGAACGGGCGGCGCTCGGCGGTGCCTTGCACCTCCACGAGCGCGCCGCCGCCGGTGGCCACGACGTTCATGTCCACGTCGGCGGTCGAGTCTTCGGCGTAATCCATGTCCAGCACCGGTATCCCGCGGCAGAGACCGACGCTCACGGCCGCAACCGCGTCGGTCAGCGGCACGGTCCTCAGCGTCCCTTGCCTGCGCAGCTGCCGCAGCACCTCGGCCAGCGCGACGAACCCGCCGGTGATGGCGGCGCACCGCGTGCCCCCGTCCGCCTGCATCACGTCGCAATCGATCAGCACGCTCCGCTCGCCCAAGTCCTTGAGCCTCGTCACCGCGCGCAAGCTGCGGCCGATCAGCCGCTGGATCTCCTGTGTCCGGCCGCCCAGCTTGCTGCGCTCGCGCGGGATGCGCGTCGAGCTCGAGCCGGGCAGCATCGCGTACTCGCCGGTCACCCAGCCGGTGCCCTTGCCCTTCAAGAACGGCGGCACCGACTCCTCCACCGTCGCGGTGCAGAGCACTTTCGTCTTGCCCCACTCCACGAGGCAGGAGCTGTGGGCGAAGCGCATCACGCCGCGGGTCAGCTTCAGCGGGCGCAAGGCGCCGGGGACGCGTCCGTCCGGCCGCGGCATCAGCGAGCGTTCACGCGTTCGGCCCCGACCAGGTGGCCGAGGAACCGGTGGCCGATGTCGCTGAACTGTTTCGGCTCATCCGTCACGAAAAATCGGTACCGGGGCTTTGCGGCCCCGTTGGCGAGCAGGTCGTTCCCCATCAACACCCCCTGGACCTCTGAGACCGTTTCCCGGGCCGAGTCGATCAGCGTGACCTCGGGCCCCATGACCTCGCAGATCGTCTGCGTCAGCAGCGGATAGTGCGTGCAGCCCAAGATCAGCGTATCGATGCGCTCCTGGCGCAGCGGGGTGAGGTACTTGACGGCGACGTCCAGGCAGATGGCACCGTCGAGCCAGCCCTCCTCGACCAGCGGCACGAACAGCGGGCAGCTCTGCGAGACGACGTGGATGGCGGCATCGGCGCGCTTGATCGCGGCCTCGTACGCGCCGCTGCGGATAGTCGCGCGCGTGCCGATGACGCCGATGCGCTTGTTGCGGGTCGCGCGCGCCGCGGCCGCGGCCCCCGGGCGGATGACGCCAATGACCGGGACCTTGAAGTACTTGCGCAGCGTGGGCAGCGCGAACGCCGAGGACGTATTGCAAGCGATGACGATCGCTTTGACGCCGAAGCGCAGGAGGAACTCGACGTTCTCGAGGGAGAACTTCACGATCGTGTTCTTGGACTTGGTGCCGTACGGCACGCGCGCGGTGTCGCCGAAGTACACGATCGACTCCGACGGCAGGGCCGCCATCAGCGCCCGCACCACGGTGAGGCCGCCGATGCCGGAGTCGAAGACGCCGATGGGCTGCTTCGCGGAGTTCATGCAGAGGGCTCCAGCGCCCGGGCGTACGCCGCGACGCCGCGGGCGATCGCCTCGGCCGCGCTTTGGCGGTACGCGGCCTGGCCCAGCCGCCCGGCGTCCTGCTGGTTGCTGACGTAGCCGACTTCGACGAGGACCGCCGGCATCCATGCTTCACGCAACACGACGAACCGAGCGGCCTTCACCTGGCAGCCGGTCTGCAGGGCCTGCTGCATCGCATCGCAGATCGCCGAAGCCAGCGCGCGGGACTGTGTGCGCGCGCGGCTGAGCACCAAGTCCCAGAGGATGTGGCGGACCCTGCCCGAATCATCGGACACGTCTGCCGGACTGACGTGCGGCGGCCAGCCGGCGGCGGCGACTTCGGACACGCGCGGGAAATACACTTCGGCGCCGGAGACCTGGCGGTTGCGGTTGGCGTTGCTGTGGATGCTGATGAAGACGTCGGCGTCGAGGCGGTTGGCGATGGCGGCCCGCGCACTCAGCGCGATGAACCGATCGTTGTCCCGGGTCATGACCGCGGAGAAGCCGGCTTCATGCAAGGCGTCGCGCAGCCGGGCAGCGATGTCGAGGTTGAGCGACTTTTCCTGCAGGCCGGAATACGCGGCCCCAGGGTCTTCCCCGCCATGGCCTGCATCGAGCACCACCGTCTCGAGGAAACCGCCGATGGGCGATGAGGCGGCCGGACTGTGGAGCGCAGCACCCGGGGACATGGCGGAGGAACCGGCGCAGCCGGCGCACAGCAACAGGCCGGCAATCACGCGGCCGGGGCGAACGGTCTGATTCAGCAGGTACTCAGGGTGCTGGAAATTGGTGGAGGCGGTGGGATTTGCACCCACGTCTTCGGATCGAGAGTGTGAGCACTCTACATGCGTAGCCCCGCATCGAACATCTCGCCGTGAACCGCCTGCGGAGCGGGCGCCCCACGGCCAGCCGCTGATGTCTCCTCACTGCAGCCCTCAGTGGCCCAAGCTGCAGCCAGCCTGCTCTTGCTCGCCGTCCTAGCCCGCAGGCAGGTCTAGGGGACGGCGTTGCTTATTTAATTAAGCAACGACTGCGAGTGCCTCAGAAGCGAGAATTGCTTCCGCTTCTGCTACCGGGTTGTAGTTGGCACTTGTCATGACGCCAGGTGTTTTACGAGGCCTCCCGGCCACCTCGGCATGCCGCTCACGACTCACAGGTCCGAATCGATTCTAATCGCCCCCAAGACGGTCAATTAGTCAGTCGGACGAGCGGTCGTGCCGCACCCGCCGCGCAAGGTCGCGATCGATCTCCCGCTCGCGGATGCGATCCCGCTTCTCAAAGACCCGCTTGCCCTTGCCCACCGCCAGCTCGATCTTGGCGAAGCCGTGCTGCTCATAGAGCCGCAGCGGCACCAGCGTCAGCCGCTGCCGGGACATCATCCCGGCGATCCGTTCCAGCTGGCGCCGGTGGAGCAAGAGCCGGCGCGGCCGCACCGGGTCGACGTTGTACAGCCCGCCCTGCGCGTACGCACCGATATGCATATTGTATAGCATGGCCTGGCCCCCATCAATGCGGGCGAAGCTGTCGTCGATGGTCACGTGGTGGAGGCGGATGGACTTGATCTCGGTGCCCTTAAGCTCGACCCCGACCTCGTACGTCTCGAGGATCTCGTAGTCCCGGCCAGCCTTGTGGTTGGTGGCGAAGAGGCGGTCTCGCTCATCCGGCGTCTGCGCCATGGAGGGGGCGGGCTTACCGCTTGGTCAGCACGCTGATCATCCGCCACGAGAGCGATGCCGCGTCGAGCGGTTTGGCCAGGTCGAACTCGCCGTGCGTGCCGGCCACGTCGAAGGCGCCGGAGGCCTGGACCAGGGCGCGGAACTCAAGCGGCATGATCAGGCGCGTGCGCGTCCGGCCGCCGCGGATCTCTTGCACTGTATCGCCTTTCTGGACTTCGAAGACCAGCTCGTCCTCGAAGGTCTGGTGGACCGGGTCGATGGAGTCCGGATGCTGTAGATAGAAGACCCGGATCGTCGTGTCGCCTTCTGTCTGCTCCCACTGGTGGACCTCGTTGCCGATCATGTCCCACTGGCGCGGCACCCAGAAATCGGTGACGTACACCCCGCCGGGGTTCAGCCGCTGCGCGACGGCGCGCAGGTGCGCGAGGACCTCCTCGTTCGTCAGCAGAAAACGGAACGTGTCCATGACGCAGTACGCCGCGTCAAAGGTGCCCTCGACGTTCAGCCGGCGCAGGTCGCCGGCCACCGTCGCCACCGGCAGCTTGGCACGCGCAGCCTCGGCGCTGAGGAACGCCAGCATCTCCCGACTTGGGTCCACGCCGGTGACGCGATAGCCGCGCTTCACTAGCTCCAGGGCATGCCGGCCGGTGCCGCAGCCGATGTCGAGGAGCGATTTCCCCGCGATGCCGTGCGCCGTAAGCACAGCCTCAAGAAAATCACATTCCACCTTTGTATTCCACCGGTACCCGAGCGCGTAATACTTGGGGTGGCGGTAGACGTCGGAGTTGTTCATCTGAGCTGCCATGCGATCGGTCCGTGCGCCGCCGAGAGCCCCAGGCGCGTGGCTGCTGCGGCGAGGATCTGGCCGATGAGCGCGTCGTACGTCGTGCCCAGGTACTCGGCCAGCAGCCCGAGGCTGCCGTCGGGATCAAACGATGGCAGTGGGTTGATTTCCAGAAAGTACACCCGGCCCTGTTCGTCGACGCGCAAATCGACCCGCGCCATATCGTGGCACCGCAGCGCCGTGAAGGCGGTGACCGCCACGCGGGCCGCCTCGGCCTCCAGCGCCGCGGTTAAGTCCACCGGCGTGATCCAATGGCAGGCATCTCCGGCCAGGTGCGACGCAAGACGGGTGGCCGGATCCAGCGGCCGCTGGATGGGCGGCAGTGCCAGCGGCGGCGCGTTGCCGATGAGGAACACCGTCAACTCTCCGAAGGGGATGAACCGCTCGGCGATGCTTTCCGGCCCGAATCGGCGCTCCAGCGCCTCAATCCGCGCGCGCAACGCCTCAGCGTCACGGACCACCGCACCCGCATCGATGCCGGCCCCCGAGCCTTCATACCGCGGCTTGACGATGAGTGGAAACCCCAGCTCCCCGGCGCGCGCCAGGCTGACCGGCTCCCCAGCCGTCACCGCGACCCATGCCGGCGTCAGCGCGCCCGAGACCGCGACCAGCCGCTTGCTCATGGCTTTGTCCAGGGCAAGCGCCTGGCTGACGCTGCCTGAGCCGACGAACGGCACGCCCCAGTGCTCGAGCAGCATCGGCACCCAGGCTTCGCGGCACCGGCCGTGGCCACCTTCGGCGAGGTTGAAGACCAGGTCCACGTGCTCGAGCCGCCACGGCGCCTTCAGCACATCGTGCGCTCCGCCCAGCCGCGTGACCGCATGTCCCAGCCGGCACAGCGCAGCTTCGAGGACGTCCAGCGTTTCCGGAGGGTCAAACTCGAGCTGTCGGTCGTCGGCCGCGTTCATTTGGAGATCAAAGGTCAATCCGATGCGCATGAATGCTCCGAGGCAAGCCGAGGGAACCAATCAGTCAAGGAATGGTGCGGAGGGAGGGAGTTGAACCCTCATGCCTTGCGGCACCGGCTTCTGAGACCGGCGCGTATGCCAGTTCCGCCACCTCCGCCAAGACGTCAGTATAACGAGGCGCTGCGCAGCGTGTCAAACGCCTGGCTGGGCGCTTATTCGGCACGGTAGGTCTTCGCCAAACGCACGTACTTCGCGATCCAGCGGCGGATGTAGAGCCGCTCCGACGCCGTGACGCGGCGCACCGGCTGAGCAGGCACGCCGACGACCAGCATCCCCGGCGGGACGACGCTGTCTTCCCGCACCACGCTGCCGGCCCCCACGATCGCGCCGGCGCCGATGCGCGCGCCGCTGAGGACGATCGCCCCGATCCCCACCATCGCGCCCCGCGCCACCCGGCAACCGTGCAGGTTCACGTGATGGCCGACGTGCACGTGGTCCGCGATGATGCACGGATGCGCATCGTCCACGTGCAGGATCGAGCCGTCCTGGATGTTCGTCGCCTCGCCGATCTCAATGCGGTTGACGTCGCCGCGCAGCACCGCGCCGAACCAGACGCTGGAAGACTGAGCCAGCCGCACGCGGCCGATCACATCGGCGCTCGGCGCAACGTACGCGCTGGGGTGAATGACAGGATACGCGCCTCGGTAAGAAAGAATCATCTCGCCGCCGTGGGAATCATTTGTCCTCCACATACGGCGCGACGACCGCATCCCGCCGGGCCAGCAGCGTCTCGACCAGATAGGCGGCGTCGTTAGGCCGGCTGTACTGGGCAGCCGAGACCGCAGCCTCGATCTGCGCGCGCGAGAGCCGTGCGAGCCGCGCCGTGATCCACTCCGCGTCTTCTTCTGTCATCGCCTTAAACGCCAGGTTCGGCGCGTACGGCTTCCACTTGCGCGGGTCGACCTGGGACGTGAACCGGCCGACTGACGCGTCGAAGGTCGGCTGCACCGGGCACGGAGGCTCATGCAGCCCCAGCGTGACCGTCTCGAGCGAGAGTTCCTTTAAGTCCACGATGTACGTCCATCCGGCGCACGGCCGCTGCGGCCCGGCCCGTCCAGCGTCCGCCCCGAGCGTCGTGCCGAAGTCGATCAGGTAGCCCACCGTGCGCTGCCCATCCCACACCAGCAGCGTGTTGTGGTCCTTGGTGTCGATGTGATTGATCCATGCGCACGCGAGCTTCAAGGCGCGCATTTCGGCGCAGTCCCGGAACCGCTTAAACCGCGCCGGGCCGAGGATCTCGCCGCCTAAGATCTTGCTCTGCCCCACGCGCACGCGCCCCTCACGCATCCGGGGCGCGAGCAGCGCCTGCAGCGCCTCAGGCGTCAGGGGGGCGACGCGGCCGTGCGCGCCTTTCATGACCGCATCGGGCGCCGCCGTGAAATCCTCCATCGCAAATGCGCCGGCCTCGTAGCTCGGCACATGGTACCCGAGCGCGTACAGGAGCTTGCTCGAGACGGCCTCAGCGCCGGAGAGCAGCTCCGGCGCATCGACCGGGTCCAGCTTGAAGAGGTACGCCACGCCCCGCGCATCCTTGACGAAGAACCCGGCGGTCTTGCCCTCATCCTTCAGCTTGGTGACGGTAAACGGCGGGACCGCGACATCGTCCGGGCGAGTCGGCCCCCACCGCACCGCCTCGGGTGACATCGCGGCGATGTCCCGGTTCGTGAAAAAAGCGCTGTCGGTCACCGCGTCGTCGTGGAGGTTGAAGGATGCCACCGGGAACCCCATCGCCCGGCGCAGCGTCCGGCCTGAATCCGTCAGCGGCGCGATCGCCGTGACCTGGAACAGGTGCCACCACACCTCGTCTGCGGGGGCCGCAAGCTTCGCGGGTGTGCAGCACGGCGGCGCGCCGTACGCGCGCGGCCAGGAGGCGCAGCCAGGCGCGGCGAGGAACAGAACGAGTGCGACGGTATTGACGCGGCTCAGAGGAGCGGGGCGATGCACAGGGCGGCTTTCGCAGCGCAGGCGACCAACGGCTTCGTGTGGTAAACGGCGCGCTCCAGCTCCTGCCGCATGGTGGTCAAGCGAAGCCGGCCGACCGCGCACAGCGTCGTCACGCTCAGCCAGCAGTTGGCGTCCCAGATCGCCTCTTGGAGCACCCGATACGCGGCCGCCGGGTCGTGCGCGGCCGGGGGCACCTCGCCGTCGACGGCCGAAAGGAAGCCGTCCTCATCCAGGATCGGGAACACGGCGTGACGCATGGCCGGGTCGAGCAGGTTGTCGAGGAGCTCGATCGCGTCGGCGCGGACGTGCGTGTCAGGGGCCCGCATCTGCTCGTACACGAGGTGGATGTCCTCGGGCCGGTACAGCAGCATCAGCACGCGGAAGGTCTGCTCCACCGACTCCTCCAGCAACGCCTTGAGCAGCCCGATGACCGGGTCATCCGGCACCACCCGGCCGCGGAGCTGCTGCCGATACACGCCGGCCACCTGCACCACGCGCCCGTGCTGCCGCACCTCGCGCTCCACCTGCCGGCGCAGCAGCGGCACGGGAAACTGCAGCGCCCGGTGCGCCAGGCGGATCTTCACCAGCTCGCGCAGCACCTCATCGCGCAGCACCGCCTCCTCCTCCACGATGAGCATCCCGCACAGGTAGTCCATCGCGTCCTGGTTGGCTTGGCGCGCCAGCAGGCGCACCGCGTAGCGGCGCACCACGGCCGGGTTGTCGCGGTCCTGGATCGTGGCGTGCAGCTGCTCGGCCTCGAACCGGGCGTCCAGCCGCGGCGGCGCCACCTCTTCATACGAGGCGAGCCCGTCGAGCAGCGCCTTCGCATGGCCGTTCGCCGGCTCGACCAGCCGGGCGGCCAGCTGCATCCGCACGTGCGTGGCCCGGGCGCCGGTCAGCGTGCTCAGCATCCCGGCCAGGTCATCCACCGTCGTCCCGTCTGTGGCCGTCCGACGGCGGCTGGCGCGCGCCTGCAGCACCGTACGAATGGTCATCGTGTATTCGCGGCGCACGCGGAAGGCCACCGTCACCCACACGCCCAACAGCGGGAGCGTCAGCAGCCCCAACCACCGGGGCGAGAGCCCGCCCCACGTGATCACCGCTAAGCCGGCGATGGCCGCGAGGCCCTTGCCGAACCGGAACACGACCATGTCGATGAACGGCTTCACCTTGTACCGGATGGACCGGTCGATCGGCAGGTACAAGACTTCCTTGGCGGTGTTGTTCAGGGAGTAGTCCAACGCCCGGTCGTACAGCTCGGTCCCGGCCGCCACCCAGAAGACCGGGACGAGCAGCAGCACCGTGCTGCCGAAAAGCAGCCCGGCCGGCATCACCAGCAGCGCGGCCAGCAACCCCCAGCGCCGCAGCACCCAGCTCGTGCAGAAAAACTGGACGATGAAGGCCAGCGCATTGATGCCGCCGTTGAACAGGCCGAGGAAGACGGTCTTGGCATCGGCGGTCGGAAACGCCGTCGCGATGTACGCGTTCATCTGGTAATTGACGAGTGTCGTGATCATCTTGTTGAGCCCCACGATCGCCATGAGCAACATCAGGTAGCGCGAGGACGTGATGAGCTGGAAAAACTGCTTCACATTGGAGAGGAAGGTCTCATGCCTGGGGGAGGCCAGCGTCGGACGGCCCTCCAGCGGCGCCTCGGTTCCGGCCACGCGCCAGAGCCACTGCACCACGAACCAGGAGCACGCCAGGAGCGCGGCCGTCAGCAGCAGCAGCTGGTCGGTGCCGAGAACGTGGGCGCCGAGCGCGGCAATCGAGGAGCCGGTGATCCCGCCGATGATCCCGCCGGTGCCGATGAAGCCGAAGAGCCGCTTGGCGTCTCGCGGCCGGTACAGGTCGTTGGCGACGAGCCAGAACAGCGTCACAGCGAGAACGGAGAAGATGGACACCCACACGTACAGCGCCGCGGCAACCCACGACGCTGCGACGTGCGTCAAGAGGAACCAGAAGAGCACCATGATCCCAGTGGACGCTGCGAAGGCGCCGCCCACCAGCTGGGGCTTGGAGACGCGGTCCACGAGGCGGGTGAACAGGGTGATGACGGTGCCGATCACCCCGGCCACGATGAGGTCCATGTACGGGACCATGCGGAAGCCGATCTGGTCCAGGACAAGCGATCGGCTTCCCGCCTTGATCACGTAGTAGGCGGTGATGATGAGGAAAAAATACAGGAAGGTCAGCAGCACCTTCCGCCCCTCACCCGGGCGGATGCGCGCAAACCGTTTCGACAGGTACCCGATCGTTCTATGCATGCGCTAAGACATTATTGTAGCGGGTGTTACCAGCATCGGAGCTTTTAACCTTACCTGAGGCGGATGAAGGAGAGCAAGCGGCCGGTGGCCTGCCCTTCCCGCCGCGTCGAGTACCACCGGGTCTGGCAGTTGGTGCAGACCCCGCTGTCTTCGATCGCTCCGGAGGGTACGCCGGCCGCGTGCAACTGCGCGATCGTCACCCCCACCAAGTCGCACGTGCGCCGGCCGCCACGCTCATGCACGTAGGGGCCGAACGACCGGGCGAACTCAGGCCCGACCTCGTAACAACACGCCCGGATCGCCGGGCCGATCGCCGCGTGCAGGTCGGCGGGCCGCGCATGCAAGAAGCGCTGCGCCGCCGCCACAAGCCTGGCCGGCAGCGACGCGGCCAGGCCGCGCCAGCCGGCGTGCGCCACACCGATGACCCGCTGGCGCGCATCGCCGATGAAGACCGGCACGCAGTCCGCGGTCCGCACGATCAGCAGCAGCCCCGGCGTGGCGGTCAAGAGCGCGTCGCACCCGGCGACCGGCGCACCCGGCGGCGTGGAGACGACCGCGATGCCAGCACCGTGCACCTGCGTCGCCTGCGCCGTGGGTGCGCTCCCCCAGCGAGCGGCCAACGCCGCCAGATCAAGGCTGCGATCCGCCGTGCCGGCATCCATCCCGGCGCCCAAGCGGCTGGGCACCCATCCATCTAGCGCGTGAATCATCGCTCGTCGCTGCCGGCATCCGTCGGCGGTGCGCCGGCGCGGGGGACGACGGCATAGAGCCCGAGGCTGGCCGGATCCACCGGCGTGCCCTGGTGCGTGATTTCGATGTGCAGGTGCGGCGCAATCAGGGGATGGCGGGCGTTGCCAGTCTTGCCCACAGCGCCGATGCGTTGCCCCTGACGCACCCGCTGGCCAAGGCGCACGTCCATGGCGGAGAGGTGCAGGTACACACTGCGCCAGCCGCCGCCGTGGTCGAGCACAATGTACTGGCCTTCCCCGCGGCGCGTCGTCGCCACGGCCACGCGGCCGCTGCGGATGGCCAACACCGGCGCGCCCACCGGCGCGGCAAGGTCAATGCCGTTGTGGCGCCGGCCTCCGGAGCGCGGCACCCCGAATTGGCCGCCGCCTTTCGCATCCTGGCGGATGATGAGCGCACCCTCCACGGGCGGCACGAGGCTGCGCCAATTGAGGTACGGGATTTGGCCAAGGAGCGGGATGGCGGCCAGCGCCACCGTGAAGAGAGCGGCTGGTTTACGCCGCATCCTGCGTTGCGGCCGCGCCGCCAGAGAGCGCAGCGGCCGCGCGCGCGCCGGCCCGGGCTGGGACCGCCAGCGATGCTCCATAGATGCTGGCGGCGGCCTCGGTGAGGCCTTCCGGCAGGGTCGGGTGCGCGGTGATCGTGCGCGCCAGTTGGCGGGCGGTCACCCCGTGCCGCAGGGCGATGACCGCGTGATGGATGAGCGTCGACGCCTGGTGGCCGACGATGGTGGCCCCCATGACGCGATCGGTCGCCTTGTCCACCACCAGCTTCACAAACCCTTCAGTTTCCTCATCGCAATGGCTCTTGCCCAGCGCGCCGAAGGAAAAACGCGACACGTGCACGTCCTCGCCAGGCTCGGTCCGTCCGACCGAGGCGATCTCTGGATCGGTGAACACGCACCGGGGCACCTGGGCCGCATCCACCGGCTCGGCCGTCGCGTCGCCGAGGAGCGCCTGGGCCGCAGTCACGCCTTCAGCGCTGGCCCAGTGCGCCAGCCCGTGCCGCTCCAGGCAATCACCGACCGCCGCGATCGTCGGTTGCGACGTGCGGCCGAGCGCATCCACGCGGAGGCCGGCGCCGGCCTCAATCCCGGCGGAGGGCAGCTGCAGCCCGTCCAGATGCGGCCGGATCCCAACGGCGATCAGGCAACGGTCGGCGGCCAATTCGTCGCCGTTGGACAACGTCGCCGCGATGCCGCTTGGGCCGCGGTCGAGTTTCTTCACGGTCATGCCGGTCAACACCGTCACCCCCTGCGCCTGCAGCGCGCGGGAGAGCCACCGCACCGCATCCGGATCTTCGCCCGGCAGCACCTGTCCCTGTTGCTCGATCAACGTGACGCGGGTGCCGAACGCGGCGAAACAACTCGCGAACTCGCAGCCGATCACGCCGCCGCCGATGATGAGCAGGCGCCCGGGCAGCGAGGTCTGGGCCAGCAGCCCGCGGTAGGACAGCACCTGCCGTTCATCCACGGTCCACGGACCCGGCACCGGACGCGCCCCGGAGGCGATCACGACGCGCGCCGCCTCGAGCACGCGGGTCGCGCCATCCTGCGCGATCCCCAGCCGGGTCGGCCCGTCGAACACCGCGCGGCCCGGCACGAGCTCCACGCCTTCGCGCTGCAGCAGCTCGGTCAACCCCTTGCGCAGCGTGCTGATGATGCGGGCGTTGCGGGCCAGCATCGCCGGGTAGTCCAATTCGTAGCCGTGGACGATGATCCCCAGCCGATCGGCGCGCTGCAGCCTGCGGATGAAGTGGGCGACCGCAACGAGCGCCTTCGTCGGAATGCAGCCGACGTTGAGGCAGACGCCGCCGACGGCGTCCTGCTCGATGAGGCAGACTTTCGCGCCCCGGCGCGCCGCGGTCAACGCAGCCGCAGCCCCTCCGGGCCCGGAGCCGATGACCGCCAAGTCGCAGACTGACGTCATCCCCCCTCCGGCGGCGGCACGTACACGCACACCTGGTTGCGGCCGGTGGTCTTGGCGCGGTACAGCTCCTGATCGGCCAGGCGGATCAGCTCTTTGTGGTCCATGGTCCGATCCTGCGGGAACCGCCGGACAACGAGCCCGACGCTGACCGTCAGTGCGAGCGGCTTCTGCATGCCGTGAAACTCATCGTCTACCGCCTTCCGGATCCGCTCGGCCACGACCCGCGCGCCGGCTGCAACGGTCGCCCCCTCCTCCCCGAGGCCGGTCTCCGGCAGGAGGATGATGAACTCCTCGCCGCCGTAGCGGCCCACGAGATCGATGGCGCGGACTTCCTGCTTGATGAGCTTGGAGATGATGCGCAGCACCGCATCGCCCTGCGGGTGGCCGAGCGCGTCGTTGACCGCCTTGAAGTGGTCGATGTCCACCATCAGCACCGACAGGGGGAACTGGTACCGGCTGGCGCGGTCGATCTCCTGAATGAACCGCCGCATGAAGTACTCGCGGTTATGCACGCCGGTCAACCGGTCGATGATGGCCAGCTCCCCTTGGATCGCGACGGCCAGCGCCAGCGACAGCTCGCCCCACAGCGCGTGGTAGAACGCGGCCTGCTCCTGGTAGCTCTTCAGCACGTCCGGGTGGCAGAACACGATCATCACCCCGAGCACCGTGCCTTCCACGACCAGCGGCACCGCGATCGCGCTCGCGGTGGCGGTCAGGCTCGCGGCCTTCTCTGCTTTCACCAGCGGCAGCCCATGGGCCCAGGCCGGGATGAGCACCGACTCCTGCTTCTGGATGACGGTGGCGAAGGGCTCTTCGCTGAGCAGATACTCAGGCTTCGTGAACCACGGCTCCTCGCAGTAGCGGCCGATCTCGAACTTCATCACGTCGGTGCCGAAGGCCACCAGCCACAAGCCGACCGCGCTGTTGGCCTGCGGCACGCTGGTCATGCGGCTGGCCGCCTCGACGATGGACTGCACGATCACGCGCTTGTCGAGCTTCTTCGTCAGCGACTGGCTCAGGCCGAGCAGCTGCTCGAACTGGCGCTTGCGCTCCTCGCGCAGGTGCGCAAGCTCGCGCTGCGAGGCCGCGGCCTGGCCGGCCTGCTGCTGCCGCGCCAGCGACAGCCGCCCGCCCATCCACACCAACATCGCGGTGCATGCGGTCACCACGAGGAACACGATCATGAGGCTGGCGACGGCGGCCACGACCAGGAACTGATCGAAGCTCAGCTCGAGCGGCAGATAGGGCTGGAGTGTGAGAAAGAGGCCGGTGAGATATTCGGAGAGGGCGAAGTTGCCGGTCGCGTACATGGCGACCGCGACGAGCACGATCGCGAAGAGGAACCACAGCAAGCCGCGGAGGAAGCTCATGTCTTGCGCCCGCCCGCGGCTTGGGTTACGATACCGGCACACAGGAGGCGAACATGGCCGTGTCGGCGAAGCTGAAGGCGTTCTTGGATGGGGCGAAGGTCAAGTACGCGGCGGTCAAGCATCCGGTCGCCTATACCGCGCAGGAGATCGCCGCCGCGCTGCACGTGCCGGGCCGCCGGCTCGCCAAGAGCGTGCTGATCAAGACCGACCGCGGCCCGTACCTCGCGGTGCTCTCCGCCGTGTCCCTCATCGACCTGAAGAAGCTCAAGGCCGTCCTCGGCGCCAAGCAGCTCTCGATCGGCAAGGAAACCGACATCCGCCACCACTTTCCGGACGTCGAGGTCGGCGCCATGTCGCCCTTCGGCAACCTGTACGAGGTGCCGGTGGTCACTGATCGCGAGTTGGGCCAGGCCGCGCAGATCGCGTTCAACGCAGGCTCTCACACAGACACCATCACGGTGACGTACGCTGATTTTGCCGCGCTCGTAAAGCCAAAAGTCGGGGCCTTCGCGCTCGTGATCAAGCCGAAAAAAGCCGCGGCCAAAACCAAGTCCAAGAAACCAACGAAGAAGACGTCCAAGCGCCCCGTCGCCAAAAAACAGCCGCCCGCCAAGCGACGGCGCTGACCCCAGGCTTTCAGGCCAGGTGCTCGACGCTGTTGACCCACAGCACGTGCGGCACGTCCCCGCTGACGTCCAGCGCCGTAATGCTCGCGTTATCCAGCCGTAAGCGGCGCAGCAGCGCGTCGTAGTCCGCGTCCAGCCAGTCCGCCAGGAGCGCGGCGATCACCCCGCCGTGCGACACCACGATGTGCTCGCCGTCGCCGCACCGGGCCAAGACCCGCGCGGCCGCCCCGCGCACCCGCGCGCGGAACGCCGCATGCGTCTCCGCCCCCGGGATGTCGATGCTGGCCGAGCGCCTGGCCCAGTGCGTGTACGCGCGGTTATACCGCGCGTCGATCTCGCGCGGCGTCAGCCCTTCCCACGCGCCCAAATGCATTTCTTCCAATCCCGGCTCGACCGCAACCTGCACCTGGTGGCCGTTGCCGGCCAAGATCGCGCGGGCCGTCTCCTGGCTGCGGGCAAGGCGGCTCGTGGTGAGGCTCGCGATCTGGTGGTGGGCGAAGGCGTGGCCGAGGCGCTCGGCCTGCGCGCGGCCGGTCGGATCGAGGGAGAGGTCGGTGTGGCCCTGCAGGCGGTTCTCGAAGTTCCACGCGGTCTGCGCGTGACGGACCAGGTAGCACCGCCTCATCCGGTCAGGTCAGAGGCCGTAGCTGGAGGCGACTTGGTTGAGGACTTCTTCGGCGACGAAGATGGGCGCGTCGGCGCGGAGGGCGACGGCGATGCTGTCCGACGGGCGGGCATCCACCTCGGAGACGGCGCCGTCTTTGGCAGCGAGGACCAACTTCGCGTAGAAGGTGTTGAACTCGAGCTTGGTGATGACGATGCGGGAGAGCGTGGCCCCGAGCTGGGTGATCGTGTCCTGCAACAAGTCATGGGTCAGCGGGCGGGGCGGCTGGATGCCGCTGATGCGCATTTTGATGGCCGAGACCTCGGAGATGCCGATGATGATCGGCAGGAGGCGGTTGCCGCCGCGCTCCTTGAGGACCACGACTTGTTCCCCGCGGCGCTCATCGATGCGGATCTTGCTGACTTCCATTTGAATCAGGCCGTTCGCAGCGCTCATTTGCCATGCTATCACGCAGGCGCAGGCAGCGCAACCGGCGCACCGACGGGACGCGGCGCCATTGGGGCTTGCGCATGGCCGCAGTCCCGACCATAATACCTGCATGCCTGGCCTGCTCCGCACGCTCATCACCGCTTCGTGGATCGCCTCCGCTGCATTCGGCCTGGCGACAACCGCGGCCGGCACCGCCGCGGCTGCCGAAGACCCGTCAACGCAAGCGTGCCCGATCTGCGGACGGCTGCGCAGCGAGCACCTGTCATATTCAGACAAAGCCGGCGCCATGCTGGCCCGCGGCGCGCTCAACTTCACGCTCGGCTGGACCGAAATGATGAAGCAGCCGGCCCAGGAAGTGAAGGAGGGCCACAGCGTGCTGACCGGGATCGCCCGAGGCGTCGAGCACAGCGCGGCCCGCACCCTCGGCGGCCTCGGCGAGCTGGCCACCTTCTGGATGCCGAAGGTCAATGGCAAGTACTCGAATTTGTCCATCGATTGCCCGCTCGACGTGCAGACGCCGTCCGAGCCGAAAAGCACGCGCGCGCCGGAATCGCCTGCGCCGTAAGTCCCGCCATCGTCCCGTTTCCCCGCTTGACTTGATTCGGCCCCCGCAGTAACGTACTCGCAATCGCCGGGTTCGAGGACACCCTCCGGGTGATTCTCTGGAAAGCCTGTGCAAACCAGGCGCGGACCCGCCGCTGTAACCCCGATATCGTGCTCGTGCTAGGCCACTGCCCTGCGCAGGTGTGCAGAGTGGGAAGGCGCGCGAGTGGTGGGGGAGCCAGAAGACCTACCCGGCGACGCACGCCACTCGTCACCGCCCCGCCAGGTTCGGGGCCGGGAGGTCTCATGTTCCGCACCACCCGCACCATCTCTCTGGGCGCCTCGCTCGCCGCGTGTGTCTGGTTCACCGCCTCCGCTGCTGCCGGCACCGCCGGCGAGCAACCGATGGAAGCGCCTGAAGTCCTCGTCGCGCCCCGCCGCGTGCCTGGCTTATCCATGAACGCTGACCGGTACCCTGGCAACGCCACCGTGATCACGCGCTCCGCCATCGCCGCCTCGGGTGCCGCAAACATCCAGGAGCTGCTGGCCAGACAAGTCGGGGTGTTCCTGATCGACCAACAAGGCTTCGGTCTGGCCTCGGACGGCAGCGTGAACCTGCGCGGCGTCGTCAACTCGTCCCGCACCAACGCCCTGGTCCTGCTCGACGGCATCCGGCAGAACCGGCTGACGGGCGATGAGGTGCACTGGCAGAACATGCCGCTGGCCCACATCGAGCGGATCGAGATCCTCCGCGGCGGCGGTGCTACGATCTACGGGGAAGGCGCGCTCGCCGGCGTCATCAACATCATCACGCGGCAGGATGGCGATAAGCCGGTGGAGACCGAGCATGCGGTGGAGGCCGGCAGTTTCGGTTGGCAACGCTACCACACCGGCGCGCGGGGACGCTCTGGCCGGTGGACGTACGCAGTGCAAGGCACGCGCACCCTGCTCGAGGGCTACCGGGAATCGTCCGAGTCGCGCGGCACCGTCGTCAACGCGCACGCCGGCCTTGAGCTGGCGGACGGGCTGACCAGCCGGCTGCACATGCTGCATGCCGAAGACGTCACCGCCTTCCCCGGCCTCCTGACGCTCGTGCAATCCCAGCAGAAGCGCACCGGCACGAACGCGTTCCATGGCTTCAACACGAACGAGGAGGACCAGGCCTCGCTCGATGTGATCGCCGGGCCGGTGGAAGGGCTCTCCGCCGTCGTGACCGGCTTCTGGCGCCGCCGAACCCAGTTCTCCAAGGACACCATCAACTTCAACTCCTTCACCGTCACGCCCTCGCACGGGGCCAGCGTCCGCGGCAATTATGAGACCGAAAGCGCGGCGCTCAGCAGCCTCTTCGTGGCCGGGGCCGAAGGCTCCTGGGACAAGGCGACCGCCGGAGACCCTGGCCTCGGCGAGGACGGCGAGTCCACCCGCCGCGGGTACGGCCTGTTCGCGGAGGAAACGCTCACCCTGAATGACCGGCTCACGCTCTCGACCGGGATCCGCATGGACCGCTCGCGCTACGAAGAATCATTGGCCTTCCCGGCCTTTGAAGGAACGCTCCGGTTCAAGGGGTGGAGCCCGAAAGCCGCGGTGTCGTGCGTCCTCGTGCCGGGCGCAATGACCGCCTTCGCCTCCTACGCGCGGCCGTTCAAGGCGCCCAACGTGGATGACTTCTCCGTCCGCACCGTGGACTTCGTCGGCAACCCCAGGCTGCAGCCGCAGCAGGCTGACACGTACGAGCTGGGCGTGCGGGGCTCGCGCGGCGTCTGGGACGCCGGCCTGACCGGGTTCTACACCCGGACCGACGATGAGATCCTGGTCAACTACACGGCGTTCGAGAGCCAGAACTTCGACACGCGGCGCACCGGCCTTGAGCTCTCGGCCGGCGCGCAGCTACCGCGCGTGCGCAGCCGGATCGCGTACACGTTCGTCGACGCTGAGTTCCGCGAGGGTGCGTTCGCCAGCAACACGATCCCCGGGACGCCGAAGCACACGCTGTCCGCCGGCCTGGAAGCCTCGCCATGGCCCGGCCTCTGGGTGGGCGGGCACTGGCGGCTGATCCACGATTTCTTTCGCGTCAATGACATGCGGAACATCTTGGGCGGCGCAGACAATTACGGCGTGCTCGATCTGACCGCCCGGTATGAATTCCCGGAGCCGAACCCCTGGGGGCCTGGCGAGGCGTCTGTAAAGATACTGAACGCCACGAACGAGGAGTACGGCACGTTCCAATCCAGCAACGCCACGAACCTCACCGGCGCCGGAGAGGCGCCGATGCCGCCGATCGGAATGCTGGCCGGCGTCCGCTGGGAATGGTAAAATGGCGCCCATGACCGCAACCGATGCTCAACGACGCACGGCGCTCCTCCTGCTGGCGATCGGCATCGCCGGCCGTTTGGTTCCACACCCGTGGAACGTCACGCCGCTGATCGCCATTGCGCTGCTCGGCGGCGCGCTGCTGCCTCTGCGGTGGGCCGTGGGTCTGCCGGTCGTCATCGCGGCGGTCAGCGATGTCTTCCTTGGATGGCATGCCACGCTGCCGTTCACATGGGCCGGCTTCGCGCTGGCGGCCGGCCTCGGAACGTGGCTGCGCCGGCCGTCGGTGGGGCGCATCGCGCTGGGAGCGATGACCGCCTCCACCGTGTTCTTCGTGGTGTCGAATTTCGGTGTCTGGCTCATCGGCGGCCTGTATCCGGCAACGCTCGAGGGCCTCGCCGCCTGTTTCGTAGCTGCGATCCCGTTCTTCCGGCAGATGCTGGTCGGCGACATCCTCTGCACGCTTGGGTTCTTCAGCATCGCCGCGGTCATGGGGCGGCTGCCCTTCGCGGTCCGCGCGCGTTGACCGCACACGGCGCGCACCTGTTTCTGCTCGGGCTCGCCGCCGGGCTGTCCCTCCTGACCGCGTCCAGCTACCGCCGCGTGTCCCCGCCTTGGCTGCGCCGCCTGCTGCTCACCGTCGGCGGCTTCGTCGCGTTCCGCTACGTGGCGGTCGCCGTGTTCGCGCAGGCCGCAGACCCGCACGACGTCTGGGCCTGGCGGCACGCATGGTTCGCCACCGTGGTCGGGCTGACGCTGCCCAGCGTCGTGGCCCTGGACCAATTGCTGCGCCATCCGGCCATGACGCCGGCGAAACTGCTCACCTGGTTCTCGCCGTTTCTCGCCGTGTACGCCGCGATCATTCTCTTCGGCGGCTATGTCGCGGTGCCGGCAGCCTCCGGCGGATGGACGCTGCACCTGACATCGGAATGGCGTACGGTCCTGATGGTCACCCAAGCCGTGTTCGTCCTGGGCTTCATCAGCATCGCCGGGTTCGTGATCGTGAAATTCCCGCTGCCGCCGGTGCGCGCAGCCCTGGCCGGACTGATCGCCGCGCAGCTGGGCTTGAGCTTGCACCAACTCCCGGCCGAGCTCTTCGCCCTGCTGGCCCTCTGGTACGCGTTCGAAACCGCCGCACAACTCCAGCAAGCTTCGTAGCCCTCCTAGCCCGTCGGGCCTCCCCGCTCTACACCGGCGGGTCCTGGCACCGCATTCGCTCCGCGCACCCGCTCGCCCGGCCCCACCGTAAGCGGGGACATTTCCGCCGGCCAATGTGGGATAGCCGACCGGCAGGAAACGTCCCCGCCGCGGGTGGCGCGGGGCCTAGCCCCCACGCCGGCGCGGAGCTTACCGGCGGGGCCCGCAGGCCCCCCCCCCCGCCCCGGCCCCCCGTAGAACAGCGCCGGCCGGCGGGGCGGGCC
>Ga0080064_1000598_pt1 | contig 90346 bp, 89 predicted proteins | sample Subgrocontami54m_FD_69260 | JGI IMG/M metagenome (GOLD analysis project Ga0080064, IMG submission 69260) | Subsurface groundwater microbial communities from S. Glens Falls, New York, USA - GMW46 contaminated, 5.4 m (SPADES assembly) (version 2) ... | reverse complement strand
TCCGTGAGGTTGGCATCGTCGAGCCGCCAGTCGTAGCGCGCGACCAAAGCGAGCCAGACAAGTACCTCCTGCTCGACGGCCACTTGCGTATCGACGTCCTCAAGGACATGGGCGAAACCGAGGTAAACTGCCTGATCTCAACCGACGACGAGGCCTTCACGTACAACAAGCGCGTCAATCGTCTCGCTAGTATTCAAGAACACAAGATGATTCTCAAAGCCGTCGAGCGAGGCGTCCCTGAGGACCGAATTGCACGAGCACTCAATGTCGATGTCGCGAGCATCGGGCGGAAGCGACGTCTTCTGGACGGGATTTGCGCTGAGGTTGCTGAAATTCTCAAGGATAAGCACATCGCAATTCACACATTTACGGAACTCAAGAAGATGGCACCGCTGCGACAGATTGAGGCCGCGGAGCTGATGGTCGCGATGAATAAGTACACGACCAGCTACGCAAAATCGCTGCTGGCTGCGACACCCCAAGCGCAGTTGGCCGAGGCCGACAAACCCAAGCACGTAAGAGGGTTGAGCGACGAGCAGGTCGTATTGATGGAACGCGAGTCGGTCAATCTCGAACGCGAGTTCAGGATCGCCGAGAAGTCCTACGGCACCGACCATCTCGATCTTGTGCTCACCAATGGTTACCTCGGCAAACTGCTCGGCAACGCAAGGGTGGTGCGTTACCTCGCGCAGCATCACCGTGACATTCTGACTGAATTCCAGAAACTCGCCGAGATGGAAACAGTTGCGGCCTGAAGCATGCTGCCTGCCGTGCAGCCCCTTCGATATGGCCGCTGATGGGGACCCGGACCCGATAAGCGCGGGGACCGCGGGAGAAGCCGCACGATGGGGCGGATCAAGCGCGGTGGTGGGGATGGCGGCGAACCCGCTCGGAGCCCACCGGGTCGGCATTCATAAGCCGACTGCATGGCCCGGTCGATACGCGTCCAGCCATGAAGCTGTGAGGGCGTGCCGGCGCGTGATGCGACCCCAAGCGGATTCGCCGTGCCGGCACGCCTAGGAGTGCCGCATCACCTCATATGAGGCCTGCGTCACAACTGTTCGTTATTTTTGATACCGTAAGTTCCGAACCCCAACCGAATTAGGTGGGAATCAACCACTGCCGTGGCAGGCAAATAACTGCTGATTATCATGCGGATTTCAAACATCTATTTCTCCGAGCAGAGCGTTAGCCATGCGCGAGACTGCCGAGCACATCTGCCCGCTTGAGTGTTGTCCTCAAGGCCTCATCAGAGACATGAGTATAGATCTCGGTGGTGGCAATGCTGGAATGACCAAGCAGCCGCTGAACGAACCGGATGTCCACTCCGGTTTCGATCAAAAGCGTTGCTGCGGTGTGCCTCAACATGTGCGGAGTTACGCAAATGCGACGTCGAGATGCAGTCGTCCCTATTGTAGGCCGCGATCGAGTCAAGAATGGCGTTGTCACCGGAAACCGTCCAGCGCTCGTACTCGAGGCCCGCGACGAAAAACGGACTGTCGGCTTTGCGCCATTCGTCGATGCAGCGGCGCTTGTAGTCGCACTGTTCGCAAGCCGCGCAGGGAATGGCTTTGCTTGATCGGGCCTCGTCCGACACGAAACGCTCGAACCGACGCATCAGCCGCTTGAGAATGTAGCGCGTGCGACGGAGATCGAATTGTGCTGGCTCTCCGGCAGCAACATGGACTGCTCCGCCCTGAACCTTAATGCCGAAGACCGCATCCAGTAACTCCGCGTAGATGCCAAGCTGAAGGAGGTATTCTCCCTTGGCCTTGCGCGAGAGTTTGGCATCCTCGGGTTCAAAAACGGGTGCCTGCCCAGGCCGGCGCACCAAGAAGTCGGGATAGCCAAGCCATGCGTCCTTGGAGAGGGCGGCTTGGTAGATCAGCGCCGCACCCCCCTTGATCGCTTCGGCCGTCAGGGCCGCGCGCTCGGTATGGGTGCCCTCGGCGGGAATACGAACGGCTGGGCCATGCAACACCTCAAGCCGCGCCAAGACCTCCGCCTCATGCTCAAAGCCCTTGGCGCGGATGAGCTCCAAGGTTGCGTCGGCTTCTCCTTCCGGCTTGACGCCGGCCAACCATAAGGCGGCCGCGTGCGTGCAGCCGAGGAAGTGGTTGAGGCGGGATGCTGACAGAGGATGCATGGGCAGCGAGCATAATGGGTTGGTACGTCAGAATTGGACGTAGCATTAAAAGCTAGGACACTTTCTTTGCCGGGACGGCGTATGTGAAACGGAGAGGCTCATCGTGGTGCGCTAACGCGGCGCGAAGTTCGGTTGTCAGTCGCTCACGCAAGGCTACCGGCTCCACGACCTCGACTTTGTTTCCCCAGCAGAATAGGTGCCAGGCCAATTCGAGCATACCGCTCGCACGAAAGCGCACGATTGCGCCCCCTTCAGGATGATCATCAACAGTCTGGCTTGAGTGGAATCGGTAGTTTTTGAATTCATCCATGCCGCTTGGCAGGACATGCAACACAACATCCTCTTGCTCCCCTTCGAAATAGGCGAAGGGTGTGTTGGCGAATTTCACCAGATCGAAGCCAGCAGGTGGCGTGCCCGGCGTATCGAGGCATTGAAGGCCTGCGATTTTGTCCAGGCGGAAATGCTTCGGCTTGGTTGAGCCGGGGTCCGCTCCGATAAGGTAATTGCATCGTCCAAAAATGATGCCGTAAGGCAAAAGCTCGCGCGAATTGCCGGGCGATGAGCCGCCGAAATAGACGAAGCGAACCATCTTCATTCCGAGAAGTGCCTGTCTCAAGGTCATCAATACGGCAGGATCTTCAGCAGGACGCGGCCCGGCCTGCACTGCGATAAGCTCGGCTCGCACCAGCGCCTCGACATCCGTTTCGGTTGCGCGCTTGCGGCTTTGGCCCATGGCGCCGCGAATTTTCCTGTCCAGGGATGCAAGTGATTCCGCTCGTCCGGTGGCGTCGGAGGACCTCAACTCGGTGATCACAATCCCTAAATCCGTCAACTCCTCCGTCGTCGGGTCTTGGAAAAAACCATCGAGACCGCGCGGAATGCGGAAACGTTTGGAGGGATGATCAGGAATTTCCTCCAACCGCGGGAATACATCTCTGATCGAATCGCGCATCCGCTCGACTGTGCGGCGACTCGCGCTCGTCACCTGACACATGTCAGCTAGGGTCAAACCCTCAGCGCTGCTTGCCAGAGCACGGGCAAGCTCAAGGATTTTCTTAGGTTTGTCATACCGCATGGCAGCTACGTCCGATTCTGACGTAGCACGGTAGCAATCTCCATCCTGACGGTCACTAACGGCAAATTCGGTGGCCAAAACCAGATACTTATGGAGAACCTATATGACCGCTGAGAACGAAAAGCCTGCCCAGGGCAACCATCAGGAAGCAGGTAGCGAGCCCCCGCACAATCCCGGCGGACACGAACACGACGACGCACATCGCCGCCAAGACGGCCACGACCATCATGGACACGGATATCCGCATGACGACGGCGTGGTGATCCTGTGGACGCTCAACGTGCAGGGTGTCGTGATCGAATCGCGTCGCCCGGAGATCACAGTACGTGATGCCATCAAGCAAGCAGGCTTCAATCCCGATGCGCCGTGGATCATCGTCCTGAAGATTGCCGATGCCGTTAAGAAGGAGGTCGATCTGTCCTTTGTGATCGACCTCCGTGTCAAAGGCATTGAGAAGCTGCGATTGACGCCAAAGCAAATCAACAACGGAGAGATGGCCGCGGGGCGGCGTGTGGAGCGCGCTGATGAACCTCGACCAAGCGCTCTCGATCAAACCTGATCATGCCGATGCCCGCAATAATCGCGGCGTAGCGCTGCAGAATCTGGGGCGACCCGCTGACGCCCTTGCAGATTACGAACGGGCACTAGCGCTTGCACCCGATCACCCGGAAGCTTCGATCAACAAAGGAAATGCGCTTCTTGCGCTTGGTCGTTACCGCGAGGCACTTGCAAATGATGAAGAAATCATCGCGCGTCGGCCGGATTGCGGTGAAGCGCATTTCCATGCAGCTCACGTGCAGCTAGCGCTCGGAAATTATCATGACGGATGGAAGGAATATGAGTGGCGCTGGTGCACACGACAGCTGCGCGCGCACCGGAGAGACTTTACGCAACCTCTCTGGCTCGGTCAGGAATCGCTTCAAGGAAAAACGATTTTACTTCATGCCGAGCAGGGCCTCGGCGATACAATCCAGTTTATCCGCTATGTGCAGTTGGTAGCACAACAAGGGGCAGAGGTCATTCTTGAGGTCCAGCGGCCGCTCCTGACGCTCGCGAGGCAACTAAAGGGCATTGCCCAGACCGTAGCGCGCGGCGAGCCGTTACCGGATTTCGATTTTCACTGCCCTCTGCTCAGCCTGCCCCTTGCCTTCGGAACGCAGGTTCACAACATTCCGCAGGGCCCTTACTTATGGGCGCCATCGGAGCACGTGCACAAGTGGCGGGGCCGTCTGCTCCACCTCAAAAGGCCGGCCGTCGGGCTTGTATGGTCAGGCGGTGCGACCCACGGCAATGATCGCAACCGTTCCATCCCTCTGAAGCGTTTGTCACCTCTGTTTCGTGAGGAGAATATTGGACTGGTAAGTTTGCAGCGCGAGCTGCGGAATGAAGATGCGGGGATTTTGGACTGTCATCCGCAAATTCAGATGCTGGGCGGGGAGCTGATGGATTTTTGCGATACCGCCGCAGTCATCTCGCTCCTCGACTTAGTTATTACAGTCGACACATCCGTCGCACATCTGGCGGGGGCGCTCGGTGCGCCCACGTGGATTCTGGTGCCAGCAGTCCCGGACTTCCGCTGGATGCTGGAACGAACAGACAGCCCGTGGTATCCGACGGCGCGTCTATTCAGACAGCCCAGTCCGGGCGATTGGGACAGTGTTATCGAGCATCTATGCGCAGAGCTCCGCGGCATGGTTCCAGAATCTCCGTTATCAACGGCCACGGCGTAGCCGGAGCCGGGCGCTCCGCGGCGCCAAGCTCTTGACAGCACACCGTCTTTTTTCGGTATTTCGCGCATGTAACGCGGTCTCCGAATGGGCCGCGCCTAACCAATCCAGCGGGGAAGGTGGTCGCAATGGCGGCTTGCCCGACATCGTTGGCGCCATCGTCAACGGCCGCAACCCACCGCAACTGACGGCCAAGAAGTTAATGCGTTTGTCGCCGCATCTGCCGATCGATTGGACTGAGCAGCGACGATGTCTCGGCTTCCGCTGAGATATCGCTGAGACCGCGACCACTCTCGCGCAAAGTATCCGTCTGTTGCCACTTTCGTGGCACCATTTGCGCGCGAATGCAGCGAAAAAAGTAAACCCCTGAATGCCCCGCTAGAGATATTCGCACACGTTGTGCCGAGCTCACGCGCGCCCAATCGTCTCTGCCAATTGCAACGCGTGAAGAAGCCCGCAAATTCGCGGCGAAAATGGCGACACGAATAAACTACTGTAATATCAACAACTTAGATGGCTGGGGCGCCAGGATTCGAACCTGGGAATGGCGGAATCAAAATCCGCTGCCTTACCACTTGGCTACGCCCCAATGCACTGCGCAGGCTCGGCGCGCCGGGTATAGCGGCGGGACCTGATACGATCAATGTCCTCCGGCCGATTCGACCCTTTAATGACCGGCCGCAAGCAACCGCAAGTATAAGGCAGCCAGCGGAATGCGCGCTGATCCGGACATCGCACCATGAGCTACCGGGCCCCGGTCGCCGACATCGTCTTTACGTTGCGGCACGCCGCCGGCTTCGCGCCGGCGCAGGCCGCCGGCCTCTATGGCGACCTCGGCAATGACGTGGTCGAGGCAGTCCTGGCGGAGGCCGGCCGCTTCGCCGGCGAGGTGATCGCGCCGCTCAACAGCATCGGCGACCGCACCGGCGCGCAGTTCAAGGACGGCGCCGTCACCACGCCGCCCGGCTGGAAGCAAGCCTATCGCGACTGGGCCGCCGCTGGCTGGAACGGGCTCGCGGCGCCCGCGCAATGGGGCGGCCAGGATCTACCGCACGCGATCAACGCCGCCTGCGTGGAAATGTGGAACGCCGCCTCGATGTCGTTCGGCATCGGGCCGGTGCTGACCATGAGCGCGATCGAGGCGCTGGTGGCGCACGGCTCCGAGGAACTGCAGCGCCTGTATTTACCCAAACTTGTGTCGGGCGAGTGGACCGGCACCATGCAGCTGACCGAGCCGCAGGCCGGCTCCGACGTCGGCGCGCTACGCGCCAAGGCCGCGCGCGCCGGCGACGGCAGCTACCGCATCAGCGGGCAGAAGATCTTCATCACCTATGGCGAGCACGATCTCACCGACAATATCGTCCATCTCGTGCTGGCGCGGCTGCCCGATGCGCCGCCCGGCACCAAGGGCATTTCGCTGTTCCTCGTACCGAAATTTCTGGTCGATGCGGACGGCTCGCTCGGGGCACGCAATGACGTGCGCGCCCATTCCATCGAGCACAAGCTCGGCATCCACGCCTCACCCACCTGCACCATGGTGTTCGGCGACCAGGGCGGCGCTATCGGTTTCCTGGTCGGCGAAGAGAACCGCGGCATGGCCTGCATGTTCACCATGATGAACCAGGCGCGCCTTGCGGTCGGCCTGCAGGGCGTCGGCATCGCCGAGCGCGCCACCCAACAAGCGCTTGCCTTCGCGCGGGAACGCAAGCAGGGGCGCGCCACCGGTGAGCCAAGCGGGCCGAGCCCGATCATCGCCCATCCTGACGTCAAGCGGATGCTGCTGACCATGCGCGCGCTCACCCGCGCAGCGCGTGCCATCTGCTATGCGACCGCGGTGGCGCTCGATCGCGCCGAGCGCGGCGGCGACGCGCGCGCGCGCAGCGAGGCAACTGACCGCGCCGCGCTGCTCACCCCGGTCGCCAAGGCTTTCGCCACCGATATCGGCAGCGAGGTGGCCTCGCTCGGCATTCAGGTGCATGGCGGCATGGGTTATGTCGAGGAGACCGGCGCCGCCCAGCACTTTCGCGACGCCCGTATCGCGCCGATCTACGAAGGCACCAACGGCATCCAGGCGATCGATCTGGTCACCCGCAAGCTACCTTTGGCCGGCGGCGCCGTGGTGAAGAATTATATCGCCGAGCTACGTCGCAATGCCGAGGCTATCCAGGCGGCGAAGGAACCGGCCTTCGGCATGACGGGTCAAAAACTCGGCGAGGCGGTCGATGCGCTCGCGCGCGCCACCGAATGGCTGCTCGGCCGCCAGCTCAACGATCCCGATACCGCGCTCGCCGGCGCCACGCTTTATCTGCGGCTGTTCGCCACCGCCGCGGGTGGCGCGCTGCTGGCGGAGGAGGCGCTCGCCGCCCAAAAACTCGGCGCCGACGCGCCATCGCGCATCGCCCTCGCGCGCTTCTTTGCCGAGAATATCGCCGTGCAGGCGGGCGGCCTGGAACGGGCGGTGACCGAAGGCGCCGACAGCATCACCCTTGCAGATTCCGCGCTCCTCTAGACCATGATCCGCTTCAATTGAATCAGATCATGGTCTAGCTTTTTGTTTGAACATAATCTTTTCCGAAAACCGGTTTCCACTTTTCGGGATCATGCTCTGACGTGAAAAATCCGCACTTCCCCTGCCCGCTTCCAGCCACTACGTGTGTTCGATGACGACACTGTTCGTGACCCACCCCGCCTGCCTCGATCATCGCACCCCGTCCGGCCACCCGGAGCGGCCCGACCGGTTGCGCGCCATCTGGGAGGCGCTCGACGACGAGCGCTTCCAGCCGCTTGCGCGTGCCGAAGCGCCCGCTGCTGCGCTTGAGACCGTCGCACTCTGCCATCCCATGGACTATGTCACCGCAATCCGCGACGCCACGCCGCAACAGGGTCTGGTGCAGATCGACGCCGACACCAGCATGTCGCCCGGCAGTTTCGAGGCCGCTTTGCGCGCTACGGGCGGCGCAGTTCACGCCGTCGACCAGGTGATCGCCGACCAAGCCGCCAATGCCTTTGTCGCCGGGCGCCCGCCCGGCCATCATGCGGAAACCGCCCGACCGATGGGTTTCTGCCTGTTCAACAGCGCGGCGATCGCGGCGCGCTACGCGCAACGCCAGCACGGCATCGGCCGCGCCGCCGTGGTGGATTTCGACGTACATCACGGCAACGGCTCGCAGGACATTTTCTGGTCGGACGAGACGGTGATGTATTGCTCGACGCACCAGATGCCGCTCTATCCCGGCACCGGGTCGCCCGACGAGCGCGGCGACCACGACAATATTGTCAATGCGCCGCTGCGCGACGGCGACGGCGGCGAGCAGTTTCGCGCCGCCTTTGAGCGCATAATCCTGCCGCGGCTCAAAGCGTTCGCACCGGAATTCCTGGTGATTTCGGCGGGTTTCGACGCCCATGCGCGCGACCCGCTGGCCAACCTCAATCTTCTGGAGCCCGATTTCGAGTGGGTCACGCGCAAGCTGATGGAAGTAGCAGAGACGAGCGCGCAAGGCCGTATCGTGTCGGTGCTGGAAGGTGGCTATGATCTGCAGGGCTTGGCCAATTCGGCTGCCGCCCACGTCGCCGCGCTGATGTCGGCGCGCTGAGGCGGGCTTAGAACGCGCAGCCAAACACGCTACACTGCAACGACTCGCCAGCACAGGAACCGACTATGGCCGACACCACCCATGCCGACGTTAAACGCCTGCCGTTCGAGCGCGCGATCGAGGAATTGGAATCGATCGTCAAGCGGCTGGAAGAAGGCAAGGTGCCGCTCGAAGAGTCCGTGGCGATCTACGAGCGCGGCGAGGTGCTCAAGCGCCGCTGCGAGGAGTTGCTGCGGCAAGCCGAAGCGCGCGTGGAAAAGATCACTTTGGACGCCGCCGGCAAGCCGACCGGCACCGAGCCGCTCGACGTGAGCTGAGGGCCTGCCGCGTTTTTGCAATTGCTGCGGTGTCGGTTGCGTCGGACCCACCGGCCGCGCGGCTGCCACTTCCCGCCAGTCAGCGTCCGCGCAATGCGCGTAGATCCGGAAGCTTCTGCTTCACTCGCGTGATCTCCTTCCAGGGATCCTGCTTCAGACCGGACAGGCGCTTTCGGATATTCAGCACCGTGTATTGGTTGGCCGCCTTGACGCGCGGCAGCTCCTGCCAGGTGACCGGCGCCGACACCGGCGCGCCTTCGCGCGCGCGGGTGGAATAGGCGGCGACCGAGGTCTGCTCCAGCGAATTGCGCAGATAGTCGATAAAGATTTTTCCCTTGCGCAGCTTCTTGGCCATGTTGGCGACATAGCGCTCCGGCTCGTCGGCGGCCATCGCCATGGCGAGCGCCTGGGCGAAGGTCTTGACGCTGTCCCAATCGGCGCCGGCGACCGGCAGCACCACATGCAGACCCTTGCCGCCTGACAGTTTCACGAAGCTTTCGAGCCCGATGTGCTTCAGCCGCTCGCGCACGTCGCGCGCTGCCGCGACAATATCGGTCCAGCCGATGTCCTCCCCCGGATCGAGGTCGAACACGATGCGGTCGCACAGATCGAGCCGGTCGATCATGGAGCCGCGCACATGCACCTCCAGAACCCCGGCCTGCACCAGGGACAACAGCCCGTCCACATCGTCGACCGCGATCACTTGGCGACCCTTGCGGTCGATCACCGTGCGTAAATTCTTGTCGTCGAGCCCGGCGGAAGCGTGTTTCTGAAAGAAACACTCGCCTTTCGTCCCCTCCGGACAGCGCACCAGCGACAGCGGGCGGCCCACCACATGCGGCGCCATCCAGGTCCAGACGTCGCGATAATAATCCGCCAGATCCTGCTTGGTGACGCCGACATCGACCCAATAGACGCGGTCGGGATGGGTGAAGCGCACGTCGCCCTCTTTCCAGGGTTTGGCGCGGGACGCAGCGCCGCGCGCGGCGGAGTTGGCCGCTTTCTTGGCAGTGTTCTTGGCGCTTGCCGCCGCGCCTTGGCCCCCGCGCTGTGATTTCTTCGCCATGATCTTGCTCGCCTCGGCCGCGATCTTCGCGACCTTTCCGGGATTTTGCGATGCCTTGGCGTCGTCGATCGCCGCCGGCGTTTCGCGCACCACTTCGCGCGGAGACTTGTCATCGCGCACGCCCTTGAACGCCGCCTGCCGCATCATGCCGTCGCCGGTCCAGCCGCGGAACTGGGATTCGATTACCGTTTTCGGCTCGACCCAATGCACGTCGCGGCGGCGCGCCTCCGCGCGCGGAATCTGATCGAACGGCGGCTTGCCGATCTCCAGCGCATGCAGCCGCTTGTACAGGTCGCGTGCGGTATCATGGGTATAACCGGTGCCGATGCGTCCGGCATAGATCAGCCGGTCCTTGTCGTAATAGCCGGCCGCAAGCGCGCCGATGGCCCGCGGCATCACCGTGGAGGGGGAATAGCCGCCGACCACCAGTTCCTGGGCATTGGCGCATTTGGTCTTGATGAAGGTGTCGGCGCGGCCTGAGCGATACGGCGCATTCGCGCGCTTGGATACGATGCCTTCCAGCGTCATGCGGCAAGCCTGGCGCAGCACCAGAGCGCCCTCCTCGTCGAAATGCTCACTGTAGCGGATGACGTCGCCGACGCCTTTGGCGCGATCGAGCAGGTGCTTGAGTTCGCCCTTGCGCTCCAGCAGTGGACGCTCTCGCAGATCGCGGCCATCGAGATGAAACAGGTCGAACACATAATAGACGAAGCGGTCGGTGCGGCTGTCCTTGAGCGCGCCCTGCAGCGCGGCGAAATCGGAAATGCCGCGCTCGTTCTCCACCACGATCTCACCGTCGAGGAGCGCAGTCTCGGCCGGCACCCTGGCCACCGCGGCGGCGACGTTAGGGAACTTACGCGCCCAGTCGAGCCCCTTGCGTGTGAGCAATCTCACCTTGCCGTGGTCGAGCCGCACTTGGATGCGGTAGCCATCGAACTTGATCTCATGCACCCAGCCGGGACCGCTTGGCGCCACGGTGCGCAGGGTCGCCAGCGACGGAGGCACGAAGTCCGGCAGCGGGGCGCCGCGCGACTTCTTCTCCGCACCCTTGTTCTCCGCACCCTTGGGCTTGGTCTTTTTCGCCGCTGTCCGGCGCGGGGTGCGCACGCTATTGCGTTTGGGCGCGCCATGGCCATTACCACGGGTCGCGCCCGCCTTGACGTTGTCCTTGACGCTGCGGTTCGACTGCCAGACCCTTTGGCGTCCCTTGCCCTCGGCGATTTCCGGAATGGTGCGGCCGGTCACCACCGAACGGTCCATTTCTTCGAGAACGTCCGGGTCCTTGTCGGTGCGGGCGGCCTCGTCATGCGCCTTGATCAGCAGCCAGTTCTCCCGCTTTTCGTTCGGCCTGCCGCGCAGACGGATCAGGCGCCACTTGCCGTGCAATTTCTCGCCGTCGAGGGTGAATGAGAGATAACCTTTCTTCACGCCCATGTGCGGATCGCCCTCCGGCATCCAGATGCCGCGATCCCAGATCATCACCGTGCCGCCGCCGTATTGGCCCTGCGGGATGGTGCCCTCGAAGTCGTTGTATTCGATCGGATGATCCTCGACGTGGACAGCGAGCCGCTTTTCGCCGGGAATAAGGCTTGGCCCGCGCGTCACCGCCCAGCTCTTCATCACGCCGTCGAGCTCGAGCCGCAGATCGTAGTGCAGGCGGCGCGCGGCGTGTTTCTGGATGACGTAGCGATAGCCCTTGGCGCGCGCCCGCCGTCCGCGCGGCTCCGCGGTCACGTCGAATTTGCGTTTCTTGTGATAGAGCTGCAGGCTCACGGATCAGCCCCGTCAGCTGGCGCGCTTGAGCTTTTTGCGTTTGGTTGCGCCGCGGGCCGGCGCAGCGCGCTTGCCTGACGCGTTGCTGCGCCGGCCAGCGCCAGAGGCTGCGCCGGAAGATGCGCCGCCGCGCCGCTCGGCCTGCACGCTGCGGCGTAGCGCGTCCATCAGATTGATCACATTGCTCGGCTGCTGGCCCGGCGCCGTCGGCAGCTTCTTGCCGTGTTGCTTGGCGCTGATCAGCTGCTTGAGCGCGCGCTCATACCGGTCCTCGAATCTCGACGGGTCGAACTTGGTCTTCTTGGTTTCCAGAATGTGCTCGGCCAGTTCCAGCATGTCCTTGGAGATTTTCACATCTGGGATGTCGTCGAAATATTGCGGCCAGTCGCGCACCTCGCTTTTGTAGCGCAGCGCGGTCCCCACGATGCCTTTGTCGCGCGGTCGCAACATCAGCAACTGTTCGCGGCGGTGGAGCACGACGCGCGCCAACCCGACCAACCCTTGGTCGCGCATTGCCTCACGGATTACCGCAAAGGCTTCGACTCCGACCTTGTCGTCGGGCACCAGATAAAACGATTCGTCGAGATAGAGCTCGTCCACATCCTCGCGCGGGACAAACGCCTCGATGTCGATGGTGTGGGTGCTTTCGAGAGCAACTTCGTCGAGCTCATCCTCTTCCAGCAGCACGTAGTTGTCGCCGCCGGCCTTGTGACCCTTGACCCGGTCTTCTTTCGGCACCTCTTCGCCGGTCTCCGAATCCACCACCTCATAGCGGACCCGGTTACCGGTCTCGCGGTTGAGGATGTTGAAGCGGACGCGCTCGTTCCTGGTGGTGGCGGGAAACAGCGCCACCGAGCAGGAGACCAGCGATAATTTGAGATAACCCTTCCAATTCGCGCGCGGCGCCATGACGCAATCACCCCTTTACACTGAAGGGCAAAACGCCGCAGACGGCCGTGAAGTTCCACGGCGCCGGGGCGATGGCGGACCTGCGCAGGCCCGGTTTTTCTAGCTTTCGACGCCCTGGCTCTTACTGAACGCGATCTGCAATTCGTTGAGCTTGCGTTGCAGCTTGGCGAACTCGCTTTCGAGCTTCTGCACGCGCTCTGGCAGGTCGGCCGGCGCCGCGTCAGGCACCAGCGAGGTCGAGCCTTCGCTTTCGAAGGCGACACCGACCTCGACCCCGATCCGCCGCAGGACTCTGGCGCGATGCGTTTCATCCTTGTTGGGGATGTACAGTTCGATGATATCGGGAATGGCCACCGCGTCCGAGAACACCAGCTTGGCGCCGGTCTCGGAAATGTCGCGGATCAGGCAATCGATGCTCGATCGCCGGTTGTTGAAATAGATGCGCCCTTGCAGGAAGCTTTTCTGGCGCGTGGATATGCGACGGTCTTCCATGGTGACCTCGCGAGTTCAAACCGTTTCCGGGAAAGCGGTTCCCGGCCGTTGCCTAAAAATAGCCGCTGCTGATTACCGCATCGTTCACGCCCCCTTAGCGCCTCCTTTACCATCCGGCCGGAAACACGCCGCGATCAACAGCCTAAAACCCCTACAAACGTTGAACAATCAAGATGCAGTAACCCTGCAGCGCTACCATTCACCCATTGGAATGCTGCTTGCCCAGGTATTGTGTGGATGGCCTCGATGGCACAGTCGCACTGGCGCATCGTTCTTGGACCGCTGACCACGCTCGCGACCGTGGTCGCGATCTATCTGGTCGACCGTTATGTCTTCCCGGTGCCCAATCCCGGCGCGATCTCGTTCGTCGCCGTGGTGTTCTCCGCCTATTTCGGCGGGGTCGGCGCCGGACTGATCAGCGCCGCCATCTCTCTTGGCTACGCTGCGTTCAGCTTTTCGATCCCCGGACAGGTCCTGCATTACAAGCCCGACAATCTGGCGCGCCTCTATGTTCTTCTGGTCGCCACACCCGCCATCGCAACCATGGTCGGCGTGCTGCAGGCGCGCATGCGGCGCGCGCTTGAGCGCGAACACGAAGCGCTGGTTACCGTTGAGGGATCCAATCGCAACCTGGCGGCGTTACGCGCCGCGCTCGACCATGTGGACTACGGCATCGTGTTGCTTGACAGCGAGTTGCGCGCGCAATTCATCAACCGGGCCTTCCGCAAGATGTGGCGGCTGCCCGATCACATCGCCGACAGCAAGCCCGCCTATGTGGCGCTGCTTTATCACGGGCGCGACACGCGGGCTTATGCGGTGCAGCCCGACGTCGCGGACGCCCATGTGGCGGCGCGCGCGGCTGCGGTCCGCGCCGGCGACGAGCGCCCAGTGGACCTCATGCTCACCAATGGCGAGGTGGTCTGCGCCCGCTGCAAGGTGCTGCCGGAAGGCGGCCGCATGCTGACCTATGCCAATGTGACGGCGCGGGTGAACTACGCCCACGAAATGGAGGAACTCGCTACCCTCGACGGCATGACCGGACTGTACAACCGTCGCCACTTCTTCGTCACCGCCGACGGCGAATGGGGACGTTTTCAGCGCTATCAACGGCCGCTGGCGCTGCTGATGGTCGATATCGATCTGTTCAAGACGGTGAACGACAACTACGGACACGATGTCGGTGACCAGGTGATCGTGCAGATTGCCAACGCCTGCCGGGAAAACAAGCGCACCTCCGATATCGTTGCCCGCGTCGGCGGCGAGGAATTCGCGCTGTTGCTGCCGGAAACCGCGCTGGAGGACGCCGAGTTGGTGGCCGAGCGGCTGCGCCGGGCCATCGCCGCGCGCGAACTGCCCGGAAACGGGGGCGTCGTGACCGTGACCGTCAGTATCGGCGTCGCCGAAGCCAACCACGATATGAACGGCGTGACCGACCTGATCAAGCATGCCGACATGGCGCTCTATGCCGCCAAGCGGACCGGGCGCAACCGCATCTGTGTGTACGAAAAGACCACGGAAGCGGACAGCCAGCGCAGCGCGCCTTCCGCAACCGCCGCCTGATCGCCTGGCCCCACCCTCGCCCCCTCGCGCAAAGCGCGCGCGGTTGCTAAGCCAATCTTTATGATAAGACGCATGCGCGCCGACCGGCTGCTGGTTGAACGCGGCCTGTTCGAAAGCCGCGCCAAGGCGCAGGCCGCCATTGCCGCCGGCGGGGTGACCGCCGACGACAAGCCGGTGCGCAAGCCTTCCGAGGAAATTGCGGTGGGCGCCGCCTTACAGGCCTCGCCCGAGCATCCTTTTGTGTCACGCGGCGGAGTGAAGCTTGCAGCCGCGCTCGATCACTTCGCCTTCGATGCCGCCGGCCGCGTCTGTCTCGACGTCGGCGCCTCGACCGGCGGTTTTACCGAAGTGCTGCTCGCGCGCGGCGCCCGGCGGGTCTATGCCGTCGACGTCGGCCACGGCCAGTTGCACCAACGCCTGCGCAGGCGACGCGAGGTCAAAGTCTTCGAGCACACCGATATCTGCAAGCTTTTTCCCGCCATGCTGCCGGAGCCGCCGGATTTTGCGGTCATCGACGTCAGCTTCATTTCGCTCAAGCAGGTCTTGCCGGCGGCCGTGGCGCTCATACGCCCGCCGGCACAACTGGTCGCGCTGATCAAGCCGCAATTCGAGGCCGGGCCGAAAAACCTCAAGAAAGGCATCGTGCGCGATCCCGCGATTCACGCCGTGGTATGCGACGACATCGCCGCCAGCGTGACCGCGCTCGGCTTCACGGTTGCGGGCATCGTCCCTTCCCCGATCACCGGCGGCGACGGCAACCGCGAGTTCTTTATCGGGGCGCGCCGTGAGTGAACGGCTGCGCATCGACCGCCTCGGGCGGCGCGGCGACGGCGTCGCCGACACGCAAGCCGGCCCGATCTACGTCCCCTATGCGCTGCCGGGGGAAACCGTCCAGGTCGAGGCTTGGCCAGGGGACGCCGAACGACGCCGCCTTGTCGGGATCGTCGGAGCAAGCCCGGAGCGGATCGCGCCGGTCTGCGCGCATTTCGGATCGTGCGGCGGCTGTGCCGTGCAGCACTGGAACGCGGCGCGCTATCGCGACTGGAAGCGGGCAGTAGTGGTCGAGACGCTGGCGCAGGCTGGGCTCGACGCGGAGGTCGATGGGCTGATCGATGCGCATGGCGAAGGACGCCGCCGCGCGGTGTTCCATGCCCGCCGCCGCGGCGCGGACAACAATTTGCAGGTCGGCTTTGCCGCATTGCGCGCCCATGACATCGTGGCGATCGAACGCTGCCCGGTGCTCGCGCCATCGCTCGCTGGCGCGCTCGATGCCGCGCGCGCCATCGCCGAGGTCTTGGCGCCAGCGCGCAAGCCGCTCGACATTCAGGTAACCGCGAGCGACGGCGGACTTGATATCGACGTGCGCGGCTCGGGGCCGCTGCCACCCGCGCTGTCGGGCAACCTCGCACAACTGACCGAACGGCGTCGGCTGGCGCGCCTGACCCGGCACGGCGATCTTGTCGCACAGCGGGCCAGCCCCACCGTCAGCATGGGCCGCGCCCGCGTGGCGCTACCGCCCGGCGCCTTTTTGCAAGCCACCGAGGCAGGCGAGGAGGCGCTCGCGGCGCTTGTAGCGGAGCACGCCGGCAAAGCGAAAGCGATCACGGATTTGTTCTGCGGCCTCGGCCCATTCGCGCTGCGGCTGGCCGAACGCGCGCGCGTTACCGCCCTCGACGGCGACGCGGAGGCGATCGCGGCGCTGACGCGCGCCGCCGCAACGACCTCCGGTCTCAAGCCAGTGGACGCCCAGGCGCGCGATCTGTTCCGCCGGCCCCTGCTGGCGGCCGAGCTGAAAGCCTTCGACGCGGTGATTTTTGACCCGCCACGCCAGGGCGCCGAGGCGCAGGCGCGCGCGCTGGCCGCATCAAACGTTCCATTGGTTGTAGCGGTGTCGTGCCATGCCGGCACCTTCGCGCGCGACGCACGCATCCTGGTCGACGGCGGCTATCGCCTTACCCGGGTAACGCCGGTCGATCAGTTTCTCTATTCCGCCCATGTCGAGCTGGTGGCGCGGTTCGAGAAATAGCTAATTCCCCCAGCGATCGCGCCACATCTGTTCGCCGATGGTGCAGGAGACGCGCGGCGCGCGGGCAGTGGCGGGCAGCACGCGCGGCTTCGGCATCAGGCCGGCGATCTCCAGCACCAGCTTGGTGCGCGTCGCCTCTTTGAACTGGTCGCGCCGCTGGATCGGAATGACGAAGGCGCCCGGACCACCGATCACGCAGTCCTCGTAATAGATGTCGAGATTGTCGATATCCATGGCAAAGCTGTTCGGCCGCTTCAGTATGATCGGCAAGCCGTTGATGGTAATGCCCGCCGCCAGCACGTCGTCGCGCGCCATCGTCACCAGCGGGCCGCTATTGTTGGCGCCGTCGCCCGACACGTCGATCACGCGGCGGATGCCGCGATAGCCGCTGCCCTCGAATAGCGGCTTGGCGAAATGCAGAGCCGAGGCGATGGAGGTGCGCGAGGAGCGCCGGTAGGGCGAACGCGCGATTTCCACCGCCACTGCGCCGGCGCTTTCCGGACCTTCGATCAGCCGCCACGGCACCACGATGCGTTGGTCGTAAGGACCCGCCCATTCGAAATAGGTGATGGCGACCTTGCCGTGCATGCCGTTGCGCAGCGCCTGCAGGAATTCGCGCGAGGTGATGGCGGAGATATAGCCTTCGCGCTGCAGCTCCTGCTCTTCCGGATCCATGGAATAGGACACGTCGACCGCGAGCACGAGCTCGACATCGACCGGAACGGCGGCCGAGCGGCTGTCAGCTTTGAGAGGGGCGAACGTCGGCGCGGCAAATCCGACCTGCCATGCGGTCAACAGAACCGCGACGGCACCGGTTGCCAGGATCGGAAACAGCGACGCCCGCGCGCGCATCCGCGCCTCCCAAGCCCGCGATTCGTCCATGCTGGCACGGCAATTCGGCGGCGGGAAGCGGGCGGCGGTGTGGAGTCGAACTGCTATCCTTCGAAGGTCTCGGTCGAAAGGATCTCGATGCCGAAGCCGCCCAAGCCGACATAGGTCCACTTGCTGCCGGCGATCAGGCGGATGGAGGTAATGCCGAGGTCTTTCAGAATTTGCGCGCCGAGCCCGATCTCCCGCCATTGCCGGGTGCGGGCGGCTTCCGAATTGGTCGGTTCGGTGGCCGGAATCACGGTCGCCGGCACGCCGGCGGCGCCGTCACGCAGCAATACCAGCACACCGCGGCCTTCGGCTTTGAAGCGCGCCAGCGCGGCATGGATCGCCTTTGCACCGCCGAACACGTCGCCGATCACGTCGGCGCGATGCAGCCGCGCCAGCATGTTCCTGCCGTCGCCGAGGCGGCCATAGACGAACGCCATGTGGTGCACCTGGTCGAACGGCGTGACGTACGAATAGCCGTTGAGCGGGCCGATCTCGCTGTCGACCTGGAATTCACTGATGCGCCGCACCAGCTTGTCGCGCACCTGACGATAGGCGATCAGATCGGCGATCGACACGTGCTCAAGCTTATGGCGCGCGGCGAACTCCGCGACCGCCGGGCCGCGCATCACGGTGCCGTCGTCATTCATCAGCTCGGCCAGCACGCCGACCGGCGGCAGGCCGGCAAGCGCGCACAGATCGACGCAGGCTTCGGTATGACCGGAGCGCATCAGCACCCCACCCTCTTTCGCCACCAGCGGGAAGACATGGCCCGGACGCACGAAATCGGAGGCGCCGCTGTTGCCGTTGGCAAGTGCGCGCACGGTATTGCTGCGCTCCTCGGCCGAAATGCCGGTGGTCAGGCCGTGGCGCACATCGACCGAGACGGTGAAAGCCGTGCCGAGCGGCGCGTCGTTCAATGCCACCATCGGGTCGAGATGCAGGCGCTTGGCTTCCGCGACGGCAAGCGGCGCGCACACGATCCCCGACGTGTTGCGGATGATGAACGCCATTTTTTCAGGGGTGCAGAGCGAGGCGGCGACGAACAGATCGCCTTCATTCTCACGGTCGTCGTCGTCGGTGACGACAACGATCTCGCCCTTGCCGAACGCCGCGGCCACCGCTTCAACGCGCTGATGGGTGTCTTGCACGCAACTCTCCAAAAAAGAAGAAACTAGCCGCGCGGCCGCGGCCACGCCGGCGTCTCACCGACTTGGCCGCGCTGCCGCAGATAGTGATCGGCCAACACGCAGGCCATCATCGCCTCGCCGATCGGCACCGCGCGGATGCCGACGCAGGGATCGTGGCGGCCCTTGGTGGTGATATCGGTCTCGTTGCCGTAGCGGTCCACGGTGCGGCGCGGCGTCAATATCGATGAGGTCGGCTTGACCGCGAAACGCGCCACGATCGGCTGCCCAGTGGAAATGCCGCCGAGAATTCCGCCCGCCTGATTGGAGAGGAACCGAGGCTTGCCGTCGTTGCCGATGCGGATCTCGTCGGCGTTCTCCTCGCCGGTCAGCGCTGCCGCGCCCATGCCGACGCCGATCTCGACGCCCTTGACCGCATTGATGCCCATCATGGCGGCCGCAAGGTCGCTGTCGAGCTTGCCGTAGACCGGCGCGCCGAGGCCCGCCGGCACGCCTTCCGCCACCACCTCGATGACGGCGCCGACCGAAGAGCCGTTCTTGCGGATCTGGTCGAGATAGCCTTCGAAGAATTTCGCCTTTTGCGAATCGGGACAGAAGAACGGATTGCGCTCCACCTCGTCCCATTCCCAGTGCGCGCGGTCGATGGTCTCCGGCCCCATCTGGATGAGCGCTGCGCGCACTGTCAGGCCCGGCACGATCTTGCGGGCGATGGCGCCGGCCGCCACGCGTGCTGCGGTCTCACGCGCTGACGAGCGGCCGCCGCCGCGATAGTCGCGCAAACCGTATTTGACGTCATAGGTGAAGTCGGCATGGCCGGGACGGTATTTGTCCTTGGTGTCGGCATAGTCCTTGGAGCGCTGATCGACATTCTCGATCAGCAGCATGATCGGCGTGCCGGTGGTGACGTCGTTGCCGCCGGCATCGGCAAACACGCCCGACAGGATTTTCACCGCGTCCGGCTCGCGCCGCTGGGTGGTGAAGCGCGACTGGCCGGGCCGCCGGCGGTCGAGATGGTGCTGGATGTCGGCGGCAGCGAGCGGGATGCCGGGTGGACAGCCATCGACCACGCAGCCGAGCGCCGGCCCGTGGCTTTCGCCAAAGGTCGTGACCCGGAACATATGGCCGAAGGTATTGAACGACATGAGATTCCACCGGTTCCGTGTTTGGTAGCCCGCGCGCCCGGCGTGGTCAAATGGTGCGAGCCACCTCTCCCTGCCTGCCGGGAGAGGGAAAGTAAGCGCTCACTCGTAATGCGTGACGTTCCCGTCCGCGAACACATAGGCCACGCCCTGGTCGATGGAGTAGTGGGTGGCCTCCTCCGGCGCCACGATGCCGAGATGGGCGATCAATGCGCGCGCGGTGCCGCCGTGCGCGACAATCACGGTGTCGCGTGTCAGCGTGGCATGCCAGGCGCCCACCCGCTGCGCCACCTCTTCATAGGTTTCGCCGCCGGGCGGACGAAACCGCCATTTGTTGCCTTCGCGTTTTTGCACCATGTTGTTCTCGCGCTCCAGCACGTCCTGATAGGTGAGACCCTCCCATTCGCCGAACGCGATCTCGGCAAGGCGCGGTTCGCGGGTATATCCACCGGCATCGAGATCAAGTGCCGCACGCAGCAGGTCCATGGTCTCGGAAGCGCGGGCCAGCGGGCTGGAAACGTAATCGTAGTCCTTTGGTGCGCGGCCTTCGCGAGCGAACAGATCCCGCAGGATAGCGGCGCATTGCACCGCCTGGGCGCGGCCTTGCGCGTTGAGCGGAATGTCGTGACGGCCCTGCAGCCGGCCGGCCACGTTCCAGTCCGTCAGTCCGTGACGCAGGTAATAGAGAACGGGCGCGGGCATGGGAGCCTCGCCGAACTCGGCTAGTGTCCCGAATCCGAAGTTCGCACACCCCTGCTGCCAGCACTCATGCGAACTTCGGATTCAAAGGGATACTAGCAATCATAGCGTTGCTAGTGTGGCTTTGGTTCAGAGGCTCCCTCCGGATTCCGCCGCGAGGAATGGGGAGCCTCTGAACCGCCACACTAGTCCTTGCCGACCGTGATGTCCGGGGCGTCCGGATGTTTCATGCCGACGATGTGGTAGCCGGCATCGACGTGGTGGATTTCGCCGGTGACGCCGCGCGAGAGATCGGAAAGCAGATACATCGCGGTGTCGCCGACCTCCTCGGCCGAGACGTTGCGGCGCAGCGGCGTGTTGTACTCGTTCCACTTCAGAATGTAGCGGAAGTCGCCGATGCCCGCCGCCGCCAGCGTCTTGATCGGACCAGCGGAGATGGCGTTGACGCGAATGTTCTTCGAGCCGAGATCGGCCGCAAGATAGCGCACCGAAGCTTCCAGCCCGGCCTTGGCCACACCCATGACATTGTAATGAGGCATCCATTTCTCGGCGCCGTAATAGGTGAGCGTGAGCAGCGCGCCGCCGTTCGGCATCAGCTTCTCGGCGCGCTGAGCCACCGCGGTGAACGAATAGCAACTGATCAACAGGGTCTTGGAGAAATTGTCCGCCGTGGTGTCGACGTAACGCCCGTCCAGTTGCTCCTTGTCGGAAAACGCGATGGCATGCAGCACGAAATCGAGTCCACCCCAGGCGGTTTTGACGGAGTCGAAAACGGCATCGATGGTGGCCGGCTCGGTGACGTCGCAGTGTCCGGCTACCAGGCCGCCGACTTCGGCTGCAAGCGGCTCGACGCGCTTGCGCAACGCGTCCCCCTGATAGGTGAAAGCGAGCTCGGCGCCCTGCGCCCGGCAGGACTTGGCGACACCCCAGGCGATCGAGCGGTTGTTGGCCACCCCCATGATCAGCCCGCGCTTGCCGCGCATCAGACCAGAGGCTTCCGGCATGCTATCCCCGCTCGCCGGAGGGGCCCGGCTATCTCCTATGACATAGCGTCATAAGCCCTTCAAGCAGCGCCAAAACCGGGCTTATTGCCGCGTTGGCAGCGCGGGAATATGGTCTGGCGGCGAGTGTTTGTCCTTGCAGTGCAGTACTTTATAAACTGAGAACCGGCGGTCGCAGAAAGGTTGCGCAGCAGTTCGCGCCACGGCTGTATGACGCCGCAGTGGAGCGGGATTTGGTCGGGTTCCGGCAAAGCGTGGAAGCGGCGGTGCCTGCGTTGCGGCGCTATGCGCGCGCACTCACCCGCGACGCGGAACTCGCCGACGATCTGGTGCAGGACACGCTGGTGCGGGCGCTCCGCTCCGAGCACCTGTTTCACGGTGGAGAGATACGCAGTTGGCTTTATACCATCCTGACCAATCTCAACCGCAATCGCCTGCGTTCGCTGGCGCGCCGCCCGACCTTGACCTCAATCGACGACAACGATGCACCCGACGCGGCGGGACCCGAGGCCGGCGCGCGCGACATCGAGCGCGCCCTGGCGACGCTGGTCGACGAGCAGCGCACAGCGTTGTTGCTCGTGGTGCTCGAAGGCCTGACCTACCGCGAAGTCGCCGAGGTACAGGGCGTACCGATCGGCACCGTGATGTCGCGGCTGGCGCGCGCGCGCATCCAGATCAAGGCCTATCTCGACGGACAGCGCCCCGCGCTGCGCCGCATCAAGTGAAGTTGGACGAAGCCCATGAACGACATTGATTCACCTGTGACCAACGAAGAGCTGCACGCTTATGTCGATGGCGAATTGGCCGCCGACCGGCGCGCCGCCGTTGAGGCCTGGCTCGCCGCCCATCCGGAGGACGCCGCCCGCATTGCTGAATGGCGCGCGCAAGCCAATGTCATTCGCGCCCGTTTCGGCGCGGTCGCCGGCGAACCGGCGCCGGCGCGGCTTAATCTCGACCTTCTGGCGCGCGCCGGCCGCGGATGGCGCGCGCTGGCCGCGGCAGCGGTGATGGTGGCGTTTCTCGGCGGCGGCGTTGCCGGTTGGATGGCGCGCGGCGCCGCGGCGGCTCCGGCGGCGGCCCCGCCAAACGGATTCGAGACCTACACGACCCAGGCGCTCGACGCCCATAGACTATACGTCGTCGAAGTGCGGCATCCGGTGGAAGTGCCGGGCGTGCAGCGTGAGCATCTGGTGAATTGGCTGTCGAAGCGCCTCGGCACGCGGTTGCGCGCGCCCGATCTCGAGCCGATCGGCTTCAAGCTGGTCGGCGGGCGGCTGCTGCCGGGACCGAGCGGCGCCGCGGCCTTCTTCATGTATGAAGGTTCTTCCGGCGAGCGATTCACCGTCTACTGCGCGCCATCGAACTCGCCGATGACGGCCATGCGCTATCGCGCGGCGGAGCGCTTCGCGGCATTCTATTGGGTGGAGCGCAACCTCACCTATGTGGTGAGCGGGGTGGCCGACCGGGACCGCCTCAACAAGATCGCCGAGGCGGTCTATGACCAGTTCGAGAAGGAGCCGCCCCAGTCCGGCAGGTCGTAAGCTGACGGCGGGCGAGATTGCGCTGTTCAGGCGCCCTCGCGGCCGGAGCGCCGGTTCGTGCCGCGCAAGAAATCGTGCACCGGTATCGCCACCCGTTCGATGGCGCGCTCCAGCTTTTCCTCGGACAGGCGCGTCGCCGGCCAGCGATAGATCAGGCCGTGCACCAGCCAGATGATCAAAAAGGTGAGCACGCCGGCGAATACGACGTCGGTCAAAAAATGCGCGCCGAACGCCATGCGCAACACGCTGATACCGGCGCCGAAGGCGACGGCGACGCCGTAGGCGGCGGCCCGCCAAGTGGGCGGGGTAAGCGCCGCCGGCGCCAGCGCCCAGAACGCGGCGGATCCTTCGCCGCTCACAAATGAGCAATTGGCCGGGCATTCCCCGCGCGGATCCCACCAAGCGACAAAACGCTCGTTGCCGCCGAACTGCGTGACATCGATCGGCCGCGAGCGCGGCCAGTTGTCCTTCAGCCCGGCATTGACCACCAAGCCAGGCGCCAGGACCAGCGTCGCCATCAGGAAGATCATCGCGCGCACCGGGACAAGAAGACGACGCCGCGGCAGGATCAGTTTGGCAAGCAGCGCCAGCACGACCACCGCGACCAAGCCGACCACCAGCCAAGTGCTGGCCTCGCGCGCTGCCATCATCCAGCGGCTTGGGATGAACTTGCCGCTGGACGTCAGAAAAAATCGCGCTAGCGCGAGATCGAGTTCGGGATAAATGCCGAATACCAAGCCGACCAAGGCGGCGATCGTCAGCGCGACAAGGGGCCCGGTCCGGTTCATGCTGCCGGTCTAGCCGACGCGCGCCGCCATGGGAAGCTGCCGGCGGCGCGTTAATCCATGTCCTTGCGGGGATCGTAAGGCTTTCCGTCCCGCCATTTCTGCATCAGTTCGTCGAGCTCGCTGTCGCCGCGTTCGGGCAGCACAATGCGCACGCTGACCAGGAGATCGCCGGTGCCGCCCTTTGCGGGAAAGCCTTTGCCCTTGAGCCGAAACACGCGGCCGGCGCTGGTGCCGGGCGGCACAGATAGTTCCACCGCGCCGCCGAGAGTCGGCACCCGCACTTTGGCGCCGAGCACCGCCTCGTATAGCGTGACCGGCAATTCCAAACGCAAGTCCGCGCCGTCGCGCTGAAACAGCGGATGCGGCGCGATCGACACCGTGATCAGTGCATCGCCGGCGCGGCCGCCGGACGCGGCAAGACCCTGTCCTTTCAGCCTGATCTGCTGGCCGTCGGCAAGGCCAGGCGGGATTTTGACCTCCATCTCCTTGCCGGTCGGCAGATGCACTCGCTTCTTGGCGCCCTTAGCCGCTTCCGCCAACGTAATGGTAAGCGGCACCACCACGTCGCGTCCTGCGCCGGTGGGGTGGCCGAAATCCTCTGCTTCGAATTCGACGCCCGCACTGGGCCGGCCGCGGCCACCGGCGCGACCGCCGAACATGCCTTTCAGAATATCCTCGAAGCCGCCGCCGCCGCCGCCACCGCCACCGCGGGCCCGTTGAAATCCTTCCGGCCCGAAGGTGAAGGTCTCGAAACCGCCTTCGTTGCTGAAACCGCCGGTGCCGGGACGCGCGCCGAAGCCCTCGAAACCCTGGAAGCGCGGCTTGCCTTCGGCATCGATCTCGCCGCGGTCGAACGCCTTGCGCTTGTCGCTTTCGCCCAGGATTTCATAGGCGGCGTTCAATTCCGCAAAGCGCGAGGCCGCCTTCGGATCGTGCTTGTTGGCGTCCGGGTGCAGCTTTTTGGCGAGCTTGCGGAAGGCCGACTTGATGTCGGCCGCGCTTGCACCCCGGGCCACCCCCAAGACGTCATAGGGGTCACGCATGCTTCGAGACCTCCAAAAAATCCAACTCCGCGGGCAACGCCCCAACTGTCGCCAATGTGGGGCGCGCGTGCCGCGACCGCAACGCGTGAATTGAAATCACGGCCGTTGTATACGATACTGCACATTAACCCAATCCAGAGCGGGCGCAGCCGATGTTCGCACAGATCAATCACATGGCCATGGTCAGCCCGAATTGGCCGATGATGGCGCGATTTTACGAGGCGGTGTTCGGCCTGAAAGCCTCCGCCAAGAATCGTCCGATGCACGGCGCCACCGTCGGCGACGGCTATGTCGGGCTCAATATCAATCCGTTGCGCGACGGCTATGTCGGCGGGCTCGATCATTTCGGGATGACGGTGGACGACGTCGAATCGGTGATGGAGCGGGCGCGCAAGAAATTTCCCGAGGCGAATATCGTCAAGCGGCCGTCGACGCGGCCGTTCGCGGCCTACAGCGCGCATGATCCGGACGGCAACGTTTTCGACCTCGCCGAGAAGGACAAGAGCAAGCTCGACGAGATCTATGCCGAGCAGGCGGCAGCCGGAGGCTGGACCCAGGACCGCTATCTCAACAAGTTCGCCATCCGCACCCTGAACGCGGAGAAAGTCGCCGACTTCTACATGGAGGTCTTCGAGCTCGAGCCGCTCAACAGGAAAACTTCAGCGCCGGGCTACCACGTCACCGACGGGCGCGTGACGCTCTCGATCCTGCCGTGGTCCATCCCGGTATTCGAGGGCATGTCGATCAAGCGTCCCGGCCCCGACCATATCGGGTTCAAGGTGGAGAACATCGACGCATTCAAGGAGCACGTGCAAAGCGTAGTCGGCGGCTGCACCTATCTCGCGCCGATGCCGCTCGGCGGCAATAAAGAGGCGGAGGCGCGTAAGCGGTTCCTGGCCAAGAGTGCGAGCGGCAAATACCAGATGGCCGATCCCGGCGGCGTGTGGATCGACATCACCGACGAATGACCGCCCCTTGACGATGCGCGCGCTTCGCTCCGCAGCCGGTATCGCCTTCGCCGCCGTGCTCGCCGCCGGCGCAGGCATGCCGGCGCCCGCCACCGCCCAGGCGGACTTCTACAACGGCAAGACCATCGATCTGATCATCAGCACCGGCGCCGGCGGCGGCCTCGATACCAATGGACGGATCGTGGCGCGCCATCTCGGCAACCATATCGTCGGCAACCCCGCGGTGGTGGCCAAGAACATGCCGGGCGCCGGGCATATCCGCGCAGCCAATTACCTGTTCAGCCAGGCGCCGAAGGACGGCACCGTGATCGGCACTTTCATCCCGATCTTCGTCATGGCGCAGGTGCTGGAACGCAGCAAGAGCATCCAATTCGACCCCGCGCAATTCCAATGGCTGGTTTCCACCTCGTCGAGCAATTCGACCGTCTATGTCTGGCACACCACCGGGGTGAAGACATTGGAAGACGCCATGCGTCGCGAGGTGTTGATGGGCGGCACCGGCGTCGGCTCCTATACGGTGATCTATCCGACGGTGATGAACAGCCTGCTCGGCACCAGATTCAAGCTGGTCACCGGCTATCAGAGCACCACCGATATCGGGCTCGCCATCGAGCGCGGGGAAATCGAGGGCCGCGCCGGCAACAATTTCAACAGCCTCAAATCCGAGCATGCCGAGTGGCTGACCGGGCGCAAGGTCAATCTGCTGGCGCAGGTCGGCCTCGAGCGCGAGGCGGAATTTCCCAACGTGCCTCTACTGACCGATTTCGCCAAGACCGACGAGCAGCGCCGGATCCTGCGCTTCTTCTCCACCGACATCGTGATCGGCCGGCCGTTCGTAACCTCGCCGGGCGTGCCCGCCGAGCGGGTGACGATCCTGCGCCAAGCCTTCGATCGGATGCTGAAGGACCCGGCCTTTCTCGCTGATTCGCGAAAAGCCGGCATCGACATCTCGCCGGTTGACGGCGTTCGCATCCAACAGATCGTCGCCGATTTCATGAATACACCCGCCGATATCGTCGGCAAGGCCAAGCTCGCGATGGAGCTGAAAGACGGCGCGCGCGCAAAATCCAGCGGGAAGTGACGGCGCTCGGTGTTACGTGCGCTGCCGGGGCTTGAGCTGGCGCACTTCCCACTTGCCTTGCGGCACGCGGCAGGCTTCGCCCTGCATCCAGGCCTCGCTGCCGTTGCGCACGAAGCTGGCGAGGAAATCGCGGCAGGTGAGACCGTCCTGATCATAGGCTGACGCGATCGGGGTCACTGTTCCGCGGGAGCCGGTCTTCGGGTTCTCCCAGGGCATGCTGGCATCCTTGCCGCCGCGGGCGAGCACGTCGCTAGCCGCTGCCCGGGCGATCGCGAGATCGCCCTCCTCCGGCGCCACCGGCGTTGCGATTTGTTTGGGCCGCGCCGCCGGCCGGATCGAGCCGGTGATCTCCTGGCTGCCGTCGTCCTTGCTTTTGCCCCACAGCGAGTCGAGCTGATAGGAGAAGCTGCAGCCGCCCATCGGCAGCGCCAGCAGCAGCACGCCTGCCCCGAGCGCGCCCCGCCAGTTTGCTCTATAACGGGGCCGCTCGGTCGCAAGGCTTGGCGTCAGCACGACCACGGGAAACTCCGGCATGTCCGAATCGCCTCCGATAGAACACCCGACCTGGTTAACGTCTGGTGATTTCACCGAGGCGGACGAGCCGTTGCGGCTGTTCGCGGCCTGGTTCGAGGATGCCAAGCGATCGGAGCCGGCCGATCCGCAAGCCATGGCGCTGGCCACCGTCGACGCCGACGGCCTGCCGGACGCCCGCATGGTTCTGCTCAAGGGCTTCGATGAGCGGGGCTTCGTCTTCTACACCAATGTGGACAGCCAGAAGGGCCGGCAGCTTGCGCGGACGCCGAAGGCCGCGCTGCTGTTTCATTGGAAATCGCTGAACCGGCAGGTGCGCCTGCGCGGACCGGTCGAGCAGGTGTCCGACGGCGAGGCCGACGCCTATTTCGCCACCCGGCACCGGCTCGCCCAGATCGGCGCCTGGGCCAGCAAGCAATCGTCCCCGCTGGAAAGCCGCCTGGCATTCGAAAAAGCGGTGGCGCTCTACACCGCCAAGTTCGGCCTCGGCACTATTTCGCGCCCGCCGAACTGGACCGGCTACCAGGTGCTGCCGCTGGTGATGGAATTTTGGCACAACCGGCCTTACCGGCTGCACGACCGCATCGAATTCCAGCGCACAGGGCTCAATGCGCCGTGGGTGAAGACCCGGCTTTATCCGTGACGGACGGACGGTGCTAGCCGACCAGGCGCAAGGTGCGCGCCGCCGGCACGGCGGGGCGGCGTCCGATGGCGTCGCCGTAGCGCTCGATCGGCAGTGGCTTGCCGATCAGATAGCCCTGCACTTCGTCGCAAGCCTCACGCTCCAGGAACGCAAGCTGTTCCTCGCTTTCGACGCCCTCGGCGATGACCGGCAGATTGAGGCCGCGCCCCATCGCGATCACCGCCCGCACGATCGCCGCCGCCTGTGGGCTGCAATCGAGATTGGAAATAAAGCTCTGGTCGATCTTGATCTTGTCGAATGGGAACGATTGCAGATAGGAAAGCGACGAATAGCCGGTGCCGAAATCGTCCATGGCGATGCGCACGCCGAGCGCTTTCAGCCGATGCAGGATCGAAACCGCGCGCGAAAAGTCGTCGATCAGCACGCCTTCGGTGATTTCCAACTCCAGCCGGCCCGGCTTCAACCCGGTTTCCAGCAGCACGGTGTGAACGAGATTGGGCAGATCGCCGTGACGGAACTGCAGCGGCGAAAGATTGACCGCGATTTGCAGCGGCCGCGGCCATGAGGCGGCTTCGTTGCAGACTTCGCGCAGGATCCATTCGCCCATCGGCACGATCAGGCCGCTTTCCTCCGCCAGCGGAATAAACACGCCGGGCGGCACCATGCCGCGGGTGGGATGGCGCCAGCGCGCCAGCGCTTCGAAGCCGACGATGGTGCCGTCGATGGTGGCCTGCGGCTGGTAGTGCAGCGTCAGCTCGCCGCGCGCCAGTGCGCCCTCAAGATCGTGCTGCAGCGCGCGTCGTTCGCGCAACCGCTTGTCCATGTCGGCCTCGAAGAACCGCACCATGCCGCGGCCTTCCGACTTCGCCCGATAGAGCGCGGCATCCGCATTGGCGATGAGTGCGGTCGCATCCAAGCCGTCGGTGGGAAAGATCGCGACGCCGATGCTGAACCCGATGCGCAGCCGATGGCCCTCGACTTCGAACTCATCGGACAGCGCCGCCAGCAGGCGGTCGGTCAGCGCTTCGGCAGTGGCGGGTTGCGGGCCGCTGGCCGAGATCGCAGTGAACTCGTCACCGCCGACGCGCGCCAGGAAAGCGCCTTCGGCGGCTTTTTGCAGGCGATGGGCGATCTGCTTCAGCAGCGCGTCGCCGACCGAGTGCCCGAACACGTCATTGGCCGCCTTGAACCGGTCGAGATCCATGCACAGGACGGCGAATCCATCTTTGGCGTCGGTTGTGCGCGCCAGCGTCTCCTCGATGCATTCGGTGAACGCGGCGCGATTGGGTAGGTCAGTCAAGGGATCGTGATGCGCCAGATAGGCAATGCGCTGTTCCGCCAACCGGCGGTCGGTAACGTCTTCGAGCACGCCGAGAAGATACTGCGGTTCGCCGTTGGCGTCCCGGATGGCAACCCGCGTGGTGATGAGCACGCGTTTTGAGCCGTCCGGGGTCTTTACCGGAGTGTTCTCGGAAAGCACCGGCCGCCCGGAAGCCAGAACCTCGGTATCGCGCGCGGTGATGAAATCGGCGTCGTTCTTGCTGAAGAAATCATAGGAGTTCTTGCCGATCATCTGCTCGCGCGGTACGCCAAACAGCTTTTCGCCGGCGCGGTTGATGAGGACATAGCGCTGGTCTTTGGCATCTTTCACCACAATCGTCGCCGGCACGTTCTCGATCACTGTATCGAGGAATGTCTTCGTGCGATCGAGCTCCTTCGCCGCGCGCATCGAGTCGGTGATGTCGGTGTGGGTGGAGACCCATCCATTGCCCGGCATCGACCGGTTGGTGATGGAGATGGTGCGTCCGTCGGGAAGCTCGACTTGCTTGTTCTCGACACCCTTTTCGACGAACGTGGCAATGTCGGAATCGCCACGAAACTGACCGGCCTCATCGACACATTTCGCGATGTATTGATCGGGATCCCCTTTGAAAGTCCCGTGCGCCTTGCGCGTTTGCAAAACCTCGCGGAGCGTGCAGCCTGGTTTCAGCGAGTCGTGCGGCAGGCCGTACATTTCCAGATAACGCTGGTTGACCAGGATCAGCCGGCTCGCCGCGTCGAACATCATCAGGCCGTGGTGCATGTTGTTTAACGCGGTGTCGAGTTGCATGCTCTGCAAGTGGAAGCGCTCGTCCACCACCGCACCGACCAAGCTGATCGCGAGCATCATCGCCGTTACGCCCCCGATGGCGAGCGCCAGCATGGTGGGAGCCAAGGTCAGGGCGTCGATGACGCGCGCGGGATCGGGCATGATCTCGACCGCGCCCATCGCGGTAAAGTGGTGCGACAGGATAGCCAGGGCAAAGAAGAACGCGGCGCTCAAGGTTGTAGCCATGCCCTCGCGGCGCTTGGCCGTCGTCAGCGCGACCGCCCCCAGCGCAATTCCGAGGACGATGGACGCGGCCACCAAATCGAGCGACCAGCCAACCCGGCCGGGCAATTGCAGCGCCGACATGCCGAGATAGTGCATGCAGGCGATTCCGCTGCCCACAATGGCGCCGCCGACCGGCGCGCGCCATGCCGCCGGACCGCTGGCGGCAAGGCCGAGGCCAAGGCTGGTCACCGCGACCGCGGCCAGTAATGAAAGGACCGTCAGCCCGATGTCGTAGGCAACCGCGACGCCCGGCTCGTAGGCCAGCATGGCAATGAAGTGGGTGGCCCAGATACCGCAACCGGCGGCCACGCCCGCGGTGCCGATCCACAATGCGCGGGCGCCTCCGCTCGCCGCTTGGGCGCGGTAAAACAGGTGGATGGCTGCAAGACTCGCCAAAAAGCATAGAACGCCGGCAATGCTTAAGAGCCGCCAGTCGTGCTCGACCATGAGGCAGGACAAGACCCGGTACATCAACAAGAAACTCCCCGCGCGGCCGCGCGCTGACGCCCATGCTGTTGTTGACCGGGCACTAAAGTGACAGATGAGAACGAATACGGAGGAAAAATACGCGGTTAAGAAGCGATAAAGGCGATCGCCAGCATTAGAGCCATTTTTTCCATTTGAAGAAGTAATAGGGCAAAATCGCCGCCAATAGGATGAGCGCGAGTGCCATTGGGTAGCCGTACTGCCACTCGATCTCCGGCATGTGCTTGAAATTCATGCCGTAGATCGTGGCGACCAGCGACGGCGGCAACAACACCACCGCAGCAACGGAAAAAATCTTGATGATGTTGTTCTGTTCGAGGCTGACCATACCGAGGGTGGCGTCGAGCAGGAAGGTGATTTTGTTGCTGAGATAGTTGACGTGGTCGGACAGCGACTGCACGTCGCGTTGCATGCCCTTGAGCTGCGCGCGCATCTCCTTGGCCCAGCGCGTGACGTCGGCCTCGTTGGCGAGAAACAGCAACATGCGCCCGATGGAAACCAGGCTCTCGCGCACCTTGGAGGTGAGATCGCCTTTGCGCCCGATCGTTTTCAAGATGTCGTAGTAGCGGCGGGAACCGGAAGCGCCTGAGTCCTCGGGCTCGAAAATCTGGTGTGAGACATTGTCGACGTCACTGCCGATCCGCTCGAGGATGTCGGCCGCGCGGTCGATCACCGCATCGAGCAATTCCATCATCACCGTTTCGCCGGTGGCATTGGCTGGACACAGCCGCGCCAGCCGGATGCCAACGATCGAGAACGGGCGGGGCTCGTCGTAGCGCACGGTGACGAGGCGATGTCCCGAGATGATGAAGGTGACCGGCGTGGTCTTCGGCATGTCGGTATCGGCCTGGCACATCAGGGTCGCCGTCATGTAACGGGCGCCGTTCTCGACATAGAGCCGGCTGGTGACCTCGATCTCCTGCATCTCTTCGCGGGTCGGGACAGCGATGCCGAGATGGCGCTCGAGCAGCTTGTCTTCGCCCTGTGTCGGGTTGATGAGATCGAACCAGATGGCGTTGTCGGGCGGGGCCGCCCCGTCCTCGATCGGAATCTGTTCGAGCGACGTGCCGCGGGGAACATAGGCCGTCAGCATGATCCACTCCGCGGCGCTGGCGTATGGGACATCCGCCGCCATCAAGCCTGTGACGCCCCGGAAGATCAAGCCAAGCTAGTGTCCCTTATCCGAAGTTCGCACATTTTTTGCTGCCCGCGCTTTTGCGAACTTCGGATTTGAAGGGACGCTAGAAATTGTAGCGTTGCTAGTGTGGCATTGGTTCAGAAGTTGCCTCCCAACCCAGCCACGAGAAATGGGGAACTTCTGAACGCCACGCTAGAACGCAAAACCCGCCGCGGGCCGGTCAGGCTCGGGCGGGTTCGTCCCCGTGCGTAATATTCGGAGCGGCGTTCAAGCCGCGGCGGGCGAAGCGATCAACCCGTCTCGGTGGACCATTGGTCGTAACGCCAGCGGACCGGCGCATAAGCGGGATTCTTCGCATCACTCTGATAACGCAACGCCGCTGCCACGGCCGAGATGCCGATCTTACCGTAGCGGCGGTCGAGGTTGCCGTCCTCGGATCGGCGCAGGCTCTCGGTTTGGGGCGTCGATGTCATGAATTTACTCCTTGGAACTTCGGGTTTTTCGTCACTCGGCGAATACCCCTTCATATGGCGCTCGAGTGCGGCGGAAATGGGCGGCAAATCGTGTCCTATCATGACATTTCGCGCCTTAGAGGGGGGTAACTGCGACTGGTCTGGTAAACCGTCAGTTAAGGGTTGGGAATTATGCTTAATGCTTGGGAAATGCCGGGTTCGTTGTCCACGCCGCCGCAGTGGGGCTGGTTTTCCCAGGTCACGGCTCGCAACTGCGACATTCTTGCAACAGGTGTCAGAGACTCTTAAAACGCGGCTTCAATAACCTGGATGTATCGGGGATTTTCCCGTTAATTGGTCTCTCAGGCGAGTCGAAAGCCGGCGGGACCGCGCCCTAAGAAAAAGGAGCGATGACGGTGCGTGGATTTGTGTTGCTCATCGCGGGAATGATGTTGAGCGGTTGCATGACCGCAGGGACGCTTGAGCCGGCATCCGACGCCAATTTGAACCCGCGCGACCGCAAGCTGCTCGCCAGCGCGCCCTACGCCAAGGCGTCAATTCCGGAAGCCTATCAGCGCCACATCGTCGACTATCACCGCAACGAAGCGCCCGGCTCGATCGTCATCGATTCCGATGCACGCTATCTCTACTACGTGCTGGCGAACCGCAAAGCGATCCGCTACGGCGTCGCCGTTGGCGAAGAAGCACTGTCCTGGTACGGCATCGCCAAGGTCGGCCGCAAGGAAGAGTGGCCGTCCTGGACGCCGACCGCGGAGACCAGGAAGCGGCTCGGGGACATTCCGGCCTATGTGGCGCCCGGCCCGCACAATCCGATGGGCGCGCGCGGCATTTATTTGTTCCAGGGCAGCAAGGACACGCTGTTCCGCATCCACGGCACCAACCAGCCGGAATATATCGGCGAAGCGATTTCGTCGGGCTGCATCCGCATGACCAACGAAGACGTCATCGATCTGTTCAACCGGGTGAAGATGGGTGCGATCGTGGTCGTGCTGGCGCCCAAGCAGGGCGACTCGCCGAACAATCCGCGCATGGCGTCATCGGGGATTCTCGGCGCGACGCAGTGAGCTATCGAGGGGCTGATGCAGCGGCGTCTGAACCGCCACACTAGGCCCCCGGCGCCGGTGTCATTTTAGCCTGCCGTCACAGCTTGCCGCGGGCGGAACGTTTGCCGTCGAATTTCGGACGCGGGACCGGCAGCGGCACGGTGCTGGCCACTTCCGTCGCGGTCTTTTCCACCGGATCGCGCACATCCCATTGGCACATGCGATAGCCGCGGCGCCGTTCCGCCAGATCGATGTGGATGTGGTTTTCGTGATAGCCGTCGGACCCCGGTCCCAGCACCGTGGTGAAGTGCGCGCAGACGCTCTTGCGCAGGGCTTCGCGAAAGTCGCGCGAGAGATGCCGGTCGGTGGGATCGACGAATTTTCCGTTGGCGAGCCGCAAGCCGCGGATGTCGAGGGCATTGCCCTTGCCATGCTCGCTGATCCTGGCGCCCACCACCCGGTTGCGGCCGCGGCAATCGTAGGAATCGAAATTCTGGATGCCGCGCAACGCGTGGCCGAGCTCGAGCACGCGCGGCGCCGCCTCCTCGCGCACCCAATGCGCCACCGCTTCCGCCATGGTGCAGCGGAGCACCGCGGGCGGCGCGACCGCGACCCGGCTTTGATCGGCAAGGACGACGGCTTCGAGCCGCACCAGGTCGGGAGCGCCGCATTCGCCGGGCCCGACGATCGCCGACACCGAAGGCGCCACTGCAAGCTCGGCTGTGAGCCGCAGGCGGCAAGCGGACGGCTCCGCCGCCTCGGCAACCGGCCCGTCTGCTAACGGCACTGCGGCCGGCCGCGGGCGCGGCAGCGGTACGGTTTGCGCGGCCGCCATCTCGCAGGCGGCCACGAGCACAACCATGGCGTAAGTGAGCTTCACGTGACGGATTTCCGCAAGCATTGCGGCTTTATGGCGACCGGCTAAGGAACTAGCAACCGCGCACGTCCAGCGCTGAGTGCTACCATTGGTGCCGGGCGGGGATGGCACGATGGCTCATTTCGACGTGGTCGTCTGCGGGCTCGGTGTCATGGGCAGCGCCGCGCTTTATCAGCTCGCCCGCCGCGGCCGGCGCGTGCTCGGCATCGAGCGCCATGTCCCGGGGCATGATCGCGGCTCTTCGCATGGCGCGACCCGCGTGATCCGGCTCGGCTATTTCGAGCATCCATCCTATGTGCCGCTGCTGCAGCATGCCTATGGGCTGTGGCGCGAACTGGAACAGGCTGCGGGGCGTCAACTGCTGCATGTCACCGGCATTGTCGAGGTCGGCCCTCCCGACGGCGTGCTGGTGCCGGGAACATTGGCCTCGCTGAACCTGCACGGCCTGCGCCATGAGATTGTGGCGGCGCCGGAATTGATGCGGCGGTTCCCGGCGTTTCGGCTGCCGCCCGATCACCTCGGCGTTCTGCAGCCGGACGGCGGCTTTCTCGATGCCGAGCCCTCGGTGCTGGCGATGATCGCGCTGGCGCAGGCGGCCGGTGCGCAGTTGCGGACCGGGGAGAGCGTACGAGCGGTCGAGCCGCGCCCAGGCGGCGTGCGGATCGTGACCGAGCGCGGCGCGATCGAGGCTGGCGCAGCGATTATTGCCGCCGGGCCATGGCTGCGGTCGCTGCTGCCGGATGTGCCCGTTCCGCTGCGCGTCACCCGGCAGGTCATGGCTTGGTTCACGCATCGAGACCCGGCGCCGTTCGCAGCCGGCAAATTTCCGGTTTTTCTGATCGAGAGCCGTCACGGCATGCATTACGGCTTTCCGCCCGACGGCGAGGGACGCATCAAGGTCGCCAAACACCACCACGACGATCGGACCGTCGACCCCGACAGCCATGACCGGACAGTGTCGGGCGCCGATGAGGCTTTGATCCGCGCGGTGCTGGGGGAACATCTGCCGGCGGCGAATGGACCGCTCGCCCACGCCACGACCTGTCTTTATACTGTGACGCCCGACCGCGATTTCCTGCTCGACCGGCTGCCCGGTTTCCCGCAGATCATTGTGGCATCGCCCTGCTCCGGCCACGGCTTCAAATTCGCCCCGGTGATCGGGGACATCCTGGCCGATCTCGCCACCCACGGCTCGACCGGCCACGATATTTCGCGTTTCCGGTTGGCGCGGTTCCATAGAATCTGGTAGCGCCGTGTGGTTCCGTCACCGGAACTGATGCGCTGCGTCCCCGAATCGCTTAGCATCCCCGGCAGTCGCAGCAGCGCTCGGCGCCGGGGATAGCCGAGCGGTCGCGTGTGGCGTTTCTTCCCCGATCGTGGTTAGTACTCCATGGCAATGGGAAGCGCGACGCTCACGGCATGATGCGGCGGAAATACACGAGCAGCACACGTTTCGACGAGCCGGAGCTCATCCCGCCGGGCGGCATCGATTGGCGTTCGGGTCACGTGCCGCGCGCATTGCCGGCCGCCGACGCGAATGTGCGGCACGCGTTCATCACACCCTGGTTCGGCATCTGCGTGCTGGCGCCCATGATCGTCGTTTTAGTGATCGCGATCCTGCTCGCGTTGTTGGGCATTTTCATCATGTGGTTGTCGGTGGTCGGCCTCATCATGGTGGCGATTGTCGCGTCCGATCTCCTTCGCCGGTCGATCCGGCGCTGGGCCAGGCCGCTGCCTGGCATTCTCGATCCGCGGACCGTCAGCTACCCGAGCGGCTGATATACTCGAACATTGACTTCATCGGGGCCCTGTCCGTGCAGCCGTCCTTGCAGGCCATCTATCATGTGCGCAGCGACGCGCGCGCCATCGAGGAGCGCGCCCGCGCCATCGCGGTCGAGCAGAGCGTGGAAATGCCGGTCGATGCGATCGACGACGAAACCATCAGGTCGCAGATCGTCGGCCGCGTGGAAACCGTCAAGGAGGTGGCCGACGGGCTATTCGAGGTGCGTGTTGCGTTGGCCGCCGCGACTGTCGGACAGGACGCCGGGCAGCTCATCAACATGCTGTTCGGCAACACGTCGCTGCACGAGGACGTGGTTCTGCACGATGTCGATCTGCCGGGCGGCCTGGTTGCGGCGTTCGGCGGGCCGCGGCATGGATTGCATGAGCTGCGGCGGCGGGTCGGCGCCGGCATGCGTGCTCTGACTTGCTCGGCTCTGAAGCCGCAGGGCTTGCCGGCGGCGAAGCTCGCGGACATCGCGCGGTGTTTCGCGGAAGGCGGCATTGACTATATCAAGGACGATCACGGCCTGGCCGACCAGGCCTATTCGCCGTTCGCGGCGCGGGTGGAGGCGATCGCCGCTGCCTTGCGCAAGATCGAGGCCCCGGCGGGCCGCGCGACGCGCTATGTGCCGAGCCTGTCGGGCGATCTCGACAGCATGCGCCAGCAGATCGCGGTGGCGCAGAGCGCCGGCATCGACACCGTGATGATCGCCCCCATGATCATGGGTTTTGCCAATTTCCATCGGCTGGTGCGGGAAAATCCCGGCATGGCCTTCATGGCGCATCCCACCCTGGCAGGCGCCGCCCGCATTGCGCCGCCGCTCTTGCTTGGCAAGCTGTTCCGCATGCTGGGCGCCGATGCGGTGATTTTTCCCAATCACGGCGGGCGCTTCGGCTATTCTCCGGAGACCTGTCGCCGCCTGGCGCAGACCGCGCTGCAGGAGCGCGACGGCTTGCGCCCCTGCGTCCCGGTGCCGGCCGGCGGCATGACGCCCGACCGAGTGCCCGAGATGCTTGATTTCTACGGCCCGGATATCATGTTGCTGATCGGTGGCGGTCTTCTGGCCGCGCGCGAGCGGCTGGTCGAGCAGACCGCAACCTTCGTCACCGAGGTGCAGAGATATCGCCATGGCTGAGAACAAGACGGCCCGCAAACCATCGGTCCACCGCAAGGCGCAGGACGATTATCGCTGGGAGGGCGTGGAGCTGTTGCCTTACAAGGAGGACGACCGCGCGTTGTTCAAATCGATCACCCGGCAGACGCTGTTCGCGCATCCGGAACTCGACGGTGAATTGCGCTATTTCGAAGTGTCACCTGGCGGCTTCTCCACGCTCGAGCGCCACGAGCACATGCACGGCGTTTTGATCCTACGCGGCAGCGGCCGATGCATGGTCGGCGACGACATCCGCGACATCGCCACCAACGATCTGGTCACCGTACCGGCCATGACCTGGCACCAGTTCCGCGCCACCGCCGGCGAGCCGCTCGGCTTTCTCTGCATGGTCAATGCCCGGCGCGACAAGCCGCAGCTGCCATCGGCAGAGGAGATCGCGCGCCTGCGCGACAATCCCAAGATCGCGGCGTTCTTCGAGCGCTCCGGCGCGAAATAGTCTGCGCCGGCGCCCAGCGCCTCAAGGCGTCTGGAAAGCCTTGGCGAAGCGGTCGGCCACCTCAGCCGGCGTCGCGGCGATCATGCGCACGATCCGCTCGACCTCCTCGCCGTCGATCAGGCTGATTTCTAGCTTGCTGCGTTCGGCGTCCGCCAGGAACGCCTGATCCTTGCCGAGCGCCATGAAGGCCTTGCGCAGAGCGGCCAGCCGGTCGGCGGGAATGTCCGGTGGCGCCAGCATCGGCCGTGCCACGGTTTTTTGTGAGAAATGCAACTCCAGCACTTTGCGGTCGCTGTCGTTCTTGACGAAGTCCAGGGCCGACGGCAGGTCGCCCAGCTCCGGCTGCTTCTTGAGCGCGCCCTGCATCAATAGCGTGACCTTCTTGTCACGGATCCAGTCCGGCCGCTGCACCTTCAGGCTCGACAACGACCAGTCGCCGATTGCCTGCACCTCGCCGCGCTCCATCGCCAACGCAATCTGGGTGGTGCCGGTATAACCGAGCACGATCTTGAATTTGGTGCCGAGCAGCGAATTGTACAGCACCGGCGTGGTCTCCGGATCGATGCCCTTGGTGGCGCCGGTGACCAGCTCCGTAGTGAACAGATCCTTGGCGGTCTTGTGTGGGGCGGTGTGCCAGGCCGCGGTGACCGCCACCTCGCTGTTGAGGCTGCCGAGCCAGTTGAACTTGTCGAGCTGATAGCGCACCCCGGTGGGATTGGTCAGATTGGCGAGCAGCATGCCGCGCTGAACCAGCACGATGGTCGTGCCATCCTTGGGGGCCGCGTTGTAGCCGTGATTGGCCGCGGCCAGACCGCCTGCCGCAGGCATGTTCTGTACCACCACGGTCGGCTCGCCCAGCAAATGCTTGCCGATGTGGCGTCCGACCAGCCGCGCCAGATGGTCGTAGCCGCCGCCTACCGCCGAGCCCACAATGATCGTGAGCTGCTTGCCGGCATAGAAGTTCTGCGGCGCCTGGGCAGCGGCCGGCAAAGAGCCACTCACCGCCGTTATTGCCATCAACGCGGCAATACCGAGTGGAGACCTGAGGGCAAGACCGGGCGCGCCGCGTGTCATTATTCGCTCCTTGCTGGTTCCCGCAATCCTAAGTCCTCTGCCATTGGCTCCGCAACAGCCCGCGGCATGGCAGGTTGCGACCAAATGGCGGACATGTCATTTCAGATGCGATAAGGTGCAGCCTTACAGCCTTCGACCATCCACCGCCACGGAACTCCATGACCACACTCGAAGCGACCGGAGCTGGGGGCTCCGTCCCCGCTGTTGCGCCGCGATCCGGCGTCGTCCACTTCATCGGCGATGTGCGCGCCTATTGGCGGCTGCTGATTCGCGGCGCCGCGCTGCTCATGGTCACGCTCGGCATCTACCGGTTCTGGCTCAATACCGACATCCGCCGTTTCCTGTGGTCGAACACCGAGGTGACCGGCCACACCCTGGAATATACCGGCACCGCGCGCGAACTCCTGCTCGGCTTCCTGATCGCGATCGCGATCCTGGTGCCGTTGAACGTCGCGTTCTTCATCCTGATGCTCGTCGTCGGGCTGGCGGAATTCGCTGGCGTACTCAGCTTTGCGCTGTTGACGCTATTCGGCCATTTCGCGATCTACCGGGCACGGCGCTATCGCCTCACCCGAACGATCTATCGCGGGGTGCGCTGCCATCAAACCGGATCGGCTGCGCGCTACGCCATCTACGCCATGTTCTGGTGGACCTTGAACATCCTGAGCCTTGGCCTGATGTATCCGCTGATGGCGGCCGCGCTCGAGCGTTTCAAGATGCGCAACACCTATTTCGGCAATCTCGGCGGCCGCTTCGAAGGCTCGGCTGGAAGCCTGTTCGTCCGCGGATTCCTGATGTGGCTCGTGGTGATCGCACCGCTGGTTGCCGGTGTGATGCTCAGCTTCACCGTGATTGATTGGTATGCCTGGCTGGCGGCGGCCAAGGGCGGCGCCGATGCTTTTGAAAACCTGGACGTTCACACGTTGGCAGGCGTCGTCGTGCTGGTCGCCGCGCTGTTTTGGCCCGTGATCGCAGCCCTTGTGCTTTATCCTGTGTTCCAGGCGATGATCTGGCGCTGGTGGGTTTCCGGACTTCGTTTCGGTGAAGTGAGCATCACGTCCCGGTTGCGCACCGGTCAGGTCTACAGGATCTATCTGCGCTTTTTCGGCTATGTGTTCGCGTTCAGCATTGTCGCCGGGATCATGTTGTCCATGCTGTATGGAATCGTGACGGGGATCAGCACGCTTTTCGTCAAACCGACCGATTCCAACGCCGATGAGGTCGCCAGCATCATCGGCGGGGTCGTTGCGCTCGGCAGCTATGTCGTGATGGCGCTTGGCTTCTCCACCATCTATCAGGCAGTGGTGCGGCTCGGGCTCTGGCGCTTGATCTCGGAATCGCTCGACATTTCGAATATATCGGCGCTCGATCATGTTTCGGCAGCGGGAATACCGAGTTCGGCGGTCGGCGAAGGTCTCGCCGACGCGTTGAACATGGGCGGATTGTGAGCCAGTGATGACCACAGTCGGGACCGCTGTTTATTTCGACGGCAAGACGAGCGCGCGGCACGACGTGCGCGTCGAGGTCACACCGGCGGCGCTGAGAGTTCTCTCGCCGGAGGGGGCGGTGGTCGCTGAATGGGGCTATGACGAGATCGAGCCGCTGTCGTCGCCCGATCACGTCCTGCGCATCGGAAAAAGAAATAACCCGTCGCTGGAGCGGCTCGAAGTCCACGATCCGCAACTGGCGACAGCGATCGACGATCTGTCGGTTCCGGTTGATCGCAGCGGGCTGACTGAGCGCCGCGGCCGCCGCAAGGTAATCGGCTGGAGCATCGCGGCGACGGCATCGTTGTTCATGATGGCGGTGTTCGGAGTGCCGGAGATCGCCAACCGGTTGGCGCCGTTCATGCCCTATGGCTTCGACCGCAAGCTGGGCGAGGCAGTGGATGCCCAGGTTCGCGGCTCCCTCGATCCCCGCGGCGGCGGCGGCGAATTCGAATGCGGCAACGCCGACGCCGAGAAGCCGGGACGCGCGGCCTTCGACAAGATGGTCGGCCAATTGGCGCGGGCTGCCGGACTGCCGTTTCAGTTGCGGGTGGTCGTGATCCGCAAGAGCGACGCCAATGCCTTCGCGCTGCCCGGCGGCTATATCTACGTGCATCAAGGTCTGGTGCAGAAATCCGAGCGGCCCGACGAACTCGCTGGCGTGATCGCCCACGAGATCGGGCATGTCGCCAACCGCGACGGCACGCGCTCGGCATTGCAGGCGGCCGGACTGTCGTTCCTGTTCGGCATGCTGCTGGGCGATTTCGTCGGCGGCGGCGCCGTGATTCTGGCAACCAACGCAATCCTGAAGAACAGTTATTCACGCGACGTGGAAGCCGACGCCGATGCTTATGCGGTGAAGCTGATGGCGAAGGTTGGCGGCGATCCGCGCGCGCTTGGCACCATCCTGCAGCGCATCGTGGGCACTCATTCGGGCGTCAGGATCCTGCTCGATCATCCGGAGACCAAGGATCGCGTGACCGCCATCAATCTTATGACGCCGCCAGGGCCGGTGCGGCCGCTGCTCGATCCGAAAGAGTGGGCTGCGCTCCGGCGCGTCTGCGGGCAATAGTAGTCGGTAATGGCACGCCGCCACATCGCTGATGAGCCGACCTCCAAGCTCGCCGTCTGGGCGTGGCGCGTGGGGGTCTTTTCCTTGGCCGCGGCCCTGCTGGCCATTGTTATCGTGCGCGCGGGACTGCTGGAATTCCGGCCGGGGCTGGCAACCTTCGGCGGTGCGTTGGCATTCGCGGTGCTCGCGATGCTGCTGGCCCTGGCCGCCTTTGTGGTGATCTGGAAGGATGGACTCGGCGGCATGGGCCAGGCGCTCGCGGCAATGGCGCTGTCGTTTGCGCTGTTGGCTTATCCGGCTTATTTCGTAGTCAAGGCCTATCAGCTGCCCTGGATTTACGACATCACCACCGACCCGATCGATCCGCCGCGCTACGAGGCGCTTGCCAAGGTTCGCCCGCGCGACGCCAATCCCGTCGCCTATGCCGGGCTTTATGCCGCCGAGCAACAGCGCGCCGCCTATCCCGATGTCGAGTCGCTCGAACAGAACGCCTCGCCGGAGGCGGCGTATAATGCGGCGCTCGCGGTCATCAACAAGCGCCGCTGGCGCGTTGTCGACGCGCGCGCGCCGCAGGCCGGACGCCGCGACGGCCATATCGAGGCGGTGGCCCGCACGGCAATCATGGGTTTTCGCGACGACGTCGTGGTGCGGGTGCGGCCTGACGGCGACGGCTCGCGCATCGATGTGCGTTCTTCCTCGCGCCATGGCACCTTCGATTTCGGAACCAATGCTGCCCGCATCCGCAGCTTGCTGGACGATGTCGACGAGGAGATCGGCGACCAGCGGGCGGAGCGGCCCGCGGAATCAGCGCCGCCAAAAAAGACCACGCCGAAAAAGAGCGCTCAGCCGCGCACTAACCGGTAGTGCCCGCCGATCGCGGGTGTCCCATCGGTCGCGACCAAACTGCGCGCCACCAGGTCTTCCAGATGGGCCAGCACCGACAAGCCCGCCGCCTTGGTCAGCCGCGGATCGAGGCCGATATAGATCGCGCGCACCAGCGTCGGGATGTCGGCGTCGCCTTTGGCGAGCCGGTGCAGGATCGAGGCTTCGCGATCCTGCCGGTGGCGGATATAGGAGCGGGCGTAGCGCGGCGCGTCCCGGATGATGCCGCCATGGCCCGGCAGGTAGACGGTCTCCGGCCGCCGCGCCACCTTTTCCAGAGAAGCCATGTAGTCGCTCATGGCGCCGTCGGGCGGCGCCACCACCGACGTCGACCACCCCATGACATGGTCGCCGGAAAACAGCGCGTTGGCTTGCTTCAGCGCAAAGGCCATGTGATTGGCGGTGTGGCCGGGCGTGGTCAGCGCTTCGACGATCCAGCCCTCGCCTTCGATAACATCGCCGTCGGCCAGCACCACGTCGGGGCGGAAGTCGCGATCGCCGGCCGCATCGAGCGGGCTCAATTCGCCGATATGCAGCGGCCGCGCCGCACGGTGCGGCCCCTCGGCAAAGGTTTTTGCGCCGGTCGCCGCCTTGATGCGCGCTGCCGCCGGCGAGTGATCGCGATGGGTATGGGTGACCAGAATATGCGTCACCGTCTCGCCGCGCACCGCATCGAGCAGCGCTGCGATATGCGCTTCATCGAGCGGGCCGGGATCGATGATCGCCACCTTGCCCTGGCCGATGATGTAGCTCAGCGTGCCCTTGAAGGTGAACGGGCCGGGATTGTCGACCAGAATCCGGCGCACGCCGGGGATCGGCCTGTCGACCTGCCCGGGCGGCAGATCGAAGCTGCGGTCGAAGGGAATGTCCTCGGTCATGGCGTCGGGACAGGGTCAATGCAAAGCATAACGCAGCAAATGGCCCGCTTCAGGTGGCGCAGTCAATGCCGTTTCCGATCATGCTAACCTGCGACATGAATCGCCGTGTGCGGCGCGCGGTGTGTTGTCGATAGCCCTGCCATGACTGCTAAAAATACCAAGCCTGCTATTACGCTCGCCTTTGCGATCCTGGTTTTTGTCGTTCTGGCGGCCGCGATCCTCAGCCAGCCGGGCAAGTGGCTGAGCGATTTCGACCAGTCGTTCTATCTGACCATCGCCTACGATCTCGATCGCCACGGCGTGTTCAGCAACGGCGCGTTCGATGCCACCGACAGCAGCCACTCAGCGCCGCCGCCCGGCATGTTCTTCGGGCCCGGCTATCCCTGGGTCGTACTCGCCGCCATGAAGATTGACGCACGCTTCGCCGAAGTGGTCGCCTGCATCGTCGAGCGCCGCGAGGGCTGCGAGGTCTATGCCCTGCCGGTGTTGCTGCTGCATGCTCTGTTTCTCACGCTCGGTGTGCTGGCGATCGCGCATTCGGCGCAATTGCTGTTCGATAGCCGGCGGGTGTTCTGGCTGAGCGGGGCGCTGGCAGCGGTAAGTCTCTTGCCGTCGCGCGATTTGTTTTCCTTTGTCATGACCGAAAGCCTGACATTCTGTCTCTACAGCGTGGCGGCGCTCGGCTTGGTGCTCGCCTGGAAGACCGCCCGCACGCGCGATTTCGCGCTTGCCGGCTGTGCGCTTGGCCTTCTCTGTCTCACCCGCCCCTCTTTCCTGGCGCTGTTGCCGGTCGTCGCGGCATTGAGCGTGCTGCACGGCTACCGTTTCGCCGCGCCGGAGAAAAAACGGCCATGGACCCAGGCCGCGGTGCTGGTTCTCGGTTTCGCGCTGGTGGTCGGGCCTTGGCTCGTACGCAATGCCGTTTCGGTCGGCAAATTCGGCCTGAGCGAAGAATATGGCGCGGCTACCCTGATCGAGCGCTTTGCGTTCGACGGCATGACCTGGCGCGAATACGTGCTGGCTTTCCCCCATTGCCTGCCGGGCGTCGGTCCGCCGATCGTCGCATCGCTGTTCGGTTCCGATGCCATGGATCGTTTCCAATATGACAAGCCCGGCAGCTTTTTTGCGACCGGCCGCGCCAGACGCATTGCTCTGGTGGAGAAGCACGGGCGCCTCGATCCGATCATTGGAGAGGTCTTTCGCGAGGAGTTGCGCAATAACGGCTGGCGCTATGTCCTGGTCAGCCTGCCGCTGGCCTGGTGCGGTCTCTGGACCGCCGGGATCTGGAGCCTTGCGCTGGTTCCGCTGTTCGGCTGGGCCTGCCTGCGGGCGCTGCGGCAATCAAAGCCGCTGTTCCTGCTCTATGCCGTTCCGCCATTGGTCATGGTCGGCCTGCATGGCGCGGTGGCCAACCACTACACCCGCTACAATCTAATTCTGATCGGACCGTTCGCCGCTGGCGCGGCGTGGATCATTTGCTGGTGGATTTCGCGCGCGCGTTCGCCATCGCGAGCTCGCGCGCCAGCGCCGTGATCAGCTCCATCTGCATGCGCAGCTTAAGATGCAGGTTCAACAGCACGATCAGGCTGATCGCCACCCAGACATAGAGGATGAGATCGACGCCGCGGCCGATACCCACCAGCTCCGCCAGCCGGGTGGCATGGGACGGAAACCAGACGAAATAGAGTCCAGCCAGTGCCGCCAGCAGTGACAAAATCCCGATCGCCGGCGCGCGTTTCGATTCATTCCAGGCATAGAGCAGAATAATGATCAGCAGCGCGGTGAGGATGAGTTGCGCGATCATCGGTGCAGTCTCCGTGCGAGCAGGTCGACCAGGATCATCAGCGAGTCGGTGAGCTTCTGTCCCTTGGCCAGCGAATAGGCGCTGTATTCGATGGTCACAGGCGCCTCGACAAATTTCAGTCCGCTGCGGGCGATCTGGTGCAGCACTTCCGAGGCATGCGCCATGCGGTTTTGCCGCAGCTTGATCCGGCTGGCGCCCCGCCGCGTCATCGCCCGAAATCCATTATGGGTATCGGTGACCGCAAGCCCGGTGGTGAGCCGCGTGAACCAGGTTGCGGCCTTGAGCACCAGCCGGCGGACCGGCGGCAGATCGAGCGCCTGCCCGCGGAAGCGGCTGCCGAGCGCGAAGTCGGCGCCGTGTTCGGTCAAGGCGTCGATCAGGTTGGCGATGTCCGCCGCCCGATGCTGACCGTCGGCGTCGAAAGTCACCACGAACTCGGCGCAGTCGGCCAGCGCGAACTCGATCCCGGTCTGCAAGGCCGCGCCCTGCCCGAGATTGATCGGGTGCTTGACCACGGCGGCGCCGGTGCCCGTGGCGGCGTCGGCGGTGCCGTCGGCCGATCCGTCGTCCACCACCACGACGTGGTAGCCGAAGCGCGTGAGACCGGCGACCACGCCCGCGATCACGGCCGCCTCGTTATAAGCGGCCACCACCACCCAAATGCGCTTGGCTTTCTCCGGATCCATCGCTCAACCGGCGACCAGCAGAAGCCCGGCGAAAATCACGCAGACACCGATGACCAGCCGGGTCGTCACCGGTTCCGCGAACATCAGGCCGCCGAGCAGCGGCGTCAACGCAAAAGCGACCGCGACGAACGGATAGGCGCGCGACAGCGGCGTGAAACTCAGGATCCAGACCCACAGCACCGCCAGCACGCCATAGAGCAGCAGCGCCGCCACGAAAAATCCGTTGGACAGCATGCCAACCATCCGCTCACCAAGCGGAGCGTCGGCCGCGCCGCGCAGGGCCGCCAACTTGAACAGAATCTGGCCGCCAGCCATGCCGCCGGCATAGGCCACCAGCATGGCGATCTGGCTGAGCGACAGACGGTCGTTCATTGCGTCCCGTTCTTGCGCAACACCACGCGCATGGTGTCGTACAGATTGACCGGCAGGCCGAGGCGGCTGCTGCCGGACGGCCCGGCGCGAATGCCGAACATGCGCCCGAGCTGAAAGGTGATGAGCGACAGCGGAACCGATTTCCACGGATGGTCGATCGACTCCAGACACAGCCCGAGCGACGGCGCCATCCGCCGCATGCTCTCAGGCGTAAAGAACCACAGATGCTGTGGCGGTGTCATCAACCGCCAGTGTTCGCCGGCGAGCCGCGCAAAAAATGAGGCGAAATCCCCGGTGGTGATCAGCATGATCCCGCCCGGATTGAGCGAGCGGGCGCACAGCGCCAGTGTCTCGGCGGGACTAGGCAGATGCTCGACCACGTCGAGCAGCACGATGACATCCATCGGTCCAAGCTGCGCCAGACTGGTTTCATCGGCGACGCCGGAGAGCACGTGCAGGCCTTGTCCCCGGGCATGGGCGGCGGCGTCTTCCGCCAGCTCGATGCCCGCCACCTCGAAATGCCGCTTGGCCTCCTGCAGAAAGAAACCGTAGGCACAGCCGACATCGAGCAGCCGTCCTGCTTTCCGGTACTGCAGGAGAAAGTCGATCATGTGCGCAAAGTGGCGTCGCAGCACCGGCTCGGCGCCGAGATAGTCGGCATATCCGTCGGCGTGGCCACCGGAGAAATAGTCGCCGGTGTAATAGCGGCTCGGATCGAAACCAGCGACGCTGGCATCCGCGCGCCCGAGGCCGCATGCGGTGCATTGCAAGATATCGCAACCATTTTTGGAATAGAGTAAGCGATGCGCTGTCGTCCCAACGCAGGCCGGGCAAAAAAGCTGCCGCGCGGCCGCGCGGCCAGAGCCTTCATGGCTCATCGGTCAATCCCCGCCCCGCCCCCAGGGTTCTACGGCACTATTTGTGCAGAGACATAAGCCTTGTATCCAGTGCCTGGAAAACTGGTCGGAGTGGCAGGATTTGAACCTGCGACCCCCACGTCCCGAACGTGGTGCGCTACCAGACTGCGCTACACTCCGACTGAAGTCCGGTCTTATAACGACGGTGTTGCGGTGCCGCAAGCATGGAGCAGAAATGACCGCTGAACACGCCACGCGTGTAATGAGTTCCAATGCGGAGGCGATAAATGCCGCCGCGCGCTGCCTTGCGGCGGGCGGGCTGGTGGCATTTCCGACTGAAACGGTCTACGGCCTCGGCGCCAATGCCGCCGATGCCGGCGCCGTCGCGCGGCTATATGACGCCAAGGGCAGGCCGTCGTTCAATCCGCTGATCTGTCATGTCGCTGACATCGCCGCTGCGCGCCGGCTCGGGCGCTTTGACGACGCCGCTGAACGGCTGGCCGCCAGGTTCTGGCCGGGGCCGCTTACTCTGGTGCTGCAAAAACAGGCAGGCTGTATGGTCGCCGACCTCGCTACCGCCGGCCTCGACACCATTGCGCTACGGGTGCCGGCGCATGCAGTAGCGCGCGAGATTCTCGCGGCGTTCGGTGAGCCGGTGGTGGCGCCGTCGGCCAACCGCTCCGGCCATGTCTCGCCGACCACCGCGCAGCATGTGCTGACCGATCTGGGCGGCCGCATCGATCTGATCGTGGACGGCGGGCCGGCGCCGATCGGCGTGGAATCCACAATTGTCGCCTGCCTCGACCAGACGCTGCTGCTGCGGCCCGGCGGCATCTCGCGCGCCGATGTCGAAAAGGTGCACGGGCGCGCGCTGCCGGAAGCGCCGCCGAGCGCCGAAGGCGACGCGCCGCTGGCGCCCGGACAGCTCGCATCGCATTACGCCCCGCGTGCGCGGTTGCGCCTCGACGCGCCGGGCGCGAATGCCGGCGAGGCGCTGCTCGCCTTCGGCCCGGTGTTGCCCGCGGATGCCGAGCGTGCCGCGCGTATCCTGAATCTGTCGGCCAGCGGCGATCTGATCGAGGCCGCCGCCCATCTGTTTTCCCACCTGCGCGCGCTCGATAGTGCAGGGATTTCGGCCATCGCCGTGATGCCGGTGCCCCACCACGGCCTAGGCGAGGCGATCAACGACCGCCTGCAGCGGGCGGCGGCGCCGCGACCGCGCTAAGATCACCCGCCATGACCGACACCCCGCTCGCGCCCGACCTGCTCGCCCGCTTTGCCGCCATTGTCGGCACCAAGAACGCGCTCACCGCTCCCGCCGATGTGGCGCCCTATCTCACCGAGGAGCGCGGGCTCTACCAAGGCCGCTCTCCCCTGGTGTTGCGTCCAAACTCCACCGCCGAGGTCGCGGCGATCTTGTGGCTCGCAAACAACACCGGCACCGCGATCGTTCCGCAGGGCGGCAATACCGGCCTGGTCGGCGGCCAGACCCCGCATGCCGGCGAGATCGTGCTGTCGCTGCGCCGCCTCGACCGCATCCGCGAAATCGACGCCACCTCCAACACCTTGACCTGCGAGGCGGGCGTGGTGCTGGCCAAGGCGCAGGCGGCAGCCGCGGATGCCGGGCGGCTGTTCCCGCTCTCGCTCGGCGCCGAGGGCAGTTGCACCATCGGCGGCAATCTTTCGACCAATGCCGGCGGCACCGCCGCGCTGGCTTACGGGGTGGCGCGCGAACTGGTGCTCGGCCTCGAAGTTGTGCTGGCCGACGGCCGCATCTGGCAGGGCCTGTCCAAGCTCAAGAAGGACAATACCGGCTACGACCTGGTGCACCTGTTCGTCGGCGCCGAAGGCACGCTCGGCGTCATCACCGCCGCGGTGCTGAAACTGTTTCCGCGCCCGCGCTCGGTGGAGACCGCCTTTATCGGCTTGAACTCACCGGAGGCCGCGCTCGGCCTCTATCGGCTCGCCAGCGAGCGCGCCGGCGGCACGGTGACGAGCTTCGAGATCATCGGGCGCACTGCCCTCGAGTTCTGCGTGCGCCATGGCAACGCTGTGCGCAATCCGATCGGCCTGCCGCATGACTGGTACGTGTTGATGGAATTGTCGTCGCAGGCGCGCGAGGGGCTGCGCGCCACGCTGGAAGAGGTGTTGTCCGCCGGCGCCGAGCAGGGGCTGGTGGAGGACGCCACAGTTGCCGCGAGCCTCGACCAGGCCAAGGCATTCTGGCATCTGCGCCACATCATTCCCGACGCGCAGAAGCCGGAGGGCGGCTCGATCAAGCACGATGTCTCGGTGCCGGTCGCCGCGGTGCCGGATTTCATCGCGCAGGCGACGGCAGCGGTGGAGAAGCTCATTCCCGAATGCCGCCCCTGCCCGTTCGGGCATCTCGGCGACGGCAATGTGCATTTCAACGTCAGCCAGCCGGTCGGCGCCGATGCCAAGGCCTTTATCGCGCGCTGGGCGGAAATGAACGACGCGGTGCATGCGGTGGTCGCCAGGCTCGGCGGCTCGATCTCGGCCGAGCACGGTATCGGATTCATGAAACGCGATCTGCTGCCACGGGTAAAGGACCCGGTCGCGCTCGAACTCATGCGCACGCTGAAACGCTCGCTCGACCCCAAGGGTATTCTGAATCCGGGGAAGGTTATTTGAACGTTTCAATCCGTCATGCCCGCGCTCGTCGCGGGCATCCACGTTTTATTTGAGCCGATAAAAAAAGACGTGGATGGCCGGGACTTCTCCCGGCCATGACGAGACCCTTTCAAAACAGCGAGCTTTGCCGTTCGTCTTCCTTCGATTTCTTACTGCGCTTTTGCGGTACGGCAGCGACGGGCGCGGCCGCCGTGGGAGCCTGCACCGGCGCCGGCTCGAGCAGCTGCGCGCTGTCGTTGGCCACGCGATTGACCGCGGTGGAAATCTCGTAGCCATCGAGCAACCCCTCGGGTGCGGGATTGAGCAGCGTGGCCGCGGTCTCGGCATCCACCTTCCTGCAATCGAGCCAGAAATCGAACGCCTCCGGCGGCACCACCACCGGCATGCGGTGATGGATCGGATGCAGCGAGGGATTGGCCGCACAGGTGATGATGGCGGCGGTTTCCAACTCCTCGCCGTTCGGCCCGGCCCAGCATTCCCACAAACCGGCGAAGGCAACCGGCCCGTCAGCTCTCGGCCGGACCACATAGGGGCGCTTGACCTTGCCCTCCTCCTTCCACTCGTAAAATCCGTCGGCCGGAATGAGACAGCGCCGCCGCTTCATGGCGTTGCGGAAGGCCGGCTTGTCGAGCACCGAATCGCTGCGCGCATTGATCACGAGCGAGAACGCCTTCGGGTCCTTGACCCAGGACGGCAACAGCCCCCAGCGCACCAGCGCGAATTGCCGCTCGCCCTCGTGCAGACGCACGATGGCGATCGGCTGGGTCGGCGCGATATTGTAGCGCGGCGGGAAGTTCGGCTGTTCGCGATAGCCAAACCACCGCCGCACTGCCTCGGGCGCCGAAACCAGCAGATAGCGTCCGCACATAAGCGCCTCCGGCCGGGGGTCAGTGGCATGGTTAACGCCGCGTTAACCATCGCGGTCAAGACTGGCGCCGGTTTCCCACAGCCGAGGCCGCATCATGGTCGCCCGCACCCTCCCGCAAGCCGCCCGCAATCCCGCCGCACGCGGGCTCGACATCAATCCGGCGACCGGGCTCACCGCCGCCTATCTCGACCAGTTCAGCCAGGCGATCATGCTTTTGGAAATGCTCGCCGCCACTCCCGACTGCGCCGACAAGTTCTACAGCTGGCGCCCGCTCAGCTATCGCGAACACCTCGACGCTGCCCCCGCCGCGGATCGCGCCGGTGCGCTCGCAGCTTACGAAGCTGCCAATCCGCTCTTGCGCGAGCGGCTCGACCGGCTGGCGCAGAGCATGATCGACGTGGTGGCGGCGGCGCGCGACGTGATGCAGACCAGTCCGAGCTCGCCCGCGATGGGCATGCTGGCAAGCCGCGCGGCGCGCTGGCTCGCAGGCCTGGCATCCCGCGCCGGCGACGTGATCGACGGCGCCGAGACAAGCGCGCATTAACCGCAGCAGAGATTTCGGGCTGCCAATCACCCCCTCCCCTTGCAAGGGGAAGGGTCGGGGTGGGGGTCTTTGACTCGGCGACCCCCACCCGCTTTGCTTCGCAACATAGCCGATGCTTTGCATCGGCGTTCTTGGCGCTAAGAACGGCGGCTGAAAGCCGCCTATACTCCCCCTTCCAGGGGGAGGTGAAAATTTTGCACACGCCCCGGAGATTCTGATCGTGACCGACGCCCGCGCCTATCCCGAGCGTCCGTTCCTGGCGGTGAGCGCCGCCATCATCCGCGACGGCAAGGTCCTGGTTGTGCGGCGGGCGCGCCCGCCGGCGAACGACCTGTTCAGCCTGCCCGGCGGTCTGGTGATAAGCGGCGAGACCCTGATCGAGGCGCTGGTACGCGAAGTGCGTGAGGAGACGGCGCTCGAGGTCGAGCCGGGGGCGCTTGCCGGCTTCCGCGAGGTGATCGTGCGCGACGCCGACAGCCGCGCCGAGCGGCATTTCGTGGTGCTAGCCTTTGCCGCGCGCTGGCTCGCCGGCGAGCCGCGGCTCAATGAGGAACTGAGCGACGCGCGCTGGCTGCACCCCTCCGAGCTTGCCAGCCTGCCCACCACCGAGGGCTTGGCCGAAATCGTGGCGCAGGCGTTCGAGCGCATGGAGCAGGCGGGGTGACTGGCAAGATTGTGCGTCATCGTTCGGCCGCCCTTCAACCCTAACGATCTGCCGCGCTTGCACGTCCACGCGCGCACGCGCATATCTCGGCGCATCAACTGCAACATCGGCCCAAACTGACACCGGCACATGGCTCTCCGCCTCCTGATCGCGTTCTGCCTCATGCTCGCCGCCGCGGGCGCCCCGGCGCGCGCCCAGGCGCAGGCACAGACCGCGGCGCCGTTCGACACCAGCCTGCAACGGCTCGCGGAGATCATGGGCGCGCTGCACTATCTGCGGGCGCTGTGCGGCGCCGACGACGGCCCGCGCTGGCGCCTCGAAATGCAGGCTCTGGTCGATGCCGAGGCGCCCAGCGGCGAGCGCCGCACCCGCATAGTGGCCGCCTTCAACCGCGGCTATCGCGGCTTCCAGACCACCTATCGCACCTGCACCCCCGCCGCCGACCTGGCGATCAGCCGGCACCTGCAAGAGGGCGCCAAGATCGCCCGCGACATCACCGCCAGATATACCAACTGATTGGCACCATTAACCTTTTCTAAAGGCGGGGCTGTCCGCCCAAGCCTCGCATGCTAACGTCCGGCTCTCGAGGGGACCGCGCCACCCCGGCACGGCCAGGACTTTCCATGGAAATGACGACACAAGCCACGCACGCTCCCGATCACGAACAAAAGCGCGCCGCGCTCGGCTATCTGCACGAGGCCTGGGCGGAAGCACGGCTCGACGGCATCGACGGCGATTGCCTGGCGCAGGCCTGCCTGTTCGCGGCGCTGGCCGAGTTCGTCTCCACCTATGGCGAGGAAGCCGCCGCCACCTTTACCGAGGGCCTGGCGGTGCGGGTGCGCAACGGCGAGTTCTCCCTCGACATGGCGAAGCAGTAGCGCGTCCTTCGCATCCGGCGGCAGTTCCACGTAAGTCCGGCCTCCCTTTTCAAGGGAGGCAGAGCATTGACCGGCAAGCTCTGCTAGACTCAGCGGCGTCCTCCATCGGGCGCCCAAAATGCTGTTGCGCGTTCTGACCGGTCTGCTCGTCGTCGCGCTCGCCGCGAGCGGCAGCGTTTTTGCGCAGAACCGGGTGAAAACCGAAACCATCAAGCCGACTGATCGCCCGGCGGCAACGACTCCGCAGCAAATTCCCGGTGCGCCGGAAATCATCACCGATCTCACCCGCCTGCCGGCGCCGGTGGCGCGCATGCGCGAGCGCATTTTGGCGGCGGCGCGCAGCGGCGACCTCGACAAAGTGGCCGAGGTGATGAAGAGCAACGCCGACCTGACGGTGTTCTCGCTGGCCGACGAAAAGGACCCCGTTGCATTCTGGAAATCGACCTATCCGGATTCGGAAGGCGTCGAGGCGCTGTCGATCCTGATCACCATCCTGGAGACCGGCTTCGTGCTGGCGGAGGCTGGCACGCCGCAGGAGATTTATCTTTGGCCCTATTTCGCCCGCATGCCGTTGAAGTCGCTCACCGCGCAGCAGAAAGTCGAGCTGTTCCGCATCGTCACCGGCAGCGACTACAAGGACATGGTGGAGTTCGGCGCCTATGCGTTCTACCGCGTCGGCATCGGGCCGGATGGCGCCTGGCATTTTTTCGTGGCGGGGGACTGAACGGCCTCACCCGCCGCCATTGCGGGGCGGTCAATTCTTCTTCGCCGGGCGCAGTCCAAAAATGCAGTGCAGCACCGCGTCGATGTCGGACGGATAGAACGGCTTCTTGATGAACGCCGCCGCCCCGGCTGCCCGCGCGCGCTCGGCAACCGCCTCTTCCGCGGTCGAGGTGATCATCACCACTTCGAGCCGCGGATATTGCCGCTTGATCTCGGCCAGCGTCTCGACGCCGTTCAGCCCCGGCATGTTATAGTCCAGGAACACGATGTCGAACTTGCCGCTACCGATCTGGCGCAATGCCTCGACGCCCTCCTGCGCCTCGGAGACTTCCAGCGGAAAGCGCGACGAGGCCAGAATTTTTCGTACGATGCTGCGCATGGTGGCGGAATCGTCCACCAGCAGCACTTGGCTCTTGCGCCTGGCGCGGATGCAGCGCTCAACCAGATCGCGCGCCTCGTCGAGCCCGGTCGGCTTGGCGACGACGCCGTCGACCGACGCCTCCTCGGCGGAAAGATTGGCGGCGGCGCTGCCGGCGGTGGCAGTGAGAATGACGAACGGCGGCTGCGCCGCCGCACGTGCGGCCGAGATGAAAGCGGCGCGCTCGGGCGGCGCGATGGCGCAATCAAGAAACGCGATGTCGATATTGTTGCCGGCGAGCGCTGCGCGCGCCGAACTGGCGTCGCCCGCTTCCACTATCTCGATCGGAAAGGAGGCCGAGGCCGCCGCCTGCCGCAGCAGATCGCGCTCGTGCTCCTGGCCGTATACCGCCAACATGCGAAGAAAAGCGAGATCGCCATCCATGCGTTCACACGGCCCTGTCCGCGGCGGTGGCCGCGCACTAGTGCCGCCGATTTGAAGTTCCTGCACCACTTGCCGCAATCTCGTTCAGGAACTTCAAATCGATAAGCGGCACTAGAATCATAGAGTTGCTAGTGTGACTTTGGTTCAGAAGTTCCCTCCCGACTTGAGCCGCACCGTGTGGGGAACTTCTGAACCGCCACACGAGCGAATAAACACCGACGATGGGGAATCGATGAGCGATCCCAACCGGATCAATAAACGCAAGTTTTTTGTGATTTACCAGCGCAGGCGGCGTGCAAAGCGGGGAAAACTTGCAAACGCCCGGTTCCATGGCACGTGGGAGAACAAATGCCACGCCGAAATCGCTGTTTGTGAATTCCTATTCCGCAAGGGTGTCGAGGAAACGCACCGCTTCGCCGCGGCCCGGCTTAAAAAGTTCCCCCTGCCACATCACCCGGGCGCCGCGCACAAGAGTTCCCACCGGCCAGCCGGTGACGGTGATGCCGTCATAGGGCGTCCAGCCGGCGCGCGAGGCGATCCAGCGGTTGCTGATGGTCTCGCGGCGCTTGAGATCGACCACGGTGAAATCGGCGTCGTAGCCGGCAGCGATGCGGCCCTTGCGCGCGATGCCGAACAGCCGCGCCGGGCCTGAGCTGGTGAGATCCATCAAACGCATGAACGAGAGCCGGCCGGCACTGACATGATCGAGCATGATCGGCACCAGCGTCTGCACCCCGGTCATGCCCGAGGGTGAGGTCGGATAAGGCTTGGCTTTTTCCTCCAACGTATGCGGCGCGTGATCGGAACCGAGCACGTCCACGGTGCCGTCGCTGAGCCCGCGCCAAATTGCCTCGCGGTGGGCGGCGTCGCGCACCGGCGGATTCATCTGCGCGCGGGTGCCCAGCCGCTCGTAACAATCGGGCGCTTCCAGCGTGAGATGATGCGGCGTCGTCTCCACCGAGGCGACGTCCTTGTAGTCGCGCAGAAACGCCATCTCCTCGGCGGTCGAGATGTGCAGCACATGCACGCGCTTGCCGGTTTCGCGCGCCAAGCGGACAAGGCGCTGCGTGCAGGTCAGCGCCACGAGGGCGTCGCGCCAGACCGGATGCGAGCGCACGTCGCCTTCCACCCGTAAATCTTTGCGCGCGTTCAATCGCGCCTCATCCTCGGAGTGAAACGAGGCGCGGCGGCGGATCGCGCGCAGGATATTGCGCACGCCGTCATCGTCGTCCACCAGCAGCGAGCCGGTGGAAGACCCCATGAACACTTTCACCCCGGCGCAGCCGGGCAGCCGTTCCAGCGCGGGCAGCTCGCCGACGTTCTCGCGGGTGCCGCCGACAAAGAACGCGAAATCGCAATGCATGCGGTGCTGTGCGCGCTTGACCTTGTCGGCGAGCGCTGCGGCGTCGGTGGTGGGCGGATTGGTGTTGGGCATTTCGAATACCGCGGTGACGCCGCCCATCACCGCTGCATGCGAACCCGATTCCAGGTCCTCCTTGTGGGTGAGCCCGGGCTCCCGGAAATGCACCTGAGTGTCGATCACCCCCGGCAGGATATGCAGGCCGTGGCAGTCGATCACCTCGGCGGCGGCGCCGGAAAGCGGCCCAATCGCCGCGATCCGGCCATCCTTGACGGCGAGGTCGCGCACGCCCTCGCCGTCGTGATTGACCACGGTGCCGCCCTTGAGGATCAGGTCGTAGCTCTCGGTCATTCTTAGCTCTCGACCATGGGTGCATGCGGGCCATGAGGCGGCCCGCCTTGAGTGGGTGTCGCAAGCGCCTTACGTTTGCCCGCAACATCTGGCAAGCAGGGAATATGCAGGCAGTACTCCTTTCGGACCGCGGCGTGGTCAAGGTCGACGGCGACGACGCGCGCAAATTCCTCAACGGGCTGATTACCGCCGACATGGGCGCGGTGACATCGACGCAGGCCCGCTATGCCGCACTGCTCACCCCGCAGGGCAAGATCATCGCCGATTTCATGGTCGCGGAAGCAGCCGATGGCCGTTTCCTGCTCGATTGCGCGCGGCCAGCGGCGACGGTGCTGGCCGAGCGGCTCAGCTTCTACAAGCTGCGCGCCAAAGTGACGGTGGAGGACATATCCGGCACGCTTGGCGTGCTGGCGGTCTGGGGCGGCGACCGTGCGCCGGCGCAGGGCCATTGCTATCGCGACCCGCGGCTTGAGGCATTGGGACTGCGCTGTCTGCTGCCGCCGGTGCAGGCAGGCGAGGCCGCCGCCGGCCTGGGCGCCGTGCTGGCCGACACAGCCGATTATGAGGCGCATCGCATTGCACTCGGCGTGCCGAGTGGCGGCGCCGACTTCCGCTATGGCGATGCTTTTCCGCACGAAGCCGACATGGACCAATTGCGCGGCGTCGATTTCGACAAAGGCTGCTTTGTCGGCCAGGAGGTGGTGTCGCGCATGGAACATCGCGGCATTGCGCGTACGCGCATCGTCCCCCTGGCCTATACCGGCACTGCACCGCAAGCCGGCGCGCCGATCATGGCCGGCGACAAGAGCGTGGGCGCCATGGGTTCCGCCGCCGCCGGCCGCGGTCTCGCGACAGTGCGCATCGATCGCGTGGACGAGGCGCTAGCCGCCGGCCTGGCGCTCGATGCCGACGGCACGCCAATCGAGCTGATCAAGCCGAACTGGATTCGCTTTGCATTTCCCGGGGAGAAGGCGGCGGAACCCTGATGATCCAGTTCCGCGCTTGATGTCGACCCTTCCGAGACATCAAGCCCGCGCCGACCGAATGTCTTTGAGAAGTCGAAATAGCACGAGCGGCTGGGCCGGAAACGCGGCAAAACCGAACCGCTCATAGAAAGTCTTCGCCATCTCATCCTTGGCGTGGACGACAACGCCGCGAATTCCCGCAATATCGGCAGCAGCGATGGTTCGGAGCAGCGCGTCACGCAAAAGCCCTTGACCGAGCCGGCGTCCGTGAAAGCGCCGATCGACGGCAAGGCGCGCCAGAATGAGTACCGGCACGGGGTGACGCGGGAGGCCTTTTGCCAGTCGATCAGGAGCGTCGTCATAGACGACGTCTCCAACCGTCAGGCTGTAGTAGCCGACGACATTGTCGTCGATAAGGGCGACATAAGTTTGCGCGCTATCCGATCGTTGACTGGGCAGCGCGAAGACTTTGAGAAAGCGGTTCAGGGCCGATACGTCGCAGTCGAATTCGGCGACGGCATGGTCGGCGCGAAGCTTTTCAATGCGCGGCTTGCTGCTGGGCTGGTCGTTCAATCGAACACGCCCGGTTCCCGCAGCAGCCGTTCAAGCCGCGAGTGTCGCTGCGCAGGCGCGTCGAGCGCCGCCAAAAATGCGCTCCACTGTTCCGCATTGAGCCTGATCGTACGTTGCTCGGCGAGAACGTCGGCGGCGGCGGTCAGCGCACTATCCAAGACGAATTCGCTGACGCTCTTTTGCCGCGCCCGCGAAGCCGCCAGCAATGTCCGCTTGGCGGTCGGCGTCAGGCGAAGGTCGAGCTTGGCGCTGCGCGCCGCGGCTTTCGGGGCGGCTGGCCGGGATGGCGGCATGGCATTTTCCTTTCGTATCCGGCATCATACCGTATTTGCCAGACAATGTCATGACAGATTGCTTTGCTTGGTTTTGATGCCTATTGCTTCGCGGATAGCCTGCCGCGCCGCCTCCGGCCCAAGCAGAGGCATCCGTGCCGGCGGGCATCGCGGCGGCGAGGCGGAGGCCAGATAAGGATGTGCGTCCGTTCCGTTCGCGGATCGTCGATCTGGTTGCTGGCGGCGGGCTTGTTGCTCGTGGCCGCGCCGTCGGCTGCGCAGAATTCCAGCGCGGCGAAAGCGACGTCCGCCGCCGACTACAAAGCAAAGGCCGCGCAATATGCCGCAGCGCGCCGCGCCTACGAGGACAAGGCCGCCGCCTATTGGACATCGATCGCCGACAAGCGGCGCATCCGCAACGACAAGCGCCGCAAGAATCAAACCATTCAGCTCGACGACTATGTGCTGACGCATCCACCGGTCTATGCGGGGCCGCCGCGGTCGATCGATCCGTCAGCGCCGGCGCGCGATCCGACCGAGCCAGCCAGGCCGGAGATTCCGGTGGTCGCCGATTTCCTGCGCCACGCCGCGCAGCAATTCGGTTTTGTCCCGCAGCGGCCGCCGAACGAGATCGCGTTCAAGCGCGCCTATGCCAAGGTCGCCTCCGCCGCCGGCATAACGAGGGATCAGGCGGTGCGCATTTATGCCTTCGAGACCGGCGGCAACGGCACCTACGACGTGCAGGCGGGATTGACGCATCCGCGCCCCGGCGCGCGCGCGATTTCGCCCGCGGTCGGCTATAATCAACTGCTCAGCACCAACAGCGTCAGCCTCCTCGCCGAGCACGGCGACCGCTTCATCGCGGTGTTGCGGCAGAAGGCCCAGGGCCTGAGCGGCGACCCCAAGACGGCGATAGAGCGCAAGATCGAAGCGGTGCGGCGCATGGTGGCGTTCAGCCGTTCGGTGCCGAACAACTGGAACGACCACGACCGTTTGGCCAAGACCACGCCCGGAGGCATGGGCATCCACGCAGCGATTCTGGACATCGATCTCGGACCGCTGCTGCAGAGCCAGAAGCTGTTGAACTCGGTGCTGTTCGCGCGCAGCAAGGGACACAAGGCGCGGCTGACCGCGGCCGAGCTGGAACTGATGAATTTCACCGGCGACGGCAATGGCATCGACATGGTGCTGATGCCGCAGGCGTTGCGTGAGCAGGTGCCGACCGCGAATTTCTTCCAGCAGACCGGCTACGAGCGCAACCCGATCGCGCGGCGTACCGGCACGGTAGCGGGACTGCTGGCGTCGATCGAAACCCGCATGGATCAATGGTCGAAACTGCCGGGCGCGCGCGATCTGGCGGCGGCGTTCGAGCAGGCCGCCGGCGGGACGAGCGGTGCCAAGGCCGGGGCCAACTGACGCTCGACAAGGGCGCGCCGTTGCCGGTTAATACGCCATATGTCTGCCACCACCCACCCCGACGGTTTGTCGCGCTGTCCCTGGCCCAAGCAGGACGCGCTTTATCTCGCCTATCACGACAAGGAATGGGGCGTGCCGGAATTCGACGACAGTGCGCTCTACGAAAAGCTTGTGCTCGACGGCTTCCAGGCCGGGCTGTCGTGGATCACCATCCTGCGCAAACGGGAAAATTTCCGCCGCGCCTTCGACGGCTTCGAGGCGGAAAAGATCGCGCGCTACACGCCGAAGAAGATCGAGCGCCTGATGCAGGACGCCGGCATTGTACGCAACCGCATGAAGATCGAGGGCGCGGTCGCCTCGGCGCGTGCCTGGCTCACGGTGATGGACGAAGGCCCTGGCTTCTCACGGCTGCTGTGGGACTTCGTCGACGGCCGTCCCAAGATAAACAATTTCCGCACGAGCAAGCAGATGCCGGCGGAAACCGACCTGTCGAAAAAAATCTCGAAGGAACTGGCCGCGCGCGGCTTCAAGTTCTGCGGCCCGACCATCGTCTATGCCTTCATGCAGGCGGTCGGCATGGTCAATGATCATCTGGTGAGCTGTCACCGCCATGCAGCCTGCGCGAAGATCGCGAACAATGGGTGAGCGTTTGATTTTTCTTCACCTCTCCCGCTTGCGGGGGAAGTCGACGCGCCATAAGCGCGTCCACGTGCGTCTTCGACGCGCTATGGCGCGTCGGGAGGGGGCTCACTCAGATTGATGGCACCGAAGAAAGCACCCCCCTCCCCAACCCTCCCCCGCAAGGGGGAAGAGAGAAGTGTCCCGCGCGCCTGGCAGCGCATGCTGTCGGGGCGGCGGCTCGACCTGCTCGATCCGTCGGCGCTCGATATCGAGGTCGCTGACATCGCGCACGGGCTGGCCCGGGTGGCGCGCTGGAACGGCCAGACTGACGGCGCGCACATCTTCTCGGTGGCGCAGCACTCGTTGTTGGTGGAAACCATTGCGCGTCAGCGCGCCCGGCTCGATCGCAAGGGCCGGCTGGCGGTGCTGCTGCACGACGCGCCGGAATACGTGATCGGCGACATGATCTCGCCATTCAAGGCGGTGATCGGCGATTCCTACAAGGCGGTGGAGGCGCGCCTGCTTGCCGCCATCCATCTGCGCTTCGGGCTACCGGCAAAGCTGCCGGCCGAACTGCTCGGCCTGATCAAGGCGGCCGACCGCGCCGCGGCCTGTCTGGAAGCGACCCGGCTTGCGGGTTTTTCGGCGGCGGAGGCCGCGCGTTTCTTCGGCCGCCCGCCGCGGCTGACGGCTGCCATTGAGCGCGATTATCTCACGCCCTGGCCGGCCGAGACCGCCGAGGTACGCTACTTGGAACGGTTCGCGCGGCTGGCCAGCGGGTGATGCGTCGCTTTCTCGCCAACATTCCGCAGCATATATAGAATTCGGAATAATCGCTCGGAAGATTCGCATGCTGCATGTCTGCTCGCTGGCCCGCCTGCACGAAACGGTCGAGGAAACCGGCGCCGGCCACATCGTCACGCTGTTGAAGGACACCGATCTGGTGGTGCGGCCGCCAAGCATCGCGGCCGACGGCCATCTCATCCTCGGCATGGACGACGTCACCGTGGAGATGGACGGCTACACCGCGCCCTGCGACGAGCATGTCGGCAAGCTGATCGCCTTCGTGCGCGCCTGGGGCCGCGCCAAGCCGATGGTGGTGCACTGCTATGCCGGCATCAGCCGCTCGACCGCCGGCGCCTTCGTCGCCGCCTGTGCGCTCAACCCCGGCCGCAGCGAGCTCTCCATTGCGCAGGCGATGCGGCGCGCCTCGATCACCGCCACGCCCAATGCGCGCATCGTCTCGATCGCCGACCGCATGCTCGGCCGCGGCGGGCGGATGACGGCTGCGATCGAAACCATCGGCCGCGGCCACATGGCCTATGAGGCCAATCCGTTCCGGCTCGATCTGGAATAGCCCCGCCGTAACCACCGCGGCCGATCAAGCTGCGCCATCGGGTCCACTTGTTCGTCTACCGGCACCGACGTACCGTGTGATGGGTCATAACGGCAAACGCCACAATCCGGCGTTCGACCGGAGCCCGGCTGTGGCCTTATCAGGATTGGGGAATCGCTATGTTGCAACTTCGCTCCGCCCTATTGCTGCCGCTCGCGCTAGCCGGTCTCATAGGGGCCGCCCAAGGGATCGCCCAAGGGATCGCCCAGGCGCAAACGGAGGACTATTTCCGGGGCAAGACCGTCAGCATCGTGGTCGGCTTCACACCTGGCGGCGGCTACGACCTCAATGCCCGGGCGGTGGCGCGCCATCTCGGCAAGCACATCCCGGGCAATCCCAACGTCGTCGTGCAAAACATGCCGGGCGCCGGCAGCCTGACTGCCGTGCGCTATCTCGACGCCACCGCGCCGAAGGACGGCACCGCCATCACCGTGTTCAATCCCGGTCTGGTGACGCAATCCATTGTGGAGCCGGACAAGGTCAATCTCGATTTCCGCAAAGTGGCGTGGGTCGGCTCGGTCGCGCCGGATTTTCGCGTTTGCTACGGGTTCGGTCCGAACGGCGTCAAAAGCTGGGCCGAGCTGATGGCGCGCAAGGAGTTCATCCTCGGCACCACCTCCAAGGGCGCCGGCAGCTATATCAACGGCGCGATCCTGCGCCAGGTGTTCAACGCGCCGGTGCGGCAGATCCTGGGATTCCCCGGCAGCGCCGAACAGCGCCTCGCCACCGAGCGCGGCGAGCTCGACGGTGATTGCGGCTCGTTCAACAGCATCCCGATCGCCTGGGTGCAGGAGCGCCGCGTGCATCCGTTCGTCCGCTTCACCGAGCAGCGGGCGCCGGATATTCCGGAGAGCGCGGTGTTCATCGGCACCTTTGCCACGACCGACGAGCAGCGCCAATTGCTCGGCGTGCTGAGCGCCGCCGACGGCATCGGCCGTCCCTTCGTCATGTCGAAGCAGGTGCCGAGCGAGCGGCTCGCGATCATCCGCAAGGCGTTCATGGACACCACCAAGGACCCGGCCTTCATCGCCGACATGGAGAAGCAGAAGCTGCCGCTCAGCCCGCTCACCGGCGAGGCGGCCGAAGGCACCATCAACAAGATGATCAACGTGCCGCCGCACATCGTAGCCAAGGCCAAGGCAATCTACGAATAGCAAGCAAAGAAGAAGGTTGGAGGCCCAGCCTGGAGTTGAACCAGGATTTAGGACGGTGCCCCGTCCTATGCGTTGCCATTCCGCCACAGGGCCGTTTGGAGCGGGTGGAAGGGATCGAACCCACGTCTCGGCCCTGGAAGGCCGCACTCTCCCATTGAGCTACACCCGCAACGCCGCGAGCCTTAGCGTTTTCGCCTGAGCCGGCAAAGTGCCCTCTGCCGATAACGTAAATGGACGATTGCGGGGGCGCGCCTGCTACAATCGGCCATGACCGAAACGACCCTCACCCCGATCGAAATCGGCCTGACCGCGGCGATCGTCACGGTTGAGGACGAGGAACCGGCGATCCTGGTGGCCGGCGACGGCAGCAAGGGCGAGCCGCGCGCCGGGCTGCCGTTCGGTCCTTTCGATCCGGTGGCGCATCGCACTTTCGAGATCGGACTGCGCGCCTGGGTGGAAGCGCAGACCGGACTCGCGGTCGGCTATGTGGAGCAGCTCTACACCTTCGGCGATCGCGGCCGCCACGCCCATGCCGGCGATGTCGGGCCGCACATGGTCTCGGTCGGCTATCTCGCGCTCACCCGCATGCCGGAGAATGTCGCGGTGCTGCACGAAGCGGGCGCCGGCTTCGAGCCCTGGTACCGCTATTTTCCGTGGGAGGATTGGCGGCAGCGGCGGCCGGAAATTCTCGATCGCGAAATCCTCCCGCTGCTCAACGACTGGGCTGGGCGATCCAACAAGCCGGAGCCCGGGCGCGCGCTCGGGCGGCGCGAGCGGCTGCGGCTTTGCTTCGGCGCCGGCGGCAGTCCATGGGACGAGGAAAAGGTGCTCGACCGCTACGAACTGCTTTACGAAGTAGGACTGATCGAGGAGGCGCGGCGTGACGGCCGCGAGGCAGCGCTCGGACGCCGCTCAATGCCGGTGTTGGGCGAGCCGATGCGTTACGACCACCGGCGCATTCTCGCCACCGCCATCGCGCGGCTGCGCGCCAAGCTGAAATACCGGCCCGTGGTGTTCGAACTGATGCCGCGCGAATTCACGCTCACCGAATTGCAGCGCACTGTCGAGGCGATTTCCGGACGGCTTTTGCACAAGCAGAATTTCCGCCGCCTGGTGGAGACCGCCGCCCTGGTCGAACCGACCGGCGAGATGGCGACCGCGACCGGCGGGCGGCCGGCCGCGGTGTTCCGTTTCCGCCGCGAGGTCTTGGCCGAGCGCCCGGCCGCCGGGCTGCGCTTCGGCGGACGCGGCTGACGGTGCTTTCCCCGGCTGCGTTCCTTGCGTAGCATCTCCGGCGCGGGGGGGAGCGCTCATGGATTCTCTACTGACTATTTTAGTCCTTGCGCTGCTGGCATTCCCGGTCATCGCCATCATCGCCCTGGTCAAGGCCTTGGGCGCGAGCGACCGCCTGTCGCGGCTTGAATTCCGCTTGAACGCCATCGAAGGACGGCTGGCCGCCGGCGCAGCCGCCGCAACGCCGCCGAAACCGGCTGCGCCGCCGCCGGAAATGGCGCCCGCGCCCGCAGCGGAGCCGTTGCGGCCCACGCCGCCTTTGGAAATGCCGAAGCCGGTGGTTCCGCCAATCGCCGCCGCCTCGCCGTCCGCACCGCCGCCGTCCGCCACGCCGTCGCCTTTACGGGCGGGCCCCAGCCTGGAAGAACGCTTCGGCACCCAATGGGTCGTCTGGGTCGGCGGCATCGCGCTTGCCTTCGGCGGATTTTTCCTGGTGCGCTACTCCATCGATCAGGGCTGGTTCGGCCCCGGCATGCGCATCTTCCTCGGCGCGCTGCTGGCCGCCGCATTGATCGCAGCCGGCGAATGGACCCGCCGCCAGGAGCAGCTCACCGGCATCGGCGGGATTCCTTCCGCGCATATTCCGAGCATCCTGACCGCCGCCGGTACCGCGGTCGCCTATGCCGTCGTCTATGGTGCCTATGCGCTCTATGCCTTCATCGCGCCGGGCACCGCCTTCGTCCTGCTCGGCATCGTGGCACTGGCGACGCTGGCGGCGGCGCTGCTGCACGGGCCGGCGCTGGCCGGGCTGGGGCTGGTCGGTGCCTATGTCACGCCGCTGATCGTCTCTTCCGAGGCGCCGAATTACTGGGCGCTCTATCTCTATCTCGCCTTTGTCACCGCTGCCGCCTTTGCGTTGGCGCGCCTGCGGCTGTGGCGCTGGCTCGCCATCACCGCGGTGGCGTTCGGATTCTTCTGGACGCTGCCCGGTCTCGAAGCCGTTCGCGTCGTGGCGCTCGATGCGCATCTGTTCCATGTGGGCATCGGCTTTGCGCTCGCCGCCGCCCTGATCGTGTCCGGCCTGTGGTTCGGGCCCGACGCCGAACCCGGCGAGATCGACGGCATTTCGTCGGCAGCGCTGTTCGTCTATCTGCTCGCCGCCGCGCTGCTGGTGCTGGCGAGCCGGCACGACATGCTGGCGCTGCTCGCCTTCGTGGCGCTGGTCGCCGCCACCGTCGCCATCGCCTGGAAGACGGAGGCCGCGACACCGGCAGTGCCGGGAGCAGCGATCCTGGTGGCAGCGGTGTTCGGGCAATATGCGGTCAATATCGGTATCGACCGGCTCGTCCTGCCGTCGGGTCCGACCGCGGGCGCGGTGCCGGAACCGCAGCACGTATTCTTCGGCGCTCATCTCGCGTTCGGAACGGGCCTCGCCGCATTGTTCGGCGGCGCCGGATTTTTGGCGCAGGGGCGATCGAGCAAGCCGCTGGTGCCGATGCTGTGGGCCGCTTCGGCGGTGTTGGCGCCGATCGCCATCCTGGTCGCGCTCTACTACCGCATCTATCAGTTCGACCGCTCGGTGCCGTTCGCCGCCGCGGCGCTGGTGCTCGCCGCCTTGTTCGCGCTCGCAACGGAAGCGCTCAGCAAGCGCGAGCCGCGTCCCGGCACGGCCGCCGCCGAGGCGATCTTCGCCACCGGCGCGGTCGCCGCGCTGGCGCTCGCTTTTACCATGGTGCTGGAAAAAGGCTGGCTCACCATAGCACTGGCGCTGACGGTGCCGGGCATTGCCTGGATTTCCCTCGCACGGCCATTGCCGGCGTTGCGTATATTGGCGGCGGTGCTGATCGCGCTGGTGATGGCGCGCATCGCCTGGCAGCCCGGCATTGTCGGTCGCAATGTCGGCTCAACGCCGATCCTGAACTGGCTGCTCTACGGCTATGGCGTGCCGGCAGCCGCATTCTGGCTCGCCGGCCATCTGCTGCGCCGACGCGCCGACGACGCACCGGCGCGCATGGCCGATTCCGCCGCGCTGGTGTTTGCGGTGCTGCTGGTGTTTCTCGAAATCCGCCACCTGATGAATGACGGCAACATCTTCCGCGGACAGGTCGAGCTGGCCGAGCTCGGATTGCAGGTCTGCACCGGACTGGCCATGACCATCGGGCTGGAGCGGCTGCGCCACGTCACCCGCAGCGCCGTGCATAACTTTGGCGCGCTGGTGATCGGCGCGCTGACGTTCGGGGGCATCGTGCTCGGGCTCATGGTCACGCAGAATCCCTTGGTCACGGGCGAGCCGGTGGGCGGGCGTTTCTTCAACCTGATCCTGCTCGCCTATGCGCTGCCGGCGGCGCTGGTTGCTGCGCTTGCTCTGCTGACCCGCGGACGGCGCCCGCAGGCCTACAGCACGGTGGCGGCGATCACCGCCGTGGCTCTGGCGCTGCTCTACCTCTCGCTTGAAGTGCGCCGGCTGTTCCACGGACCGGTGCTGCCGATCGGGCCAACCACCGACGCCGAGCAATATGCCTATTCGGCAGCATGGCTGGTATTCGGCGTGGCGCTGCTGGCAATCGGCGCGGCGCTACGCTCGCAACCGGTGCGCTTCGCCTCCGCCGCCGTGATGGTGCTGACCGTGCTGAAAGTGTTCCTTGTCGATATGAGCGACCTCGAAGGTATCTACCAGGCGCTCTCGTTCATCGGGCTAGGCGTGGTGCTGATGGGCATCGGCTGGTTCTATCAGCGGCTGCTGTTTCCGCGGCGCGCGCCGGCGCCGGCCGCGCCGTCGACAGCCTAGAGCACGATCCCGAAAAGTGGGAACCGGTCCCACCTTCGCTAAAGCTTCGGCAGGTCTTTCACACCAGTCCGCCGTAGCTCGTAGAGCGTAGGCGGATTTCGGAAAAGATCATGCTCAAACAAAAAGCTAGACCATGATCCGATTCAATTAAATCGGATCATGGTCTAGCCAAAAAAGAGAGCGGCGAATCCGCCGCTCTCCGCTTACTGCCAATGCGCGCGCCGGTCAGTCGGCCGCCTCGACATACATGAAGACCTTGTCTTCGTTATCGCGGGTCTTGGTGAAGCGCTTGACCACCTGCACCTGATAGCGCTCGGGGGTTTTCCATTCGACCACCGAACGGATGACGCCGTCCTTGTCGTCGGAGCGCCGGGTGGACTTCGCCTCCGGAATACAGGCCTCGATGTTCCTGATCAGGTTGGCTTCCGTCTGATCGGCGGCGCGATGGCTCAGCCGTTCGATGTAGCAATGATAATTGTCGATCTCGACGTCGATCCGGCAGCCTTGAAAGCCGGGAAGCTGGACGTTGGCGTCCCACTGCTGCAGCTTTTCGTAATATTGGCCGGTCTTGAAGGTCATATATTTGTTCTTGGTGTCGGCCATGATGCGCTTCAGCGTCGGGCAGAAGCCGGACTGCGCCGACACCGGCGCGGCAGAAACGAGGACGATCGCCAGCACGCCGGCAAAAATGGCGGCGATCCGTCTTGAACCCTGTGGACCCATCGAACCAGTCATCGGTGTTCTCCAACCTGTTACGCCCCTCGCGGCGGGCCGCGGGACAGTCAAAAGCTACCATCCGGGCCGCAACGCGACCATATGCCTGCGCGCGGTGAACAAGAAAATTCAGGGACCTGGTGTGGCGGTCAGGAACTGGCGCGGTCGCTGAAAATTCGAGCGTTCAGGTTTCAAAGTGGTTGTGGTGCCGCGACGCCGCGATTTAAGCGATTGCGGCGGTCTGCTGGAAGGAGAAGCGTCAGTCTCCGGCCGAGGCAGCCACCGCCGCCGAATGGATCGGCAGCGGGCCGCGCGGACGCGCCGCCGTGCGCGCCAGAGCGGGGCGGCTATGGGTGCGGACGAAGTCGCAATAGGCGAAGCCCAGACCAGACATCGAGCCGCGGAAGCTTTGCGGAGTGGTCTTGTCGAGATTGAAGCACGGCTCGAACGGCATGCCGCGCACCGACGCGCAGACCGCGCCGCTCTTGACCCGCAGAGTACCGGCCGGCAGCGCGGCATAGCGCACAGGACCGTTGCCGCGGAATTGCACGGTGCCGACCACCGAGCCGTCGGCATAGATGCGGCCAGCGCCGCGCGTGCCTTCAAAACAGCTGAAGGAGAACAGCTTGCCCACGACAAAGCGGCGCGCCGCGTCGGGAGCGAGTTGTTCGGCCACCGACGGCCCCGCGAACAGCAATGCCAACAGCACGATGGCGGTGCGTTTGAGCATCATGAAAGCCCCCCTCACGCGCGACTGATTTTATCCGGTTAACGCAAAGCTAACCACGCGAATCGCCCGATCATGCCCCGACTTCGTCGCCAAATCCTGAACGAGTTTACCCGATCTTGACCACGATTCGGCCGCGCACCTGGCCGGCCACAATCTTTTTGCCGGCCTCGATTACGTCCGCCAGCCCGATTTCCGTGGTCATTTGCTCCAGTTTGCCGCGGTCAAGATCGAATTCAAGGCGCTTCCAGGCCTGTTCCCGGTCGGGAAGCGGGCGGTAGACCGAATCGATGCCGAGAAGTGACACCCCGCGCAAAATAAACGGCGCGACGCTGGTAGGCAGGTCCATCCCCCCGGCCAGGCCGCAGGCCGCCACCGCACCCCGATACCGCAACATCGACAGCGCATTGGCGAGCGTGGTCGAGCCCACGCTGTCGACCCCGCCGGCCCAGCGTTCCCGGGCTAGCGGCTTTGGCGGAGCGCTCAACTCCTTGCGATCGATCACCTCGGCGGCGCCGAGCTGTTTGAGATAGTCGGCTTCCTCCGGCCGGCCGGTCGAGGCGGTCACATGAAAGCCGAGCTTGGCGAGCAGCGCCACCGCCACTGAACCCACGCCGCCGGCCGCGCCGGTCACCACCACCGGCCCGCTCGCCGGTGTGAGGCCATGGCGCTCCAGCGCCATCACCGCCAGCATCGCGGTGTAGCCCGCGGTGCCGATCGCCATGGCATGGCGCGCACTCATGCTGGCCGGCAGCCGCACCAGCCAATCACCTTTGACGCGCGCCTTATCCGCGTAGGCGCCGAGATGGGTCTCGCCCAGGCCCCAGCCATTGACGATCACCTCGTCGCCCGGCTTCCAGTTCGGATGCTGCGATGACGTGACGGTGCCGGCCAGATCGATACCGGCGATCATCGGAAAGCGCCGCACCACCGGCGCCTTGCCGGTGACCGCGAGGCCGTCCTTGTAATTGACCGTGGACCAGCCGACGCGCAGGTCGACGTCGCCTTCCAGCAGATTGCTCTCGTCGAACTCCGTCAGTTCGGCCGTTTGGCCGGTGTCGGTCTTGTCGATCACGATCGCCTTCATGGGAGACCTTTCGACGGTTTCCTGATGTCACGCCGCCGCGGGGGCCGGCCGGTGCACCGGCTTCTCCACGATCGGCAGATTGATCAGCGCCGACAATATCCCGAACATCACAGACAACCACCACACCACGTCATAGGAGCCGGTGCGCTCGAACAAGAGCCCGCCGAGCCAGATGCCGAGAAAGCCGCCGACCTGATGGCTGAAGAAGGCCACGCCGAACAGCATGCCGAGCCAGCGGGTGCCGAACATCATCGCCACCAGGCCGGAGGTGGGTGGCACCGTCGACAGCCAAAGGAATCCGGTGACCGCGCCGAACACCAAGGTGGTCAAGGTGCTCGGCGGCAGCGTGATGAACACCACCACCGCCAGCGCCCGGGTGAAATAGATGAACGAGAGGATATAGCGCTTCGGCGCAAAGCCGCCGAGCCAGCCCGAGGTCATACAGCCCGCAATATTGAACAGGCCGATGATCGCCAGTGTCCAGCCGCCGACCTGCGCCGACAATCCACGGTCCAGCAGATAGGACGGCAGGTGCACGGTGATGAACGCGAGCTGGAAGCCGCAGGTGAAGAAACCGACCACCAGCAGCACATAGGAGCGGTGGCCGAACGCCTCGACGAGCGCCTGCTTGTATGACTGCGTCTGCGCGCTTGCCGGCATGCCCGGCGCGGCGCTCTCCATGCGCGGCGTCATCAGCACCAGCGACAACGGCACGATCATCAGCACGAGCCCGCTGAACGTCAGCAGCGCCGACTGCCAGCCGGCGCTATCGATCAGGAACACGCCCAGCGGCGAAAACAGGAACTGGCCGAATGAGCCGGCGGCGGTGCCGCCGCCGAACGCCATCGACCGCCACTTTTCCGGCAGCAGCTTGCCGAAGGCGGCGATGACAATGGTGAACGACGTCCCCGAAACGCCCAGCCCGATCAACACGCCGCAAGTCAGGTAAAGCGTGCCGGGTGTGGTGGCAAAAGCCATCATCGCAAGGCCAAACGCGTAGACCAGCGCTCCCGCCACCAGCACCCGCACGATGCCGAAGCGATCGGCGACCGCGCCGGCGAACGGCGTGCTGGCCCCATACATCAGGTTCTGGATCGCCAGCGCCAACGCAACGACGTCGCGACCCCACTCGTTGCTGGTTGATATCGGCGTGAGGAAAAAGCCGAGTGAGGAGCGCGGCCCGTAATTGAGCACCGCCACCAGCATGCCGCATCCGATGATAATGGCGGGCGTGCGCCAGGTGAGGAACCGGTTCATGGCCTGGCGGGCGGTCGTGGAGGTGCTGGACATTGGGAATGCGGACCTGTCAGGCGGGGACGGGGCTGAGCCGTTGCACCGGCTTTTCGACAATCGGCAGATTGATCAGCGCCGACAATACCCCCAACAGAATGGCGCACCACCACACCACCTCGTAGGAGCCGGTGCGCTCGAACAGCACGCCTCCCAGCCACACTCCCAGAAAGCCGCCGACCTGGTGACTGAGGAAGGCGATGCCGGACAGCATGGTCAGCCAGGGCGTGCCGAACATCACCACGACCAGCCCGTTGGTCGGCGGCACGGTGGAGAGCCACAGCAGTCCCATCACCGCCCCAAACAGCAGCGCGGTGAGCAGGCTCGGTGGCAGGCTGATGAACGCTAGGATCGCCAGCGAGCGCGTGAAATAGATGGCGGCCAAAAGGTAGCGCTTCTGCATGCGATCGCTCAGCCAACCGGCGCCCAGCGATCCGATGATGTTGAACAGCCCGATGACGGCGATGGTCCAGGCGCCGGTCTCCGCGCTCAATCCGCGATCGACCAGATAGGACGGCAGGTGCACGGTGATGAAGAACAGCTGGAAGCCGCAGGTGAAATAGCCGAGCACCAGCAGGAGATAGCTGCGATGGCCGAAGGCTTCGACCACCGCCTGCCTGACCGACTGCGGCCGCGCCATGGCATGCATGGCTCCTGTCGGCTTTGCCGGTGACGCAAGCGCGAAGGCAAACGGCACGATCAGCATGACCACCCCAGCGAACAGGACCAGCGTAAGCTGCCAGCCGAGCGTGCCGATCATCCCGACCGCTAACGGCGAGAATATGAATTGGCCGAATGAACCCGCAGCCGTACCGGCGCCGAAAGACAGCGAGCGCCATTTCACAGGCATCAGCTTCCCGAAGGCGCCCAGCACGACGGCGAAAGACGAGCCGGCAAGCCCGAAGCCGATCAATACGCCGGCGCTGAGATAAAGCTCGCCGGCTGTGGTGCTGTAGGCCATCCAGACGACACCGATGGCGTAGAGCACGGCGCCCCCGATCAGCACCGGCACCGCGCCGTAGCGGTCCGCCCAGGCGCCCGCGATCGGCTGGCCGACGCCCCACAGGAGCATCTGTAGCGCCAGCGCGAGCCCGAAGATGTCGCGGCCCCAGCCGTGCTCGACCGACATCGGCGTGAGAAAAAATCCGAGTGTCGAGCGCGGACCGAAGCCGATTGCGCTCACCAGGCAGCCGCCTAGCAGGATCACTGCGGGCGTACGCCAAGTCATTGCTTTCACGGGCGCGGGTGGCGCGGCAGTCATCGGTTCTCCGGAATGAACCCGTTGGGCACGGCAGGCGAAGCACCAACATAAGGCGTGGCCTACCGCCGCCCAAACAAATCTTGCTCAGGGCGCACCCTGCTTGACGCATGGGTGCGCGGTGCCGGCGGGACTGGAATTGTGATGGGGGAAGTGCTATATCCATTTTGCTCGAATTGAGAATAATGCCCTGTCCGCAGGGCGGCGCTGCCGGCTCCCGCCGGACCTTTTTGTCCCTGTATATGCTCATTCTGAGCATATTAAGGAGGCCACCATGGCGATCCTGCAGGTATTCGGGCCTTCGTCCCGCCCTCCGCCGATCCCGCATTCTCTTGGCGGGCCGTCGACCGCCGCTCACCGCTACGGCATCGTGGCAATGCCGCCGCTTGAGTGGAACGCGCAGGTGGCAGACGAGACCGCGCATTTCTATGAGCGCGTCAGACACACCGTGCCGTTCGTCGAGTGGCCGTTCTTTGCGCCTTATGTGAAAGCGATCAACGCGCTCAAGCGCGAACGCAACGCCGTCATCCTGGCGCACAATTACCAGACGCCGGAAATCTTCCATTGCGTCGCCGACTTCACCGGCGACAGCCTGCAGCTCGCGCGCGAGGCCAGCAAGGTCGAGGCCGACATCATCGTGCAATGCGGCGTGCACTTCATGGCGGAGACCGCCAAGATCCTCAATCCTGACAAGACCGTTCTGATTCCGGACCTGAAGGCCGGCTGCTCGCTCGCATCCTCGGTCACCGGCGAGGACGTGCGCCTGCTGCGGCAGAAATTCCCCGGCGTGCCCGCGGTCGCCTATGTCAATACTTCGGCCGACGTGAAAGCCGAGGTCGACATCTGCTGCACCTCGTCCAATGCCGTGCAGGTGGTCGAGAGCCTCGGCGCCGACACCGTGATCTTGCTGCCCGACCAGTATCTCGCCAGCTATGTGGCGTCGCAGACCAAGGTGAAGATCATCGCCTGGAAGGGCGCCTGCGAGGTGCACGAGCGCTTCACCGCCGCGGAGTTGCGCCGCGTGCGCGCCGACGATCCCAATGTGCGGATCATCGCCCATCCGGAATGCCCGCCCGACGTGCTGGCCGCCGCCGACTATACCGGCTCGACCTCCGGCATGATCGACTGGGCGCGCAAGCACAAGCCGAAACGCCTCGTCATGGTCACCGAATGCTCGATGGCCGACAATGTGAAGGCCGAGCTGCCCGACATCGAATTCATGCGGCCGTGCAATCTCTGCCCGCACATGAAGCGCATCACGCTGCCCAGGATTCTCGACAGCCTGGTCTATCTCAAGGAGGAGGTGACGATCGAGCCTGCGATCGCCGCCAAGGCCCGCCGCGCGGTCGAGCGCATGGTGAACTTGCAGAGCTGACATCTTCTTCCTTCTCCCCGCCTGAGGATTTGAGGACACCATGCAATCGCTGTTCTGCCCCGACGCCTTTCTCTCACCGCTCGAAATTGAAGATGCGGTCACGCGCGCGCTGGCCGAGGATCTCGGTCGTGCCGGCGACGTGACCTCGATCGCCACCATTCCGCCGGACACGCAGGGCCGCGCGGTGGTGGTGGCGCGCAAGGCCGGCGTCATCGCCGGCCTGCCGCTCGCCGCCGCGGCCTTCCGCCAGCTCTCATCCGAGATCGAAATCACGCCGCATGCGCGCGACGGCGCACAGGTCGCCGTCAAGAGCAAGCTGATGCAGGTCGTGGGATCCGCGCGCGCCATCCTGGCAGCCGAGCGGGTAGCGCTCAATTTCGTCGGCCATCTCTCCGGCGTCGCCAGCGCTACCCATGAATTCGCCCGCCGGGTATCGGGCACCCGCCTGCGCGTGTGCTGCACGCGCAAGACCACGCCCGGCCTGCGCGCCTTGCAGAAATATGCCGTGCGTTGCGGCGGCGGCTACAACCACCGCTTCGGGCTCGACGACGCCATGCTGATCAAGGACAACCACATCGCCGTGGCCGGCGGCATCCGCTCGGCGCTCGAACGCGCCAAGGCCGCCACCGGCCATTTGGTCAAGATCGAGATCGAGGTGGAGACCCTGGACGAGCTCAAGCAGGTGCTCGACGTGGGGCTCGCCGACGCGATACTGCTCGACAACATGGATGTCGCCACCATGCGCAAGGCGGTGGCGATGGTGGGCGGGAAAATTCCCGTCGAGGCTTCCGGCGGCGTGACGTTGGAAACCATCGAAGCGGTGGCGGCGACCGGCGTCGACTATGCGTCGTCGGGCTGGATCACCCACTCTTCGCCCAATCTCGACGTTGCGCTCGATATCGAGATTTGAGCGGCTGCAAAGACGTGATGCCCGGCATAAAGCCGGGCATGGCGGCGCAAATGACTACAGCGTCTTCGCCGCTTCCGCGGTGGCGGCGGCGTCGCCCCATTCCGGCGCGTCGGCGCCGTCGCCCCATCTGCGCGGGCGGTAGAAGGTGTGGACGCCGAGCTTGTGCATGCGCGTCATCTCGCGCACCCAGTTCGGGCGCACCCAATAGGCGTGATAATGCGTGGCCTTGCCGACCTCGGGCAGCCACAGCTTGCCGTCGAGCGCGTCGCCGGCGATCCGCTTGGCGCGCTGCCAGGCATCCTGATCGCGGATCACATCGGCATGACGGTCGCAGGCAAAGGTGAACTGGCAGGCCAGATAGCGGTGGGCATTCTGATAGACCACGCCGCATACCGTGCTCGGATAGTAGCCGGAGAAGGCGCGGTTGAGCACTACCTGGGCCACCGCGATCTGACCGCGCACCGCCTCGCCGCGCGACTCGAAATAGATCGCCTCGGCAAGACACTTCTCCGCCTTGGCGCGTGCCGGGCCTTCGAGCTTGAGCCGCTCCGCCGGGCTCATCGGCCGCCGGCCGTCGCCGGTGACCTCGCCCTTGCTGGCAATGGTCTCGCCGCCCTTCCCGGCCTCGCTTGGATCGGCGCCAATGCCGGGCCGCACCGGCGCTGGCGTCAAGGCGGCGAGCTGCACCTCGGCGTCAACCGCGGCCGGGGCAGCGACGACGACCGGTGCCGTTTCGAAGCGCGGTTCCTCGCCGGCCGCCCACGGCTCGATGGCGCCGAGGGTTTCGCCCATCGGCGCGGCGCCGAAATAAAGCCGTGCGGTCTGCATCGCCGGATCGGCTTCCTCCGGCGCGAGCAGGCCGAGCGCGATCTGCGCCGCGATCTCCGGCGGCAGGTCGCTGCCAGGGCCGGCATTGGACGAAGATGTGGTGCGATCAGCTTCGCCTGCAGGCACGACTGGATCGGCGTCCGTTGCAGGCGCGGCTAGCGTGGTGCCGGCGCGGCTATCTGCGGCAACGGGATCGAGGCTGGCGAGCGTGTAGCTCGCCGGCGCCGTCTCGTCGACCGGTTGTTGCGTCACCGCCGGGGCTACTTCGGACGCCGCCGGCGCTTGTTCCGACGAGGCGGGGGCATCGCTCTGCAAATCGGGCTGCGGGTTGAGCACGGCAACTTCCGTCTGCTCCTGCTGCTCGGATGCCGTCGGCTGTTCCGCGACTTGCTGTTGATCGGCTTCCGGTATTGGGCTCGCGATCAGCCGGTCGCCCTTCAGCCGGCGTTCGACCGTCGGCACCCGCACCGGCACCAACGCCTCTTCGACAATGACATCGCGCAGCATCCGTTCGCGGATCGATCCGGTGATATCGGCATTGCTGGTGTCGAGGCCGGCCAGCGCGTAGCTCAGCGACGCTGGCATCGCGGCGCTTTTCGGGCGCGGCATCGTGAAATTGGCGGCGTGGATGGTGCCGAACGGCGAAGCGATGACATGATTGCGCGCGCGCTCCGCGGCACCCGGCTGTCGCGCGATCAAGGCTGCGAGATCCTGCCCGCCAATCGCGCTCGGCGTCAGCACGATCAGAAAGACGAGGCCGAAGGGGACCGCGAAGCCTCCCTTCGGCCTCCTACGCGACGCAACACTCACGCCCACGCACCCCTACATGACGCAACGCATACTGCTGCCGCTACGCGGCGCCGGTGTGGCGCTAATGCGACGGATTTTTTTATTGACGCATTAACCTTGCGATGGAGTTAACCGCGCGCTCTTGCGTCCCGCACAAGCGGTTCAGGCGATTCGCAAACGGCCGAGGTTTGGTAAATGGTCCGTCAACGCGGGAACTTTGGCTGCGTCACCGCATCGCCGGCAGATAGACGGCGACCCCATTGCCGAGCAGGAAGCCGGCGCCGCCGATGAAACAGCCGATCAGCAGCGCGCGCTCCGGAATGATCTCCGGCACCGGCCGTTTCAGCACGATGCGCAGCGCCAGCAGCGCCACGCCGGCGACGAAGAAGAACACCACCAGCGGGTGCGCGAGCACATCGCTGCCGAACGGCCGATTGTCGCCGATCAACCCAAAGCCGAAACCGGCCGCCATCATCAAGCCGTACCACCACACGACGTCGAAGTGGGCGGAGCCGGCCATGCGCTAAGCCTGGTTGGCCGCGGTCTTGCCGAGCGCCGCCTGCGCAGCGGCAAGCCGCGCGATCGGCACACGGAACGGCGAACAGGATACATAATCCAGCCCGATCTCGTGGCAGAACGCCACCGAGTCGGGATCGCCGCCGTGCTCGCCGCAAATACCGACCTTGAGCTTCGGCCGCGTCTTGCGCCCGCGCTCGACTCCCATCCGAATGAGCTCGCCCACGCCCTCGCGGTCGATCGAGACGAACGGATCGCATTTCAGAATGCCGCGCTCCATATAGGGGCCGAGAAAGCTCGCGGCGTCGTCGCGGCTGATGCCGTAGGTGGTCTGGGTCAGATCGTTGGTGCCGAAAGAGAAGAATTCCGCGGCCTCGGCGATTTCCGCGGCCAGCAGCGACGCGCGCGGCAATTCGATCATGGTGCCGACCTGGTAGGCGACCTTGGCGCCGGTCTCCTTGGCAACGGCGGCGGCCATGGCATCGATGCTCGCCTTCACCAGATCGAGCTCCGCTTTGCTGGCGATCAGCGGCACCATCACTTCCGGCACCACCGGCTTGCCGGTGCGCTTGCCGGCTTCGACCGCCGCCTCGAAGATGGCGCGCGCCTGCATTTCAGCGATCTCCGGATAGGCGATGGCGAGGCGGCAGCCGCGGAACCCGAGCATTGGATTGAACTCGTGCAGCGTGCGGGCCCGGTCGGCCAGTTTCTTCGGATCGGCCTTCATAGCGGCGGCGACCTCGGCAATCTCCTCCTCGCTATGGGGCAGGAATTCATGCAGCGGCGGATCGAGCAGGCGGATGGTCACCGGCAGTCCCTGCATGATCTCGAAAAGTTCGATAAAATCCGCCCGTTGCATGGGCAGAAGCTTGGCCAGCGCGCTGCGGCGCGAGCTTTCATCGTCGGCCAGGATCATCTCGCGCACGGCGCGAATGCGGTCGCCTTCAAAGAACATGTGCTCGGTGCGGCACAGGCCGATACCTTCGGCGCCGAATTTCATGGCTACCCGCGCGTCGTTTGGGGTGTCGGCGTTGGCGCGCACGCCGAGCCGACGGACCGCATCCGCCCATTCCATCAAGGTGCCGAATTCCCCCGACAAAGCCGGCTCGATCATCGCAACCCGGCCGGCCAATACCTGGCCGGCCGAGCCGTCGACGGTGATGACGTCGCCCTGTTTGAATGTCTGGCCCGACGCGGTCATGGTGCGGGCGTCGTAGTCGACGCGCAACGTGCCGGCGCCCGAGACGCACGGCTTACCCATGCCGCGGGCAACCACCGCCGCATGCGAGGTCATGCCGCCGCGCGTGGTCAAAATCCCTTCCGCCGCATGCATGCCGTGAATGTCTTCCGGCGAGGTCTCGATCCGCACCAGGATGACGCGCCGGCCCTGCGCCTTGGCGGATTCCGCGTCGTCGGCGGAGAACACGATTTCGCCGGCGGCGGCGCCGGGTGAGGCGGGAAGCCCGGTTGCGATCACCTTCCGCTCGGCCTCGGGATCGATGGTCGGGTGCAGCAACTGGTCGAGCGCCGAAGGCTCAACCCGGGTGACCGCTTCCTTGCGGCTGATCACGCCTTCGCCGGCCAACTCGACCGCGATGCGCAAAGCCGCCGTGGCGGTGCGCTTGCCGGAGCGCGTCTGCAGCATCCACAGCTTGTCCTGCTCGACGGTGAATTCGATATCCTGCATGTCGCGGTAGTGGCGCTCGAGCGCCGCACAGATGCGGGTCAACTCCTGAAAGGCCCGCGGCAGCGTGGCCTCCATCGACGGCTTGTCGGAGTTGGACTCGCGCCGCGCCGCCTCGGTGATTTCCTGCGGCGTGCGGATGCCGGCGACCACGTCCTCGCCCTGGGCATTGATCAGGAATTCGCCGTAGAGCCGTTTCTCGCCGGTGGACGGATTGCGGGTGAAGGCGACGCCGGTGGCGGAATCCCTACCCATATTGCCGAACACCATGGCCTGCACGTTGACCGCGGTGCCCCAGCTTTCTGAAATATTGTGCAGGCGCCGGTAGGTGACGGCGCGCTGATTCATCCAGGACCCGAACACGGCGCCGATGGCGCCCCATAATTGCGCATGCGGGTCCTGCGGGAACGGCGCGCCGTGCTCCTCTTCGACCCTCTTCTTATAACGGCCGACCAGTTCGACCCAATCCTCGGCGTCGAGATCGGTGTCGAGCACATAGCCGTTGGCTTCCTTGTGATCGTCAAGGATTTCCTCGAAATGATGGTGGCCGAGGCCGAGCACCACGTTGCAATACATGGTGATGAACCGCCGGTAGCTGTCATAGGCAAAGCGCCGGTCGCCGGATTTTTTGGCCAGTGCCTCCACCGTCCGGTCGTTGAGGCCGAGATTGAGCACGGTGTCCATCATGCCCGGCATGGAGGCGCGCGCCCCCGAGCGTACCGAAACCAGCAACGGATTGATCTGATCGCCAAAGCTCTTGCCGGTCAGCCGGCCGACCTCGGCGAGCGCCGCCTCGACCTGGCCGCGCAGCGCCTGCGGATAGGAGCTCTCATGGGCGTAATAATGCGTGCAGACCTCGGTGGTGATGGTGAAGCCGGGCGGCACCGGCAGGCCGAGATTGGCCATCTCGGCTAGGCCGGCGCCCTTGCCCCCCAGGAGATCGCGCATGCCGGGACGGCCTTCGGCCTTGCTGCCGCCGAAGGCATAGACCCATTTTCCCTTCGCCCCACCCTTGCCCGCCGCGGCTTTGGCCACGGCTTTTTGGCGGCGCGCGGGCGCGGAGCGGGCGGGCTTTTTCTTTTGTTTTGCGCTGGTTTTACGCGCGGTCGGTTTGGCCATGGAATCACGGTTGGATTGCATCCGGCCACCTTACCAATCACGGCCGGGGACGCGGACGCAAGCCTGCACCATTGCGCGTGATCGCCGTGGCTAGTGTCCCGAATCCGAAGTTCGCACATTCCTTGCTGCAAGCACTTTTGCGGACTTCGGATTCAAAGGGGCACTAGCAATCATAGCGTTGCTATTGTGGCTTTGGTTCAGAAGTTCCCTCCCGACCCAACGGCACGGAATGGAGAACTTCTGAACCGCCACACTAGCGGATGAAATGATAGATGCTATTGAGGCCGATCAGCCCGATGATGATGAGATAGAAGGCAACGAGATAGTTCAGCAGCCGGGGAACGATCAGGATGAGAATGCCGGCGATGAGTGCGATCAGCGGCTGAATGTGGACGGCGGTGAGTTGCATGAGGGGCTCCCAAGTTGCGAGGTCGGACAATCGACGCCGCAGACTGTGACCGAGCCATGCCGCCGGTCAAGACCGGCCGGGCCCGGGCACCTTAGCCCTCGATGTGGGAGAAATCGGCGACCGCGCGGGTGGCCTCGCGAATCTCGTTCAAGAGCTTCAGCCGGTTCTCGCGCAACGGCTTGTCGTCCACATTGACCGTGACCTTGTCGAAGAAAGCATCGACCGCCGGGCGCAAGGGGGCTATGGCGGCCATCGCCTTTGCGAAGTCTTCTTTGGCGACCGCGGCGGAAGCCTCGGTCCTCGCCTTGGTTATGGCCTCGGCGAGCGCGCGCTCCTCGGCAAGCTGGTAGCGCTTGGGATCGGGTGTGCCGATATAGTTGCGCTTGTCCTTCTTTTCCTCGATGCGGAGGATGTTGGTGGCGCGCTTATAGCCGGCGAGAAGGTTTTTGCCGTCGTCGGTATCGAGGAATTTGCCGAGCGCCTCGACCCGGCGGATGACAGATACAATTCCAACCTCACCACCTTGAAGACGGAGAACTGCGTCGACCAGATCATATCGCGCTCCTTCTTCACGAAGTTGCACCTTGAGTCGCTCGTCGAAGAACGCTTGGAAATCATCTCCAATATTTGAAATATCGGCGTCCGTTAGATTTGGTCTTATTTTGCGGATATGACGTTCGAACAATCCACGAGGGTACAAGTCGATTCCGCCCGACAATCCGATTCGAATTACTCCGAGAGCAGCCCTTCTGAGTCCATACGGATCTTTGCTTCCGGTCGGCTTCTCGTCGATTGCCCAGAAGCTGACAAGCATGTCGAGCTTGTCGGCAAGCGCGACGGCGATGGAGACCGGATCGGCCGGCACGCGATCGGTCGGGCCGAGCGGCTTGTAGTGTTCCTCGCCCGCCGCTGCGACGCTTTTGTCCTCGCCCTGCGCCAGTGCGTAATATTTCCCCATCAAGCCTTGCAACTCGGGAAATTCCCCGACCACATCCGTGAGCAGGTCGGCCTTGCACAGCCGTGCCGCGCGCTTTGCCTTCTCGACCTCCGCACCGACCAGGGGCGCCAATTCCGCGGCCAATCGCTCAATACGTTCAATGCGCTGTGCCTGCGTGCCGAGCTTCTCGTGGAAGATGATCTGCTCGAATTTCGGCAGCCGGTCTTCAAGCCTGGTCTTAAGATCGGTCGTGTAGAAAAACTTCGCATCCGACAGCCGCGCGCGGATCACCCGCTCGTTGCCGGCGACAATCGCCTTGCCGCCGTCGGCCGCCTCGATGTTCGAGGTCAGGATGAATTGGTTCGCCAGCTTCCCGGTTTTGGGATCGCGCACCACAAAACATTTCTGGTTGTTGCGGATGGTGGCACGAATCACCTCGTCGGGGATCGCCAAGAACTCCTTGTCGAAGGAGCCCATCAGCACCACCGGCCATTCGACCAGGCCGGCGACCTCGGCGAGGAGGCCCTCGTCCTCCACCAGTTCGAACCCCTGCGCGAAAGCCAGATTCTTGGCGTCGGTCAGGATCATCTGCCGCCGCCGCTCGGGATCGAGCACCACCTTGGCCTTTTCCAGCTTGCTCAGATAGTCGTCGAGCCGCTTCACCTTGAACGGCTGCGGCGCCAGGAAACGGTGACCCTGGGTGGTGTCGCCGGCGGCAATGCCGTCGACCGAAAACGCCACCACTTCCGGCTCCTCGGTCTCCGGACCGAAGGTGGCGACGATGGAATGCAGCGGGCGCACCCAGGCGAGCGCGCCGGGTTTTTGCGAGCGCTCGCCCCAGCGCATGGATTTCGGCCAGGGAAAATTCTTCACCACCGCCGGCACGATCTCGGCGATCACCTCGATCGCCGGCCGGCCTTTCTTCTCGATCGCGGCCACATAGAATTCGCCCTTGGCGTCCTTTTGTACTTTGGCTTCGGAAATGGATTTCAAGCCGGCACTACGCAGAAATCCTTGCACCGCATTGTCCGGGGCGCCGACGCGCGGGCCCTTCTTCTCCTCCTTCACGTCCGGCTGCTGCCTGGGCACGCCCTGCACCGCCAGCGCCAGCCGGCGCGGCGTCACGAAGGCCTTGGCGCCGTCATAGACGAGGCCGGCCTCGACCAGCCGGTCGGTGACCAGCTTGCGCAGGTCCTCGGCCGCGCGCGCCTGCATGCGCGCCGGGATTTCCTCGGAAAACAGTTCGAGCAGGAGATCGGGCATGGGTTTTGCGAATCCGCCTTATGACTCCAGCCGCTTGTGGCTGCCGTCGCACAGCGGCTGATGGGAGGAGCGCTTGCAAGCGCAGAACCAGACGCGCTCGGTCTTGGGCGCTTTCCATTCCTGCGGTGAAAACGGCGTGCCCTTATGCGAGCCGTCGCAGAACGGCTGCGACTTGGAGCGCCCGCAGGCGCACCACCAGTAAGACTTGCCAGCCTCGACCGCGACTTCGATCGGACCGCGCCCGCCGATTTCTGGCATTTGGCTCATGCTTTTTTGTCTCCGCCGGCCATGACTCCGCCCCCTTCGGTCGCCAGCCAGGCCTCGCCGCAGGCCTTGGCCAGTTCGCGTACGCGCAGAATATAGCTCTGCCGCTCGGTCACCGAGATCACGCCGCGGGCGTCGAGCAGATTGAACACGTGGCTCGCCTTGATCACCTGGTCATAGGCCGGCAGCGCCATCAGATGGCGGCGCGTACCGCCTTCGTCGCTCCAGCCGGCGGCGAGATATTTCTTGCAAGCCGCCTCCGCCATCTTGAATTGCTCGAACAGCATGTCGGTATCGGCGTGCTCGAAATTGTGCCTCGAATATTCCTGCTCGGCCTGCTTGAAAACGTCGCCATAGGTCACCTTGTCGGCGCCCTCGCGGCCGTTGAAGTTGAGCGCGAACACGTTGTCGACGCCCTGCACATACATGGCGAGGCGCTCTAGTCCGTAGGTGAGTTCGCCGGCGACCGGCGCGCATTCGAAGCCAGCGACCTGCTGGAAATAGGTGAATTGCGACACTTCCATGCCGTCGCACCAGCATTCCCAGCCCAGTCCCCAGGCGCCGAGCGTCGGGCTTTCCCAATCGTCCTCGACAAAGCGCAGGTCGTGCACCTTGGGATCGATGCCGATGGCGTAGAGCGATTGCAGATAGCGCTCCTGGATGTCGGGCGGCGACGGTTTTAGGATCACCTGGAACTGATAGTAGTGCTGCAGGCGATTGGGATTCTCGCCATAGCGGCCGTCCTTCGGCCGCCGCGAGGGCTGTACATAGGCGGCGTTCCATGGTTTCGGCCCGAGCGCGCGCAATGTGGTGGCCGGATGGAAGGTGCCGGCGCCCATTTCCATGTCGTAGGGCTGCAGGATCACGCAGCCCTGCTCCGCCCAGAACTGCTGCAGCGTCAGGATCAATCCCTGGAACGACCGCCGAGGATCCATGTGGTGTTGGCGATGCGCAGGCGAATCGGCGGCGACCATCGGCGATGATTTTCGAGCTATTCGAATGGGCGCGGACCCTATCGGCGGGTCCACAGGGGGTCAAGGCGAGCAACCGCGCGTGCACCGCCGGATTCCAGTTTTAAGCCTGTCTTCATCCCTGCAACGGATAAGTCACCGTTCCGACCCCAGCGCCGAGGACAGCGACGGAGAACCGCATGTTGCGCAATACCACGCTTCTTATTGTGACGTTTCTTGTGACGATTCTTGCGGCCGGTGCGACCCCGGCGCCGGCGCAAGCGCCGCAGCCATTCCCTCTCCCGCTCCCCTTGCCGCAGATGCAGGGCACCCCGGAAGACCGGAAGGCCTGTGAACCGGATGTGCACCGCTATTGCCGCGAAGCAATCCCCGACACGTTCCGGATCCTGAGCTGCCTGCAGGCCAACCAGACGCGGATCAGCGACGCCTGCCACGGCGTATTGGTGAACTACGGGCAGTTGAGACCAAGATAAATCAACAGGTTAGCGGCGACAGGGTTTTTTGAACCGGCCGGCGCGCTTCCGCGACTAACGATCGGGACGCCTACGGAGGGATGCCATGTTGATCGAAACGCTCGCCATTGCTTTCGTCGCCGGTTTCGCGCTCATCGCCTTGTTCGGCCATGTGGTGCTGTTCAAGGACATGTTGTCGCTCGGCAACGACTGAAGCTACTTTACGCGGTAGTCGCCGGTCTGCGGATCGCGCCGCAGGGTCGGCAGAGCCTCGCGCCGGACCGCATCTTTGGCCGGTGCTGCCTTCACCCGATCAAGCTCGTCATTGACGCGCCGGACCTCCTTCACCGCCCAATGCACGATCGCCGCACCGCCCAAGGCGGCGAACGCCCACTTCAGCAGCGGCGGAATGATGATCGGCGGCATGGCCCATCTCCTCTCGTGCGATCGCGCAGTAATCACAGCCCGTACCGCGCCCACCAGGCGCGCGCTTCAAGCGCCGAGATGACGTCTTCGGCCAGGCCAGCGCGCTGCAGCAATCCGTCCAGCCCGCCCGCTCCGACCCCCGGCAGCACGCGGCGAAAGAAACTGCGTTCCTGCGCCATCAGCGGCATCTTGACCTCGTCGCCAAAGCGCGCCCGCAAAGTCGCGCGCAGATCGCCGATGCCGTCGGCGATACCGAACTCGACCGCCTTGCGCCCGGTCCAAAATTCTCCGGAGAACAAGGTTTTTTCGGGGCCTGTAAGGCGCGCGCCACGGCTCTGCTTGACCAGATCGATGAAACCTTCGTGGATTTCCCGCTGCACTTCCTTGAGGCGTTCCACGTCCTCCGGCTTCTCCGGCAGGAACGGGTCGAGCATCGCCTTGCGTTCGCCCGAGGTGTAGAGCCGCCGCTCGATGCCGAGTTTTTCCATCAGCTTGTGGAAGCCGAACGAGCCGCCGACCACGCCGATCGAGCCTACGATCGCGTATTGGTCGCAGATGATCTCGTCGGCGGCGCAGGCGATCATGTAGCCGCCGGAGGCCGCGACGTCTTCCGCAAAGGCGATGACGGTGCGCTCGTTCTCCTCAGCGAGCTGGCGGATTCGGCGATAGATCAGATGCGACTGCACCGGCGAGCCGCCCGGCGAATTGATCAACAGCGCCACCGCGCGCGCATTGCGGGTGGCGAAGGCCTTTTCCAGCGGCTTGGCGACGCTTGCAAGAGTGAGCCCGGGCTTCAGCGGCGTCGCCAGGCCGATCACCCCGGAAAGCCGCACCACCGGCACCACCGGCGCGCCGCCGCGCAGCCACTTGGGCACGATCGGGGCCAACGCGGCACGCGCGCTCGCAAGCAGCTGCCGCAAATGCTCAAGCACATTTTGATCGGCCATCACATCCCCTTCCGCCCCGTCTTACGGGCCCCTTCGTGATGGCTCAAGTGATCGACCATCAATTCTTGCCCTGCAACGTCACACTTGCGCGAGCAGCAGCGGCGCGCCGGTGCGCAGCACAGCCTCGGCCTCCGGTGTCGGACGTCCGGAACCGTCGTGCAGCGTGAGCCCGGGCAGGATGGCAAGCGGGGCGCGGCTTGCCTTCGCTGCGCGCACAAGAACGCGAATCGCCGCTTCGTCCGGCTTGGGATGAACCGGCAGCACCGCGATGGCGCCAAAGGCTGGCGCGAGCGCCGCCAAAATATCGGCAAGACCGTCCGCCCGCCAGATCAGCGTGAGCGTGCCGCGCGGGCGCAGCAGCCGCGCCGCGGTTGCGATCCAGGCGGGCAGCAGCGAGCCGCCGGCGGCATGCGCCAGGCGGCGACGCCGGTCGGGCGAAAGGCGCTGCCGCGCCGGATCGTTGAACGGCGGGTTCATCAGAACGCGCGCGATAGACTCCGGGCGAAGTCCGGCGGCGGCGAAAGCGCGCGCGGGCGCTACGGCGTCGAGCGCGACCGCCTTCACTCTGCTGTCGAGTCCGTTCAGCCGCGCGTTTTCCGCAGCAAGCGCCGCGAGACCGAAATCGATTTCGACCAGAGTGACGTCGATATCCGCAATGCGCTGGGCGAGCGCCAAGCCCGCCGCCCCCACACCGGCGCCGAGCTCGACCACGTGCTCGCCGGCGCGCGCCGGACATGCCGCCGCCAGCAGGATGGCGTCGTGCCCAAACCGGTGCCCACGCTTTGGTTGCCGCAGCCACAGACGGCCTCCCAGCACAGCATCCTCGGTGACGTCCGCCATGCGTCGCTCATCCAGCATCGGGACGCAGCTCGTGGCCGAGGCCGGCTTCTTCGAGCAGTTCGCGCGCCTCGTCTGCAAAATCCTCCGCCACCAGCACGCGGCGCGCCAGGATGCCGATCGAGCCTTCCAGCACACTCATGTTCTGATCGAAGACCAAATGCGGAATCTTGGCGCCGTCGAGCAGCGCCTGCACCGCCGAGACCAGCACGGCGTCATTGGTGCGGATGAGTTCGTGCAGTCGAGCCTCCTTAGATCTGCCGCCGATTCCAGTCGTCGCCGGGCGCCCGCTGTTCCAGATAAGCCAGCAGCTTCGTTTCACGCCGCCCGCGCGTCACGGTATCGAGCACGAGGCCGGCCACCACCGAGATAAAGGCCAGCAGCATCAGGCCGGTCGACAGGATGGCGGTCGGAATGCGCGGCACCGTGCCGGTTTGCAGATAGGTCACGAAAATCGGAATGGCGAAGCCGATCGCGACGATGGCGAGCGCTGCGCCGACGCCGCTAAAGAACGCCAGCGGCCGCTCCGAACGATACAGGCTGATGATGGTCAGCAGGATTCGGAAACCGTCGCGCCAGGTGCTGAGCTTGGACGCGGATCCTTCCGGCCGTGCGTAATAGGGCGTGCGCACCTCGGCCACCGGCAATTCCAGCTCGAGCGCGTGCACGGTGAGCTCGGTTTCGATCTCGAAACCGCGCGACAGAACCGGGAACGATTTCACGAACCGGCGCGAAAAAACCCGGTAGCCCGAGAGGATGTCGGTGAAGGCGGCGCTGAACACGGACGCGACAAAGCGGGTCAGCAGCCAGTTTCCGGTCTGGTGGCCACGGCGATAGGCGGCCTCTTCGCGATGGACCCGCGCGGCCACCACCATGTCCAGGCGGTTGTCGATGAGCTGGTCGATCATGGCGCCGGCGCTCGGCGCATCGTAGGTTGCATCGCCGTCCACCAACACGTAGATGTCCGCGTCGACGTCGGCAAACATCCGCCGCACCACGTTACCCTTGCCCTGGTGGGTCTCTCGCCGCACCATGGCACCGGCGGCGCGGGCGACCTCGGCAGTGCGGTCGGTGGAATTGTTGTCATAGACATAGATCGCGGCCTGCGGCAGCGCGGCGCGGAACTGGGCGACCACCGTGGCGATTGCCGCCTCTTCGTTGAAGCAGGGCACCAGCACCGCCACCCGCTGGCGCGCCTGCCAGCCGGTGTCTTCGCCGTGCCTTGCTGCTTCTGCAACTTCGGACATCGATCCTCCCCCGTCTGGCGATTCGCTCGGACCCTGACATTGTGGCGCACTTGCCGCGCCACCATAGCGTTTCTATGCTCGGCCGTCCCTCATGCGGAGTGCCCAGTGGCCGTCATTGTCCCATTTGAAAGCCCGTCGCACGCCTCCATCGACCGGCTGACCGAATTCGTGGCCGCCGACATGGAGCGGGTCAATGCGACCATCCTGACGCGCACGGGATCGGACGTGACCACGATCCCCGAGGTCGCCAATCATTTGATCGTGTCTGGCGGCAAACGGCTGCGCCCGATGCTGACGCTGGCAATGGCCAGGCTCGCCGGCTATGCGGGCGACGGCCACGTCAAGCTCGCCGCCGCGGTCGAATTCATGCATACCGCCACGCTGTTGCACGACGACGTGGTCGACGAGAGCGAGATGCGGCGCGGCACCTTTGCCGCGCGCATGCTGTGGGGCAACGAGGCGAGCGTGTTGGTCGGCGATTTCCTGCTCGGCCAGGCGTTCAAGATGATGGTGGAAGTGGGCTCATTGCGCGCGCTGGAAATCCTGTCCTCAGCCGCCGCCGTCATCGCCGAAGGCGAGGTGATGCAGCTCACCGCCGCCAAGAACACCGCCACCACCGAAGACCAATATCTCTCGGTGATCCGCGCCAAGACCGCCGAACTGTTTGCCGCGGCCTGCGAGGTCGGTCCCGCGCTCGGCGCCCGCCCGAAGGACGAGGAAGCCGCCTGCCGCTCGTTCGGCATGAATCTCGGAGTCGCGTTTCAGCTGGTCGACGATGCGCTCGACTACGGCGGCAAGGCCGCCAAGCTCGGCAAGAATGTCGGCGACGACTTCCGCGAAGGCAAGATCACCCTGCCGGTCGTGCTGTCGTTCCGCCGCGGCTCGGAGAGCGAACGCAGGTTCTGGCGGCGCGCGCTGGAGCAGGGCGAGGCGACCGAGGCCGATCTTGAACAAGCGATCGGGCTGATGACCAAGCACCGCGCGCTGGACGACACCGTTCAGCGCGCGCGCCATTACGGGGCGATGGCCAAGGATGCGCTGGCGCTGTTTCCGGCCTCGCCGATGAAAGAGGCACTGGAAGAATCCGTCGAGTTCTGCATCGCGCGTTCGAGCTAGCGCATGATCCCGAAAAGTGGGAACCGGTTTTCGGACAAGATCATGCGCAAATAAGCATGATCCCGAAAAGGTCGTTTCATCGCGGTTTAGCCGAGCACGGTCGCACGCACCCACCAATCGTCATGCTGGCGACGCAGCACCCGCGCTGCGGCAGCCGTGGCGCGCACCGAATCGAACAAAGCGAAACAGGTGGCGCCGGAGCCCGACATGCGCGCCAGCCGGCAGCCGGGCAGCGCGCGCAGGGCGCCGAGCACATCGGCGATCACAGGCACAAGCGCGATCGCCGGTTGCTCGAGATCGTTGCCGCTGGCGGCGAGGAAATTCAGCAATGCGTCGCGGCTTTCCGCCACCCCTTTCAAAGCCGGAAAAGACGCGGCTGCGGACCGGGTGGCGGGTTTAGCGCGACGCGCCGCGAACACGTCTTTGGTGGGGACGGCGACACGCGGATTGACCAGCAGCGCCGGCAGCCGCGGCATTGCAAGCGGATCGGACAGGATATCGCCAATGCCGCGCATCAGTCGCGGCCGCGGATCGAGACAGACCGGCACGTCGGCGCCGGTTGCCCGTGCCGCCTGCACCAGTCGCGGATCGTCGCCTGCCAGCCGATTGGCGCGTGCCAGAAGCCGTAGCGCGGCTGCCGCGTCGGCGGATCCGCCGCCCAGGCCGGCGGCGACCGGTAGCCGTTTCGACAGCACAAAGCGCCCGAGCTTGAGGCCTTCGATCCGCTCTGCCAGCGCGCGCGCTGCTTTCAGCACCAGATTGTCGGAAATCTCACCCGCTGCGGACGCGGTCGGCCCGCGCACCGTCAGCGCCAGAGCGCGCGCCGGCGTGAAGCTCAGCACATCGCCCAGCGCCGCGAACACCACCAGGCTTTCGATGTCGTGATAACCGTCCGCGCGGCGGCCCAGCACGCGCAGCGTGAGGTTGATCTTAGCCGGCGCCGGCTCGGCGCGCGCGCTGGCCACGGCGGCCACTCAGCCGCCGTTCGGCCGTTTCGCCCTTTGGGCAGCGGCGGCGGACGAAGTGTCTTCCGGAAGTCCGGATTTGAGCTTTTCCTCGATCTTGGCGAGATCATCGGGCTCCGGCTTGAGATCGCGCGCATGGGTCCATTGGAAGCGCGCCTCGAGCAGACGGCCAACCTTCCAATAGGCGTCGCCGAGATGATCGTTGATGGTCGGGTCTTCCGGCTTGAGCTCGACCGCGCGCTCCAGATGCTTCACTGCCTCTTCGAAATTGCCGACCCGGTAATGCGCCCAGCCCAGCGAGTCGACGATGTAGCCGTTGTCAGGCCGCTGCTCGACCGCGCGCTGAATCATGCGCATGCCGTCTTCGAGATTCACGCCCTGATCGATCCACGAATAGCCGAGATAGTTGAGCACGTCGGAGTGGTCGGGAGACAGTTCCAACGCCTTCTTCAGATCGGCTTCGGCCTTTTCCCATTGCTTGGAGCGCTCATGGCAGATGCCGCGGAAGTAGAACACCACCCAGTGCGGCTTGTCGGCCTTGGCGATGGTCGCGATCACCTTGGAATAGACTTCCGCGCATTCCGCGTAGAGCTTGCGGCCGCGCAGCACGTTGCCGAGCGCCATGCTCGCTTCACGGTCCAACGGGTCGTCGGCGACGATCTTTTCGAGAAACCGGCGCGCTTCCTCGGTGCGCTCCAGCGTGTCGAGGTTGAGCGCGCGCTGGATTTGCGCGTTGCGCTGTAACGGCGAATTGGCCGGCACCCGCTCATAGGTCTTGATCGCCAGTTCGGGCTTTTTCACCGTCTCATAGACGTCCGCGACCGAGAGCAGCGCCATCTGATGCGTGGGCTGAAGATAGAGCGCGAGCTGCAGATAGATCAGCGCGAGGTCCTCGCCGCCGCGCCGCCCGAGCGCTGCGCCCAGGCCGTAGAGCACTTCGGCGGCGCCGGTCTGCGGGTTGTCCGCCAGCGGCGCAATCCGCCGTCCGGCCTTGATGCTGTCCATCGCCTCGACGATCAGCGGATGGCGCGGCAGCGCCTCGTCGAAGGTGGCGTATATCTTGGCGGCCTCGTCGCGCCTGCTCTGGCGCGCCAGCCAGCTGCCATAGGCCTGCACCACACGCAGCGCCGTGGCGTCGAGTTTGTAGGCGCGCTCGAAGCGCTTGCCGGCATCGCGGCGCTGATTGGAGGCATCGAGGATCAAGCCGGCATGCAAGTCCTTGAACAGCGCATACCAGTCCGGGCCGGTGAGCTTGTCGATGGCGTCGATACCGGCCTTGCTTTCGGCGGCGCCGGCATAGGTCCAGGATGACAGCAAGGTGGCGGCGAGATCGGTGATCGGCCCGCGAATCGACTGCGCGAGTTGCTGGCGCGCGACCGGATATTGCTTCTGCTTGATGGCGCGCACACCGAGCACCAGGCGCGCGATACGATCATTTTTGTCGACCTGCAGCAGGCGGTCGGCAAGCCGCACGGCTTCTTCCATTTCGCCGTTGGCGAGCACCGCGAGGAAGGCGCGGCCAAGCAATTCGTTGTTCTTCGGATCCCCGCGCAACGCGGCCCGGTAGTGGGCGGCGGCGCCGGCGGCATCGCGCTCGACCGCGGCATGGCGGGCGGCGAGATAGCTGCCCGAGACCGACGTGCGCGGATAACCCGAAGGTTGCTGCGGCTGCATTTGGGGCGGCTGCGCTTGCGGCGGTTGCTGCTGCCCCTGCGCGGCGACTTCGCCCGCTCCCGTCAGGGTGAGCGCAATAACGGCGGCAAGGGCCGCAGGTTGGAGGCGGAACGAAGAGGTCACGGTTCGGTCGACTCCAATTGGCGGACAGTGTGGCGGGGGGGCGGGCGGGGCGCCCCCCCCCGCGGCCCCGCAAAGCATTAGGGAGGAAAGCCGCGTTTCTGCCCGGGCCGCAAGAGCGGG
>Ga0080064_1000596_pt1 | contig 90845 bp, 91 predicted proteins | sample Subgrocontami54m_FD_69260 | JGI IMG/M metagenome (GOLD analysis project Ga0080064, IMG submission 69260) | Subsurface groundwater microbial communities from S. Glens Falls, New York, USA - GMW46 contaminated, 5.4 m (SPADES assembly) (version 2) ... | reverse complement strand
GACCCGAGCCGCATGGGGCGCGGGGTCCTGGGGGCTCCCCCGAGGGGCGAAGACCCTTCCGGCGCCTGCCCGGTGCAGATCGGACCCATGGCTCTGTTCTGGGTCCGCTCCCCCGGCACCACCCACGGGTTTCTTTCCCGGCAACCGCCCTCCGCTCCATAGATCTTCATCCCCGACAGGGTAGCAGGCAGGAACTCGCCTCCGCTGCGGTGCCTCCGTGTCTTTCTGTCCCCTCGCTATCCCGGGGGATGACCCCAACTTCTCGGTGTCCTCTCTCCCCGTCCCACAGCAGGATCCTGATCCTCCCCCCGTCCGCAGCCGACAGGACACACCCCCTTCGGATGGTCATTCACCCGGGCCTCTCTGGCTCCTGCCGATCTGGAGCACCGATCGCCCGAGTCCTTATCCCTGACCATCACGCGGAATCGGTCGCAGGCGAAGCAGGGTTCCCCGGGGCCCCGGCAGCGCGCGCATCGGCGGGGCTACCTGTCTGTCGTTCCTGAGGTGAGAGCGGGCATCAGTGGAGTGTGGAAAAAAGGACTGTGGAAAAAAGGACTTGACAGGCGGGGGGGCCAGAAGTATTTTGCAGCAACTCTTGCTTCTGTAGAGAATTTTGCAGCAATAACTGCATCAGGTTCCCATGATCGAACTCGAGAAGCGGATCAAGGCGGAATACAAGGGGCTCACCCGGAACCAGCGGAAGGTCACCGACCTCCTGCTCACCAATCCGGAGCATCTGGCCTTCTCCACGGCGCGGGAGGTCGGGGCCCGGCTGGGGGTGAGCGAATCCACGGTGATTCGCCTGGCCTACGCCCTGGGCTACGCGGGATTCCCGGCGTTGCAGGCGGCCGTCCGGGAAAAGTTCCTGAGCTACCTGAGCACGGTCGAACGCCTGAACAAGAGCTGGGAAAGCGACGGGTCGAAGCTCTCCATCTTTCATCGGATGCTGTACCTGGATATCGAGAACATCCGGTCAACGATCGCCACGAACCCCGACGCGACCTTCCGAGCCGCCGAGCGGCTGATCCTGAAGGCGCGGCACATCTACATCGTGGGCCTCCGGAAATCCTACGCGCTCTCCGCCTATCTCCACTTCTGCCTGAGCATGATGCTCAACAACTCCAGCCTGATCGGGATCACCATGGGGGACCTCCCGGAACAGCTCAAGAAGATCGGGCGGGAGGACCTGGTGATCGGGATCTGTTTTCGCCGCTACTCCGACACCACGGTCGAGGCCTTCCGGTGCGCCAAGGTCCAGGGCGCCAAGAGCCTGGCCATCACCGACTCGGTCAAGTCTCCCGTGGCACCGTTCGCCGACGTGGCACTGATCTGCGATACCACGCGCAGCATCTCCTTTACGGAGTCTCTGGTGGCACCCCTCGCGGTCATCCATGCCCTGGTCGTGGCGCTTTCCCTGCACAGCAAGGAGCGCGCCCGGAAGACCCTGGAGACCCTCGAGGGCCTGTACAGGAGATTCGGGACCCTCCACAGGCCGTAGGCCTCCCGGAGGGGCCGAGGGCTCCTCTCCGGAGGTGATGTTCGTTGCAGCACGGGGGGCGGGTCCCCCCAATTGTGCATGGCGTCGGGTTCGCATTACGGGAGGGGGTGTCATGAGAGCCACAAGCCGTCATCTCGCCGTCGGTCTGACCCTGATCCTCATCCTCGCGCTCGCTCTGCCTGCCGAAGCCGCCAGCAAAATCCGCATCGCTACCTCGACCTGGGTGGGCTACGGGCCCATGTGGTTGGCCAAGGCCCTGGGCTACTACGAAAAAGAGGGCCTGGACGTCGAGCTGACCAAGATCGAGGACAACCCCGGGCGATTCGCGGCGCTCGCCTCGGGCACCGTGGACATCCTCGGGATCGGCGGGGGCGCCGCGGTCTCCTTCTGGAAGCCGGAACTCCCCGTGAAGGTCGTCATGAGCCCGGCGGGATCCTACGGCGGCGACGGGATCGTGGTGGCCAGGGAGATCAACAAACTCGAGGACCTGAAGGGGAAGCGGATCGGCGCCTCCATGTTCAGCAGCATGCACATCGCGTTCTTGGAGCTGGTGAAGCGAAAGGGCCTGAAGCCGGAGGACTTCAGGGTGGTGAACATGAAGGCCTCCGACATGGGCGCGGCCTTCATCACCGGCCATCTGGAGGCGGCCATCACCTGGGAGCCCTGGTTGACCAAGGCGGTCCAGGAGCGGCCTGGGGCCAAGATCCTCATCGACTCCAGCAATCCGGAATCGCCGCCGCTGGCCGGGGATGCCCTGGTGGTGCGGGCGGACTTCGTGAAGAATCGCCCGGAGGACGTGGAGAAGGTGCTCCGCGCCATCTTCAAGGCCACGGAATTCTCCCGGAAGAACCCCGACCAGGCCAATCCGACCATGGCGAACCTCATGGGCGGGTGGTTGAAGGATCCCAAAGTGTACGGGGAACTGGCCGCCAAGAGCGTTCCCCGCGACCTGGCCGACAACTACTACTTCTTCACCACCGGGTTGCGGAGCGGGGACCGCGTCCTGCCCAGCATCTTCGACGCCTTGGGCGTGTACACGCGGATCCTGCTGGAACAGGGGGAATTGAAGGAGCCGCCCCCCCTGGAGCAGATCATCGACAGCACCTTCGTCAAGAAGATCTACAAGACCGGTCTGTAAGGAGGAGGGCCATCCCCTCCGCCGGGCCGAGTGACCCCCTTTCCGGCCCGGTGGAGGGTTGGGGTCCGCTGGAGGAACGGAGCCTGAATCGTTCCCACGGTGGGGATTGCGGGGCGATACTCATGCCGTCGCGAGGATCCCGATGAAACATCGATTTCCCTTCCTCAGGGACATCACGCGGCCGAAAGAACCGGTCTCCAGGCGTGTTGCCCTCCTGGCCCTCTGGACCACCGTGGCGTCCTTCTTCGGGATCTGGTGTCTGCTGACCTACGGGGGATATGTCGGGGGGATCTTCCTGCCGAAACCCCACAAGGTCCTGGTGGAGCTCTTCAATCTCTTCATCTACGAGGGCTTTCTCCTGGACGTCTGGATCAGCACCTCCGTGGTGGTCACCGGTTTCCTGATCGCCTCGGCGGCGGCGATCCCGCTGGGGATGCTGATGGGCAGCTACAAGATCGTGTTCGCCATGGCCGACAACCCGGTCAATTTCGTCCGCTACATCCCGGTGTCGGGGCTCATCCCCCTGCTGATCCTCTGGTTCGGCATCGACTACGCGCAAAAGGTCGCCGTGATCGCCATCGGGACCTTCTTCCTGGAGGTGCTGATGATCGCCGACACCTCCGCCGCCATCACCAAGGAGATCGTGGACACCTCGTACACCCTGGGGGCAAACCGGCTGACCGTCCTGACGAAGGTCCTGATCCCGGCGGCGCTGCCCGGGGTGGTGGACAACCTGCGCATCGGGATGAGCGGGGCCTGGACCTACCTGGTCATCGCGGAGCTGGTGGCGGCCGACCACGGAATCGGCTACCGCATCCTCAACGCCATGCGGGGGCTCAAGGTGGCGGAGATCTTCGCCGGGCTCCTGACCATCGGGCTGCTGGGCGTGTTGTTCGCCAAGCTCTTCAAGCTGATCCTGACCTGGGGCTTTCCCTGGTACGAGCAGGCCGAGGCGAGATGAGCCGGCATCCGGATCCGGGCCCGCCCATCCTCTCGGTCCGGGGCGTCTCCAAGGAGTTCGACGCCCACGGGCGGAAGCACATCGCCGCCCTCTCCGGGATCTCCCTGGATGTCTGGCAGGGAGAGTTCGTCACCATCGTGGGGTCCTCGGGCTGCGGCAAGACCACCCTGCTCCGCATGATCGCCGGCCTCATCCGGCCCACCGCGGGGACGATCCTGATGGACGGGCACGAGGTGGACGATCCCGGGCCGGAGCGGGGGATGGTGTTCCAGGCCTACACCCCCTTCCACTGGCTGAGCGTCCGGCGGAACGTGGAGTTCGGGCTCCGCCTCACCCGGAAGGCCAAGGGGCTTCCGCCGGCGGAGATCGCCCGGCGGGCGGAGGAGTGGATCGCCATCGTCGGCCTCCACGAATTCGCGGACGTCTATCCCAAGGTGCTCTCGGGGGGGATGCGCCAGCGGGTGGCCATCGCGCGCGCCCTGGCCAACGACCCGGAGATCCTCCTGCTGGACGAGCCCTTCGGCGCCCTGGATGCCCAGACCCGGACGGCCATGCAGGAGCTCCTGGTGAAGATCTGGGAGGATACCCACAAGACGATCCTCTTCGTGACCCACGACGTGGACGAGGCGATCCTCCTGAGTTCCCGGATCCTGGTCATGGCCCCCCACCCGGGCCGGATCGTGGAGGAGATCGCGGTCTCCCTCCCCCGCCCCCGGACGATCGACACGCTGGTGACCCCCGAGTTCCTGGAGTTCAAACGGAAGATCCTGGGACTGATCCGCGAATTCTCGATTGCCGGCCGGAAGTGCGGCCCGTGACGTGCGCGGGTCCTCACGCGACGCGGTCGGCCCGGCATGGAAGAGGGTCCCGGAATGCCAATGCGTGAGTGCGTGATTGACGGTGAGACCCTGACCCCGGAGGAGGTCGAGGCGGTGGCCCGCAACGGCGCGCCCGTGGCCCTCTCCCTGGCGGCTCGCGCGCGGGTCGAGGCCTCCCGCGGACTGGTGGATGGGGCGGTCCGTGAGGGGAAGATCGCCTACGGGGTCAATACCGGGTTCGGGTATCTCAGCGAGAAGGTGATCGGGGCGGAGGACCTGGTCCGGCTGCAGCGGAACCTCATCCGGAGCCACTCGGCCGGCGTGGGAGACGAGTTCCCGGAGGAGGTGGTCCGCGCCATGATCCTCCTCCGGGCCAACACCCTGGCGAAGGGATTGTCGGGGGTCCGGCTCGGGACGGTGGAGGCCCTCCTGGGCCTGCTGAACCATCGTGTGTGCCCCGTCATCTTCCAGCAGGGGTCCGTGGGCGCCAGCGGGGATCTGGTCCCCCTGGCCCACATCGCCCTGGCGCTCATGGGCGAGGGGGAGGCGCGCGTCGACGGGAAGCGCCTGCCCGGGGTCGAGGCCTTGCGGGCGGCCGGGATGACGCCCCTCACGTACGGCCCCAAGGAGGGCCTGGCGCTCGTCAACGGGACGCAGGCCATGAGCGCCGTCGGCGTCCTGGCGCTCCTCGGGGCGGAGCGCCTGGCGAGGATGGCCGATGTGGCCGGGGCCCTGAGCCTGGAAGCGCTCGGCGGGACGGAGCTGGCCTTCGACGCCCGGATCCACGAGGCCCGGCCCTTTGCCGGGCAGATCGCCGTGGCCGGCAACATCCGGAACCTCATCACTGGAAGCCAGATCGCCGACCGGGCGGTCAACACCCGGGTCCAGGATTGCTACTCCCTCCGGTGCATCCCCCAGGTGCACGGGGCGGTGCGGGACGTCCTCACGTACGTGCGGTCCGTGCTCGAGCTGGAGATCAACGCGGCCACCGACAACCCGCTGGTGTTCCCCGAATCGGGGGAGATCCTCTCCGGCGGCAACTTTCACGGGGAGCCGGTCGCCTTCGCCATGGACTTCCTGGGGATCGCCCTGGCCGAGCTGGCCAACATCTCCGAGCGGCGCATCGCCCGGCTCGTCAATCCCCAGCTCAGCGGCCTGCCCCCCTCCCTGACGCAGGAGCCGGGCGTCAACTGCGGGTACGGGATCCTCCAGATCGTGGCGGCATCGCTCGTGTCCGAGAACAAGATCCTCGCCTCGCCGGCCAGCGTGGATTCCATCCCGACCTCGGCCAACAAGGAGGACCACGTCAGCATGGGGACCATCGCCGCCCGCAAGGCGGCGGGGATCCTCCGGAACAGTCAGCACGTCCTGGCCATCGAGTTCACCTGCGCCTGCCAGGGGCTGGACTTCAAGGGGGTCGAGCAGGCCGGGCACGGGACCCGGGCGGCCCATGCGTCCGTCCGGGGAGTGCTCCCCCCGCTGGGCGAGGATCGGGCCTCCTGGGGGGACCTCATCCGCCTACGGGAGCACATGGAGTCTGGGAAACTGCTGGCGGCGGTGGAGACGGTGGCGGGGCAGATCCACTAGGTCCTGCATGGCAGGAGGCGGAGGGAAGGAATGACACGGCACTTGATGAAGGGATGCGAGGCCTTTGCAGAGGCGACCGTGCGGGCGGGCTGCCACTGTTTCTTCGGGTATCCCATCACCCCGCAGAGCGAGGTCATGGAGTATCTGTCCTGGCGGCTGCGAGACTTCCCGGACGGGGTCTTCCTGCAGGCGGAGAGCGAGGTGGCCGCCATCAACATGGTGTACGGGGCGGCGGCCGCGGGCCGGCGGGCCATGACGTCCTCCTCCGGGCCCGGCATCAGCCTGATGCAGGAGGGGCTGTCCTATCTCGCGGGCGCGGAGCTGCCCTGCCTGGTGGCCAACTTCTGCCGCACCGGCCCGGGGCTCGGCGGCGTGGAGGGATCCCAGTGTGACTATCTCCAGGCCACCCGTAGCGGGGGACACGGGGGGTACCGCCTGCTCACGCTGGCCCCGTCCACCGTCCAGGAGATGGTGCACCTGACCGTCCTGGCCTTCGAGCTGGCGGAGAAGTACCGCACGCCGGCCACGATCTTCTCCGACGGCATCCTGGCCCAGCTCGCCGAGCCGGTCAGCTTCGACGATCTCGCGGTCGTGACCCACCCGAAGCCCTGGGCGACCACGGGTGCCGATGGCCGGGCGCGCAACCGCATCCCGCGCCACTTCTTCTCCGAGGCCTCCGAGACGGACGAGTTGGACCCGGAGACGGTGGCCCGGTACCGGGCCATGACGGGCAAGGGGCCGGCGGCCCCCCTCATCGAGGCCGAACGGCTCAACCTCACGCTGGCGGAGAAGTACCGGCGCATGGCCAAAGAGGAGGCCCGCTGGGAGGTGATCGGGGACGGCACGGATCTCCTCCTGGTCGCCTTCGGGACGATCGCGCGGGTGTGCGAGGAGGTCCTGGACTGGCTGGCTGGCGAGGGGATCCGGGCCCGTCTCTTCCGACCCATCACCATTTTCCCTTTCCCCTCCGAGGCCCTGGCCCGCGCCGCGGCCGGGGTGGAACGCGTGCACGTGGTCGAGATGAATGAAGGGCAGATGATTGACGATGTGCGGATCGCCGTGGGCCGGGAGAAACCCATCGGGTTCTACGGCCGCACGGCCGGTGGCGTGTTGCGGGTGGGAGAGATCGGCCGGGCGATCACGGGCGCCCTGGCGCGGAGGGAGATCCATGCCTGACGAAAAGAAAGACCGCGAAGCCCCGGGTGCCGTTCAGGAGGCCTCGGGCAAGAAGCCCGGGTCCCTGCTGACGGGGGTCGCGTTCACCTATTGCCCGGGGAGCGGGTGCACCCACGGAAGTCTCAACCGCCTGCTGGCCGGCATCATCGGGGAGCTCGGGATCCGATCCAAGGTGATCCTGGTGGGTCCCGTGGGCTGCGCCGAGGGCATCGTCAAGTACATCGACGTGGACGCCGTGGAGGCGCCACATGGACGCGCGACCGCGGTGGCCACGGGCATCAAGCGGTCCCTGCCGGACCGGGTGGTGATCACCTACCAGGGAGACGGGGATCTCGCGGCCATTGGCATCGCCGAGGTGATGCATGCCGCGATCCGCGGGGAACGGATCAGCACGGTGTTCCTGAACAACACCGTCTTCGGGATGACGGGAGGCCAGATGGCCCCCACGAGCCTGATCGGCCAGCGGACCACGACCACCCCCTTCGGCCGGGATGCGCAGCTGTCCGGCATGCCCTTTCACGTGGCGGAGATCCTGACCCGCCTTCCCGGGACGGCCTACGTGGCGCGGACGGCGATGAACTCGACCGCGAACGTCGCGGTGACCCGCGAGGCCATCCTCCGCGCCCTGGAGGCCCAGATGCAGGATCGGGGCTTCTCCATCGTGGAGGTCATGGGCATCTGTCCCGTCGGCTGGAAGATGACCCCGCGCGACGCCAACACCCACCTGTCGGATCAGATCATCGGCGAATACCCGCTCCAACTCTTCAAGGATTGCGTGGGATCGTGTGACGGGGGGACGGGGGATGGCCAAGTCGGGCCCTGGACGGGGGACGGTGGACGGGGGCCCCAGGGGTGAAAGAATGGGCATGAAACACGGCATCTTCCTGGCAGGACACGGCGGGCAGGGGATTCTCTTCGCGGGAAAGCTCCTGGCCTATGCGGCGGGGATCATCGAGGGACGACAGGTGCTCTGGCTGCCGTCCTACGGGGCGTCGGTGCGGGGCGGCACGGCCAACTGTTCCGTCATCATCTCGGAGGATCGCATCCGGGCCCCGATCCTGGAGCAGCCCGACTCCCTGGTCTTCTTCAACCAGGAATCGGCCGACCGGTTCGCCAGCCTCGTGGGCCCGGAGAGCGCGGTCCTCTGGGACTCAGCGGCCGTGACGCGGGCGCCGTGGAATGGATCGCCGCGCGCCCGCGCCGTCCCCCTGGACCACCTGGCCAAGACCTTCGAGAACCGGATGGTCGCGAACGTGATCATGCTGGGCGCCCTGATCGCGCTCCACCCGGTGGTGAGCGCCCGCGCCGTCGCAACCGCCCTGGGTGAGACGATGAAAGGGAAGAAGGAAAAAGTGCTGGCGGACAACCTGCAGGCCCTGGAGATCGGCCAGCAGTGGGCGCAGGCCAAAGAGGGATAGCCATGCCGTATTCCCCGGAGCAGCTCGTGCGATCCCGCGTGATGCAACTGCCGGCCTACAAGCGTCCACCGAGACCGGAGGCGCTGGCCAGGGAGCAGGGCGTGGCACGGATCGCCAGGCTGGGACTGAATGAGAATCCCCTCGGGCCGTCCCCCGGCGCCCTGCGGGAGGTCCGCCGCTTCCTCCGGCGGATCCACGAATACCCCGACGGGGCCTCGGCACTGCTCAAAGAGAAGCTGGCGGCCGACCTAGGGGTCCAGCCGGACCAGATCGCCACCAGCAACGGGGCGGATGACATCCTCCTCCTGCTGGGGCAGATCTTCGTGGACGAGGGGGACCAGTGCATCATCCCGGCCCCCTCGTTTCCCATCTACACCCGCTCGGTCCGGCTGATGGGCGGGCGGCCCATCTTCAGTCCCCTCAGGAACCACACCATCGATCTGAACGATATCCGGGCCCGGATCACGGCCGAGACCAAGGTCATCTTTCTGTGCAACCCGAACAACCCCACCGGGACAATCCTCACCCGCACCACCCTGGACGAGTTCATGGGCCGGCTGCCGGATCGCCTGATCGTCATCCTGGACGAGGCCTACCGCGACTTCGTGACCCACGCGGAATTCCCGGACGGTCTCGCCTACCTGCAGCAGGGGAAACCCGTGGTGGTGGTCCGGACCTTCTCGAAGATCGCCGGACTGGCCGGCATCCGCCTGGGATACGCCGTGGGTCATCCGGCCTTCGCCGAGGCCATCGACCGCGTCCGGAACCCGTTCAACGTGAACATCCTCGCCCAGGCGGCCGGCCTGGGGGCGCTGCGCGACAAAGCCTTCACGAAGAAGACCCTGAAGACCACCGTCCAGGAGCGGGACTGGCTGGCGGCTGAGTTCCGCCGGCTGGGATTGGAACCCATCCCCTCCGAAACGAACTTCGTCTGCGTGGACGTCCGCCAGGACGGCGAGCCAGTGGCCGAGCACCTCCTGACCTGCGGGATCCAGGTCCGGTCCTGCGGTATCTTCACCATGCCGAACCACATCCGGATCTCCGTGGGGACCCACCGCGAGAACGCCCGCGTCATCCGGGTCCTGGCCGGGTTTCTCGCCGGGTCCCCGGCCCGGGCACGCAGGACGGCGCGCGGGAGGCGGCGATGACGGCCAGGCAGATTCGCGCGGCCAGGGGGAGTACGCTCCGCTGCAAGGGGTGGCGCCAGGAGGCCATCCTGCGCCTGCTGGAGAACAATATCGAGAACGGCGAGCGGCCCGAGGAGCTGATCATCTACTCCGCCACCGCCAAGGCGGCACGGAACTGGGGCTGCTTCGACCGGATCGTCTCTGCCCTGCGGGATCTCGAGGAGGACGAGACCCTGGTGATGCAGTCGGGAAAGCCCATTGGGATCTTCCGGACGCATCGCCTGGCGCCCCGGGTGATCATGGCCAACGCCAACCTGGTGGGGAAGTGGGCCACGGCCGATCACTTCCGGGAACTCGAGGAGAAGGGGCTCATCATGGTGCCGGGCTACACCGCCGCGGCCTGGCAGTACATCGGGACCCAGGGCATCCTGCAGGGGACCTACGAGACGTTCGCCGCGGCCGCCCGGGCCTCCTTCGGCGGAACCCTCGCGGGACACTGGGTCCTCACCGGGGGCCTCGGGGGCATGGGCGGAGCCCAGCCCCTGGCGGTGACCATGAACGGTGGGACGGTCTTGGCGGTCGAGGTGGACGAGCAGCGGATCCGCCGGCGGATCGCCACCGGGTACTGCCAGCGGATCAGCTTCGACCTGGAGGAGGCGCTCCGGCTCTGCCTGGAGGCCAAGGCGGCCGGGCAGGCTCTCTCGGTCGGCCTGGTCGGCAACACGGCCCAGGTCCTGCCCGAGATCGCGTCCCGCGGCCTCCTACCGGACATCGTCACGGACCAGACCTCGGCCCACGATACCCTGTACGGGTACATCCCGGAAGGCCTGAGCCCGGCGGAGGCTGTCAGTCTGCGACGGGCGGATCCGGAGACGTACAAGGCCCGGGCCCTGGATTCCATCGCCCGGCACATGCGCGCCCTCCTCACGTTCCAGCGCCGGGGGGCGGTGGCGTTCGAGTACGGCAACAACATCCGGGCCATGGCCAAGCTCCGGGGGGTGGAGGACGCCTTCGAGGTCGAGGGGTTCATCCCGAAGTACATCCGGCCCATGTTCTGCGAGGGGCGCGGGCCATTCCGCTGGATCGCCGTCTCGGGCGAGACCAACGACATCGCGGCGATTGACGAGGTCGTCCTGCGGGAGTTCTCCGGCAACCGGCAGGTCACCGACTGGATCCGGACCGCTCACAAGCACGTCGTGTTCCAGGGGCTGCCGGCGCGCATCTGCTGGCTGGCCCATGGGGAACGCGGCCACCTGGCGGGTCTCGTCAACGACCTCGTGCGGAGGGGTGTCCTGGCCGGCCCCGTGGCCTTCACGCGGGACCACCTGGACTGCGGCGGGGTCGCCCGGCCGTACCGGGAGACGGAGAACCTCCTGGACGGGAGCGACGCCGTGGCGGATTGGCCCATCCTGAACGCGCTGCTGAACGCCTCCTCCATGGCCGATCTCGTGGCCGTCCACTCCGGGGGCGCCGGGAGCGCCGGGTACTACGTGAGCGCGGGGGTCACGGTGGTGGCCGACGGGACCGAGGATTCGGCCATGCGCCTGGAGCGGACCCTGACCTCCGACACCGGCCTGGGCGTCCTGCGCTACGCGGACGCCGGATACGAGGCGGCGCGCCGCACGGCCAAGGAGAAGGGCATCCGGGAGATCAGCAATGTCTGACGCCGAGGGAAGGCAATCGGAAGCGCGATCCGTGGAGGCCGATCTGCTGGTCCACGATGCGGCAGAGCTGCTCACCGTGGCCGGCGTGGGCGTGGTCCCCCGGCTCAGGCGGGCGCTCGGCGAGCTCGGCCTGATCCGCGGGGGGGCGGTGGCGTCCCGCCAGGGGCGGATCGTGGCGGTGGGGGAGACCCGGGCCGTCCGGGACGCCGTCCGCCTCCGCGAGGGCGGCCGGACCATTGACGCCTCCGGCATGGTCGTGATGCCGGGCCTGGTGGACGCCCACACCCACCCGGTGTTCGCCGGGAGCCGGGAGGCGGAGTTCGTGCTCCGGCTCGGCGGCCTCTCGTACACCGAGATCGCCCTCCGGGGCGGGGGGATCGTCAACACCGTCCAGCCGACCCGCCAGGCCTCCTTTGCGGAGCTCGTCGCGCTCACCCGCCGGCGACTGGACACCATGCTCCTGCACGGCACCACCACGGCCGAGGCCAAGAGCGGCTACGGCCTGACGGTGCCCGACGAGATCAAGATCCTGGAGGTGATCCGCGCCCTGGGGGCCGAGCACCCGGTGGATCTGGTCCCGACCTTTCTGGGGGCCCATGCCTTCCCCCCGGAGTACCGGGACCGCCGCGACGAGTACGTGGACCTCGTGGTGAAGGAGATGCTCCCCGAGGTCAGGGCCAGGGGCCTGGCCGAATTCTGCGACGTGGCCTTCGTCCCGAAGCGGGCCTTCACAGAGCGGCAGTCGGAACGGATCCTGGCATGCGCGCGCGACCACGGCATGCGGGCGCGCATGCACGTGGACGAGTTCGCCCCCGACGGGGGCGGGGGACTGGCGGCGCGGCTGGGCGCGGTGTCGGCCGACCACTGCATCTTCACCCCGCAAAACGAGCTGGAGCTGATGGCCCGCGCGGGGGTGGGGGCCACGCTGATGCCGGCCGCCCCGTTCGCCCTGCGCATCGGCCGGTACGCCGATGCCCGAGCGATGGTGGAGGCCGGGCTGGCGGTCGCCCTGGGGACGGACTTCAATGCCAGTTGCCTGTGCGAGTCCATGCCGCTCACCATCAGCCTTGCCTGCCTGAAGATGGGCCTGACGCCGCCGGAGGCCCTCGTCGCCGCCACGATCAACGGCGCCTGGTCCCTCGGTCGGGCCCACGAGGTGGGGAGCCTGGAGGTGGGCAAGGCCTCCGACCTCCTGGTCCTGGACTGCCCGACCCACGTCCACATCCCGTTCCACTTCGGCGTGAATCTCGTCCGGCACGTGGTGAAGCGGGGGGCGGTGGTGGTCCGGGACGGCCGGCGGGTGGACGCGGACGGCGCGGAGGCGTTGGGAGGCCCAGACCGATGATCGAGATCTTTGCGACGGCAGAAGAGGCCATTGCCGACGTCCCGGACGGGAGCACCATCATGTGCGGCGGCTTCGGCCTGTGCGGCGTTCCCGAGAACCTGGTCCGGGCGCTCGGCGCCAAGGGGACGCGGAACCTGACGGTCATCAGCAACAACGCCGGCGTCGACACCTTCGGGCTGGGGGGTCTCTTGGCCAACGGGCAGGTGAAGAAGATCCTGGGGTCCTACTTCCGGTCCAGCGAGATCTGCGCGCGCCTGCAGGCCAGCGAAGCGCTGGAGGTGGAACTCCTGCCCCAGGGGACCATGGTGGAGCGCATCCGCGCGGCGGGCGCCGGTGTCTTCGGCGTCTACCTCCCGACGGGCGTGGGGACCTGCGTCGCCGAGGGGAAAGAGGTCCGCCTGTTCGGCGCGACGGAGTGCGTGCTGGAGTATCCCCTGGCGGCCGACTACGCCTTCATCCGGGCCTACCAGGGCGACCGCCTGGGGAACCTGGTGTACCGGAAGACGGCGCGCAACTTCAACCCGGTCATGGCGAAGGCGGCGCGGATCACCATCGCCGAGGTGGAGGAGATCGTCGAGGTGGGGGAACTGGACCCGGAGGTGATCGTCACGCCGGGGATCTTCGTCAAGCGGCTGGTCAAGGGTGCCCACTATGAGCGGCGAATCGGGTAAGACGCGGATCGCCCGCCGGGCCGCCCGGGAGGTGCGGGACGGCTACTACGTCAACCTCGGCATCGGGATCCCCACCATGATCCCGGCCGTGTTGCCGGAGGGCATGACCGTCCTGTTTCACTCCGAGAACGGCATCCTGGGCATGGGTCCGCCGCCGTCCCCCGGCGAGGAGGACGCGGACTTGGTGGACGCCGGGAAGCGGGCCATCACCGCGGTCCCGGGCGCGTCCTACCTCTGCAGCGACGACTCCTTTGCCCTGGTACGGGGCGGTCATCTGGACCTGGCGATCCTGGGCGCCTTCCAGGTCTCGGAGCGGGGGGACCTGGCCAACTGGAGCCTCCCCGGTCGCCTCACGGGGATCGGCGGCGCCATGGATCTGGTGGCCGGCACCCGCCGCATCGTGGTGACCATGGAGCACACCACCCGGGACGGGCAGCCGAAGATCTTGCGCGAGTGCACCTATCCCCTCACCGGGCGCCGGGTGGTCAACCTCATCATCACCGAGCTGGCGACCATCGAGATCACGGAGCGCGGCCTGGTGCTGAAAGAGATCGCTCCCGGCGTCACCGTGGACGAGGTGCAGCGCGCCACCGAGGCCCCGCTGACGGTGGATCGGTGGCTCACGCTGATGGAGTAAGCGCGCAGACGCCGGAATGTTTTCCGGTCGGCCTGGAGGACACTCCCAGGCGGGAACGGGACGGATCATCGGCCATGGATGAGGTGCAGGTCGCCGGCGTGGGCATCACGCCCTTCGGGAAACACCCGGGCTCTCTCCGGGACCTGATGATGACCGCGGGGGCAGCCGCGCTGAAGGACGCCGGCCGGGACACCGTGGACGCCATCTACGTGGGGACCATGAACCCCGAGGCCTTCGTCGGCGAGGGCAATGTCGCGTCGGGCGTGGCCGACGGCTTGGGCCTGGCCGCCGTTCCCGCGCTCCGGGTGGAGACGGCCAGCTCGGCCGGGGCCGCCGCAGTCTTCGCGGGCTACACGGCCGTGGCCAGCGGATACTTTCAGAGCGTCCTGGTGATCGGGGGCGAGAAGATGAGCCACGTCCCCTCGCCCCAGGTCACCGGGATCCTGGGGCGGGTCCTGGATCCCTGTGAACGCGCCCAGGGGGCGACCATGCCGGCGCTGGCGGCCATCGTGACCCGCGCCTTCATGCAGGCCTTCTCCGTGACGCGGAGGGACTTGGCCCGCGTCGCGGTGAAGAATCACTACCACGGCTCGCTGAACCCCGACGCGCAGTTCCAGCGTCCCATCACCCTGGAGGAGGTCATGCACAGCCGGGTCATCGCCGACCCACTCCGGCTGTTCGACTGCGCCCCCATCTCCGACGGGGCCGCGGCCGTGGTCCTGACCGCCGACCCGGCGAGCGTCCGCATCACCGGGATCGCCCAGGGCACGGATCACGTCGCCCTGCGGGACCGGGACTCCCTCGTCTCGTTCCGGGCGACCCGCGAGGCGGCTGCCCGGGCCTTCCGGATGGCGAACCGGACACCATCGGATGTCCAGGTGGCGGAGGTGCACGACGCGTTCACGTCCTTCGAGCTGATCAGCGTCGAGGACCTGGGCCTCTTCCCACCGGGGCGATCGTGCCGGGCCCTGCGATCGGGGGCCATGACCCTCGGGGGCAGGCTGCCGATCAATCCGTCCGGTGGGCTGAAGGCGCGCGGCCATCCTATCGGGGCCACGGGAGTCGCCCAGATCGTCGAGATCGTCCGGCAGCTCAGGGGGCAGGCCGGGGACCGCCAGATGGAGGCGGCCGTCGGGCTGGCCCACAGCATCGGAGGGCTCGCCACGGGGAACTGGGTGACCATCCTGGAGAGGAATTGAGGTGGAGCCGCTCCCAGGTATTCGCTGTCGCTGCCGGAGTGTTTCCATCCCGGTCCAGCCTCGCTGTCCACGATGCGGAGGGGAAGCGGTGGAGCCGTGTCGGCTCCCGCCTTGGGGGCGGCTGCTCTCCTACACGATCCTGCAGGCCCCGGCGCCGGGCTTCCCGGCTCCCCTGATCCTGGGGCTGGTGGCACTCCCGGAGGGAGCCCGGCTGCTCTGCCGCGGGGAGCCGGGCTGCCGCCCGCGGATTCACCAGCGGGTCTGCGTCGTGCAGGAGGAAGACGCGTACACGTTCACCTCCATGAGCCTGGGGGCCTACCTGGGGGCCGTCTGGCGGGCCTGGAGAGTCAAGACGGGCGCAGCCGGAGGCAGGCCATCTCCCACGGCCGACGTCCGGCCCGAGGACGGGGGGCTTCTCGAACGGAACCACTCTCTTCCCACGGAGTCAACGTCATGTCCCAAAAGATGATAAGTGACATCAAGGCGGAGATGGAGCGCCATCTCGACCGGATGGTCGGGCTCTGGAAGGCCCTGGTGGAGACGGATAGCGGGTCGGCCTACAAGCCGGGCGTGGACCGGGTCAACGAGATGGTCCGGAATATCCTGGTGGATCTGGGTTTCACCTGCCGTGTGATCCGGCAGGAGGAGGTCGGCAACCACCTGGTGGCCACCAGGACCTTCGGGGGTCGCGGTCGCGTCCTCCTCTCCTGCCACCTGGATACCGTCTGGCCCGAGGGGACGGCGGCCGAGTGGCCGTTCCGGGTCCAGGACGGGCGCGCCACCGGACCCGGCGTGGCTGACATGAAGGGCGGCATCGTGGTCATGATCGAGGCGCTCCGGCATCTCCTGGCCTCGGGGACCTGCGGGCTGGAGCGGATCAGCGTGGTCGGTGCCGGGGACGAGGAACTCGGGAGCCAGACCGCCCGCGCGATAATCGAATCGGAGGCGAAGCAGGCCGATTGGTGCTTTGTGATGGAGTCGGCTCCCCCGGGGGATTTCCTGGTGACGGCGCGCCGCGCCGTCGGCAACTTCCGCCTGCGGGTGGAGGGCAAGACGGCGCACTGCGGGACCCGCTACGAGGACGGGGTCAGCGCAGTGCGGGAGCTGGCCCACAAGATCCTGGCCTTCGAAGCGCTGAACAACCCCGAGGAGGGGATCATCGTCAGCGCGGGCCTGATCCGGGGCGGCGTCGCGCGGCAGGTGGTGCCGGACACCGCGACGGCGATCTTCGACGTGCGGGTGCGGACCCGGGCCCAGCAGGAGCAGCTCACGGCCCGGATGACCGCCATCGCGGCGCAGCCCACGGTGCCGGGAACGCGCTGCGTCCTGGAGGGCGAGTTCCATCGGCCGCCCTTCGAGGTAACCCCGGGAAGCCACGCCCTCTTCGAGCTGGCCCGGGAGACCGGCCGGGGGCTGGGGATGGAACTCACGGGGTGCATCCGTGGGGGCGGATCGGACGGAAGCTTCGCCGCCGCCCTGGGGGTTCCCACCCTGGATGGCCTGGGTCCGGTGGGGGACCACATCTGCAGCCGCCGGGAGTACGGGGAGGTCAAGAGCCTGCCGGCCAAGGCGGCACTCCTCGCCTGCCTGCTCAGGCAGTTACCAGAGCGGCTCCTATAGACAGAAGCATTCCGAGACGATTCGGCCGGGGAGGAGATCGGCATGGGGATACGGACCGGGGACGAGTATCGCGAGAGCCTTCGGGACGGGCGCCAGGTCTGGATGCACGGGGAGCGGGTGGAGGATGTCACCAAGCACCCCGCCTTCCAGCCCATGGTGGACGCCATCGCCCGCATGTACGACATGCAGCACGAGGCTCGCTACCAGGAGGTGATGACCTTCCAGCTCCCCTCCGGAGAACGGGCGAGCCGGTTCTACAAGCTGCCCGAGGCCCCCGAGGATCTGGCCGGGATCCGGGCCATGACCCTGGCCCTGCTGGACGAGGTGGGCGGGGTGGTGGACCGGTTCGGCAGCGAGACCGCCACCCCGCTCTTCGTCATGTACGACCGCCGGCCGCTCCTGGCGAAGTACGACCCGCGGTACGCGCGGAGCGTCGAGCACTGGCTGCAGAGGTGCCAGGCCGAAGACCTCTTCATGACCAGCGGCAACACCGACCCCAAGGGCGACCGGAGCAAGCAGCCCTTCGAGCAGGACGATCCGGACCTCTACCTCCGGGTGGTGTCCGAGCGCGATGACGGCATCCTGATCCGGGGGGCGAAATACGAGACGGGCGCCGCCTACGCCCACGTCGCCTTCGTGAAGCCGACGGTCGGGCAGTGGCGACCCGAGAACCGCGACTACGCCGTGGCCTGCATCGTGCCCCTGAACAGCCCCGGCCTCAAACACATCTGCCGGGCCCCCCTGCTCCAGACCGCACAGGTCTTCGATCGCCCGCTCAGCTCGCGTTTCGATGAAATCGACACGTTGATGGTCTTCGAGGACGTCCTGGTCCCCTGGGACAGCGTGATCTTCTGCCGGCAACCGGAGCTGGCGAGCCTGATCCGGCACGAGCTGCACCGCTGGGGGGCCCACGCCTACCTGCTCCGATCGCTGGCCAAGGCGGACCTGCTGGTGGGGACGGCGTGCCTGCTGGCGGAGCAGAACCGCAGCATCACCTCCCCGGCGGTCAAGGAGCAGATCGCCCACCTGATGGTCTACCGGGAAGCGGTCCACGCCTTCATCCTGGCCTCCGAGGCGGCCTACGAGCGCACGGAGTCCGGCCTGGTGATGCCGAACCAGTCCATCGCGTACGCCGGGCGGCTGTACACGGCCCTCCATTACCACGAGATGGTGCACGTCCTCCGGAATCTCGCCGGGGGGAGCGCGGTCCTTATTCCGGACGAGCGGACCCTGCGGAGCCCGGAGACCGGCCCCTCTCTCGAAAAGTATTACCGCGTGGGGGCGACCCCGGCCGAGGACCGGCTGCGGGTCCTGAACCTGGCCGCGGAGCTAACCAGCACCTCCTTCGCCGGGCACAAGCAGGCGTATCAGCTCTTCGCGGAGAGCCCGCCGGCGAACCAGGCCATGATCCTGTACGGCGCCTACGATCGCGAGGCCTCGATGCGGCGGGCGAGGAGGATCGTGGGGCTGGGCGAGCCGGCCCGCTGACCGGACGGCTGGGAAGTCAATAGAGCCGAGAGCCGCGAGGGGCGGCATTGGGCCGCTGACTGGCCAGGGCGAGGGGGAGGGGGGTTCGTGCCCACGTTCACCATCGTGGCCCGTTGCGGGCGGACGGGCATGTTCGGGGCGGCGATCGCCACGAAGTCCATCGCCGTCGGGTCCCGCTGCCTCTTCGTGGAGGCAGGGGTCGGCGCCATGAGTTCACAGGCGGTCACCAACCCGCGACTGGGTCGAAGAGGACTGGAGCGCCTGCGGGAGAGCCGGCCCGCCGACGCCACGATGGCGGACGTCCTGGCCACCGAGGCCTACCCGGAGAAGCGGCAAATCCTGCTGGTGGACCGGTCCGGCGGGGCCGCGGCCCACACCGGATCGGCGAATCGGGCCTGGGCCGGGCACATCACGCGCGCCGATGTCGCCTGTGGCGGGAACCTCCTCACGAGCGAACGGGTCGTGACGGCCATGGCCGAGACCTTCGAGGGCGGGGGGGATCTTCCCCTGGCGGAGCGGCTGCTCCGGGCGCTGGAGTCGGGAAAGGCAGCCGGGGGAGAGATCGGCGGGGAGCGCTCGGCGGCGCTCCAGGTGGTGGACCGGGAGGCGTTTCCCCTGGTGGACCTCCGGGTGGATTTCCATCCCGAACCGGTCGCCGAGCTGCGGCGGATCTTTGATCAGTACGCCCCGGTGCTTGAACTCTTTCGGCTTCGCCCGGATAACCCGTCCCTTCCGTCGGAAGAGGAGTGGCGGCGATTGGTGGCCCAGGGAATTGATCCCTTGACGGCGGCAAAGCCGGCGCCCGGGGCGACGACGACCTGATAGGAGCGTGACCCGATGGATCCCGAGCAGGCCATCCTTTCGCTGGGCAGCCCCCTGCCCGAGATGCGGGAGCTGTATTCCGCCAGCCGTACCGGTGCCAAGTACGTCTCCCACGTTCAGGCGGGGGAGTTGCTGTACCTCTCGGGGGTGGTTCCCATCCGCAACGGGAAGCCCCTGTTCCAGGGACAGGTCGGGAAGGAGGTGAGCGTCGAGCAGGGCTACGAGGCCAGCCGCCAGGCGGCATTGTGCGCCTTGACGGTGATCCGATACGCCATGGGGAGCCTGAACCGGGTCCAGCAGATCGTTCAGATGACGGGGTACGTGAACTCCGTCCCCGGATTCTCCGATCAGTCCCGGGTGGTGAACGGGGCGACGGATCTCCTGGTGCAGGTCTTCGGCGAGCGGGGGCGTCATGCGCGGGTGTCGCTCAGTTGCGGAGGGCTGCCGGCGAATTACTGCGTGGAGCTGGCCCTCGTCGTCCAGGTGGACGGGAAAGCCGTCCGCCCCGGCGCACGCAAGGAGGACCTGGAGCACTCGACGTAGGAGGGCCGCCTCGGGGCCGGCGGGCGCCCGCTTCGCGAGGACGAGGGCACGCCGGAGCGTGAGAAGAGATTCAGGTTCCTTGACTTCTCCCCCCCGGCCCTGATACGGTCCCCCGCCGCGGGCACGGTCTGGGCACGTCCCCCTGGCAGATCGGCCCGCAGGCTGCCTCCCGGCGCCGCTGATGGGCTGGGTTTCTCGCTCGCCCGCCCACCCCGGCCCGTTTCCAAGTTCCTATGCCCTCGATCGCGGAGGCTGCCGACTCACGCCGTCTGCTCGAGAGGATCAGCGGCTTCCGCGAGTTTTTCATGAATGCGAGTGGTTGAGCCGATACGACAAGAAAAGCGCGAAGCGGGCCTTGCAGGATCATCGGGATATTCTCGCCGCGCTGCGTGCGCGCTCCGCGGACCGGGTAGAAGCTCTGGTGCGGGAGCACTGAAAGGCCGCTTATGAAAGGCTGCCGAGCGAAAGCGCCGCGTCAGACGGGCGCGTGTCGCCGGGGCTACCGACGCGTCTCACGGGCGTTGATCGGCCAGAGATGAAGGGGAATCGGAAGTAAGAGCATTTCGAGTGCCCCGCAGGCACATCGATGCAGGGCCAAAGCCACGAGGGTCCGCAAGTCCGAACGACCTCGCGAGCCGCGGGTTGGTCCCGATTGAAATCGCGGCGAAATTTCCGGCGCCGTCCGCCGGACAGCGAGATCCGACGGGCGGTCGCCAGCGGGCCGAAGGAAGCCGTCGGATTGACGGGCCAATGGCCCCTTGGTTGTGTTGAATGCTGCATGTTGAATGCAGAGCGTACGCGATCTCGGGAAGGCTGTGGCTGATCGCGAGATCCGGGCCGGTGGTAATCGGCTAGCGGGTCGGTTTCTTGCGACGACCCAAAATATCGAAGCCCTTCGCACTCCAGGGGAGGTCTCGTGTTTACCAGCCTGCCGCAGTTCGTTTCGCACCTGAAGGATCAGGGTAAGCTTCTTGTGGTTGAGCGCGAGGTCAATCCGCGTTTCGAGCTCAATGCCGTCATCAGGAAGATCCAGGCCGGACCGAACTTGCCGGTTCTGTTCGAGCGCGTGGCCGGCACGCGCTTCCCGGTTCTGAGCAACACGTTGGGCAATTACTCGATTGTAAGCGGATTGCTCGGCGTCGAGATCGGGCGCGCGGCTGCCCGCTGGTCGGAGCTGACGCGGCCCGACCAACGCGACACCGATCAGCAATTTCCCCCCGAATCAAGCGCCTGGGAGGAAATCTCGCTGCTCGATCTGCCGCAAATCGTCTACTGCGAGAAGGATGCCGGCCCGTACATCACAGCTGGCGTCGTCATCGCAAAGGATCCGGATAACGAAGTGGTCAATCTGTCCTACCACCGCATGCAAATCATCGGCGGCAATGAATTGCGCGGCCGGCTGAGCACATCGGGGGATCTCTATCGCATTCATCAGCGCGCCGAGGCGCGAGGGGAGGGACTTCCAGTCGCGATTGCGATTGGCATGGCGCCGGCGCTCATGCTTGCCGCCGGCACGACGGTCGGGCCCGATCGCACCGAATACGATCTCGCCGCGCGCATCGCGGGCAAACACTTCCCGCTCGTTCCCTCGCCGCGGCTCGGCGTGCCGGTGCCCGCCGCGACGGAGATCTTGCTGGAGGGCGTGATCCTTGCAGGGGAGCGGCGCCCGGAGGGGCCGTTCGGCGAATGGATGGATTACTACGTGCCAATCACCAACAATCACGTCTTCGATATCCAGCACGTGTATGCCCGCAAAGGCGCAATGTATTACTCGATCAGTGCGGGCTCGGTCGAAGAGCAGGTGATGCTCGCTCTGCCGATGGCGGGCACCGTTTACACCAACGTGCGTACATGGGTTCCGTCAATCCTCGACGTATCCTGCTTCCCCTATATGCAGTATTGCGTGCTTCAGATCAGAAAGCAGTTCGAAGGACAGGCGCAAAAGGCCATCCTGACGGCCTTCGGCGCAGAGCTCAACCATGTGCTCTTTTGCGTCGTCGTGGACGAGGACGTGAACATCCACGATTGGTACGACATCCTGTGGGCGATGGGGACGCGGTGCCGTCCTGACCGCGGAATATTCCAGATTCCGGGCGTCCCGTCCTTCATGCGCGATCCGCATCAGATTCACTGGGGCCGGCTCGGCATCGACGCCACCAAGCCGCTCGCGCATGCGGCCGATTTTGCGCGCAAAAGGACGCCGGGCATCGATGAAGTGCGCTGGCAGGATTACGTCAGGCCGAAACGCTCTGTCGTGGCTCAATGATGAGAAAAACACTTCACATGTGCTCCGGTTATGGCGGGAGATTGTCCCCAGCGACGGACCGCGATTGCCATTTGCGATCACGGACCCGGGATTAGCCGGGATGGCGAAGATGCTGGCCGTAGACGGTGAGGCCCATTCCGCCCCGGCGGGGCCGACCGCTGCCATTGAAATCAACAATATCAGCAAGCGCTTTGTATCGGCACTCGGTGAAATTGTCGCGCTCGATCGCGTTTCCTTCGACGTATATCCGCAGGAATTCCTCTCGATCATCGGGCCGAGCGGCTGCGGTAAATCGACGCTGCTGGGATTAATTGCGGAACTCGAAGCACCTTCGGCTGGCTCGATCAGGATTGGTGGTATGCCACCCTCACACGCGCGCCTCGCGCGGCAGGTGGGCTTGGTGTTCCAGGACGCGGTTCTTTTGCCCTGGCGTACCGTCGAGGAGAACGTGGCGCTGCCGTTCGAATTGATGAAAATTCCCGAGGATCAGTGCCGGGATCAAATTGCCCAGGCACTCAAGCTGGTGAAGCTCGATGGATTCGAAAACCGCTTTCCCCATGAGCTCTCCGGCGGCATGCGCCAGCGCCTCGGCATTGCGCGGGCATTGTCTTTCGATCCGCAGATCCTGTTGATGGACGAGCCGTTCGGGGCGCTCGACGCAATTACGCGCGACACGATGACGATCGAGCTCCTAAACATCTGGGAGCAGCGAAAAAAGACCGTGGTCTTCATCACGCACAGCATCACTGAAGCGGTTTTCCTGTCAGACCGCGTCGTCGTGATGACGCCGAGGCCAGGACGCATTCGCGCTGTGATCGACAATCATTTGCCGCGGCCGCGAACGTTGGCCCTGCGGGACGAACCTGCCTTCACCGCCACGGCGCGCCAACTGCGCGAACTCTTGGAATACGACTGATGGCTCTTTGGTACGCCATACGCCAGCACCTTTCGACGGTCCTGACCATCGTTGGCTTTATTGCCGTGTGGCAACTGCTGGTGATCGCCTTCAACCTGCCGCAATGGCTGCTCCCGTCGCCTTACCGCGTGTGGCTCTCCTTTCTTGAGAACAAACACTTGCTCGGAAAGCACGTCGTGGCCACCGGCACGGGGGCCATTAGCGGGCTGACGATCGGCTCCGTCCTTGCGATGATTCTGGCGACGATCATGGTGCATTCGCGCATTCTTGAACGCGTGATCATGCCGTTGCTGTTGATCGACCAGAGTATCCCGAAGCTCGCTCTCGCGCCGATCTTCGTGATCTGGTTCGGCACCGGGATGACGTCGCGCGTCGTGATCGCGATTGTCATCTCGTTCTTTCCGATGATTGTGAATACCGAGCGGGGACTGTCGACCATCGATTTCCACGTGAAAGCGCTGTTGCACACGCTGGCGGCCGACCGCTGGCAGATCCTGACCAAGGTGCGACTGCCCAACGCCGTGCCCTACATCTTCGCGGGCTTGAAGGTCTCCATTCCGCTCTCGATCATCGGCGCGGTGGTTGCTGAATTCGTGCAAGCCGATTCCGGCCTTGGATTCCTCATTCTCATCGCCGTCAGCCAGGTGGACACGCCGCTGATTTTCGTGGCGGTGGTGGTGCTGGCCACTCTGAGCCTTGCGATGTTCTCCCTGGTCTCCGTAGCTGAGACGCTGATGCTCCGGCGCCGCTTTGCCTATCTCATTCCCGCACAGGAGCGACCGTGACGCTGTACATAGCGGTGCGAGCGTCGTGCGCTCGCCTCGACCGCGGTCGGTCAAGACTGCGGCGGCCTTCAGCGCCGATTGCGAGAGCGGGATGGTGTCGATCAACCATCACGGCCTTGCCCTGCCGGAGACGCCGTTCGGCGGCGTCAAGGACTCCGGCTACGGATTCGAGGGCGGCTCCGAAGGCCTGGAAGGCTATCTCGTCAGCAAGTTCGTCACACAGGCAAATCTCTAGCGCAGTCGCATGCGTGCGAGGAAAGCGACTTGCACGTCCCGAAGAGATGCAGGACCAAAGGGGAGGGCAAGATGATGAGTTTCTGGAAGTGTCTAATCCGGCCCGGCGCCACAGCACTCGTTGCAGCCGCGCTCATGAACTCCCCTGCAGCGGGGCAGGCTGCGGAAAATGTTGCGGTGAGGCTCTCGTTCACTCCCTTCGCCGTCCATATCCCGGTCTATGTGGCTAAGGCCAAGGGCTTCTACGAGCGCAACGGCTTGAACGTCGATATCAGGCCGGGGCGGGGTTCCTCCTTCGCCGCCATGACGGTCGGAAGCGGACAGGAAGAATTCGGGGTCGCGGACGCGGCAGCCGTCGTGACAGCACGCGCAAAAGGCGTGCCGGTCGTGGCCGTTGCCAGTTTCCAGCAAGACAACGGGGCGGCCTTGTTCGCCACGGAAAAATCCGGCATCCAGAAAATCGAGGATCTCAAAGGCAAGAATGTCGGCCTCTTTACCGGCAGCACGACGACGATCTTCCTTCAGGCGTTGCTCAAGAAACACAATATGTCATTAGATGACGTCAAGCCGGTGACGGTGCGCTCCGGAACGGACCTGCCGCTCGTGCTCGCAGGCAATATCGATGCGGAAGTGTCGATCTACAGCAATGAATTGACGGCCTGGAAGATCGAGCATCCCGAGCTCAAGTTTCGCACTTGGCGGATGCAGGAGCTCGGTTTCGACACTCCGGGAAACTCGCTTGTCACCAACGAGGACTTGATCCGGACGAAGCCGCAGGTCGTGCGCGCCTTTACGGCCGCCACCGTTGCCGGGATCGAATACGCCATCAAGAATCCGGAGGAGGCGGTCGGCATTCTTGTGAAGTCGGTGCCGGAGTTGAAAACGAACGTCGAGATGGCGAAATGGCGCTCGTACATGGGATCGGTAACGAGTTCTGCGACGCAGAAGCGCGGCCTGGGAGCGCTTGACCAACCGAAATGGGAAACGCTCGTGCGGCTTCTGCGCGAATACGGCGGGCTGCAAACCGACGTCAATCTGAACGAGCTGTTGCGGGACCAGTATCGGTCGCTGTATTAAGGTTCGTGGCCGGGAAGTGTCGAGAGGCTGATCTGGCAACTACCGGTCCGCGAGGGACCGGAGGGAGGGGAAAGATGAATCGCAAAGGCATCGCGTGCATTTCCATTTCGGTGTCCTGTCTCCTGCTCGTGGCGCTGTTGGCGGGGGGAGCGCTCCTTGTGCGCCCTGCGGCGGCCCAGCAGAGCTTCGCCGGGCAGACCCTGGTGATCACGGACTGGGGTGGCCCGTGGGGGGAGAGCCTGCGGCGCAACGTGGCGGCGCCATTCGAGAAGAAGTATGGCGTCACGGTCAAGTTCGATGTGGGCAAGTCCTACGAGAACCTGGCCAAGGTCCGGTTGCAGCGGCACAACCCGCAGATCGACATCCTGTTCGTGGACTACGGGGCATCCCAGTGGGCGGCCCAGGAGGGCCTGACGGTCCCGCTGTCGAACTACGCGGCGAGCATCCCCAACCTGGCGGACGTGTACCCGCAAGCCGTGGCGCCCGGCCAGGCGTTCGTGGCGACCCGGGTCTCGGCCCAGGGGATCATGTACAACGAGCAGAAGATCAAGAAGCCCGTGGACTCGTGGGCCGCGCTCTGGGACAAGGACTTCGAGGGCCACGTGGGCGTGACGGGGATCCAGTGGGGCACGGGGAAGATGGTCACCACCGCGGCCTTCCTGATGGGGGGAAACGAGAAGTCCCCGGATCTGGGCTTCAACAAGCTGAAGGAACTCCGCAAGATCAAGATCTTCGAATCCGCCTCCCAGGTGGCGCAGCTGTTCCAGCAGGGCGAGGTGTGGATCGCCCCCCAGCTCGGCCCGGCGGCCTACGCCCTGCAGAAAAGCGGGATGCCCATCCGCTTCGTCCTGCCCAAGGAGGGGGCCTTCGGGATGTTCGACAACATGTCCATCGTGAAGGGCGGGAAAGAGCAGCTGGCGGCCCTCTTCATCAATTTCGCCCTGGATCCGGCCGTGCAGGTGGAACACGCCAAGGATCTGACGGTGGGGCCGACGAACCGCAAGGCCGTCCTCCCCCCGGACCTCCAGCAGAAGGTCCCTACGGGAGAGCAGATCGGCCGCCTCTACCTGCAGGATGACCGGTACGCCAACTCCCAACTCCCCGCCTGGACGGAGCGGTGGAACCGGGAAGTCGTGCCGATGATCACCAAGTAGGTCCGCCGTCATGGTCGACGGCACGGTCGCGGTAGACCCGCCCGCGTCAGCCGGGGCCTCCGGAGAGCGGGAGACGACAACGCCAACCGCCATTCCGTACCTGCTCCTGGCGCCCTCCCTGCTCCTGCTGGGGCTCCTGTTCGGGACCGCCCTCGTGTTGCTCCTGGCCCTCAGCCTGAGCCCGGGGGCGATTCCGGTGCAGCCGGGGTCGTCCGTCAGGTTCCTGGGGAACTACGTCCGCTTTCTCGCCGACACCTACTATCTGGGACAACTGGCCGTCACCCTGGAGATCGGCCTCCTGGTCACGGCGGTGTGTGCCCTGCTGGGCTATCCCGTGGCCTACACGCTGGCCAAAGCGCCACCGGGCCGGCGCAGGCTGATGATGGCCATCATCGCGACGCCACTCCTGACGGACCCCATCATCCGGGCCTATGGGTGGGTCGTGATCCTGGGAAATGAAGGTCCCATCAACCGCCTGCTCCTGCGGACAGGCCTGGTGGATGCCCCCGTCAAGCTCATGTACAACTGGCTGGGGGTGGTGATCGGCCTGGTCCACTTCCTGCTCCCCTTCATGATCCTCAGCATCGCCAGCGTCCTCCAGAAACTGGACGTCGCGCTGGAGGAGGCCTCGCTGAACCTCGGCCACACCCGGTTCGGCACGTTCCGCCGCGTCCTCCTGCCCCTGAGCCTGCCGGGCGTGATGGCCGGCAGCACCATCGTGTTCACCCTCTGCATCAGCGCCTTCGTGACCCCGCAGATCCTCGGGGGCGGCGCGATCCAGATGCTGCCCAACCTGATCTACCAGCAGATCGTCGAGCTGGGAGATCTCAATTTCGGGTCGGCCATGGCCCTGATCCTCCTCGTGGTCGCCCTGGGAGGCCTGCTGGGCTTCCAGGCGATGGCGCGGCGCCTGGGGGCCGAGGAGCAGCCGTCGTGAGAACGGGGGGCCTCCGGCTGGGGAACGTCGCGACCTGGATCGTCCTCGTCTTCCTGCTCGCCCCGCTGGTCGTGATCGTCGCAGCCTCGGTCGGCGCGGGCGGATATCTCACCTTTCCGCCCCAGGGCTTCTCCCTCAAGTGGTATGCGAAGGCCGTGACCACCGAGGGATTCGTGCGGGGATTCCGGGTGAGCTTCCTGGTGGGTCTTGCGGCGGCCGCGGGGGCCGCCGTCCTCGGCGTGGGGGCGGCGGTGGCGATCACCCGGCACCGGTTTCCGGGGAAGGCCGCGGTGGAGGGCGTGCTCCTCGCGCCCCTGGTCGTCCCCCACATCGTGACCGGGATCGCCCTCCTGGGGCTCTTCGCCACCCTCCGGGCCCCCTATTCCCTCTGGCGGCTGATCCTGGCCCACCTCATCATCACGGTCCCCTATGTGGTCCGGACGGTGGCGGCGGGGTTGCACGATCAGGACCCCTCCCTGGAGGAGGCCTCTCTGAATCTGGGGCGGACTCACCTGCAGACGTTCCTCCACGTCACCCTCCCCCTGATCCTGCCGTGCCTCCTGGCCGGATCCATCTTTGCCTTCATCATCTCCTTCGAGAACTACATCATCTCGGTATTCCTGGCGGGCCCGTCCTACGCGACGCTCCCGATGGAGCTGTACGGGTACATGCAGTACATCACCGATCCGGCGCTGGCGGCGCTATCCACCATGCTCCTGGCCATCACGGTGGGCCTCATGCTGGCGCTGGACCGGCTCTTCGGTATCGATCGGCTCACGCTGTTTCGGTGAGGGGAACCGGGATGTACGACGTGCGGCTGGACGGAGTGAGCAAGTCCTTCGGGGAGGTGGAGGCGGTCCGGAATGTCTCCCTGGCGGTGGACGCGGGGAACTTCCTGTCACTGCTGGGGCCCTCGGGGTGCGGGAAGACGACGCTCCTGCGCATGCTGGCGGGGTTCGTCCGGCCCGGCCGGGGCGAGGTCTACATCCGCAATCAGATGGTGAACGACGTCCCCCCGTTCCGGCGCAACGTCGGGATGGTCTTCCAGAACTACGCGTTGTTCCCCCACCTGACCGTGGCGGAAAACGTCGGATATGGGCTGGTGGCCCGCAAGATCTCCCGGCCGGAGCGGGAGCGGCGCGTGGAGGAGGCTCTGGCCCTCGTTCACCTCATGAACTTCGCCGGGCGGTACCCGCGGCAGCTCTCCGGGGGGCAGCAGCAGCGCGTGGCCCTCGCCCGTGCCATCGTGATCCGGCCCGCGGTGCTGCTCCTGGACGAACCCCTGGGCTCCCTGGATCGGAAGCTCCGCGAGCGCATGCAGGTCGAGTTGCGCCAGCTCCAGCGGACCCTCGGCATCACGACCATCTTCGTCACGCACGATCAGGAAGAGGCCCTCTCGATGTCGGACCTGGTCGGGGTCATGAATGGGGGCCGCCTGGAGCAGCTCGGGACCCCGGCCGAGATCTACGAGCGGCCGGCGACGACCTTCGTGGCCGACTTCGTGGGAACGTCGAACCGCCTGGATGGCACGGTGGTGGGGCTGGACGGGGAGGAGAGCGTTGTGCAGGTGGCGGAGACCCGGCAGCACCTGCGCATCCCGCGGCGGGCGGGGGATGCCCCGGGCGTTCCCGTGTCCATCATGGTGCGCCCGGAGTACGTGGAGTTGACCGCCCGCGGTGGTCCGGGTGATGATGCTCCCCTGTTCGGCGAGGTCCGCTTCAGCGCGTACCTGGGGGCAAGCGTCAGGTACGAGGTCGAGCTTGGCGAGGGGGCGAGCCTCGTGAGCCTTCGACCCCGGGGGATTGATGGGGGCGGGTACGCATGCGGTGACCGGGTGGGGGTGAGGATTGCGCCGGAGTGCTGCTATCGGCTGGCCGGGGAACCGCGCCGCCGGGCCAGCGGCGCGGCCGGCGTGGAATCGGATGACGCCATCCCCGAGTCCTTTGCGAACGGGCCGGTCGGCGAGGCCGGATCCGACGAGGGGGGATCTGGCGTCGGGGAGTCCCGGCGGAGCGGGGGGCTCGTGCCGCGGATCGGGGACGAGCCTGCGTGAGAGCGAATCAGGGGAAGCATGCATGAAACAACTTAGGCGTCGCTGTGGAGGGAGCCGATGAAGAAACCAGCGCAGACGCTCTGGCCCAAAGGCATCCGGGCTGCGGTCGCCATCACCTTCGACGTGGATGCAGAGACGATGTGGCTTGCCCGAAACCCGGAGAACGCCAACCGGCCCGTCCTGCTTTCCATGGGGCGGTATGAGAGCCGGGTCGCCATCCCGCGGATCCTGGACATCCTGGCCCGGAACCGGGTCCCGGGGAGCTTCTTCGTCCCGGGCTGGGTGGCCGAGCGCTACCCCCAGATCGTCCGGGACCTCCAACATCGGGGACACGAGGTCGGCCATCACGGGTACCTGCATGAATGGCCCATCCGGATCCAGAGCCGGGAGGAGGAGGTGGAGATCTTCAAGAAGGGGACCGCCGTGCTCCAGGAGGTGTTGGGGCGCCGTCCGGTGGGCTACCGCGCGCCCATCTGGGAGTTCACGCCCCACACGGTGGAGATCCTGGTGGAGCAGGGATTCACCTACAGCAGCAACATGATGGATGACGAGTTGCCCTACCGGCACCGGATCGGGGGGCGCGAGACCCCGCTGGTGGAACTGCCGGTCCACTGGCTCCTGGATGATGCGGCGCACTTCAATTACAGTTTCGGGCCGCCGCCCTCGTGCCGGATGACCGATCCCGATCTCGTCCTCTCGACCTGGAAGCGGGAGTTCAACGGCTACTACCAGGAGGGCAAGTGTTTCGTCCTGACGATGCATCCCCAGGTGATCGGGCGACCCAGCCGGGCCCAGATCCTGGAGGAACTGATTCGCTACATTCGGAAGCACCCGGGGGTCTGGTTCGCCCGGCTGGACCAGATCGCCGATTACTGGAGGGCCCGGGAGGAAACCAGCTGCGGCATTCCCGCCGGTGGCCGGGCCGGGACAGCACCCACGCAAGGGACGCCGACGGGAAGGAGGAAGCGCCGATGAACACCTCTTGGGGCAGGAGCCTCTTCTTCATAGTGGTCGCACTGGGCGTGACCCTTGCTCCGTTGAACGGGGCCTGGGGGGAGGGACCCACCAAGATCCGCTTGCACCTGGAATGGAAGATCGGGGGCCAGCACGCCCCGCTCTTCGCCGCGAAGGAACTGGGCTTCTACCGCGAGCGCGGTCTCGACGTGGAGATCCTGGAGGGATCGGGCAGCAGCGACACGGTCAAGCTGCTGGCCAACGGCTCCGTGGAGTTCGGCTACCTGAACGCCTTGATGAACATCGTCGGGCGCCAGCGCGGCATCCCCATCGTCTCGCTGGCCGTCGTGGACCAGAAGACCCCGGTGAGCATCATCTCGCTGAAGGAATCGAACATCACCCAGCCCAAGGATCTGCTCGGGAGGATCGTCGGCGCGAACCCCAAGAGCACGACCTACCAGATCCTGGAGGGCTTCCTGTTGAAGCAGGGCATCCGCAAGGACCAGTTGACCATCGCCCCCATCGGCTGGGGGGTGGAGCCGCTCCTCAGCAAGCAGGTGCAGGCGTTGATGGCCTATACCAACAATGAGCCGCCATTGATCCTCGCCAAGACGGGGCAAGTGGTGAACGAGATCCTGGTCTCGGACTACGGGATCAACTTGTACGGCATCACGCTGACGACCACGGAGCGCTTCCTCCAGGACCAATCGGAGGCGGCCAAGAACTTCGTCCTGGCGACCCTGAAGGCCTGGCGATTCGCGGAGGAGAACCCCGAGAAGGTGATCGAGGTGTTCCTCAAGCTTCGCCCGGAGCAGGAACGGGCCACGGCCATGGCCACGCTGAAGGCCAGCTTCAAGCTTCACCACAGCGACGCCACGGCGAAGAAGGGGCCGGGCTGGCAGACCGAGGAGGGGTGGGCGCAGACGCAGGACGTCCTCCAGAGCATCGGGCTGATTCAAGCGAAGGTGGACAAGCTGAGCACCGTCTTCAGCAACCGGTTCCTGAGCCAGTAGCGGCCTGTGGCCGCTGGGCATATGGCCGGAGCCACAGGCGGGGTCGGAGCGCCCGGCGGGCCCATCGTCCGGCTGGAGAGGGTCGGTCTGCACTATCGGACAGCCAATGGCGATCTGCTCGAGGCGGTCCGGAAAGCCGATCTGGAGATCGCGGCGGGCGAGTTCGTCAGTCTAATCGGCCCGTCGGGATGCGGCAAGACCACCATCCTCAAGCTGATCTCCAACCTGCTCGCGCCGACGCAGGGGCGGATCCTCGTCCAGGGCGAGCCGCCCTCGGAGGCCAAGCGGCGGCGGCAGTTCGGCTTCGTCTTCCAGGACTCGGTCCTCCTGCCGTGGCGGACGGTGATGGATAACGCCACGCTGCTGCTGGAGATCGTGGGAGTGGATCGGGACCGGATGACGTCGAAGGTGACGGAGCTCCTCGGGCTGGTGGGGCTGCGGGGATTCGAGGGGCGCTACCCGCACGAGCTTTCGGGAGGCATGCGGCAGCGGGTGTCCATGGTCCGGGCCCTCTCGCTGGATCCGGCCATCCTGCTGATGGACGAGCCGTTCGGGGCGCTCGACGAGATGACCCGGGACCGCATGAACATGGAGCTCCTGCGGATCTGGGAGGCCACCGGGACCACCATCGTCTTCGTGACGCACAGCATCCCGGAGGCCGTGTTCCTCTCGCAGCGGGTCGTCGTGATGTCGGCCCGGCCCGGTCAGATCAAGGAGATCGTTCCCATTGACCTGCCCCGCCCGCGGCAGGTCCAGGTCAAGGACAGCGTCCCCTTCATCGGATACACCCGACGAATCCGGGACCTGATCAACGGGATGGGGGAATGAGACCGCCACCGATTCGGCCTGCGGGAGGGTGGTGGATGCATGCCCGATTCCTCTACCCCCTGGGTTTCGGCATCCTGGCGACGGGACTGTGGGAGGTCCTGTGGAGGGCGCTGCGGATCCCCCTGTGGATCCTCCCGGCCCCGTCCGGTGTCATGCTCAAGCTGTACTCCATGCGGGAGTACGTCTGGCCCCACATCCGCGTCACGGTGATCGAGGTCCTGGCGGGATTTGTCATCGCCTTCGTCTTGGCCATCACGATTGCCGCCCTGGTCATCTTCTTCGAGCAACTCGGATGGGTCCTCCTGCCGTACATCGTCATCGTGCGCACGATCCCGATCCTGGCCATTGCCCCGCTCCTCCTCATGTGGTTCGGGTTCGGGCTCTGGCCGAAGATTGCGGTCGTGATTTTGATCTCCTTCTTTCCCATCGTGATCAATGCGATCCGGGGCCTGCGCTCGACGGACTACCGGATCATGGAACTGATGGATTCGGTCTCGGCGACCCGGATGCAGGTCTTCCTGAAGGTGCGGACCCGGGCATCACTGCCGCTCGTCTTCGCGGGCCTCAAGATCGCGATCACCAGCAGTGTGATCGGCGCGGTGGTGGGGGAATTCATCGGGGCCGACACGGGCCTCGGGTATCTCATCATCAACGCGTCCACGCGGCTGGACACGGAGCTGCTCTTCTCGGCGATGGTGCTCCTGGCGGCGCTGGGCCTGAGCCTGTTCGGCTTGGTGGCGGCGGCCGAGCGGTACTTCGTCTTCTGGGGACACCAGGAGTCCACCTGACGGCCCGCCGCCCCCGGGCCCCTGGCGACGCCCGGGCCGTCGCGGAAGCCTAACCCAGATCCCAGACGGACGCCTCCCGCCTCCTCCGGCCACGGCCAGACTGCAGGAAGATTTGCCTCGCGCCCTCCCCCGTTTCAGTCGTGTCAGAATCTCTGGTGCCACTGGCGCCGGGTCCACACCCCCCGTCGCCGTCAGCCCGACTCGTTTTTCATTTTTCAGTTGACACGCAGGATTTGAGTATACTAGGAATATACTCCTCGCATATCCTGAGAGGACTCGATGCCACGCCCGCCGCAGAAGGTCCAGCGTCCTCAGCCGCATGGCCCGCGGGAACGATCGCGGAGCCTGAAGCAGGCCATCTATCAGCAGCTCCGCGAGCAGATCATCTTCCTGGAACTGAAACCCGGCGAGTTCGTCAACGAAACCCGCCTGGCCTCGGAACTCGGGGTCAGCCGGACCCTGCTCCGGGAGATCCTGCAGCGGCTCATCGCGGACGGCCTCCTCACCTCCACCCCCGGCCAGGGCGTCCACGTCCAGGGCATTGACCTGTTGATGATCAAGAACGTCTACGAGATGCGGGTGTCCCTGGAAGGGCTGGCCGGCCGCCTGGCTGCCGAGCGGGCTCGCCCGCAGCACCTCGACGATCTCCGCGAGTTGATCAAACAGGGTGAGGCGGCGAAGAACCGCAAGGACTACCGCGAGATGGCGCGCCTGGACTGGGAGTTCCACCGGGTCATCGGCGAGGCGACCCGAAACGAACTCCTGGCCAGCACGCTGCTCCGCCTCCTCATCCCGTTCAACCGCCTCTGGTACATGGCCATGGCGGATTACGGGAAGGTCGGTAACTTCCTCAGCGAGTGGCGCGAGATCCTGGCCGCCCTGGAGAAGCGGTCCCCCGCGGCCGCCGAGAAAGCATTGGTCGAGCACATGACCGCCACCCCGTCCGTCATCTCCCCGGTGCTGTCCCTGAGCCCGACCCGATGACCCGGGGGTCATCCCACGGGTCTCGGGAGCCGATCGCGCGAGGATGTCCAACGGTGAGTCGGATCGTTGCTTCGGTCATCCGGATGGTCCGCTGGGCGCTCGTCAGCATCTTCTCGCTGATGATCGCGGTGACGTTCGCCCAGGTGATCTTCCGCTATGTTCTCCGCTCGCCGCTCCCGTGGTCCGAGGAGCTGGCGCGGTACTGCTTCGTCTGGATCGTCTTCCTGGGGGCGACGCTGGGGCTGGAGCGCGGGGTGCACATCGGCGTGGATATCCTGACGATCCTCCTGCCCGGTCGCGTGCAGCGCTGGCTTGCCGCGATCAATGAGGTGCTCATCCTGGCGTTCGTCCTGCTCATCATTCTGGCCAGCGTCTCGGTCGTGGACGCGAACCGGCTCCAGTTCTCCCCGGCCCTGGGACTCCAGATGGCGAAGGTGTACCTGGCCATCCCCCTGGGGATGGCCGTCATGGCCCTGCTGCTGCTCGGGAAGCTGGTGGAGGCGTTCAGGAGGGGGCCCGCCCCGCGGGGATAGTCCATGCTCGGCATCATCTTCGGCGTCTTCGGCGTCCTCCTCGCCCTCAATATGCCGGTGGCCTTCGGGCTGGGCATCGCGGCCCTCGCCGGGCTCCTGTACCAGGGGCAGCTCCCCCTGAATACCCTGGTGACCCGGATGTTCGTCGGCGTGGATTCGTTCACCCTGCTGGCCATCCCGTTCTTCATCGCCGCCGGCGAGATCATGAACGCCTGTGGGATCACCAAGCGGATCGTGGATTTCTCCGGGACCCTGGTGGGGCACATCCGCGGTGGCCTGGCCCACGTGACGATCGTGGCGAACATGTTCTTCGCCGGCATCTCGGGATCAGCCACGGCGGATGCGTCGGCCATCGGCTCCATGCTCATCCCCGCCATGATCGAAGACGGCTTCGACCGGGACTACGCCGTCGCCGTCAACGCCTCCGCTTCCACCATGGGGCCGATCATCCCGCCCAGCATCCTGATGGTGATCTACGGCTCCATCGCCAATGTCTCCATCGCCGCCCTGTTCCTGGGAGGATTCGTCCCCGGAGTGATGATCGGCCTGGCCCTCATGGTGATCGCCTACCTGCTGGCCGTCCGACGGCGCTACTCGGCGCGCCCGCGGGCCAGTTGGGCCGATGTCTGGCGAACCTTCAAAGCAGCGTTCCTGGCGCTCATGATGCCGCTGATCATCCTGGGCGGGATCCTGTCAGGGGTCTTCACACCAACCGAGGCGGGCGTCGTGGCCGTGGTGTACGCCATTGTCGTCGGATGCTTCGTGTACCGGACGATCACGCTGCGCCAGCTCGGCGAACTCCTGGTCAATGCCGCCATCACCACGACCATCTGCCTCTTCGTCATCGCCACGGCCAGCGCCTTTGCATGGCTGCTGGCCTGGGAGGGCTTCGGGACCAGCGTCCTCAACCTCCTCCTGGGGATGACGCGGGATCCACGGTCCATGGTCTTCCTCGTCCTGGGGTTCATCCTGATCCTGGGCCTCTTTTTCGAGGGGATCCCGGTCCTGGTGATCTTCGCCCCCATCCTGGTGCCGATCATGAGCCGCCTGCACGTGGACCTCGTCCACTTCGGCGTAGTGCTGGTCATCGCGATCCTCATCGGCTCGGTGACGCCCCCGGTGGGCATTCTGACCTATATCTGCTGCAGCATCGGGCGCATCACGGTGAGCCAGGTCTTCTGGATCATCTGGCCCTTCGTCGGGGCCATGGTTGCCATGCTCTTCGTGGTGACGTACTTCCCGAAATTGATCCTGTTCATACCATCACTCTTCATCCGGTAATCGAGCAACACGTCTGGCAAGGAGGACACGGGTGGGTATCGCACGCGAAGAATTCGAGGAACGCATCCGACGACTGCGAGTGGCCATGGTGTCGCGGGGCCTCGATGCGGTCGTTGCCTATTCCGACGAGTACCGGACCGGGAACACCACGTACCTCACGAACTACAAACCGATCAACGTCATCGAGGAGTCGCCGCAGGTCGTCCTGCTGGTCGAGGACCGCCCCCCCGTGGTCCTCATCGGGCGCCTCAATAGTTATGCCGCCAAGGCGCAGACGTGGATCGAGGACGTCCGGCCGATCCACCAGGCCTCTGCGTACCTGCCGGACCTGCTGGCCCCGCTGGCGGGACGGCCGGCGCACGTCGGCCTCATCGGAGACAACCTGATGCCCGTCAGCTTCTTCGAGCAGCTCCGCGGGGCGCTGCCCAGGGCGGAATTTCCCCGGGTCGGGGACCTGATGGTCCGGCTCCGCCAGATCAAGAGCCCGGCCGAGATCGCGCTGATGGAGCGCGCGGCGGAGATCAACGACGCGGCGCTGCAAGAGGTGCTGAAGCGCATCCGGATCGGGCAGACCGAGATCGCCGTGGCAGGCGAGGCGGAGTACGTCGCCCGCCAGATGGGGGCGGATTTCGGCTCGGCCACGGTGATCATGTCGGGACCCAACACGGAGTACCCGGCCTGGCGGCCCAGTCTCCGCGTGCTGCAACCGGGGGACTTTGTGCTGGTGGACTTCAACGCCTGCTACGAGCACTACTGCAACGATGGGGGGATCACCGTGCTCCTCCCGGGGGCCCGGCCGGAGCAGGCAGAAGCCCTGCGAACCGCTCACCGCGTCTTGAAGGAGGTGGTGCCCGCGTTGCGACCCCACACCAAGGCGGATACCGTCTACGCCCTCTTGCTGGCCAAGCTCCAGGCGGCCGGCTACGCCGAGGCCTTCGTTCCCTACACGCGCGGCCTCCGGGGGGTGGGACATGGTGTCGGTCTGGATGTCGTGGAGCCCCCGAACCTCGGCCCGGAGAACGACTTTCTCCTGGAGCCGGGGATGACGCTGGCCGTGAAGCTCGACCTGCACGGGCTTCCGGGTGGGGGGCTCCGCGTGGAGGTGGTGGTCGCGATCACGGAAACGGGGATCCGTCCGTTGAACAAGCTGGTGCTTCAGGAACACGACGATTTTGCCGTTCTCCACTAACCGCCCCAAATGGGGAAAGGGGGAAGTGATGTTCCGGGCAAGTAGACTCACACTCCTGGCCGCGGCTGGCCTTGCGCTGGGGGCTCTGGTGGCCCCCGGAGGCGAAGCCGCCGAGAAGGTAACCCTTCGCATCGCGTCGGTCTCCGGGCCGCAGCACCACCACAACGCGGCGCTGCGCTGGTACGCGGAGCGGGTGGCCAAGCGGACCGACGGCCGCCTCGATCTGAAGGTGCTGGATGGGTCCCAGTTGGGGGGAGAGCGCGATTACATCGAGGGGATGATCCTGGGTAGCATCGAGATGGCCCAGGTCTCGACCGGCCCCGTGGCGGGGTTCATCCCGGAGTTCGACCTCTTCAGCCTTCCGTACATGTTCCGGAACACGGACCACTTCGTGAAGGTGATCAACGGGCCGGTGGGCGCGAAGTTTTTCGAGCTCCTGGAAAAGCGGGGGATCAAGGGACTGTGCTGGTTCGACAACGGCTACCGGAGCGTCTTCAACTCGAAGCGGCCCATCCGGACCCCGGAAGACATGAAGGGGCTGAAGATCCGGGTGATGGAGAGCCCCATCATGATGGACACCATCAACTCCATGGGGGGATCGGCCACGCCCATGGCCTACGGGGAGCTCTACACGGCCCTCCAGCAGGGGGTCCTGAGCGGGGCCGAGAACGCCCCCGGGAACGTCTTCAACGACAAGTTCTACGAGGTGACGAAGTTCTACTCGCTGACCAACCACTTCCGGCCGCCGGGCGTGGTGGCCATCAGCCTCAAGGTCTGGAACCGGCTGAGCAAGGCCGATCAAGCGGTCCTCCAGGAGGAGGCTAAGGCACTCCAGACCTATGAGATCGACCTGACACAGAAGGTGGACAAGGATTCCCTGGAGAAGCTCAAGGCCAAGGGGATGCAGATCAACGAGGTGGACTTCGACGCATTCCAGAAGGCCGTGAAGCCGGTCCACGACAAGTTCGCCGCCCGGTTCGGCTCCGACCAGATCAAGCAGGTGCTGGAGACCAAGTAGCCGCCGGGTCCCGCCTTCGGTTATTGACGGCGGCAGCCAGGCCACACGGCCCTGGCCTGCCGCCGTCTGCTTTTCATGGGCGGTACCCGAACGGGCAAGGGAGGACACACTGAGGCGGAGGTTCGCAGAGAGGGGTCGCTGAAGCAGCGATCTCAGAGTTCGGTGAGCCAGGGCGATTGCTCCACCCGCTGCACGTACTCCTCGGCAGCCTCCTCCGGCGGGGAGAGTTCCTTGCCATGGTCGGCCAGGAAGTGCTGGTGGTCCAGCACCCAGAGGTACACATCGCCCTCGGTCCGGCCCGGGAACCCCTTCAGGACGCCGCGCTCGCGGATGACAGTGACGATGGGCAGGTACACTGTATCGTACCAGTGGGTGACGGTCTCCTCTTCGGGGATGTCGCGCTGTTCATCCAGGCCCATGAAGTAGCGGTGCACCGCGATGTGCTCCAGCATGCGGGGGAACCCGTCCGGCACGGTCACGTCAATCTCCGCCCCGGGCCGCAGGCGGTCCAGCCCGGTCCGCTGGAGGAACTCCACCTTGGCCCCCAGGATCTCCAGGTCTTCCGACCGCAGGTCTGGCCCTACCGGCACCTTGACCTTGCACTCGCGGACCTCGGCCTCGATGAATTCCTGGCCCTGCTCCCGCGCCACGGACACGCGGTGGTGGCCGTCCACGACGAAGTAGACTTCCCCCACCTTGTAGAGCACCACCGGGGGCAGGCTGACGTCCTCGTAGAAGGCCCGGTCCACCCGCTGCCAGCGATCGGCGATGCGGTTGTGCGCGGGCAGGAAGGCGCTGTCGAAGTCCCGGTACCGGTTGACGCTCCCGACGATCCTGGCGACCTCCACTGTGCGGACGCCCCGGTAGAGGGGGCCGCCGATGCGGAGCTTCTCCTTCACCTGGTCGTAGGACAGCAGGGTATTGCGTTTTCCGGACAGCAGGGCCCACACGTCGTGCAGGAAGGCCTTGGAGCGGGCACGGGCGAAGTCTGCCTGGACGCGGGCGTCCACGTCATCCGGCATCATGGCCCTCGATCTCGATCACGCGGTACGGGTACACGTTGACGACGGTGGTCGAGCCCACCTGGGTAATCCTGACGGCATCGGGCCGGTACACGTGGGCGTGCCCGTGCAGCAGGTAGCGCGGGCGGTAGCGGGCGATGAATCGGTTGAACGCCTGAAAGCCCACGTGCGCCGGGTCCTTGGCGTCGTGAATGCCCCGGGGGGGCGCGTGGGTGACCAGGATGTCCAGGAAGCGCCCATTGCGCAGGCGATTCCACCACAGACGCGGCGCCAGGGCCAGCACCCGGCGCGCCATCTCTCCCTGCGTGTACTGGTGCACGCCGTCCGGGCGATACCGGATGCTGCCCCCCAGGCCGGCCAGCAACAGCCCCCGCTCTTCCGCGACCCTCCCGTCGATGTTCCCGCACGCCCTGGGGGTGCCGCCGTCCTCCCGGCCTTGCTCGGCCTCGGGGCAGACGGGCGGGAGATCATGGTTGCCCGGGACCAGCGTGAGCGGAACGTTCAGCATGGACACGATGTAGTCCAGGTAGTAGTCGGGCAGGTCCCCGCACCCCACGACCAGGTCCACGTCGCCGAAGCGCTCCTTGACGAGCGGACTGTACAGATGTTCGACCACCTGGTCACTGAGAGCAAGGATCTTCATCAGAATACCCTGCGCCTGTTACGCCTCAATGACAACTCTAGAGGAACGCGCCGGAAAAGACAAGAACCTCGGGATCTTAGCGACAGGGATCGGGGCTCGGGGGCCGGGGGCCAGGAACTACACCCTGTGGGAATGCACTCTGTGGGATTTCATCAATCGGCAATCGAAAATCACCAATCCAAAATCCTTGATAGGGGTTAGGAGCCAAAAGCCAGGGGCTGGGGGTCAGGGACCGGGGATCGGAACTTGGAGGCAGGCGCTTTCCGGGGTGTTATCAATCCGCAATCCGAAATCGAAAATCCCAAATCGCTAGTAGGGCTTGCCGGTCAGGCGGGCGGCGTTCTTGAAGGCGAGCTGCTCGGCGACCTCGCGCGGGAGCTGGCGCAGCCAGGCGCGGATGCCGGCCTGGATGTCCGGCAGGCGATCCCATTGGGACGTGACCCAGGTATCCGTCCCGACCATGAACCGGTCCGAGTGCCGGAGGAAGAGGCTGCGCCAAGGCGGATCGAGCTGGCCGCCCGGAGCGACGTCACTTCGCAGGGCCAGTTCCACGCTCAGGTTGGGGTACCGGTCGAGGAGTCGCCCCACCGTGTCCGCACCGGCGGACATGCCGGCGTGGGCCCAGAGGACCCGGACCTTGGGGTCGAGGCGGAGCAGCTCCTCCACCGCCACGTCGTCCGTGTGGGCATGCAGGAAGATGCCGTGGCGGATCGCCAGCCGGACGAACCCGCGGACCACGGCAGAAGTCGCCTCGCCTGCGGCGAGGTGAAATTCCCCGATGCCTCGATAGACCCCCCGCTGGAGACGGGACTCCACGTAGGACAGGATCGAGACATCCCCCGTCCAGGTGCCCATGTCGTTGCGGGTGCGGTAGGGCCGCAGGATGGGGACGATGCGGTCCGGGGCCTTGTCGAACAGGCGAAGCGTGCCGTCATCCGGCGTGCTGGAGACCATGGCCCACCGGACCCCCGCCCGGTCGAGGATCGCCAGGGCCGCCTCCGGCGGGTACACGGACCAATCGGGCTGGCTGTAGTGGATGTGGGCGTCGAAGATCGGCAGGTCCTGAGGAAACCCGGGATCGGGAGAGACCACGGTCAGGAAGACCAGGAGCAGAGGGCGCCAGAAACGAGGCATGCCCAATCTATACCATCCAGATGAGTGTGTCGTCAATGCTCGCCTTGCACATCTTCGCCGGTCGGTTCCGCCGGCGCCGTCCATTCCGGATCCAGCCCCTGCGCCGGACGTGTGAGGGTTTGTCTTTCCGTGTGGATCGCCCGGGGGAGAGGCTTGACATCCGGGACGGCTTTGCGTAGGCTTCGCGCCGGTGCCGGCCGCCCTCTGGCCTCCCGAATTCCTCTCCGAAGCCGGTGCCGGCACGCGCGGGTCACACGCAAACCGTTTCCGACTCAAGCGAGGTCCCCATGTCCGGCGATATCAAGACGCTGCGTCACATGATCACGGTCTGGAACGCCTTTGCCACGCCGACCGTCATCCCCCCGCAGATGCTCCGGAACCTCGGCGACTACCTGGAGAACTTTTTGAAGTCGGGCGAGGGCGAGAAGTACCTTCGAACCCTCGGGTACGCGCGGGCCGAGGTCGCTGCCAAGAAGGGTTGAGGTCGGTTCGTTCGAGGGGTAAGTGGTAGGGAACCTAGTCCTCCCGAGCGATCTCCATGAACAGAACGCCTTGCGAGACCCGCCCCGCAAGGCGTTTCTCTTTCCCTGGGCCGGATGGCCCCTCCCAGTGGAATGGGCGGGGGAACGTTCCCCTCCCGGAGACGGGATCCTCGCGGATGTGAAGGAGGACGTTCGCTCAAAAGCAACTTCCTTGACCGGCTTGCTGAGGGGAAGTAGAAAAGTGCACGACACCCGTTCGGAGCCAAGGGCTTGATCTGCCCGGAGGGGCGATTCCGAAGGAGGTGAAACGGGAGTGGGCTTCTACATCCGGGAATGGGGACCCGGCGCTTTTGTCGCCTTACGATTCTGCCCGATTTCCCGGGGGAAGGGCTAAAGACTCTGTAATCCCTCAGCTCGCGCTGTCAAGCCCATAGCTTCTGCCGCATCTGACTCACCTCACCGCCCCGCCGAGCCGGCATGCCCCCCGGGCCTCAGGATTGACAACCGAATCCTTGCGTTTTACTTTTCATATAGTTTTCAGCGGATGCTGAAAGTCATATCCATGATGAAAGGCATTGACTAGCCTTTGATTTCACTGTAGACTGTATTTTCAGCGGGAGATGAAAATGACTACTACAGTGAAATTTGCTGAACAGCGATTGGTGGGAGAGGCGGAGAAGGCGCTTCGGGAGTGCCTGGAGCGGGTGCCCTTTCTCTCGATAAAGAGGATCCAGAGGGAGCCTCGTCTTGGAAGCGCATCCGCCGACATCGCACTCAGACTCAAGACACCCGATGGGGAGCAGGTGGTGCTGGTCGAGGTCAAGAGCAGCGGCCAGCCTCGGGTCGTGCGAGAGGCGGTAAACCAGCTCCTGCAGTACCGGTCCAAAGCTTCCGAAGCGTATGGCGTCCTCGTGGCGCCCTACATCTCACCGCAATCAGCTCGGATCTGCGTGGAGAATGGGATTGGGTATGTGGACTTGGCGGGGAACTGTCGGCTGGGCTTTCGTCAAGTGTATGTGGAGCGCGAGGGAAGACCCAATCCCGCCCCCCAGCGACGGGATCTCCGCTCCCTCTATTCTCCCAGGACGACCCGGGTGCTGCGCGTGCTCCTCCTAGACCCCAAGAAGACCTGGAAGCTGCAGCCATTGGCACAAGAGGCAGGGGTCAGTCTGGGGCAGGTCTATAACGTCAAGAAGCTCTTGGTTGATCGGGAATGGATCAGGACTGACGAGGAAGGGCTTCGCCTGGTGGAGCCCAGCCCACTGCTCACCGAGTGGTCGCAGAACTATACCTACCGCCGCAACGCGGCACGAGACTTCTACTCGCTCGATGCTCCGCCAGAGATTGAGAGCAAGTTGGCCACCGCATGCCGGGAACGGAGCGTTCAGTACGCGCTCACGGGATTCTCGGCGGCGGCGCGGCTGGCCCCGATGGTGCGGTACCAGCGGGTCACGGCCTACGTAAGCGGAGATTTCGGTGGTCTCGTGAAGACGCTCGGCCTGAAGGAGGTGCCGTCCGGCGCCAATGTGACCGTTCTGTCCCCCTATGATGATGGGGTATTCTACGGGGCGGCCGACATCAATGGCATCCAGATCGTCTCTCCCGTGCAAGCCTACCTGGACCTGGTCGGATACCGCGGTCGGGGCGAAGAGGCCGCCACCTTCTTGCTGGAACAGGTGATCCAACGCCAATGGTAGACACCCGCACGGACTATCCTCCAGACGAAGTGGCCGCGGCCCGTTCCGTGATGCTGGAACTGATTCGCCTCCTCGGGGAGTATCGCGACGACATGGTCATCGTGGGCGGATGGGTCCCGGAGTTGCTCATGCCCTCCGCCCAAACGAAACACATTGGGAGTACGGATGTGGATCTCGCCCTCGACCATCGGCGAATCACCGAGGCTGCCTATCAGACCATCCTGGAGCACCTGCTGCGGCATGGATATGTTGAGGGGGGGCAGCCCTTCATCTTCTTCCGCGAGGTCCCGGTGGGCGGTCGTACCATTACGGTGAAGGTGGACTTCCTGGCGGGGGAGTACGGCGGAGCAGGTGGACACCATCGCACTCAGCCAGTCCAGGACATGGCTGCCCGCAAAGCTCGCGGCTGTGACTTGGCCCTGGAGGTGAACACGCGGGTCAAGATCGAGGGAATGCTTCCCGGGGGTGGTATGGATGCGGCGGAGGTCCGCGTTGCCGGCGTCGTCCCATTCATCGTGATGAAGGGTATGGCCCTCCACGATCGGCTGAAGCCCAAAGACGCCTGGGACATCCATTTCTGCCTCGTCAACTATCCGGGCGGGCTCGATGCGTTGATCCGGGAGTTTCGTTCGCATCTGCAGCACGGGCTTGTCGTGGAAGGACTCCACAAGATCCGCGAGAAATTCCTCTCACCCGACCACGTCGGGCCACAGTCCGTGGCGGACTTCGAGGAACTGACCGACCAAGAGGCCCGAGAGTTGTTGCAGCGAGATGCCTTCGAGCGCGTGGGCTATCTGCTCGCACGGCTGGGGGCGGCATGAATCAGAAGCTGAAGGAAGTCTTCCGGGGTAAGGTGGTCAACAAGACTCATACGATCAACACGCGAAGGGGGACGGTCATGCAAATATGCAATTCACGCCGTCATGCGTAGCGCACTTACGTTGTTGAATGAGTGGAATATTTTCTGCATCTTCTTGCGAGCGGCGGCGCCTTCGACGTCAAGACACAATCCTCCCGGGATGCCGGCCCGGTCGACCCCGCACCCCCGCGCTGGCTAGCCGGCGAGCCAGCCCCCTCTCGCCGGTCCCTTCCCTGCGAGAGTGCCGAACTTCGGGAATTCCCGAACTCCCACACCTGCTGTGATCAGCCATCCGTGGTCTCATATTGCCCCATGCCGCCTCCCGTTTCTCCCGACGGTAGCCCAGCCCTTCGTCCAACCCCCAAGGGATACTCCACGAGGACCTTTCGGCCCTGGCAGTGCCGACAGCGCCTCTCCGTTGACCCCCGGCGACGACTCGGGTAGCATACGCCTCCTATGTACTTGCGTGCCGGCAGACGGGCCATCCTCCTCCTCGTCCTGGCCGTCGCGGGGGCGGCGACGGTCCTCTACTTCTGGAACCTTCCGCGTCCCCACGGGGCGGGGACGCCGGCTGTGCCAGGGGTCCCGCAGGGACGTGCCCTCTACGATGCGCACTGCGCGGTGTGCCACGGCCCGGCCGGGAAGGGCGACGGGCCCGGCGCCCGCGTGGTCCGCCAGCCGATGCGGGACTTCTCCGATCCGGCGGCCATGCGGGACCTGAAGGACCGCTTCCTCATCGAGATCACCAAGAAGGGCAGCTCGCAGTTCGGGCGCAGCAACGCCATGCCGGCCTGGAGTATGAAGCTCTCCGACGAGGAGATCCGCGCCGTGGTGGCGTATATCCGATCCCTGGCACCCCGGAACCCGCCCGCGTCATCCGGCAGAAAGGAAAAGCCCTGATCCCCTCCGCGCTCTCCCGCCGCCTGCTGCCCTTCGTCTACATCCTGTTCTTCCTCTCCGGCGCGACCGGCCTTCTCTACGAGGTGGTCTGGGCCCGGCTGCTGACCCAGATTTTCGGGAACACCACCCACGCCATCGCCACGGTCCTCTCGGCGTTCATGGCGGGATTGGCCCTGGGCAGCTACGTCTTCGGCCGCCTGGTGGATGCCGGCCGCAATGCGTTGCTGGCGTACGGCCTCCTGGAGGCGGGGGTGGGACTCTACGGTCTGCTGGTCCCCGCGCTCTTCGCGCTCACGCAACGCGCGTACACCCACCTGTACGGCCTGGTGGAGGTCTCCTTCGCCGCCTTCAGCGTCGTCCTGTTTCTCCTGGCGTTTGTCGTGATCGTCATCCCCACGGCGCTCATGGGCGCCACGCTGCCGGTGCTCAGTCGGTTCTGCGTGACCCAGTTCTCTTCCCTGGGCCGGCGCGTGGGGGACCTGTACGCCGTCAACACGCTGGGGGCGGTGGTGGGCTGCGCCCTCACCGGGTTCTACTTCATCTCCCACCTGGGGCTCCGCGGGACGGTCCGGCTGGGCGCGAGCGTGAACGTGACCATTGCCGTCCTCATCGTCGTCACGGTGGCTGCGCTCCACGGGAGGGATGTCACCCCGGAAGAGGTCGGGGGCGAGGCAGCGGCCGCTCCGGAGGCCGCGCCGAGTCGGTCCCGACTGGACGTGGTGCTGCTCCTAGCGTTCGCCCTGTCGGGGCTGGCGGCCATGGTGTACGAGAACGCCTGGACGCGGGCCCTCACCCTGGTCATCGGCATGTCCACCTACTCCTTCTCCGTGATGCTCACCACATTCCTGGTGGGCCTGGGCCTGGGGAGCCTGCTGTACGCCCGCTGGTGGGGGGCGCGGCAGATCGGGATGGCGGGGTTCGGGGTCCTGCAACTGCTGATCGCCCTCTCGGCCCTGGCCTCGATCCCGCTCTTCGAGCGGCTCCCCTTGCTGTTCCTTCGCCTGCGCCTCGGCTTCGGCGACTCGTTCACGCAGTTCCTCACCATCCAGATGCTGCTGTCCGCCCTGGTGATGATCGTGCCGACGCTGCTCCTGGGGGCCACCTTTCCCGTGGTCGCCCGCATCTACACCCGGAACCTCAGCGTGGTGGGCAGGAGCGTGGGGACCGCCTATGCCAGCAACACGCTGGGGGCCATCGCGGGGGCGTTCCTGGGCGGGTTCCTCTTCATCCCGGTCATCGGCATCCAGTACAGCATTGCCCTGGCGGTGGCGGTGAACGCCGTCGTGGGCGTCCTGCTGGTGGCCGTGGATTCCGGCGTGCGCCCGGCGCGGCGGCTGCTGGCCGCGGGGGCCATGCTGGCGGTCTCGGCATCGGCGTTCCTGGGGTTCGGGACCTGGAACAAGGGGGTCATGACCAGCGGCGTCACCATCTACGCCCACAACTACGCGGGCCTGCCCACGGACGCCTTGCGGCGGGAGTGGATGACGCGGGACGACCTGCTGTATTACCGGGAGGGGCTCACCGCCACCATCAGCGTCCATCGCTCGACCGGATCCGATTACCTTTACGAGAAGATCAACGGCAAGGTGGACGCCTCCTTCGGCGACACGCCGACCCAGCTCATGGTGGGATACCTGCCCATGCTGCTCAACCCTGAGGCCAAGCGCGTGCTGGTCATCGGCATGGGAAGCGGCATGACGGCCAAGGCCGTGGCGGCCTTCCCGGTGGAGCAACTGGAGGTGGCGGAGATCGAGCCGGCCGTGATCGAGGGGGCGCGATTCTTCGCCGAGAAGAACGGCCGCATTCACGACGATCCCCGGGTGCGCTTCATCCACGCCGACGGGCGCAACTACCTGCTGGCGGTGCACCAGCCATACGACGTGATCATCTCGGAGCCATCCAACCCGTGGATCGCCGGCATCGGGAACCTGTTCACGCGGGAGTACTACCAGTTGGCGCGGGCCAGCCTGACGGAAGGCGGGGTCTTCGGGCAGTGGATGCAGACCTACGCCATGGCGCCCGAGGATCTCCGGATGGTCTACCGCACCTTCGCCGAGGTCTTTCCCGACGTCTCCCTCTGGGCCGTCAATGACAGCGACATGCTGCTCATCGGGACCACGCAGAAACAGCGGCTGCGTTCCGCCGACCTGCGGGCGGCCCTGGCGGGGCGGCCCGCGGCGCAGCAGGATCTGCGCGACCTGGGCTTCGTGGACGCCACCAGCCTCTTCGCCATGTACCTGATGCCCAAGGCGACCCTCCTCACGATGGCGGGCGAGGCCGAGGTCAACCTGGATGATGTGCCCCGGCTCGAGTTCTCGGCGCCGCGCAACCTGGGCCGGGAGACGACGACCTTGAACATGCGTCTGACCCAAGGCTTCGTGGTCCGGCCGGACGTAGAGGACGCCGATCCAGAGCGGGATCCCACCGGGCGCGTGGCCCTGGCCCTGGCCCATGGGTACCGGGCGACGCGGGACCGCACGCAGGCCCTGGACTGGGTCGAGCGGGCCCTCCGCGTTGCGCCGGGGGACTTGGAGGCGCGGCTGCTTCGCGCCCGGCTCCTGGCGGAGGAGGGGCGCTCCGCCGCCTCCGCAGAGGAGCTTCTGAAGGTCGTGGCGGGATGGGGCCCGCGGCTGGACGCGGCGGTGGAGGTGGCCAGGAGCCTGGAGACCGAGGACGCCATCCGCGTCCTGCGGCGCATCCGGCAGCGGGCCCCCCATCTCATCGAGGCCCGGGTGGCGCTGGCCGAGGCGCTACAGCGGGGGGGCTACTCCCAGCAGGCGGAGCGCGAATACCGGGAGATCCAGCGGGATCGCCCGCAGGATCGCCGCATCTTCTACGGCCTGGGGCGAAGCCTGCTGGCCCAGGGCGCCTACGACCGGGCCCTGGCGGCCTTGGAGGAGGCGGCGAGACTGGGTGAGACCAGCGGGGAATTCCAGGCGGACCGGGGAGAGGCCCTGATGTGGCTCGGGCGCTACCGGGAGGCCGTGGCGGCCTACCGCCTGGCCCTGCGGAGCAATGTGGAACAGGTGACCTGGCGCCTCAACCTGGGCATCTCGGTGGCGCAGCTCGGTCCCGCCGAGCGGGACGAGGCGGAGCAGCGGTTCCGCGAGGTCCTGGCCATGGACCCGGCCAACACCCGCGCGTGGGAAGAGCTCCGGAAGCTCGGCAAGCGGTTCTGAGCGGGTCGGGCGGCATCGCGGTCACGGTGCGGCGGCTCTTCCTTTTCTCTTGATGACCCGGAGGACATCCCGTACAATCCCGCCGCTTCCGGGATGGGAAAGACATCATGTCGTGGTTGTGGGATGGCGGCGGGGACCAGGTTGACTTCATCACCGATGACTTGGCGGTGGCGAGTCTCGAGGCGGCGTGGGACCTCCAGACGCTGATCCGCCACGGCATCCGCGCGATCGTGGATGCCAGCAACCGCGAGGGGAACCCCCGCTATCCCGGCATCCGCTACCACGAGGTCCGGATCGCCGATCCGGACGAGCGCCTGCCCGAATTCCTTCCCGGCGTCGTGGCGTTCATTGACGAGGCGCGAGAGCGCGGGCCGGTCCTGCTGCACTGCGTGGCAGGGGTCTCTCGCTCGCCGGCGCTGGCGATCTGCTATCTGCACGAGCGGCACGGCCTGTCCCTGCTGGCGGCGATGCGGCACGTTCGTTCCCGCCGGATGCAGGCCGATCCAAATCCGCTGTTCCTCCGCATGATCCAGGACTACTACCGGGCCCGCACCGGGGTCGCGGGGGGCGACCGGGAGCGCGTGTGAGATGCCCCTCGCGAGGGCGAACGGGATCCGCCTGTTCTACGACGAGGCCGGCGCCGGCCGTTCCGTGATCTTCGTGCATGCCTACCCCATGGGGCGGCGGCAACATCGCCTTGCACTTCGCCCTCACCCATCCGGCCCTGATTGCGGGCGTGGCGATCTGCGATACGGGAGCCGGCTCCGACGATCCCGCGCAGTTCCGGGCGGTCACAGAGGGCTGGGCGCGCGCGGCGGAGGTCGGCGGCACCGCGGGGTTCACCGCCATGATCCTTCATGCATCGCGCCCTCGGAGTTCATGGCGGAGAGGACCCCGAAGGCCGAGCTCACCGTGATAGCGGGCTGCGGGCACTTCAACAACCTGGAGCGGCCCGCCGAGTTCAATCGGGTATTGGAAACCTTTTTCCGGAAGATCGGGTGGGAGGCCTGAGCCGGCTGTGAGCCTCGAGCCGATGGAAGACTACTTCCGCGACCGGGTGAAGATCGAGACGCGGGATGACAAGCAGATGCGGGCCAGCGTGACCTTCACGCCGGATCTCCAGGGCCCCCCGGGGGCCGGGCACGGCGGTGGCGTGGCCGCCATGCTCTTGGAGCTGGTGCGCCTGTTCCGGGACGAGCGCGGGGGCGCGGTCAGCGTACCGCGGCCGGTCCGGATCGAGGCGACCCTGCATCGTGAGGCGCCGCTCGAGGTCCCGCTCGAGGCCGAGGTGGTGGCGGTAAACGGCGGCTGGCACAGCCGCCTCCTGCGGGGGGAGCGTCCCATCGCCGAGGCCGAGGTGCGTCCGATGGAGGGGCCGCTCCTGCCCATTCCGCCCGAGGTGCGGCGGGACTGGGAGGCCACCCGCGGGCAATCCCACGAGGTTCCCGGCTACGCGTTCTGCCTGGCCTGCGGCCTGCGCAACACCCGAGGCGTCCAAGTCCGGTTCGACTACAACGACGCTCTGGTGTGGAAGCGGCTGGTTCCCCAGGCCCACTTCCGTTGCGACGACGGTACGCTGTATCCGGGTTTCCTCTGCATCGTGTGCGATGAGATCGGCTGGTGGCTGGGGGCCCTGCGCCAGGGCGAGTGCGGCCTGTCCAACCGCGTGACGGTGTGCCTGGGAGAGCCCGTCCTCCACGGCGTGCCCTTGCTGGTCCTGGGTCACCGGTCGGCGGTGCGAACGTCGGATCCCAAGGGGAGGATCTGGCAGACGCAGGCCAGCGTCTTCACCCCGGACTGGCGGCCGGTGGCCACCTGCGAGGTCCAGTTCGCCGGCAGCCGCGCCTTCACCAAGATGATGCTCCCAGGCTTCGTTCCGGGCGAGGATCGGGCCGCGGTGCGCAGGGTGTTCCCGAGCTACGCGGATCCGTGGGAGACACCCGGGACAGCCGGCCCGTCCTGATCCTGCCGGAGGATCCTGCCCGCCCTGGCGCTCCTGATCTGGCTCCTGGCGTGGTGGTGGCCCACGGGGCCGGTCCGCCGCTTCCCGATCTGACCGGGTCCCGGCCGACACCCAGGAGGAATCGGAGAGACCGCGGGCTCTAGGCGCAGCCCCCGCGGATCTTGGGGACGATCAGCACCTGGTCGCCGTCGGCCAGGCGACGGGTCTTCTCCACGGTGGCGCCGTTGACCCGCACGTCCATCTTGCCGTTCACGCCCAGCTCCTGCAGCAGGCTGCCGAGGGAGAGGGGCTCCTCCCGCACGAAGTTGGTCACGCCCTTGCCCATGGTCACCACCTTCACCGTGATCGCGCTCTTCTTGTCCAGCGTGGCGGGACTCATGCCTTCTCCTCCTTCCACCTCCGGGTTCCCCGTCCCAGGGGACGGGGTCCCGGAATTCGGCGCCGCCAGTCGGCCGGGTTCACGGTCTTGAGAAAGTCGATCAGCACCTCCGTGGCCGCCACGAACTGGTATTCCCCCAGCAGCTTGGCGACCCCCTCGCGGACGGTGCCCAGGCGGGGCCGCCCCTGGTGGACGTGCGGATGGTCGTAGAGGCCGATCCGGTCCGTGAGGTTCAGGATGCGCACGTCGCCGTTGAAATGGAGATCGAGCTGGAAGCGCCCGAGGCAATATCGCCGTCCCCCGTGCTCCATCAGGATGGGAGCGGTGATGAGGCTGATCCGACCGTCCTGGATGCGGGCCTCGCAGACCTCGGGCAGGGCCTGGAGAGACTCCAGTTCCCTCCCGCTGGATTCCGGCTGGTCCCGCTCTCCGTGCAGGAGGCGCAGCCGCCGGCGACCCTCTGTCAGACGCCGGGTGTCCGCGGCGATCCGGCGCGCAACCTCCTCGACGCCGTCCTCCAGGAAACCGATCTCGGCCTGGAGGAAGCGGATCTCCTCCGCCACGCGCTCCTGGCAGGCCCGGACGTAGGCCTCCCGGGCCTCGCGGCGGAGCGTCACCTGCCGGGCGTGGACCAGTGCCTCGGTCTCTTCCCGCAGGATTCGCAGCCGATCCTCCAGGCGATCCGCCTGGAGATCTTCCCGCACCGTCAGCGCAGGCAGCACATGCGGCAGGCCCAGATCCAGGTGGCGCCGCAAGAGGACCGGGATCCAGGTGGCCTGCTGGCCCAGCAGATCGAAGAGGCAGTACAGGTTCGTCCCGAGGGTTTCGCCCACGGCGTGTGCGTCCCCATCCAGCAGGGGGCGGCCGCGGCCCAGCTGTGTCCCCTGCGCCAGCGCCCGGTTGGCGGCGTCCGAGAGCGGGATGTCATGCGCGAACGGCAGAGGGAATATCGAGGAGCGTGGCATAGCGCCAGAGGACTGCCTGGATCAGTTCACCATGCGGGAAGCCGGCGGGCGCACCTGGCGCGGTCTTGGTCGGCTCCACCCAGAGGGGAGCCGCGGCAGGCGGGGTCTGCCCGCGGCGAAAGCGGGAGAACGTTCCCAGGGGCACAGTCCACCACGCGACGGAAGGAGATGTTCCGGCGTTCCGGGGACCGAGGCTCGACGTGTGGTCCCTGCGGTGTCATTTGTCCATCGTCTTACTCGGCCGGGTCATCCTCCAGCGGTTTGCGACCCGCGAATCCCTCTTCCAGGCCGTGCCAGTAGCGGATCTCGGGCTCGCCGAGGCGCCAGCAGAGATACACCTGCCCGCGTCCTCGCCGGGCCAGGAAATCCACCAGCCCCTGGTCCAGGTCCTTGACCACGCACCCCCGGGATTCGATCTCCCGCACGCCCTCGTGGATCTCGGCGAGCAACCGCGCGCTCTCCGTCTTGGCCTGGGCGATGCCGCTTCCGGGCAAGGCGCCCCCGTCGCGGCTGGCCCGGGCGCGAAATTCTCCCAGCACCTGCTGGTGCCCGCGGAGTTCCTGCCGCGTGGCCACGAGGCAGCGCACCAGGGCTTCGATGGTGGGGAGCAGACTGTTGGCTTCCTCGAGGCTGAAGAACCTGGGCGGCACGGGCGCTCGTCCCGAGTCAGGGGTGAGGGAGGGGAGGATCGAAGACGCAGCTCAGGGTCTCCAGGATCGTCCGCGCGGCGAGCAGGGCCGTACGCCGGGAGGCGTCGAGGTAGGGATTCACCTCGACCAGGTCCATCCCCCGGAGGCGGAGGCGGGCCGTCAGCGTCGTGAGCAAGCGGGCCACCTCGCGGAACTGGAGGCCCCCCGGCTCCGCGAAGCCGGTGCCGGGGGCGACGGCCGGGTCGAAGGCGTCGATGTCCAGGGTGAGGTAGGCATCCCCCGTGAGGTCGGCCCACCAGTCGTGTCCCGGCCGCTCCAAGACCTGGGCCGTGGTCACGATGCGGTTCCCCATTCCCCGCGCCGCTACGTAATCCGCGGCGCTGGACACGATGCTGCGGATGCCGACCTGCGTGAGGCTCACCACGTGGGACAGCTCGCGGGCGCGGCGCATGGGGCTGGCGTGGGTCCCGGGTGCGCCGCCCAGCCGATCCACGAAATCCATGTGGGCGTCGATCTGCACCAGGTGGATCGGCGTGTCCGAAAAGGCCGGGAGAATGGCGGCCGTCACGCTGTGGTCCCCGCCCAGGCAGACGGGGAAGATCCTGCGGGACAAGAGGGCGGCCACCGCCTCGGCGATCCGCTTGGCGTTCTCCTCGAGCAGCGTGGGGACGATCTCCACGTCGCCGGCGTCGCGCATCTCCAGGTCGGCCAACATGGGCCGATCCCGCTCGGGGTCGTAGTAGCCCCGCCCGCGCTTGTAATAGGGGAACTGGGTCGAGGCCTCGCGAATCGTCCGGGGGCCGTAGCGGGCGCCTGGATGCTGCGTCGTGCCCTCGTCGGTGGGGATGCCGAGGATCGCGGCGTGCGGGGCCGGGGCCTCGGCCGGGTCGTAGCAGGGTATCTTGGCGAAGGTGGCAATACCGGTGAAGGGCAGGGTCATGCTCGGACCTCCGTCCGCAGGCGGGCGAGGAGGGCGTCCTTGAGGTCCTCGCGGTTCCGCTCGGTGAGTCGGTACAACTCCACCGTGGGGCGTCGCTTCAGCGCGTCGAGCCACGGGTGCGGCGCCTGGAGGATCGTGCCCAGGAGGGGCTTCTTCGAGGCGAGCGCCCCCTCCAGTGCCTGGATGAACCGGGGGGAGCAGAGTTCCATCTTGCCGATCTCATCCACCACGATCAGATCGGCCTCGCTGGTCGCCGCCTCCAGGGCAGCCACGCCCACGTCCTCGAAGGTCGGCACATCCACGTGGTAGCGGCCGACCCTGGGCCCCTTCACCGCCTTGACGTGGGCCAGGATTCCGGCCCGCCCGTCCAGAGCGCTCACCTGGAATCCGACACGCTCGCCGCCATCGCGGATCTCTTCCGTGACGAAGCCGCCGGCGCGGACGGGCAGCTCCGCGATCACGGCGCGGATCACCGTGGTCTTTCCCGAGCCCGGCGCACCCGTGATCAGGAGGGTGGTGCCCATGACCCTGCCATTCAACGCAGATGCTTCACCGCCAAGCCGCCAAGGTCGCCTACGCCCTTAAGCAACCGCGGATGAACGCTGATATCCCCGGCATATTCCCCTTGGAAATCTGCGTAATCTGTCCGCCTGTGGCGGACCAGGGCTCCATCTGCGGTTAGAGCCGGCCTTGGCGTTCCGGGTACCCAGCCGTAGCGCTGGGTGGACTTGGCGGTTCAACCCCAGTATCCGACGGCCCGTCAGCGGGGCAAACTGCACAGCGCGGCAGTGAACAGGATCGTGACCAGCAGGGCGAATCCCAAGACCAGGTGCCGGACCGCGGTGGCCCGCGAGGGCGCTGCCCGGGCGCCCTCCGGCTGGGCGTCCGGACCGGCTTCCGGCTCCGTCATTTCACCTGGGGCTCGAGGACCCGGATGTTATGGGTGGCGGCGGCAGCTTTCGGATCCTGCGGGGCGGACTGCTGGAACAGCCGGAACTCCTCCAGGGCGAGCTGGAGCAGGGCGCGCTTCTCCTCCACGCGGCTGAGTTGGGCCTTCTGGACGTACGCCACGCCCAGGTGATAATGGGCGTCCGCCTGGGTCGGGCGGAGCTCCACGGCCCTGCGGTAGGCCGCCACCTTCTCATCCACCAGGGCCCGGATCTTGTCCCCCACCATCACCCCCAGGTTGTAGGAGGCGTCGGCGTCGTCGGGGCGCAGGCCGATGGCCTCGCGAAACGCCTCGATGGCCTGGTCGGTCTCGCCGGCGTCGGCATGGGCCAGCCCCAACTGGAAGCGGATCGAGGCGTCCCCGGGGGCCAGGCGGACCGCCTCGCGGAAATGGGTCGCGGAGGTCTGGGGCTGCCTGGCCTTCCGGTACAGATCGCCCAGGGCCACGTGGAGCTGGGGATCGTCCGGCTTCTTGGGGAGGACCCGGGTCAGCTCGGCGATGGCGCGCGGCAGGCCCCCGGTGGCCCGATAGGCCAGTCCGAGACCCAGGCGCGCCTCCAGGTGCTCCGGCGAAAGCTCCAGTGCGCGCGTGAAAGCCTCCACGGCCTGCGCGGGCTGGCGGAGTTCGAGGAGCGTGATCCCCAGGTTGTGGTGGGCCTCGACCAGGGCTGGGTTCAGCCGGATCGCCTGGCGGAACTGGTAGAGGGCGTATTCCAGGTCCCGCCGCTGGAGCGCGCCGACCCCCGCGTTATAGCGCTGGAGCGCCTCCTGCGTGCGGGGGTCCGGTGCCGGTGACGTGGTCGATGGCGGGACCGGTGCCGACGGCGGCGCTGTCTGATCAGCCGCCACCGCGCTTGCAGCGGTGGCCAGGAGCGCGGCCAGGACGATTGCGGCGGCCGTCATGGTCGGCCGTCCCGCGGCGGCCGGACGAAGGCCTTCTCCGTCGCCAGGATGGGCACGTTCTCGCGGAGCGCGAGGGCGATGGCGTCGCTGGGGCGCGAGTCGAGGATCACCTCCTGCCCCTGGGCGTCCAGGATCAGGCTGGCGAAGTAAGTGTTGTCGCGCATCTCCGTGATGATCACGCGCTTGACCTTGGCCTTGAGGCGGTGGATCGTCTCCAGCATCAGGTCGTGGGTGTAGGGGCGGGGCAGGCGCATCCCCTGGAGGGGGAGGATGATTCCCTGGGCCTCGAAGGGCCCGATGAACATGGAGAGCTCGCGCTTGTCCTGCTTGCCCCGGAGGTAGACGAGCGGTTGGCCGGAGGCCGGATCGGGGGCGACGCCCAGCACCTCCATCTCGTAGAGTTTCCCGGCGGCATCCTGCGGCTCGGCCGTCCATCCCGGCGTGGAGGAAACCAGAACGCTTGCGAGCAGTGCCGCCGCCAGAACTCCCCCCGCGCGAACCATCTTTCGACTCCTCAGGCGACTCCTCAGGCCATCGCCTCGGCCCCCGCTCCGCACGGTTCCAGGCGCGGAGCCGCCTAGAAGAACTTCACCTGGACCGGCTCGCCCTTCTCCACCAGGTCCACGTTGGCCGGGATCTCGATGTAGCCCTCGGCGTCGGCCATGGAGGTGATGGCCCCCGATTCCTTGAAGGCCGGGACCACCTCGCCCCCCTCGACCCGCACGGGCAGGTACTGGTGCCGCCCGATGGTGGAGGTGTAGCGGCGGGACATGGGGAGTCGGACGCCGCTCGTCCGCGGCTCGAAGAGGCGCGCCAACTTCCGCAGGACCGGGACCAAGAGGCCGTACCCGTTGGTGAGACAGGAGGTGGGGTAGCCGGGCATGCCCAGAACCAGCTTCCCCTGGATGACGCCGCACAGGGTCGGCTTCCCCGGCTTGACCGCGATGCCGTGAAACTTCACCTCCCCCAGGCTCTCCACCGCCTCCACCATCACGTCCCGCTCGCCCACGGAGCTGCCGCCGGAGAGGACGGTCAGGTCGCAGGCCAGCGCCTCGCAGAGGGTGCGGCGCACGTCCTCCAGCGTGTCCTTCATGATGGGGAACAGGCGCGGGATGCCCCCCCTCTCCTGGATCAGGGCGGCCAACGTGTAGGAGTTGATGTCGTAGACCTTCCCCGGCTCCAGGGGATCGCCGGGAGTCACGATCTCGTTTCCCGAGGGGATCACCGCCACGGTGGGCTTGGCGAAGACGGGGACCTGAGTGATGCCCAGGGCCGCCAGGACGCCGATCTTGCTGGGGTCCAGGCGGGTTCCGGCCGACAGGACCTCCCGCCCGGCCTGTATGTCCTCGCCCTGGGGCGAGACGTTCTGGCGGGGGTAGACCGGCTTGTAGATCTTCACCTTCTCGGCCTGGCCCGAGTCGCCCTCCAGCTCCGTGTCCTCGACCTGGACCACCGCATCCACCCCCTTGGGGATGGGCGAGCCCGTGGCCACCTGGATGCAGGTCCCCCGGGTGACCTCGCGCTCTGCGATGTCGGCGGCGTGGATCACCTCGACCAGGTGGAGCCGGACCGGGGTGAAGTTCCCCGCCCCGAAGGTGTCCTCGGCGATCACGGCGTAGCCGTCCATGGCCGCCCGCGGGAACGGCGGGACGGACATGCTCGCCACGATGGGCTCGGCGAGGACCCGGCCGGTGGCCTCCAGCAGGCCGACCTGTTCCCGGCGAGTGATGGGCGTGACGCAGTCCAGCAGGATGCGCATCCCATCCTCCAGGGAGATGAAGGCCTTCATGGGCTTCATGGCCATGGCACGTCTCCGAAAGACACAACGGCCCCGGGCACATGCGCCCGGGGCCAGGTCGGAACTTCCCGTCGCGGGCCCGCCGCCCTCGCGGGCGTCCGGCCGTTCCGCCGGGCGGGCTCGGTTGGCTACTGGGGATTGATGCAGCGGACCAGCCGCCAGCCGTTCATCAGGTTGACCCGGTACAGTTGCTCCGGGGCCAGGGACACCCGCTCCAGGAGCGGCTTCAACTTCAGGTCGGTCTTGAACCCGATCCGGGTGCAGAGCGGGGCCAGCATCTCCTCCACGGCGCCGATGACCGGGTTCTCGCTCTTGAAGTGATTGAGGATCACCAGGTGCCCGCTGGGCTTGCACACGCGGCGCATCTCCATGAGGGTCTTCACCGGGTCCGGCACGGCGCTGATCACGTACGTCGCCACGACGTGGTCGAAGCTGTCGTTGGGAAACTCGAGGTTGGAACCGTCCATCACCCCCAGGGACACGTGGGTGAGCCCCAGCGCCTGGACGCGCTCCCTGGCCTTCCGGAGCATCTCCTCAGAAATGTCGATGCCCGTCACCTTGCAGTGGCTTGGGTACAGGGGCAGGTTCAGCCCCGTTCCGACGCCGACTTCCAGCACGTGGTCGCCTGGGTTGATCTCCAGAAGATTGATGGCTGCCACCCGACCGGGATGAAAGATCTTATCAAATAGGAAGTCGTAAACCGGCGACAGGATAGCGTAGGCCCGCTTGATCGTCCGGTAATCCATCGCGCGCGAATCGCCTCCTTCCCCTGTGAATCCTGCCCTTCTCTCAGCCTCCGACCCGACCACCTCCCGGAGGAAGGGAATTATATCCCAATCCTCTGCCATGCAATAGGATTTTTTCCTCGAAGCGGACGGGCATCCTCACGGCCCGGCCCTGGTAGTCGCGGTACAGGAGATACCCGTGCATCCGCCCGAATTCAAAGAGGCGGCGCGTCAGGTCCACGTCCGATTTGCAGTACTCGATGATCCGATCCACCTCGCCGGCCTTCCACCAGCGGAGGCTCTGCAGGCCGTCCGCCAGCTTGGGCGCGCCCAGGGTCTCCTGCGCCAGGTGGTTCAGGCTCAGGCGGAAGCCCAGGCTGGCCTGGACCTCCTCCAGGATGTCCAGGGCCGGCAGCGCCCTGTAGTCCAGGTCGCGGTAGCCCCGCAGGACCCCGAAATCGAAGCGGCGCAGGTTGAAGCCGATGATGCAGGCCGCGGCAGTGAGGTCCGCCAGCAGGTCCTCCACGTCCGCCTCGGTGTAGACCCGCATCTCCCCGGTCTCGAGATCTTGGGTCACGGCCACGGCCAGGCCCATCCGGTCGCAGTTGTCCCAGCCCCCCACCTCCTCGGCGCTCCGCTGCGTTTCGATGTCGAGGACGAGGATTCTGGGAACTTTCACGGGGGACACGCCGGAGCCGACCCCATGCACGAGGGGCGTGGCGGAGGCCGTGGGCAGGGCCGGGCGCGAGGCAGTTGCGACCGCGACCTGCTCCGGAATCTCCATGAGGCCCAGGAGACCCTGCAGGGTGAGCATGGCCGCCGCCTTGTCCAGCGGCTTGTTGCCCGAGCCGCACTTGGGCGAGTGGATGCAGGACGGGCAGCCGGCCTCGCACGGGCAGTCCTGGAGCAGGCGGAGGGTGTGGGCCATGAGATCCTCCAGCACCCGGTAGCACCGCTCCGCCAGGCCGATCCCCTCGGGATAGCCGTCATAGAGGAAGATGGCCGGCCGCCCCACCTGCGGGTGGAAGCTGTAGGAGATGCCGCCCACGTCGCCCCGGTCGCACAGGGCGAAGAGGGGGAAGAGGCCGATCATGGCATGCTCGACCGCATGAATGCCGCCCATGAAGTGGAGTCCCCCGGGCGCCGCATGCTTCACGTGATCGCGGAGCGGCTCGGGCACCTCGAACCAGAGCCCCTGGGTCTCGAAGGTGTGGGGCGGCAGATCGAGGGGATAGCTGCCGATCCGGTCCTGGCCGAAGACCCGCCGCTTCTCGAAGCCGGTCACCCGCTCGGTCACCTTCAGCCGTCCGAGGCGCGCCACGGTCCGCCCGACCTGGCGGAACTCCTGGCAGTGCAGGATCTCCGTCTCCTTCTCGCCGGTGGTCTGGGTGTAGTAGTCCACCTCCACCGGGCGGGCCCGTACTTTCCGCTGGGCCAGGTCCAGCGCGGTCACCTCGAACTGGCGCCCCTGATGCAGGTACACGGCGCCCGGGTGGCACTCGTGGACGGCGCGGAAGCCGTCCACGCTGCCGATCGTCTTCCCGGCCGGATCCAGGATGGCGAAGGGCTCCCCGACGGAGCGGATGTTGATCTCCCGCGCCGGGTTCCGGCGCCGGGCGTACCACTCGCGCCCGTCGGCGCTCTGCATCAGGCGGCGCTCGGCCTGGAGCTCGGCGATCCGTTCCGGCAGGCCGGCCCCGTACAGGGCCTGGTCGGCCGGAGTGAGGGGCGCCTCGGCCGCGGCCGCCACCAGGTGGTCCAGCAGGATGCGACGGTTACCGGGGTCGATGACGGCCGCCTCGGGGACGCGGGCGAAGAAGTCGCGGGGATGGCGCATGAAATACTGGTCCAGGGCGTCGGGCAGGGCGATGAGGATGATCAGGGCCTCCTGGCCGGCGCGCCCCACGCGGCCGCCGCGCTGCCAGGTGCTGGCGATGCTGCCGGGGTAGCCGACCAGCAGGCACGCGTCCAGTCCCCCGACGTCGATCCCCAGCTCCAGGGCCGACGTGGACACCACGCCCAGCAACCGTTCCTGGAACAGGCCCCGCTCGATGGCCCGCCGCTCCTCGGGCCGGTAGCCGGCGCGGTAGGCGCGGATCCGGTCCTTGAGGTGGGGCGCGGCCTGGTGGGCCCACATGGTGATCAGCTCGGCGATCTTGCGCGCCTTGGCGAACGCGATGGTCTTGAGTCCGCCCTGGATGCAGTGGAGGAGCAGGTCGGTGGCCTCGCCGTAGGGGCTTCCGGTCGGATTCACGAAGACGAAGCGCTTGCGCCGGGCCGGGGAGCCGTCGTCGTCCACCCGGACGAAGTCGCGCAGGGCCAGGGTGCCGGCGAACTCCGCCGGGTTGCTGATGGTGGCGGAGCAGGCGACGAAGCGCGGCCGGCTCCCGTAGAAGGCCGTCACGCGATGCAGCCGGCGCAGCACGTGGGCGATGTGGGAGCCGAAGACGCCCTTGTAGGTGTGCAGCTCGTCCAGGACCACGAAGCGGAGCTGTTCCCAGAAGAGCTTCCAGCCGGCATGATGGGGGAGCAGGGACAGATGCAGCATGTCCGGGTTGCTGATCAGGATGTGGGGGACCTGCTCGCGCAGTTGGGCGCGGCGGTGGGCCGGCGTGTCGCCGTCCAGGATCTCGGCCCGGATGCCCGAGCCCCAGGGGATCAGTTGCTGGAGGGATTTGAGTTGGTCCTGCTCCAGCGCTTTGGTGGGAAACAGGAAGAGGGCGCGCGCCTCGGGATCGGCGAGGAGCGTCTCCAGGACCGGCAACTGGTAGGCGAGGCTCTTGCCCGAGGCGGTCCCGGTGACGACCAGGACGTCCCGGCCGGCCCGGGCGTGCGCCAGCGCTTCGACCTGGTGGGTGTACAGCCGGCCGATGCGCTGGGCGTTGAGGGCGTCCTGGATCGCGGGGGGGAGCGGCGGGTCAGGATCGGCGTACCGGGGCTGCCGGGCGGGGACCACCTCGACGTGGACCAGGTGCCCGCGGCGGGCCTGGCGCGGGAGGAGGTTCCGGAGGAAGTCGTCCAGCGCCTCCACGTTCCCGGCGTCGGGCCCGGCCTCGGGGGCAAGGCGCGCCGGCGGGTGCGTCACGCCCGCTCCAGGCGCACCCGCGTCCCGGAGGCGACACTCTTGTAGGCGGTGGCGTCCCCCTGGATCCGGCCGATGATGTTCACGGCGCTGGCCGCGCGGGGTCGGTCGTCGGTGCTGGCGGGGGTCCGGCCGAAGAAGATGCAGAAGGCGGTCCCCGGCGGCCAGTAGCCCAGCTCACCCACGGCCACGATCTCGCGCGCGTCACGCTCCTGCTTGGCCTCCACCGGGATGGAGAAGTAGATCTCCTCGCCCCAGGTGTTGCCGCGGCCCTCGATGGGGAGGGCCTCCCAGATCTTGGTGGCGGTCGGCGAGTCGTTCAGGACCGCCTCGGCACTGACCTTCCCGGCCGTGATCTGGATCTTGCGTTCCGTCGTCATGGATGAGTCCTCCTGGAAGAAGTCCCAGGCGCAATCTAACGCAATCGAGGAAGAGGGTCAAGCCGGAGCTGTGCGCCCCGGCGAGGGGCGGGAGCATCTCCGGCGGGGCGTGCGACTTGCAGAAAACCCTCGACGACACCGACGGGCTGTGGCTATACTCTAGCTGAAGTGGGGCTTGGTTCCGGAGAGATCCGGGTCGAGGGAACGGCGATGGAAGTCTCGTGGGAAAAGGCAGAGGTGAGTTGTCCGAACTGCCTCGAGATCCTCGTGTTGCGTCCGGGCCTGGAAGAGATCTGGTGCCAGCGATGCGAGGTGGGCTACGACGTGATGGAAAGCCGCAACCCCAAGGACCCGGAGCGGACCGTCCTGGTTCTCTCGAAGAAGCGGGGGACACCGGGACGAACGTAGAACCGTTCGCCGCCGCGCCCATGACCCCGGCCCTCCGCCGGGGTCTCGTGTTTGTGGAGGCGAACAAGGGACCGGAGGACAAATCTATCCGCAGATTTCGCAGATTACGCAGATTTCACTCTGGGAACACGTCCGGAAAAATCTGTGTAATCTGCGTAATCTGTGGATAAGGTAAGTCTCTCAGGGCTCTACCGTTTCCTCGGGCCGCCGAGGAGCTGCTGCAAGGCGCCCCCCATCCCCTTGGCGGCCTCGCCCGCCGCCTCCAATCCTTTCTGCCCGAGGGTCCCCACGCCCTCGGCCACCCCCCGGATGCTCACCCCGAGATTTTCCGCCAGGCCGGTCGCCAGGCGCGTGGCAAAGGCCTCGTTGAGGGCGAACCGCGGGTTGTTGATGTCCCCCTCGAGGATGAAGTTGATGGCGATCTTGTTCTCCCGGTTCTTCAGGAAGTTGACCACGGCCGCGCGGGGCACGCCCATGAACGTGTCCAGGACGCCCCTGGTGGGGGTGAATTCCAGATCCGAAATGACTATCTTCCCCGGTGCGCGCAGCCGGTTCTGTTTCACCTCCGAGTCCAGGTCGAGGTCCAGGGCCCCCCTCTGGACGCGCGTCTCGGTGGCCTGGGTGAGGTACGGCTGCAGCATGACCAGGTCCACGGAGCGGAGCTGGAGCTTCACCGCGGAGTCCTTGCTGGCCACCTCGACCCACCCCGAGACGGTGGCGCGCCCGTCGCGCTGGAGGCCTTTCACCGCGGCGGTGAGGTCGAATCGGCTCTTGCCGGTGAGCGCCGGGGCCACCACGTCGCGCATGGCGGCCTGAATCTTCTCCAGGCGGATTTTCAACGGCGGCTGGGCCACCGTGGCGTCGAACAGCTCCACCACGCCGTCTTCCAGCGTGATGCGCGAGATGGTGACGCTGCGGGCCGGCGGGTCGGCCGCCGCCTTTCCCTGGGACGCTGCTCCGGCCAGCAAGCTGGGGACGACCTGGAGCTTTCCGTCCCGAGTCCTGAGCGCCGAGAGGTAGGGCCGGACGACGGTGATAGAGCTCACCTGGATCCGGCCGGAGAGGAGGCTTCTCAGGCTGGGGACGATCACCACGCGGTCGGCGCGCAAGGTGTCGGCCGTCGGCCACCCCTGGCGCGCCTTGATGCGGAGCCCGTCGAGTTCCACCGCCGACCAGCGGACCCGGAGTTCCTTGACCTCGCTGTCCGGCCCCAGGGCCTCCACCACCTTGCCCTTGAGGAGGCCGACCGCCGCCTGGAGTCCGACGATGGCGCCCACGACCAGGAGGACGATCGCGGCGAGGATGATGAGGCCCCACTTTTTTGTCTTGGTGCTGGCCATGAAGCCCTCATGAGTTAGCAATCAGCGGTCAGCGGTCAGCTATCAGCTTCAAGCTGACGGCTGATGGCTGATGGCTATCTGGTCAGGCTTGGGGAGGGTTGAGCGCGAACGCCAGCGCCTGCTGGAGCTGCTCCATGGGGACCGGCTTGGGGAGGACTTCCGCGGCGCCCACTTGCTCGGCGCGGTCAAAGACGCGGAGGTCTGTCGTCGCGGAGATGAGGAGGACCGGAATGTCGGCCAGGTCCGGGTCCGCTTTGATGGCCGCGCAGGTTTCGTACCCGTCGAGGCCCGGCATCATCACGTCGAGCAGGATGCAGTCCGGACGGTCGGCCTTCGCGCTGGCGATGCCGTCTCGCCCGTTCTCGGCGACGACCACGGCGTACCCCGCCTCCTCCAGTGCATCCCGGAGCATGGCCCGGAGCAACGCCTCGTCATCCACCACCAGGATCTTTGCCATTGTCGAGGGGGCAGCCGCGCCACGACAGCTCACGCGCAACCGCCGTGCGCAGCCTACCTGTTCCCCTCTCCGCTGTCAAGGGATTCCCCGCTTCACGAACATGCGGCTTGCGGGAATGTGCGAGACCGCGTATCATGCCGCCCGTTTGCGGGGAGATTCATGAGCCAGGCGCGTTTTCGCATCGGCATTGACGTCGGCGGCACCTTCACGGACATCGTCCTCTGCGACGGAGCAGATGGGACGCTCGCGCTGCACAAGGTCCCGACCACCCCCCACGACATTGCCCTGGGGCTGCTGGCGGCCCTAGGCAAGAGCGGGGCCCCGGCGGCCGAGATCGCAGAGATCGCCCACGGAACCACCGTGGCCACGAATGCGGTCCTGGAGCGGAAGGGGGCGCGCACCGGGCTCCTCACCACGGCGGGATTCCGGGACGTCCTGGAGTTGCGCGACGGAAGGCGCCGCACCCTGTTTGGACGGCAGGCGGCCTTCGAGCCCCTGGTCCCCCGGCAGTGGCGGTGCGAGGTCTCGGAGCGACTGGACGCGTCCGGGGCGGTCCTGCAGCCGCTCCGCGAGGATGAGGTCAAGGCGGCGGCCAAGGCGCTTCGCCAGCAGGGGGCCGAGGCGCTGGCCATCGCCTTCCTGCACGCGGACAGGAACGGCCTCCACGAGCGGCGAGCGCGCGAGATCTTGAACGGACTCTGGCCGAACGGCCACCTGGTCCTGGGGAGCGAGGCGTGCCCGTTCCCCGACGAGCGGCTGCGCGCCGCCACCGCCGTGCTGGCGGCCTACCTCACGCCGCTGATGGCGCAGTACGTGGAGAGCCTGGAGCGGGGGCTGCGGGAAACCGGGACCGCGGCGCCGTTCCGCTTCATCGAATCCGCCGGGGGCTCGTGCTCGCCGGACGAGATCCGGCGCCATCCGCTCCGGACGATCCTCTCGGGGCCGGCGGGGGGCGCCACGGCGGGTGGGAGCCTGGCGGATCTGCTGGGGCTGGATGCCGTGGCCACGGCGGACATGGGGGGCACCAGCTTCGACGTAGCCATCATCCAGGATGGTCAGCCGGAACTCACCGGGGACCGCACCCTGGAGTTCGGGATGACCGTGGCCGTCCCGTCCGTGGCGATCCACAGCGCGGGCATCGGCGGGGGAAGCCTGGTCTGGATGGACGAGACCATCCCCGGCGGCCTCCAGGTGGGTCCGCAGAGCGCCGGGGGCACCCCGGGTCCGGCGTGCTTCGGCAAGGGGGGACGCAAGCCGACGGTCACGGATGCGAACCTGCTGCTGGGGCGGCTGGTGGGCGACCGGACCGACCTGGGCCTGCCCCCCCTCGACCCGGGACCGGCGCACCAGGCCATGCTGGCCGAGGTGTGCCCGGGGCTGGGGCTGGACCCCGTCGCTGCGGCGCGCGTGGTGCTGGACGTGGCGGAGGCCCGGATGGTCGGGTTCCTGCGGACCCAGTTGGCGGCGCGCGGGAAGATACCGGGCAGCACCGCGCTGATCGCCTTTGGCGGAGCGGGTCCGGTCCAGGCCGCCTCCGTGGCCCGGAGGCTCGGCGTGCCGCGCGTCATCATCCCGTACCTGGCCGCGGGCTTCTCGGCCCTGGGCGCCCTGTTGAGCCCGCCGGCACGAACCGCCATGATCCCCGTGGAGGCGACCCTGCGGACCCTCACGCCCGAGCGGCTGCGGGAGCTGATCGCGACCGCTTTTTCCGGCCGGACGCGGGGCACCCTGCGCCTGGCGCTGATCCTCCGCCGTGGGGAGAATCCCCACGAGGACATGCTGCCCGTCCGGGATCCGGGAGAGTTGGCCGACGCGCGCATCCGCCGGTATCACGCCTTCACCGAGTCGGCCTATGGCATCCGTCCGGCACCGGAGACGGTCCGGGTCACGCGTCTGCTCGCCATCCTGGAGGAGGGGAGCTCTCCCATCGGGTTGAGCCAGTCACTCGAGGCGACGTTCGCGAGGGAACAGGTACGATATGCCGCCGCGCCGGGTGAGATGAAGACGTCGGGGGTCAACGGCACTCGCCAGCTTCCCGCCGAGTCCCTGAAGATCGGCGCCAAGGCCAGGGGGCCGGCTCTGATCGTCCTGCCGGGGGCCAGCGCCTTCGTCCCCGAGGGAATGGCGTATCACGTGGATGGGTGGGGGAACTTGATTCTCGAGACGGGCACCTGAGAGCCGAGAGCCGCGAGCCACGAGCCGGACGGGAGCAGAGGGGCAGGGGTGCAGGGGAGAGCCGAGAGTCGAGAGCCGTGAGCCGAGGGCAAAGAACCGCGAGTCGAGAGCCGCGAGCCACGAGCCGAGAGGTAAGGATCTGTGTCACCTGAGCTGAGACCCGGAGTTCTGCTGGATGTCCGGGCGCAACTGGAAGAGGCCGCGTACGAGATGGACGCCACCCTTCGCCAGGCGGCGTCCTCGGCGGCCATCGGTCGCCACGGGGGGAGTGCGGCGGGGTTCTACGCGGGGGCGGGATCGCTCATCCTCGGGGGCCGGGAGAGTCACCCGCTCCTCCTCGAGGCGGCGGCCGAGGCCCTGGCATTCCTCGTCCACCAGCAGGCGGCGGCAGGCCGCGGGTTCGCGGCGGGCGATCTCTACTGGACGAATGATCCCCGCTGCAACGCCGCGGGCCTGGAAGACCTGGTCCTGGCCAGCCCGGTGGTGCGGGACGGTCGCGCCGTCTGTTTTGTCGCGGTGGCGGCAACCCACACCGCCCTGGGCCGCGCCATCCTGGCGCCGGTCGAACGCTTGCGGCGGGAGGGACTGATTCTCCCGTGGACGCGCGTGGGACGCGACGGTGCCGTCCAGCCCGAGATCCTGGATCTTCTCGCGGCGAATGCCGAAGCGCCCGCCGAATTCCTGGAGGACCTCCGCGCCCAGATTCACTCCCTCCGGCTCGGCCACGCCGTGATGGAGGCGCTCGTGGACCGCCAGGGTCCCGAGGCTCTCGCCCTGGTCTGCGAGACCTTGGGCGCGGGCATTCGGCGGGCGCTCCAGGGAATCCTGGGCAAGCTGGAGAAGGGATGTGCTGAGGGGCGCGTGGCACCTTTCACCGGCCGGATCAAGGCGGAGGGTGACGAGGTATCGGTGGTTGTGACGGCGGAGAAGCCGGCGTCGCGCCCGCACCTCACGCCGGCACTGGCGCGGGCGGCGGTCCGCGCCGCCCTCCGGGAAGTCCTGACGGCCGAGATCCCGGCCATGAGCGTCCTGGGTGGTCTTTTTGATGCGGTTCGGGTCGAGGCGGCGTGGGATTCGTTCGCCCCCGACGTGCCGATAGGCGCGGCGAGGTTTGCCGGCGCCCAGGCGGTGGCAGAGGCGGTCCTGGCCGCCTTCGCCGAGGGGCTGGCGCATCTCACCCGCGCGCCGGACGCGACCCCCGTGCTCCTGGATCTCCGCGGGGAGCGGGCGGATGGCACGCGGTACCGGATGCGCCTCGAAGTGTGCGGGGGACTCGGTGCTTCGGTTTTCGGGGATGGCATGACGCACGCCTCGCCGGCATTCCAGCCACAGCGCCTCCGGTCGGTCGAGGCCATCGAGCGCGCCGCGCCCCTGCGCGTTCAGCGATTCGAGTTGCGTCCCGACTCGGCCGGGCCGGGGCAGTACCGGGGCGGCCTGGGAGCCGCCGTGATGCTGGAGCTTCTGGAGGGACGGGCGACCGTGGACGTCCTTCTGCCCGGGAGGCCCATGGGCCTCCGCGGCGGGATGCGGGGGGACGGCGCCCGTCTGGTCCTGGTAACGCCGGAGGAGGGGGTGCGGGAGCAGGTCGGACCGGCCCAGGTCAGCCTCGATCTCCGGGCGGGCCATCGCCTGCACGTGGAGAGCCCGGGCGGGGGTGGGTGGGGACTCCCGTTCCAGCGTTCCATCATGCGGATCGAGGAGGACCTGGCTCGCGGGATCATCACGCGGGATCAGTCCAGGAACCGCTACGGGGTGATCCTGAAACCCGGCAGCCTGGAGAAGGACGACCACCTCACCTACCGCGTCCGCCACTACCTGCTCAGCACGCTGGCAGCGGAGGACATCATCGCCGGCGAAGAGCTCCTCGACTGATCTCGGCTCGCGGCTCTTGGCTCTCGGCTCTCCCCTACAGTTCTCCCTTGCCCAATCCGCTGACCCCGTAATAGGATGACCCCGAATTCGCCGAGAGCGGGTGGCCATGGCCGAGATCTACCTGGACACGGAGACCCAGCGCGTCGCCGACGAGGTGCAGGGCGGCTGGGACAACATCCGGGCATTCGGCCTGTCCGTGGCGGTGACGTGGGACGCCACGAACGGGTTTCGGGAATGGTACGAACCCGATGCCGGGCGGCTGATCGGGGAGCTGCGCGCCTTCGACCGCATCGTGACGTACAACGGGCTGCGCTTCGATCTCGCGGTGCTCTCGGCCTACGGCGATGTCCGCGAGCTGGAGAAAAAGAGCCTTGACCTGCTGCAGGATCTGAAGCGTCGCCTGGGATTCCGGGTGAGCTTGCAGAACCTGGCCCAGGCGACGCTGGGGAGGGCCAAGACGGCCTCCGGGCTGGAGGCGGTGAAATGGTGGCGCTCGGGCGATCCCGCGCTGCGGCAGCGGGTCGTGGAGTACTGCAGGATGGACGTTGAGATCCTGCGGGAGATCGTGGCCCACGGCCGGCGCGAGGGGTTCGTCAAGGTTCCCTCGCAGGGCAGGGAGCTGACGGTGTATGTGGCATGGGGGGAAGAAAACGGCTGAGTGCTTGATTTCATAAATCCGTATCAGGTTTCCCCTGATACGGATCGTCCCTTGCCAAGGGCGTTTCGTGTAGGGTTGCCTTGCGCCAAACCTACACGAACTTATGAAATCAAGCACTGAGCTGGTCTGCAGTGACCTGGAGTCCAAACCAAAGGGTGCATGGAATGTCTCGAGCGACGGATCTGACCAGGCTCTACGAGGAAATTTCGGAGGCGGCGGTCCAGCAGGGATTGCTGACGTTTCCGGGCTACGTGGGCGAGGATTTGCCCTCGGTATGGTGGCAGGGCGACCCCGGCGACTGGTACGGGTTCCTGATGATCGCCAAGGCGGAGGGGGCACGGACCATCTTCCTCGGCCGCGGGGTCCTGGAGGCGGAGGATCTGCAGGGGCTGGCGGAATGGGTGGAAGAGAAGGCCGGCCCGGGTTCGACCAACGGGGACCGTGCCCGCCTCAAGGAGTTCGAGCGATACATCGGCTGCACCGGCGAGATCCGCCTGGGGTGGATCAAAGAGGGGGTCGCCTTGGTGTTACAGCAGCGGACCGAGTGGTACGAGGAGTTTCTCGAGCTGATGGCGGAGACCGAGGAAGAGGAGGACCTGGATGAGTTCGAGCACCCAGGGTAAGGCAGAGGCCCCACCCAAATGTATCCGCAGATTACGCAGATTACGCAGATTTCACGGGGGAAACGTTCCTGAATAATCTGTGTAATCTGCGTAATCTGCGGATGAATGGGTCCAGAGTATGACTGAGGTCTTCACGCCGGAAGAGGCTGCGATCCTGCATCCCTACGTGACCAACGTGGACCGGCCCATCTTTGCCCTGAAGAACCTGCCGGAGGAGGTGGTGGCGGTCCTGTTCGCGTACTACAGCCGCAGCCGGGACAGCCTGCGGCGGAACCTCCTGAAGCTCATCCAGGAAAAAGATCTGGACCTGGCAGAGCGTCTCCAGTGGAGAGCCGCGGACCAGGACGAGCTGGCCCTCGCCCGGCAGAAAGCCAAGGAGTTCCACGAGAAGTGGGTCGTCGGCTACGGCCACGCCTCGGTGGCGGAACACGCCGTGGCCCACCTGGCCATCGAAGACGTCTCCATCGTGGCCAGCAAGATCATCGAGGACACGCGGCTCGCCTCCTATACCGAGAAGTCCACCCGATACGTCGTCTTCGACCGGGACAAGTTCTACCGGGTGCCCTGCCTGATGGCCTCACCCCACGCACGGTTGTACGAAGAGACGTGCGCCTTCCTCCTGGGGACGTACACGCGCTTGACCGAGACGGTCGTCGCCGCCATCAAGCGCGAGACGCCGCGTGGGGAGAAGCAGACCGAGCGTGGGTACGAGACGGCCTGCAAGGCCAAGAGCTGCGACATCCTCCGCTACGTGCTGCCGGCCGCCACCCTGACCAACATCGGGGTAACCATCAACGGGCGCCTGCTCGAGCACATGATCACCAAGCTCCTGTCGCACCCGCTGGAGGAGGCGCGGGAGATCGGTGCCCTGATGAAGGGCGAGACGGAAAAGATCATTCCGACCCTCCTCAAGTACGCCGATTACAATGCCTACATGGCCGAGACCCATCAGACCATGGAAGTCCTGGCGACGGAGCAGTTTGCCGGCTGCGCGCCCGAGGAGACGCCGGACGTCTCGCTGGTCCGCTATCCGGAGGACGTCGAGGATCAGCTTGTCGCCGCCATCCTGTACGGCTACACGGCGCATCCGCTGCGCCAGGTGCAGGAGCGGGTAGGGAAGCTCTCCCACGAGGAGAAGCTGCGGGTGATCGACGAGTACCTCAAGCGGCGAGGCAAGCACGATGAGCCGCTCCGGGCGTTGGAGCACCTTACCTATACCTTCGACATCCTGGTGGACTTCGGGGCCTTCCGGGACATCCAGCGGCACCGCATGGCGACCCAGACTCCCCAGGAGCTTGGACCCGTCCACGGCTACAGCACCCCGCCCGAGATCGTCCGCTACGGCCTGCTTTCGACCTACGAGGAGTGCATGGCGCGCGCGCGGGAAGCGCATCGGGTGATCGCAGCAGACCTCCCCCGAGAGGCCCAGTACGTGCTCCCCCTGGCGTTCCGGAAGCGCGTCCTGTTCACCTGGAACCTCCGCGAGATCTTCCACTTCGTGCAGTTGCGCTCTGCGCAACAAGGGCACATCTCCTACCGCCACATCGCCCAGCAGGTGTTCAGGGAAGTCGAACGGGTCCACCCGCTGCTCGCGAAATACATCCGGGTGGATCTGGACGACTACGCTCTCGCCCGGCTGTAGCCGTGGTCCCAGCTCTCGCGACGGCCACACACCACGAGGACATCGCCACAAAGCGGGGACATTGTACTGTACGGTGCATGATTCAGGGGACAGCCTACCCCCGAACCGCACGGTCCGGGGGAGAGTCCAAGGAGGGGTGTCGGCCCACCCCTCTCGGTCGGGTACCCGCGAACTAAGCGGTCCGGGCGGATATGTAGCCCAACCTCCGGACCGCTTAGTAAAGGGGGACTCGGTGTGCTCCGCAGGACATGAGAGACCTTCGCGAGCACGAGACAACAAGAACCGGCACGTCCCCTATCATGAAGGAGTGGGGCCGTTCGGGGATGGTCGGGCTGATGGGGATCCGCCAGGCGAAAGGGGTGGGGACAGATGGACCCGATCCACCCTCGGCTGGGGAGGCTGTACTCTACCGGATTACGGTCGCTCGCCGAAGGGTACGAGGATAGGCGTCCTGTGTTCCTCGATGCCGGAAGTTGCCGAAATTGGCAATCCCCGATCCACGTTCGTACGCTTTTGGCGTGGATGCGTCCCAGCCTTCCAGCATCATCCCGTCCCAGCGATGCGTATTCCGCAATCCGAAATTCGCAATTGGATGAGCCTCCCAGCCTTCGAGCAATGCAGTGAACTCGTAACCCTTGTAGAGTCTGATTTTAGATGGTGATGGATCGGCACGAAACGAGTGTGGCTTTACCGCTTGGCGAGGAGACGTTGAATCTCGGCGAGCAGATCCGGAAGCGCGGGGCGCTCGGACGCCATGACCGTGTTCTCGACGTGCTTGTGATCGGGGAAACTCTCAACCTCCGGATGATGCGGGGCGTTGTCGTAGCGGAGGATCACACGGCCGCTTGCATCTTGCCAGTGGTAGCGATAACTGAGCCAGGTGATCGCCCCTTCCTCGACCACGAGGGCCTCACTGATTTCGAGGAAGGAATCGTCCGGCAGGCGCAACCTGATGCGGAGGTTCGCCCGCGAGGTTGTAAGCAACTCTGCGCGATGCCGCTCAACTTGGGCACCTGGGAACGTCGCGACGACTTCGCGGACCTGCCGGAGGTAGTCCTGGAGGGGACTCACGCGACCGCTCGAAGTCGATCGCGGAGCGTCTGGAGGAGGCCAAGATACTGCTGATAATCCCCGGCCCACTCGACAAAGTCGGCCGAATCCCCCAACTTCCCTTCCTGGTACTGCGCAAAGAACTCGGCGGAACTCATCCGATAGCGCTGTTCGTAGCCGACGAGCGCCCGCACGAGGGCCTCCAATGCCTCAACGGGTGAGACGTACGTGATGATCTCAATGGCCATGTTCTTCTCCTCGCTGGGCAGGGCCCACAGCAGTTGCCGTGTCCGGAGGCGTTTTCGTGTCGCGCATCAACCGGAAGCATAGCAGCGAACCCGCCACCACGCAACAGCAACGAGTGATATCGCTGTGCCTCCATTCCGAATTCGGGAACCCTCTGGGTGCTCCACAATCGGCATTTGCCATGAGCCATCTGTCATGAGCGCTGCACATCGCACTGTGAACACGATCCATGCTGCCCTGGCGCAACTTGACATACTTGGCGGGGTCTCTCAATTACGATCAATGGAGCGGGCCCATCCGCTGCCGACCGAGTGCATCCGCGTGGACCTCGACGACTACGCTCTCGCCAGCCTGTAGGGCTACTCTCCTCCCCACGAATGTCTCGGCAATGCCGGGGCCGCCCGGGCGGCTCCGAGTTCCCCGGCAGGACCCTGGGAGACCGGCCGGCGGGGGATCACCGACGGAAATGTACCACGAAAATCGAATACCCTATGTTCGATTTTCATGGAGACACCCGTAATGAGAGACCAGACCGTGTATGCGGCGCCAGGGCGGTTCCCTCTGGGCCGATGGCTGATCGCTGGTGGCTGTGGTTCCTCGTTGACTTCACCCCCCTCGCCTCTCGGTGCTCGGCGCTCGGATGCCGGTCCCCCCGTCTCCGATCCCCCGCCTGGTCTCATCGCTATCCCTGTCGCTATCGCTATCGGTTCTTCCTCCTTGGCGCTCGGCTCTCGGCTCGCGACTCACGGCTCTCCCCAGTCTCTTTCACCTTGACTTCGCCCTCCGATGAGCAGTAGCGTCTTGCCCTGGTGAGTGGTGAACACCGGCGAGTGACCTTGAGGGGGGAACGATGCCGGTTGGAAAGCTTTTGGCGTGCGAATCCTACGGCCCTCTGAGGATCATCGGATCCCAGGGGGCGGTTGTGTTCTTGGAGGGCGGTGCCCCTGGGAGGCGAAGCACGGTAGGTGTCCTGTGTTTTTCGGTTCAGAAGTTGACCAAATTGGCAACGCCCCCACTCGACGGCCCTTTGGGGACGATGGCCCTCAGGGGGCTGTCGTTTTTCGAGAGGACGGGTATGCCGAGGGCAGAGCGGGATAAGTGTCTCAAGCCCGCCATGCGATCATTTGACATTTAACGCAGCGTCCCCTTTTACATGGGCATCTACAGCCGTCAGCTGACGGCCTCCGTGGACTCCATCGTCGCCACGTCCCGCCGCCGTGTCGCCGCTGGCCTGCAAAGTAGCCGCGACTTCGTCATCCCCGATCGGAGCAGCCAGGCGACTGACTATTCCGATTTCGAACTCGTGACATGGTTGGTGATCACGGGGGAGAAATGACCGAAACCTTAACCCCGTACGCTGTGGAGGATGTGATCCTGACCATCCGCGGCCACAAGGTGATTCTCGACCGTGACTTGGCAATGCTCTACGGCGTGGAAGTGAAGCGGTTGAACGAGCAGGTGAAACGCAATCGAGATCGCTTTCCTGACGATTTTGCGTTCCGGCTTACACCGCAAGAGGTTACGAACTTGAAGTCGCAATTTGCGACTTCAAGCTCCCCGGGCATGCGGTCGCAAATTGCGACTGCATCGGCCCAACGTTCAAGGTCGCAATTTGCGACCTTGAAGCGCGGGCACAACATCAAATACCGCCCCTACGCCTTCACCGAGCACGGCGCTATCATGGCTGCGACGGTTCTCAATTCCAGCAAGGCCGTTGAAATGAGCGTGTTCGTCGTGCGTGCGTTCGTCAAGATGCGCGAGCAGTTGATGGCCACCGCCACCCTGGCGAAGCGGCTTGCCGAAGTCGAAAAGCTGCTGCTGACCCACGATTCCGCCCTGCGAGACCTTTATCAGAAGATCCGTCCTCTGCTCCTGCCGCCTCCGGAACCCGCCAAGACGAAGATCGGCTTCGGTGTCCGCGAGGCGAGAGCAAGATACTCCCCGAAGACCCGTTCGAAGAAGAAACCATGAGTAATGGGGGACGTTCCAGTCTTTGAGTAATGGGGGACGTTCCAGTCTTTGTCGTCTTGCGTATCTTCTTCAGAAGTACGTCAATGCCGGGTCAGAGCGAGCGAAGCTCCCGCGGATAGGCCGTCAGCACGTCCACGCCGTAAAGGTGGAGCCGGCCGTTTCTTGGTTGTAGAGGCGGATCCCTCCTCCCGATGCACGACGCATCCCTGGTGGTGGGTAGGCCGTCCCGCTGCGCCGCGGGTGAATCGCTGATCAGCAAGAGGGCCGAGGGCTGGCCGTGGGTTTCTGCCTTTCACCTTGACTTCGCCTTGCGATGAGAGGTAGCGTCTTGGCCTGGTGAGCGGGGAACACCGGCGAGTGACCCTGAGGGGGGAACGATGCCAGCCGGAAAGCTCCTGGCGTGCGAACCCGTAGGCCCTTTGGGGAGGCATGACCCCAGAGGGCCGTCGTCTTTTGAGAGGACGGGTATGCCGAGGGCAGAGCGGGATAAGTGTCTCAAGCCCGCCATGCGATCATTTGACATTTAACGCAGCGTCCCCTTTTATAACTCTGGGTCTTGGCTTGCGTCGGCGGATGCCTTCTGCTATAAGCCATTTACAACCTATGGTTACCCCCGATTAGCGGAGATGCTATAAGGTCGGCGTGTTTTCTTCGCGGAGGATGCTTGCCTTGCCTTGGCTGCCTGCACGATGAAAACGGGCACTGCTTCCTGCCCATCGCAGCCGGAGGGCCCAGCCCCGCTAGTTTCGGACCTCGGAGAAGTTGACGTAATTGGCAATGTCCCGGATTACAGCGTGCCGTGGGAAGCGCCGCTTTTCTCGCGTGCTATCCACCCCAGGAGACGAAGAATTCTACTCGCCCCTCCGTAACTTCAAGCACTTGGAGGCTAAAAGGTGTCCGGTACCTTTTCTTTGCGAAACTCAGAACTGACGCGCTCGTGGCCGTAGAAGAGCTCTCCTGGGACGTAGCGCCACGCTATTACATGTTCCCACGCCGCATCGATCGGTGGAGCGCTGCCGCCTCGGTGAGGGCAGACCTGGCGTCCTTTCCACACTGACCGGAGGGGAGCACATGCCACGCCCGCTGGTCACTCGCACTGCCGGAGACGTCGAGGAAGTCCGGCGGCGCGGAGACCACACCGACAGCCGCCGGGCCGCCTGGTTCGCGATCGGCAAGGGCAGCGAGGTCATCGCAGACGTCCAGCGCCTTGCTGCCACTCGCCGGTGGACGTCTTTCGGCCAGGCGATGCCGTACCTCAACGGGGAAGCGCGTCAACTGCTCCGGATGCGGAGCGAGGCGATCGCAAAGTTCAAGCAAGCTCCGCATCACCGCCAGGGCTTCAGACTGAGCCGTCTCACGCGGGCGCGGTACCCGCGTCCGGTGAACGCGCTGTGCCTAATCAGCGGTCACGAGGGACAAGAGATTCCCGGTCTCGTCCGGAACGACCGCGTGGTCGTGGACGTCGAGCACATGGAGCAGGCGCTCGGCCCGGCCACCATCGACGAGATCGTCGACATCCGCCGGTCCATCGGCGAGCAGGTATACATCTCGACGAACGTGTCGGAGTCGCCGCAGATCGTCCGCAACATGAAGACCGGGCGCATCGACACGCGCTCGACCGCCGCCTTGACGGCCACCAAGGTGATCGCCGCGATCGACGCGGGCGCGGACGTCGTGAAGGTCGGCTTCGCACACATGGACGAGTACAAGCGCGACCTGCGCAGCCCCGAGGCGCTGAAACAGATGCGCATCATCCGCCAGCAGGTCGACGCCGCGGTGCACGGCAATGCCATCACGATGCCGCTCAACAGGACGACACGCTATCCGCTCGTGGGCGTGTTCTTCCCCGAAATCGGGATCAACGCGCACGGCGAGACGTCGGCCGAGATCGCCACCGAAGCAATCCGGCTGACCAGAGCCGCCGGCTGGCAGGGCGTCCTGATCGACACCTACGAGAAGCACACCGGCAAGCGCTATCGCGATTTCTACTCACTCGAGGAGACGAGTGCGCTCTCCAGCCTCGCGCACCGGGCAGGCCTGGAGTTCTGGGTGGCCGGTTCCATCAGCCTGCCCGAAGTCGAGCCGCTCGTGAAGGCGAAGGTCGACCTAATCTGCTTCGGCGGCGCGGCGCGGCACCGAACGGGCCAGCGGACCGTCATCGTGCACGGCCGCCCGGACCAGACCATCAAGCGCCCGCTGGTCGAGGATCTAGTTCGCGCCTTTGAACGTGCCGATCGCCGACCCAAAGCCAGGAGGTAGCCGTGCGAATCCGCATCCGCGATGGCGACTTCTCCTTTCACGCGCGGGTGGGCACGTAGGTTACCCTGCCCAGCATCAACATCAGGAGGGCTCGCCGCGCCTGCGCAACCTCCTGGGGTTCGCCCTTCACAAGACGAACCACACGGACAACCGGCGCGGCTGACCGAAGCTGACACGAAGAACCCCATGTCCACGAGACTGCTGCGCGGCACGCGCGTCTACCTATCGGGCCCGATGGATTTCGTGGCCTCACGGGCGGCTGAAGCCAGGTACGGGTGGCGCACCCGCGTCGGCACCTTCCTTCGTCGCATGGGAGTGGTCGTGTTCGATCCATGGAACAAACCTCAGGTGCGCGGGTTGCACGAGTACGGACGCGAGGGGGTAGAGACCATCGAGATCCGCCAGGCGTGGACGTTCGCGCGAGGTCCGGAAGGCGCCCGGACGCGCGCGCGCATTTCCGGCAAGTTCTGGGAGACCCTCCACATCGATCTGCGAATGGTCGACACCTGCGATTTCGTCATCGCGTACTGCCCGACCAACGTCTACAGCGTTGGCACGCCTCATGAGATCGTCCTCGCGCGCCAGCAGCGGAAGCCGGTGCTTTTCGTCAGCCCCGCGGTCCGCTTTCCGAGCCTCGAGGCGCTCCGCGACCACCTGCGTGAAGATCGGAAGGGGCAGAAGCTTCTGGAGAAGCTGGTGGGGGAAGTGCCGGTTAAGGATAATTCCGCAGGCGTCCCGAGTCTCTGGTACATGCCGCTCGTTGGAGACGAGAACTTTTTCGACGGCTTCGGGTTCGCGCCGTATGTCAAGCGGTTTCACTGGAAGCGGATTCCGCTGGACGCTCGCGAGAAGGCGCGCCGCATCGCGAACCCGTTGCTCCCGGCTCTCGAGCGAATCCATGCGGGCGACCTGCCGAAGAAATGGGACAATCGGTTCAGGCGATTCGTGACGAACGACGACTGGCTGCTGCTCGAAACGGCGGTGGGGAGATAGGGCAAGAATGGGAACCCCCAGCCCGTCGCCTTTGGTGCGGCTGAACCGTGGCAGGCGTGATGATACCCATCGGCAAGGGTTTGCTCGATTATTGCGATCTCCAGCAGCTCGAGCGATTCGTGAAGACTCGTCACGCCATTGGCAAAGAGGCTTGGCTCGCAGTGAGCATTTCACGCCCTGAACTGGCAATCCTTTGGACAACTGGCGTCGACGTAGTTGGCGTACGGGGTGCTGCTTGTATTGCTGGCGAGGGCTCCGGTAGCTTTGATGCGCTGGACCAACGCATCGTTGCCGGACTCGTTGGGGCCGTCTATACATAGGAGTAGCAGTAGAGATGTATATCTCTCGCATTTCCTTGCGAAATGTTCGCTCCTTTCGGACACTTGATCTTGATCTAACCGTTCGCTCAGGGTCCGGACCGCCCACGCCGCGTCTTCGGACGATCCTCATCGGCGAGAATGGCACCGGCAAGACTACGCTTCTTCGTGCAATTGCCGTGGGCCTTGCCGATCGAAAGGACGCAAGCGGCCTTCTTGCAGAGCCGACAGGACAATTTGTTGCCGAAGGGGAGCCAGATGCGACCATCGAGATTGAACTCCGACCCAACCAGGGACAGAGGAACAGCAAAATCCTTAAGACAGTGATCAAGAGCGAGAACGGCCAAGACGTGTTAAGCAGCAAGGAGCCAGAAACCCTTGCTACGAATTATCTTGTCTGTGGTTACGGAATCAGTCGCGCCAATGAAGGGAAAGGGGAAGACCGCACCTATCGAGTCATCGATTCCGTATATACTCTTTTTCAGTATGAAGCGACGCTCATTCAAACGGAATTGGCGCTTCGGCGATTGAAGGACTTCCTCGGAAGCAAGTGGTTTCCACATGTGTGGAACAACATCCAGGAAGCACTGGGTCTAGACAGTGATGTCAAGATAACTTTGCCGAAGGGTGGAGGCCTAAGGATCTCAGGCAAGAAAATCGGGCAAAACATTCCGCTTGAAGGATGGGCAGACGGCTATCGCAAGACATTAGCCTGGATCCTTGATCTCTACGCTTGGGCTATGCGCGCAGATTGCATTACCCAGACCGGTGACGTAAGGGGAATCGTGCTGCTTGACGAGATAGAGCAACACTTACACCCTTCCATGCAAGTCAAGCTGCCCTCTCGAATCAGCAAGTTGTTGCCGCATGTGCAGATTATCGCTACCACGCACAGTCCGCTGATTGCGTTGGGGGCCGCGCCAGACGAACTCGTGGTTCTCAAGAGAAAGGGTCGTAACGTTGTTGCGCACGAGTCCGTTGCCGATTTTCAAGGGTATTCCGTGGAGGACATGCTTTCTGATCCCAAGCTCTTCGATTCCGATGTCTACACACCCGAGGTGACTGAGAAACTTCAACGCTACCGTAAGCTTGCCAGCAAGTCGCCATCGAGCCGTTCGCAGAAGGAGCAGGCCAACTTGCAGAAGCTCGCCTCTGAATTGGCTGCGCAGCAAATACCCGAGGTCCGCGAGAATCCTGCCTTAAGCGAACTTCAGAGGATTCTGAAGAAACACAATCTGTAGCTGGAGCCGAGGGATGATCCATGTCCAACGCGACCAGGCCGATGAGGCCGGAGTCGTCATTAAACCAAACCATGATTGGTTTCAGCTCGCTGCGGGCGCGACGGCGACAGCGATTGCGGAGCAAGATGAGCACGAAGTGGACAGGGCCATCTACGCCCACACCGAAGTCAAGAAAGCTCTTGAGCGCCTGTTCCACGACAAATGTGCTTACTGTGAATCCAAAATGACGGCGACGGCAGATTGGGACGTCGAGCACTTCCGTCCGAAAGGACGCGTTGCGGAACGCGAGGGTCACCCGGGATACTATTGGCTCGCGTACGTGTGGGAGAACCTCTACCCGTCGTGTCAGCACTGCAATCAACGGCGCAAGGATCAGCCTCGCTGGGAGGATACGACGGAACTACCGGCTGGCGGAAAAGTCGATCAGTTTCCGCTGTTGGACGAGAGCACCAGGGCAATGGATCCGTCAGGCGACGTTCATGCGGAGGATACTCTCTTGATTGATCCGTGCGTCGATGATCCAGAAGAGTACTTGGCATATGACCCAACCGGGCAGATATTCTCTCTGAAAGATAACCCGTATGGGGAGAAGACGATTGAGGTGTTTCACTTGTCTCGTAGGCGCCTCAAGACGCTTCGCCACGAGAGAATGAAAACGGTCGTATGCGTGATGAAGTTTATTGGCAAAGTCGCGATAGGAGCCAACGCCGGCGCCGCCGGGGACCTGCAGGCACTTCTCAAGCGTATGCAAGCGGGTGAGTCTGAACATGCTGGATTCGCGCGATATGTTGCAAAACATCCAGCGGAGTTCGACGTATGAGGCGACGAGTACTGCGGCGTTCAGCGAAACCGACTGGAGTACAGAGAGTTATCGCTGATACTGGTAAAGAGTCTGTTGAGTGCATGCCTATGGATGGCCACGTGGTTCCCCGAGCAACATACGGACAGGAGCTAATTCTAGATCTACACGGCTGCGACGCCAGCAGGTTCACGCGCGGAGAGATCGAGCTGTTCTGCGAGGAACTCTGTGAGCTGATTGACATGGAGCGCTGCGATCTGCACTTTTGGGATGACGTGGGCGTGCCGAAGAAGGAACAGCAGACCCATCCAAAGACAAAGGGAACCAGCGCGGTGCAGTTCATCCTCACGAGCACGATCGTGATCCACACGCTCGATCTGATGAAGGCCGCGTACGTGAACATCTTTTCGTGCAAGGAGTTCGACACTGACGAAGCGGCGAAGTTTACGGCGAAGTGGTTTGGCTCAAGGGACTGGACGGCCAACGTGGTAGTCCGCCGCTAAGGGGCAGCTCGAATGAGGATAGGACGTGGTACGGTGATGATGTTGCTCGAGCAGGAGCTCGAGGTTTCGGCTGTCGCGGGTCATGAGGGGTTGCTGACGCACCTTCGCGAGGCGTGTGCGCGGCACGTACCCGACGGTTTGGTCCCGGTCAGATTTGTGGTTACGGCGTCCACCACGGCGGCTTATCAGTGTGAGTTCGGCGTCGTCAGTGGCCTGGCGGAGCCGCGCCACCCACCGATCACTTCCATCTTCAAGTTCCGTCGTCGGCTCATCGAGAACACGCAGCAGTTCAACGTCGTGCTCCTGGTGCCCACGGGGATCGGGGCGGAGATCGGCGGGCACGCCGGCGACGCCGGACCCGTGGCGCGGATGCTTGCAGAGGTGTCCGACACGCTTGTTCTGCACCCGAACGTGGTCAATGCCTCTGACCTCAACGAGATCCCCCAGAACGCACTGTACGTCGAGGGAAGCGTGGTAACGCGGCTCCTGATGGGGACCGTTGGGCTTCAGCGGGTGCGCTCGAACCGTGTTTTGGTGGTGATTGACGCCCATCGGGATGAGCTTTTCGTGAATGCTGCCGTGAATGCTGTCAGCGGTGCCCGTGCCGCCTATGGCCTCTCATGTCCCGAGGTCCTATGCCTCGATCCGCCGGTGAAGCTTCGGGCGCGATTCGCGCCTTCTGGCAGGTCCGCAGGACGAGTTGAGGAGATGGAAGGCTTGTGCGGTCTGCTCAATGATCGCGCGGGTCAATATGATGCGGTAGCCATCTCGTCGGTGATCGACGTTCCGCATGAGTTTCACCAGGGTTATTTTGACGCTGGCGGCAAGATGGTAAATCCTTGGGGCGGCGTCGAGGCCATGCTGACGCACGCGCTCTCTAGCATGTACAACATTCCCACCGCGCACTCGCCAATGTTCGAATCGCGGGAAATCGCCAACATGGACCCGGGGATCGTCGATCCTCGGATGGCCGCAGAAGCTGTCTCGACGACGTTCCTGCAATGCACGCTAAAGGGCTTGCAACGAAGTCCTCGCATTATCACCGACGCAGATGCGATGAATCAGCCGGGCGTGTTTACGTCTGCGGACGTGTCGTGTCTTGTAATTCCCGATGGTTGTCTAGGGCTCCCAACGCTTGCTGCTCTTGAACAGGGCATCCCGGTGATTGCTGTGCATGAGAACCGAAACCTGATGAAGAATGATCTGTCCACGCTACCGTGGGCGCCGGGCCAGTTTTATCGGGTCGGCAATTACTGGGAGGCGGTCGGTGTGATTGCGGCTATGCGCGCTGGAATTGATCCGGCATCCGTACGGCGGCCACTCGCAGAGACGGTGGTATCAAAGTTCGCCGCCTCTCGTTCAGAGCCGGAGTCAGATGCTCTTCGAGTTGCCGGCAGATGAAACTGATGTGGTCCATCCTGCACGACGATCGCGGCGATTGTAATATGGGACATTGTTCCCTACGTTAACTTACTCCTCTAAGCTCACGTCACCCGGTCGACGCATCGCGTCCGTGATCCGGCGCGTCGCCAATTGCGTCAATTTTTCGGCTTGTCTCAAACTAGGGGGCACTCATGATGCCCACGCCGTCTCAAGAGAGGTGATCAGGACCGAGACCTGAGGGAGGTGCTCTCCCCGAAGGGCCGCCTCAGCCTCCGCGTAGCGCCTCTAATGGGGGACGTTCCAGTCTTTGTCGCCTTGGCTGTCTCCCGCAGCGATTACCCGTCCTTGCCAGGTAAGAGACAGCGAAGATCCCCCGAAATGGCGGACGTTGTTGACGGAGTGGAATAACTCTTTCTGGTCCTGCTGTGGTGGCGGACCGTAACAATATTGCGTTGCCACTCCTGTAACCTTGTTGCTTTGAACTCCCCACCGCGGACATGCTGGCGGGGCGAGAGGGTTGTGGGCTGCGGCTAACCGAGGATGTCGGGGTCGAAGGCTCGGGCAAACGGGTTGAGGAAGCGAACCCCGTCCAGGACAAAGCCATCCCTGAAGTCCTCGCCCAGACCAGCGGGATCTGATTCAGCCGGGCTGTCGCCCACACCTGCGCATCCCAGCAAATAGGGGACGGTCATGCAATTATGATTTCCTCCCGTCGCGCGGATGTGGGAGGGGTCCCCCACGCCGCGCCGCGGGTGAACCGCTGGTCAGCAAGAGGGCTGAAGGCTGGCCGTGGGTTTCTGCCTTTCACCTTGACTTCGCCTTGCGATGAGAGGTAGCGTCTTGCCCTGGTGAGCGGGGAACACCGGCGAATGACCTTGAGGGGGGAACGATGCCGGCCGGAAAGCTCCTGGCGTGCCAACCCTACGGCCCTCGGGGGATCATCGGATCCCAGGGGGCCGTTGTGTTCTTGGAGAGCGGTGCCCCTGGGGGCGAAGCACGATAAGTGTCCTGTCTTCCTCGGGGCGGAAGGTGATGAAAGTGGCAACGTATCACGGATGTACAGGCTGCCGATAAGAACATCTCTGATGGGAGTCTATGAAATGAGCAAGGTAGTTGTTGTCTTGGAAGGGGGCTTGGTCCAAGCAGTATACTCAGACGAGCCAGGAATCGAAGTGGCAATTCTGGACCACGACATTTTCGAAGACATTGAGCCAAAACTCGATTTGGACAACTTCTTTCAAGCAGAGGTTGACTCTACGCTGGCAGTTCTTAGAGAGTGGCAGGAGAAGAAAGCCAGCTACCAAGCTAACGAGTCTCAGAACAACAACGCGTGATCTTCAATGGCTACGGAACGAAAAGCGGCTTTTCTCGAGTCACTCCGCACCCGTTACGGCGAGTTGCGGAGAATGGAGAAGAGCCAATCACTCTATGAGGTGGGCAATGGAGCTTGTCGGGTGTACATCCGCTACTCCAAGATCCACGGCACCAAGTCCACCTTTTACGGTCTGCGCCATGAGGATCTGCAATTGCTTGAGGGTCATCCCTCTGTGATATGCTTTCTTTGGGAAGGACAGACCGAACCCCTGCTAGTCCCTTTTTCCGATTACGAAGAGGTTTTCCAGTCACTAAGTCCAGCCGGTGATGGGCAATACAAGGCGCAAGTTTACATCCGTGACGATGCGACCGAACTGTACATAGCTGGGGCTGGGAGATTCAACGTTGAAGCATATGTGGGTTGGCAAGGGCTTGAGCAAGTCCTCGACAAGTCCCGACTTTCCGAAGTACCGCAACTCTCACATGCCCAGGTGCAAACGCTCATCGGTTCAATAGGCGCGATAAAGGGATACGATATCTGGGTGCCGCTAAACGACCGCGGAAAACTTGACTGGTCTTTGACAGGCGCTTTCAATTGTTGCGGGGTCCTTCCGTTGGGTTGGCAGGCCGTCAGAGATATCCTTGCGGAAATCGACGTTATGTGGATTGAACGGGGTGCAGGCCGACTGCATGCCCTATTCGAGGTTGAGCATTCCACCCCCGTGTACTCCGGGTTACTTCGATTCAACGATGTACTTTTGGTCTCGCCCCAGCTTGGGGCCAGGTTCACAGTCGTGTCGAATGATGAGAGGCGTTCCCTGTTCACGCGCCAGCTAAATAGGCCAACATTCAAGTCGAGCAGACTGGATGAGTATTGCACGTTTCTGGAATATGCGAGCGTATACAATTGGCATCAAAGGCTGAAACGGCCACACTACCCTGTTTGAGAGTGCAAGCCGAACTTTCCGGCTATCCAGCCCACCAGCATTGATCAGAATCTCACTCCGGATGTTCTTCACCGCTGCCCGTCTCCCAAAAGAGTTGTGTAGAGATCCGGGATTGACACCTCGAGTGCCCGGCCCAGCTTTTCGATACTCCTGAGCGAAACGTTTCGGACGCCCCTCTCGATATCCGCAATGTACGTCCGATGCAAATCGATGCGGGTTTCGGTCCATCGTGAACGCCCGGATCACTCCATCGTGAACACGAAGATCACGCCATCGTGAACACCGGGATCGGTCATCGTGAACGCGTAGATCGGTATCGTGAACACGCGGATCGGTCATCGTGAACACGTAGACAAGCCCCGGGAAATCGGCGACCCTCGTGCCAACGAGTGGGCGCCGGGAAGCAATGCGACGCTGGATGGTCCAGTGCGCCGTCCGCTCCAGGAAGGAGCAGGATGGCGACCGAGCGACTATCCATGCGCAAGATCCGCGAGATCCTCCGCCAGAAGTGGACCCTGGCCTGCAGCCACCGGCAGGTGGCCGCCAGTCTGACCGTCAGTCTCGGGACCGTGACCGGGGTCCTCCGCCGGGCGACCCACGCCGGGCTCGACTGGGGTCAGGTCCAGACCCTGACCGATGACACCCTGGAGGCGCGGCTCTACGGCGCGCCGGCCATCCCCGGGGCGACCCGCCCGCTGCCCGATTGCGCCTACCTCCATACCGAACGGCGGAAGCCCGGTGTCACCCTGGAACTGCTCCATCTGGAGTACCTCGAACAGCATCCCACCGGCTACCGCTACACCCGCTTCTGCGATCTCTACCGCCGCTGGCTCGCCCGCCACCGCCTCACCATGCGCCAGGACCACCGGGCCGGCGAGAAGGTCTTCGTCGACTACGCCGGCCAGAAGCCGAGGATCGTCGATCCCACCACCGGCGCGGTCACTGAAGTCGACCTCTTCGTCGGCGTCCTCGGGGCCTCGAACTACACCTACGGCCGGAATAGGGACGGAATAGGGGACGGTCATGCAAATATGACTTTCCACCCGCGGATGCGGTAGGGGTCCCCCACGCCACGTCCGGTCCTTAAACCAGTGCTTCGAGGAACTGCCGGGCGGGCAGGCAGCGGATGTCATTCTGCACGAAGTCCCGCTTGCCTTCCAGCACCACCTGGTACACCCAGGAGATGCGCAGGCGATCCCGGAAGTAGATCAGGCCCGGCTCTATGGTCGTAACGGTCAGCTTTGCCTGCACCACAAATCAGGGCCTGCGATCAACCGTGACCAGGAAATCGACCTCGCGACCGGTGCGGTCGCGCAGGTAGTGGAGTTCCGCGGCAAACCCCTCGCGATCGTGCAGGAAGTGGCAGAGCTTCAGCAGATGCAGGGCGATCAAGTTCTCGAACCAGAAGGTCAGGGCTCGGCGACTGTGGCTTCCGAGGTACCGCCGCAACTGCATGGGCGGATTTTGCCAGAAAGCAAAAAATGTCACGTCCTTACTTGCTTATCGGCAAAACAAGTCGCGCATGCCCTTGGGTGTGTCCCGGCAGAATGGCGGGGTGGGAGCGACCGCGGGGTGGTCGTCAGGGCTACCCGGAGGGGCGCGTGGACCATTCGTCCTCCGGCGGTTCCAGGCCGGCCTCGCGGAGGTCGCGGCGGAGCTGTCGGGCGCGTATAATCACGTCAATCAGGTTCCCCTCATCTGCCTCGCTCGCGTCGTCGGGCAATGCGGCCCGCGCCTGCTGCAGTGCCCACTCCATCCGGTCGTTGTGCTTCTTCAGCATCCTGGCGAGGTGCTCGGGCGTGATCTCTCTCGCCTTGAGCTTGACGCGCGGACCGGAGTAGAAGCCGTGCGCCTCCATGTCCCGTGCGTGCTCCTCCAGCTCCTCGGGGCTCATCTCCTCCATGTCCCCGGTGTGGTCCACGCCCGGCATCTCCTCGATCCGATCGTCGGACAGCACGGTCAGCGTGAACTCCGCCAGCGATGGTGTTCCCTGCGCGGCGTACCATTCGTTCCACATCTTCTTGACGGGGACGATGATGTCCTCGTCCTGCTCCAGGTAGGCGCGCACCCATTGGATGAGTTCAGACGGAGCCTCGCTCATGGCCGGACCCTCCTCCCGGGAGTAAAGTCCCAATCCGAACTTCCCAACCGCCAAGAACGCCGCCTCATTGGTTCTCTCGAGGAAAGGACGGCCTCGATCCAGGTCCATTGTATGCGTCCGTATTCGATAGATCAAGCATGGAGGCTGCCTCGACACCCCCCGGTGCTTGCGGCTTGCGTTCAGCGTCAGCGGCGCGTGATCGGACCCGTTTTGGACGCGGGCGGGTGACCCTCCTCGCGTACGCCCTCGCCCGGCTGTAGCCGATCCCCCTCTAGGACCGGCCTTGAGGCTCTTTGCCTCGCGCTCCAACCAGCCCAGGTCAAGGACCCGGATCGGATCGGCTCAGGCGCTGAGGGGGATTTCTGTTGACGCTCCCCCCGGGGGGCGGCAACATAGCGATACCCTTATGGGGGAACCACGCTTGGCCTCTGGGAGTGGACTTCGGGCGGCGACGACGAGTGATTCTACGAACATTGGCGCGTGACGAGGGACTTGGTCCATGAGGCTAGACCTGTACGCAGAACTGCGCCGCGTCATCCGGGCGCTGAACGAGGCGGGGGTACCGTATGCCGTGGTGGGAGCGGTGGCTGTCTCGCTCTATGCCAGACCGAGAGCAACCCAGGGCATCGATCTCTTGATCCCCGAAGATTCGTGGGAATCCGTTCGGCCGATCATGGCTGGCCTGGGATACACCTTGCTGGCCTTCCCGATGACGGTTGGGGCTGGCCGAATCCGGATCTACAGGGTGACAAGGCTCGAGGGGGCGGATCTCCTCTCTGTGGATTTCCTCGTCCCGCAGGATCCGGACCTGCTCTGGCTGCTGCAGGATCGCGTGCGCGCAACGACGGAGGGGATTGATCTCTGGGTGATCGGCCTTCGAGGACTACGGACTCTGAAACGGCTCCGTGGATCGGCGCAGGACGCAGCGGACTTGGAAGCCCTGGGCCCTGATGAAGGAGAGGCGACAGATGGCGCCCCAACCGGCTGAGAAGCTCCGCAAGGATGAGGAGGTGACAGCGGCACTGGTCATGGTCTCGCAACTGCGAGCGCTGTTCTTGCAGTTGCCGCATCTCGGTACGCCGCGGGAGCGAACGGAGCTGGAAGAGTTTCGCGGCTACAGGTTCGCGAGAGGGCCGCTCGCCGGGGCGCGTGTCCCGGTGGTGCGCACCGGGTTTCGTGAAGCGTGGAGGACGGGTGACCATGAGGCGATCCTGGATGTGGGGCAGCGGATTCCTGATGCGATTCTTCAGGCAGACCTGGATATCCAGACATACTATGTAATGACCCGCCTGCGACTCGCCGAACCTTGGGCGGATCGGAAAGCGACCGAGACTCGGAAGAGATGATTCGCCTGGTCCAGGTTTCGAAAATCTACGACGGGGCGGGGACTCGGGTGACGGCCCTGGCGAACGTCTTGCTGGAGATCGTCCGGGGGGAATTCGTGGCCCTCATGGGACCCAGCGGATGTGGCAAGAGCACGCTGCTCCACCTCATCGCCGGAGTGGATCTGCCCACCACGGGCGAGGTCTGGGTGGACGGCCAGGGGCTCTCCCGCCTGTCCGATCGCGCCCTCAGCCAGTTCCGCCGCGACCGGGTGGGGATCGTGTACCAGTTCTACAACCTGCTGCCGACGATGTCGGCCTGGGAGAACGTGGCGCTCCCCGCCCTCCTGGCCGGGGTTCCCGCGCGGGTCGCCCGGGAGCGGGCCGAGGAGCGGCTCCGCCTCGTCGGCATGCTGCACCGGAAGGACCACTGGCCCCACGAGCTGTCCGGCGGCGAAATGCAGCGCGTGGCCATCGGCCGGGCGCTGGTGAATGAGCCTCCCGTCCTGCTGGCGGACGAGCCCACGGGAAACCTGGACTCCAAGGCGGGGCGTGAGGTGCTGGAGCTCCTGGCGCGAATGAATGCCGAGCGGGGCGTGACCATCCTGCTGGCCACCCACAGCCAGGAAGCCGCCGCCTTCGCCCATCGTACGATCCATCTGCGGGATGGGACCATTTCGGCCGTGCCATGACCTGTCACGATAACCCCCCCTCCCGCTCCCTCTCCCACGACGGGGGGAGGGCTGGGGTGGGGGGTCGCTGAGTCTGGGCAATCGGCCAGGGTTTTCAATCGTCGTGGTGACCGCAGACCGGCACGGTGACTGATCCGAGATAGATTCAGAGCCGAAGGAATGTCCAAACGTACCAGGCTTTAAGAATCCTGAAGTCTTAGTGGCCCTTGAACAACCGAACTCCCGAACGCCCGAACCACCGAACGCCTTCAGGAAGCCCATGCGTACCTTCTGCCATCTGATCCGTCTTGTCGCATGGCGGACGCTCTCGCGCGACCGGATGCGGAGCCTCATCACCATCCTGGGTGTGGCGCTGGGAGTGGCCGTGGTCCTGGCGATCCGCCTGGCCAACGACGGCGTCTTGGAATCCTTCCGGAACAGCCTGGACCATGTGGCCGGGAAGAGCCGCCTGCAGGTCAGCGCGGGAGAGGTGGGATTCGACGAGGCCCTGTTCCCCGTCATCGCCGGGACGCCGGGCGTGGCGCGCGCGGTGCCGGTCATCCAGGCGATCACGCCGGTGGCGGGTCTCCCGGGCGAGGTGCTCCTGGTGCTGGGCGTGGATGTCCTGGCCGACGCGGGCATCCGCGAGTACCGGGGGCCCACGCCGGAGCTCGCCGATCCCCTGCAACTGCTGACCGAGCCCCGTGCCATCCTCTTGACAGAGCGATTCGCCCGAACCCACGGCCTGGGCGCGGGCGCCTCGATCCGCCTCGTCACGCCGACGGGGTCGAAGGCCTTCGTCATTCGCGGCCTGCTGGCGGATCGGGGGGCGGCCCGGTCCATGGACGGGCAATTCGCCGTCCTGGATATCGCGGCGGCGCAACTTCACCTCGGCAAGCTCGGGCGGCTGGATCGGGTGGATCTCCTGCTGGACGAGCAGGCGGACCCGGACCGGATCGCAGCGAGCCTCCGCCGGCAACTGCCGCCCGAGGTCGCCGTCGAGCGGCCGGAGGCGCGGAACGCCCAGGTGGAGCAGATGCTGGCCTCGTTCCAGCTCAACCTGTCCGTGCTGAGTCTGATCGCGCTCTTCGTGGGGATGTTCCTGGTCTACAACACCATGTCGGTATCCGTGGTGCGGCAGCGGCGGCAGATCGGCATCCTGCGCGCCCTGGGCGTGAGCCGGGGCCAGGTCCTGCTGGCCGTGGCGGCCGAAGGGGGCGTGATCGGACTGATGGGCTCTGCGCTGGGCGTAGCGCTGGGGGTGGGCCTCGCGAAGGCGACGCTCGGGGCGGTCAGCCAGACGGTTTCGTCGCTCTACGCGTTCATCCGGCCAGGCGAGCTGCACCTGCCGGCTACCCTGATCCTTCAAGCGATCGTCCTGGGATGCGGGACGGCCGTCCTCTCCTCCTTGTTGCCCGCCCTGGAGGCGGCCGCCGTCACGCCCCGGGAGACGCTGGCGGCGGCTTCGCTGGAGCGGCGACACCATCCATGGCTTCTCTTTTGTGCCGGCCTGGCCCTGGCTCTGACTGCCTTCGGTCTGTCCCAGGCGGGTCCGGTGGGCGGACGCCCCCTCTTCGGCTACGGCGCGGCGCTCTGCCTGCTCCTCGGGGCGACGCTGCTCTGTCCGGCCTTCTTGCTGGTGTTCCAGCGAGCACTGGCGGCGGGCCTGGCCGGATCGCGGCTCCTCCCGGGGTGGATGGCGGCCGGGAACCTCGGCCGAGCCCTGCGCCGGAATGCGGTGACGATCGGCGCCATGGTCGTGGGCCTGGCCATGCTGGTGAGCGTCTCCACCATGATCCAGAGCTTCCGCAAGACGGTCGAGGTCTGGATCCACCAGACGATCCGGGCGGACCTCTACCTGTCCCGGGCCACCCGGTTGATCAAGGGCGCCGACGCGCGCCTCCCGGCCGGCACGCTGGACGAGGTACGGGGGATCCCGGGCGTGGCGGAGGCGGACGGCTTCCGGGGACTCCGGTTAGAGGACGGGCGCGGCGGGCGGTTCCTCCTGGGGGCGGGGGAATTCGACGTGATGGCCCGGCGAGGCCGGTTGCTGTTCCGCGGTGGAGACTCGGCGGCCATCCTGCAGGAGGCCCGGACGCAGGATCGCGTGATCGTCTCCGAGACCTTCGCCGAGCGCTACCACGTCAAGGAGGGAGACGAGGTCACCTTGCACCCGCCGGGGCGGACCGTTCGCCTGCGCATCGCCGGCGTGTATTACGACTACACGACGGAGGGCGGGCTAGCGGTCATGGACCGGGGCCTCTTTCTGAGGCTCTGGCGGGATCCCTGGCTGAACTCCATAGTCATCTACCTCCGGCCCGGGGCCGACCCCCAGGCGGTTCGCCAGGAGATCCTCCGGCGGCTGCCCGCCCGCGATGACCTCGTCGTCTTCTCCAACCGGGGACTGAAGACCCGTGTGCTGGAGATCTTCGACCAGACCTTCGCCATCACCTACGCCCTGGAGGTGGTCGCCCTGGTGGTCGCGGCGCTGGGGATCCTCAACACGCTGATCGCGTCGGTCCTGGAGCGGACCCGCGAGATCGGGATCCTCCGCTCGGTCGGCTTCACCCGGGGCGGCGTCCTGCGCACCATCCTGTGCGAGGCGGCCTTCATGGGGACGCTGGCCAACGTGGTGGGGACGCTGGCGGGGCTTCTCCTGTCGCTCATCCTGATCTACGTCATCAACAAGCAGTCCTTCGGCTGGACGATCCAGTTCACGTTCCCGGCCCGGCTGATCGTGGAGTACGCGATCCTGACGCTCGTGGCCAGCCTGGCGGCCGGGTGCTTCCCCGCCTGGCGTGCCTCCCGGCTTGCCATCGCCGAAGCGGTGCGCTATGAATAGCGAAGGACCCGAGAGCGTTCGGCTGTTCGAGCGTTCGGCTGTTCGGCATTTCGGGAACACCCGAACGGTGGAACCGCCGAACGGTCGAACGCTTTGGAGAAGTTTTGAGCGGAGGTGAGGTGGCGATGCAGTGCCTCAGGTGCCAGGCAGAGAACGCGGCGGATCACCGATACTGCAAGGCCTGCGGGAGTCCCTTGCAGCCAGGGGAGGTGGCGGGGGATCTGGAGCGGGCGCATTTTCTGGAACGTCAGGGTCGCATGGCGGAGGCCGCCCAGGAGTATCGGAAGGCCCTGACCCTGGATCCCGAGAACGTGGATGCCCGGTACGGCCATGGCCTCCTGCTCTACCACGAAGGCCACTTGAATGAGGCCATCGGTGAGTTCCAGCGGGCGGTTTCCCTGAACGCGACCTTCGCCGATGCCCACTTCACGCTCTCGGTCTGCTACTACCGGAAGTGCATGTTTGAGGAGTCGGTGAGCGCCGCGCGGCAGGTCCTGGCCATAGACCCCACCTATTTCCCCGCCCTGTACCGGTGTGGTCGGGCGCTCTTCCATCTGGGAAAGCTGGACGAGGCGATCCAGGCCCTGGAGGAGCTGGTCCGCCATCAGCCCAGCAACACCATCGCGTACTACCATCTGGGGACCGCCTATGAGCGGAAGCGGTTGTGGGACCAGGCCATCCAGGCCTTCAGCCGCGTCGTGGCCGAGAACCCCCAGGACGCCTCGAGCCACTACCATCTGGGACTGAACTACCGACGGCGGCTGCTCAACGACCTGGCTGTGGGCGCCTTCATGATGGTGCTGGAGCTGGACCCCACGGATGCCGCCGCGACGGAGCAACTCCAGGCCTTGCAGAGATAGCCTCCGGCTCTGGATTGTCTGTTCCGGGAAGCGCTTTCCGACCCCCGGTCTGAGACCCCATGACTCACTGTTCGGTCTTGATTGACGGGAAACCTGCCCTGGTCCCACTCGGGACGACGATCCTCCAGGCAGCGGGAACGGTGGGCGTCGCCATCCCTACCCTCTGCCACCATCCGAATCTGCCGCCAATCGGGGTGTGCCGGCTGTGCGTTGTGGATGTGGAAGTAGGAGACTTCCACCGCCAGATGGCCGCCTGCCATGCGGAGGTACGGGACGGCATGACGGTCTGGACCGCCACGCCCGAGCTGGAGCGCGCCCGGCGTTTCACCCTGGAGCTCCAGGTAGCGGATCACCCCAACGAGTGCCTGAACGGGGAGACGGGAGAACCATGTGAGCTTCGCGAGCTGGCCCGACGCTATGGGGTGACCAAGCAGCGCTTTGTGGGGGAAGAGGCCCGCTATCTCTTGGACGAGTCCAGCC